>Ga0307511_10001340_pt1 | contig 26121 bp, 18 predicted proteins | sample 13_EM_MG_FD_200266 | JGI IMG/M metagenome (GOLD analysis project Ga0307511, IMG submission 200266) | Populus trichocarpa ectomycorrhiza microbial communities from riparian zone in the Pacific Northwest, United States - 13_EM | ecosystem: Host-associated > Plants > Roots > Unclassified | place...
GAACTCGTCAAACGACCGGTCGCCCTGCGCCTTTGCCGTCCGTCCTGCCTCGATGGCCGCTTTCATCTTCACGAACTCGGCATAGTGCTCGGGGTTGCGCCAGTAGCCTGGGAAGGCGTGGTCCTTTAACACAAAGATCACCGGATAGATCTCGACGTATTCGAGGCACGCTGCGAAGAGAAGAGCGAGGTCGATGCAAGTGCCCCGCTGACCGTTGACCGTGTCTGTGGGAGTTCGCAATCGCTGTGCGTCCTTGGTAAACGTGGGAGGAGGATTGATGTACGACAGGGGGATGTCGCTGACCAGAGCCGACCAGATGGCCCGAACCTGCAAGTCAACGGCGGCTTCGGGATCATCGGCCTGGGGGTCGATGGCCTGATAGCCGTCGAACCCGCTGCCGATGTCATCCCGCAGCGACGCGACATAGCGCTGGGCGGCGTTGATGATTCGGGCCACGGCAGGATCGCGTTCCAAAATGAACGACGCCAGCCACCGCGAGTCGTCGGCGGGATCGAACTTCCATTCATTCACAGCCAGAACGCGCAGCGGGAACGTGTCGCGCTTCAACTCAACCTTGCCATACCGCACCTCGACGTAAAGGCAGGTGCTCACCGCGTCGCGATTCGAGCGGAGGAATCGCGACAGTAGGGGCGTGTGAATCACCTTCGCGAGATCGACGAATTCCTGGTCGCCTGACAGCATCACCGATGTCCTGTACGGAAAACTCTCCTGCCCTGCAAAGAGCTGGACCTCGACGCTGATTTCCGCCGGTCCTGGCCAGAGTTTGGTGATCGTGAACTTGTCGAAGATCTTCTCACCGTTGTGCAACAGCGAGTAGTTGATTTCTTTCGGAGGCTTTATTTCGATGGCGAAGAACTCGCGGGCGTCGCTTCCATTAGGACTGGGCCCTGCCCTTTGCGGCTCGACCGGCTTCCTCGGCCGCGGTGTGGCGGTCTGCGCGCGCACGAGCGGCCGCGCGCTCCACAGCACGATCCCGCTTCCGCGCAACGGAGCGTACGCGGCAGTCTTGACGATCGCTGAACGGAACGCCCGTAGCACATCCCAGTTCTCCTTCCGCAAGGCCCGATAAAACGCCCCGAAGAAGCGCTCGACGAGGAGGTCGTCGAGTTCGGCTTGGATGCCGACGGCGACGCTTACGCCTTGGCGCACGAGTTCCTCGGCGATGCCAGTGGAGTGGTAGAGATTGCATGCCACGAGAAGGGGTGGCTGCTGGCCGGCTAACAACGTGGCGAATGCATGTGCGGAGACAGCCTCCGGCACGCCTCCTTCGCCGGTGAGGTAAATACCGTCGAGGTCCGGACGCTTGGGCCCGCGCAGGAGGGCTCCGCCTTGGTGGAGGTCAATGCCTGTAATGTGGACGACGTCGGGATGCTCCGTGGAGGAAAGCCGCTCGCCGAGGCTCTTGGGCGTTGGGTCCTTCTCGGCAGGGAGCGGCTTCAGACCGGAATTCGATTCGACGATCTTCCGCTCTTCGTCGAATTCGTAGAACTCCGCGAGCCGGCCGGGCGCACTCTGAACGAAAAGCAGCGTTTGCGGCTTCCGCCACGACGGCGCGTGATCGCTGACCAGATGCCGGATCACCACCGGCGGTCTGCCGCCGTGCTGCTGGACGTCGGGGTATGTCGCGGCGGCGATCAGCGACTCCCACGGCAGCCGTGCGGCCCAGCGGTTCTCTTCTTCAGCCGCGGGGATCTGCACCTCCACGAACTCTGCCCTCGCCAGTTGGCTGAGAGCTTCATCCTCAATGTCCCACTCCTTGAGATACTTACGAATTTCGTCAACGAGACTGCCGTACGCCTTCTCGTCGGAACTCCAGCGATCTCTCGTTCGCACTACGTACGACCAGAAGATCGAGACTTCTTCGAGAAGGTCTGCCGAAATCTTCAATACCGCGTCCTGCGTGACGAGACGTACTAAGGGTGCGGAGGGCTGACCCGCGACGACGCGGTCGGCGGCAACGGGCCGAGGCGAAGACGGGCGAGGTTTTGCGATGCGCTTTCGCTGCTGGGATGGCGTTTTCTTCGACGGCTTTTTCTGTCGGGTTGTCATCCATCAGTAGGAGTGACGCGACACCGAGTTTTCCTACCCGGCGACCGCGGCTCTAAGTCTGAGAGCAATTGGCTGTGGTGGAGGACTCGAACTTCCGACCACCGGATTAACAATCACTGATGCGTAAGAACGCACCGTCGATCGATTGCGTCATCGCCGTGGGAGTCCCCTCCCAGCCGGACGAGTGGTTCAGTTGTCAGCGACCGTCGCGAGGCATGTAACAATGCCGCAAGGGAGGAGAGCTCATGAAACGAGCCGTCTCGGTCGTCCTTCTCGGATTGTGCTTCGCGACGTATCCGTGCGCGTTTGCCCAGACTCCGCCGCCACCCGCCGCCTGTGTGACGGTTTGTCCTACTCCGCCGCCTCCCCCGCCTCGGCCGCCGGATGCTTCTCGCGGTCTGGAGACGAAGTACGTTCGTGACAGCGCCGAATACGCGACGCTCTGCCGCGAGGTGTACCGCGCTGCGACCACGGCGGTCACCGGCGCTGCGCATACCGGCACTTGGGGCGTGATCCTCGACATTGACGAGACCACGCTCGACAACTCCGCGTATCAGCTCGAGCGCGGCACGTATGGCCTCTCTTTCGACGACGCATCGTGGTCGGCCTGGATCGTGCGCAAAGAAGCAGGCAGCGTTCCGGGCGTCGAGGACTTCGTCAATGCGGTGCGCTCCGCTGGCGGCAGAGTCGTGTACATCACCAACCGCAACACGAAATACGTCCCGCCCAAGGGCCAGACGATCGATCTGGTAACACCGACACGCGAGAACCTCGAGCGCAATCGGCTTTGGAACAAGGCCGATCTTCTTTGCCTCATGGACGGGGAGCCCGACACGAAGGCAGTACGCCGCAAGGCGGTGGCAACAGGCGTCGGGGCATGCTCGTGGAGCGGTGTGAGCGTAAACGTAGTGGCCTTCGTCGGCGACCAGATGGGCGATTTCCCCGAGGCGGGCGAGCCATTTCCCGGCGCCGGAACAGATGGCCAGTTCGGCCGGTCGTTCTTTCTGCTGCCCAATTCGATGTACGGGAAATGGACGAACGGGGTAACGCGCGTCAGCGGGTCGTTTCCGTAGAAACGTGTCGATCGGGTGTCAGCACCCGCAGCGAGACGAACGCCGCGCATACGAGTCTCATCGGTCGAGCCCTTTTTGAGCGAGGTACTGCGAGAGCTGATCGGCGATCTGCACGTTGTTGAGGTCCGACATCGGAAAGTGCGTGTTACCACGAATGCCGGCCTCGGGGAGATGCACGACGGTGACATCGCCGCCGTGGCGGTTGACGGCATCACGCCACAATCGCGCGACCTGCAGAAACACGCGCCACTGCTCCTGCCCCGGATTCGTGCCCGGCTGATCCGGAATGTTGTCGCCGTAGTAGATGACGATTGGGATCTTCGTGAGCTGCTGGAACTCGGATAGCGGCACCGTGGGCGGCGTGAAGGTTTGATTGCCGAACGGCACCGCCGGTGCTTCGCCCTCAGGAAAGATGAAATCGCCGCCTGGCTCGTACGCGACGATCGCGCGCACGTTCGGGGTCTTTGCGGCTGTTCGCCATCCGAGAGCGCCGCTTTGCGAATGCGTGACGAGGATGCCCGGGCCGATCTTTGCGAAGAGTGCGGAGACCGCGTCAACATTCACCTGCGCGTTGTATGGGCCAGTGTTCGGCACCATCTGGCGGAAGAACTGATTCAGCGCCTCCGGGTCGCGCGAGAACGACACGTTGGGATAGAAGTCGGGCCACACGCCGAGGCGGAAAATCCCGAACCAGAGTTGCTCGTCGGGTGCGGCCACGACGTTCATCGATTGCGTGCTTCGCGCAGCGCGCCCGCGCCGAGGCTGATCGACGATGTAGACAGGAAAGCGGCGCCGCAGAAAGATCGTCTGGAATCCTTCGCGTCCGTCCGGCGTGGTCTCCCACGTCTTTCCCGATTGCCCGTGGCCGTGCCAGAAAACGAGCGGCAGCGTTCTCGCGCCTGTCGGCACTTGATAGAAGACGTACGCGTGATCGCCGTGCAACGTCTGTCCGGCGGAATCTGGCCCTGCCGTGTTGTACGCGCCCTGCCGGATCGGATCGAACGTGCCCGGAGCGGTGATGACGGTGCCACCGACGGCGAAACTGCCCTGCTGTGCGATCGTCAGTGGCGGAGGCGTCAGCGTCTGGTGCGTGCTCGCGCATGCGGAGATGAGCGCCGCTGCGGCCAGCGCGGCAACCCGGTGGCGAAGTGTTCGTTTCTGCATCTGTTCTCCTTCGGCGTCAGGTCGGGCGCACCGCTTCGCTCTGCCACTTCACCATCGCAGGATAGCGATGGTCGAAGAAGCTGCTCGTGCCGGTGTCGAGCGTGGCGATCGAGCGCATCTCATCGTCGGTGAGTCTCCCAGTCGCTGGATGTCTTTCATCGGTGCCGCTCCGAAGAAGCGGGCGTACTCGCGGCTGAACTGCGACGCGCTGCGCGCACGTCGGCAGCGAGCTCTGTCAGATCGTCGCGCAGGCGAGCCGTCTCGGTGGCCAGTCGCTCCTGCGCGGCACTCTGCTGCTGGAGCACCGCTGCTTGCGAAGCTGTCTCGCCGCGGGTCTCGCGGCGTAGCGTGCGCATCGCGGACAAGATGGCGCGGTCGATGGCGAGCTGTTGGACCCAATAGACGCGGATGCAGCGGAGGATCAGGCGGCGCAGCGGGGTCATGATCCACTGCATCCGCGAGGGGAGATCCGGGTGTGGCGATCCGAGGAGCGACTCCACGGCCATTGCCTCGGATTCAAAAAGGCCGTTCTGATCGATTGATAACGGCTGCAGCTCGGTCGTCACGATGGCCTCCTCATGACCACGATAGCTCTCGTCCAGCAGGCGGCGCAGCAGCGGTCCGCGTGCGGACGGGCCGTGCAGCGATTCGATATCGGCGCGCGCGCGGGCACCTACGGCTGCCGCGCCTTGGCGATCGGTGAAGACGCGCACCATCTGGGCCGCAGCGGCGGCGATGTCCGGATCGGCCCAGCGCGAGTGAGGCGGATACGGCAGTGCGTCGTCGCCAACCTCGACCAGCCGCGCGGGCACCGGAAAGCTGTTCGACTCGTTCGCAAACTCGAGCGTCGATGAATACGCGGTGCTGATCACCGGCTTGCCGAGGGCCATCGCCTCCGCGATCGTCAACCCGAAACCCTCCGAACGGTGAAGGGAAACGTAGCAGTCGCAGGCATCGAGCATCGAAAAGTAATCGTCGTTCGTGACGTAGGCGTCGCGAATGACGACGTTCGCGCAGCCCTGGGCGGCGGCGCGCAGCGCTTCGCCTTCCACCGCGTGGCGCTCTTCATTGGTGGTCTTGATGTAGAGCACGACATCGGCGCGGGCCGGGAAAGCCTGGCGAAATGCGGCCACGACGGCGAGCGGGTTTTTGCGGCAGAACACGCTGTCGTAGTCGAAGCAGAAGAGAAACAGGAATCCGTCCGGCATCCCGAGCTCGGCGCGCGTGCGGCGGCGCACCTTCGGCACCACGACCGGCAGCGGAAAGGCGCGGACCGGTTTCGTCAGGCCGCGGGCCAGCGCCGCGGCGGTGAAGCTGCTGATGCCCCAGACCTCGTCGAGAGGGCGCTCGCTCGCGGCCATGGCGGCGGGAAGATCCTCGACCTCCCACGCCCAGAGACCGATGTTGCGCGCTCCGGGCAACAGTTGTCCGCGCATGCTTTCGAAGAACAGCGGCACCTGGTCGGCGTTGACGCAGATCAGGTTCGTGTCGAAGGAGGGAGCAGCGATACCGAGATCGCGGAACTCGTGCTGCTGCCGGCTCATCGTTCGGGTGAACGGCACGACCGCATACGGAATCCCTTCCGCGGCCAGCGCGGCCACCACCGAGCGGACGATCTGCCCGGTGCCGCTCTCGGCGAACGCATAGCCGTACACGTTCACACCCGGAGGCAGCTTCTTGCCGCGCGCGGCCGGTCTTCTGACATCGGGCGTGCTGGGAGGAATGAGCTGCGGCGGAATGTCGTGCTCGCGAACGCCCTGCGTCCGCACCCAGCCGAGGAATCGCTCTGCGTCGACGGACTCGATGCGCGGAAAGGCGATGCGCAGGTCGGCCCGTTCGCTCCAGATCTCGGAAAGCCACGAGGGGACGCCGGGCGCGTTCGACGATGGCCTCAGCAGGCGTTGGACAATGTCCGCGGCACCGGCGGCCGAGAACGGATTCGGGAACGACGGCGTGCGCCCGCCCGCTTCATCCTCGAGATAGGTGCGGCGGAGCACTTTGCGCGTCCGGGCGTCGAGAGGCAGTCCGCCGGCGGTCACCGCGAAGCCGTACGGCAAGGCGTAGGAGTCTGCGAAGCCGGCGTCATCCAACGCGGCGGCGTAGCGTTGGCAGATGTCTGCAAGGATCGGCGTGTCGCTGAGGCGGATGCGGAGCGACCCATGCTGATGCTTCGAGAGCAGGTGCGGCGTGCGCGGAGAAAAGCCGCTGTAGTGAAAGAACCGCAGCGGCCGGCCATTGACCAAAAGACGATCGCCGTCGCGCGCGAGAAGGCGATGTGGCAGATTCCAGTAAGCGACGTTGTATCCGGGATCTTTGAGAATCGTGGGCTCGAACAGCGCCGGTGCGAAATCGATCCAGCGCTGGTCGACGAACAGTCCCTCGGCCGTGTCGACAAGGCAATTGCGCCGCAAACGCTCCCGCCACCACGGAAGAAACGACCTCGCCGCTCCGGCCGAAAGGGCGAGAAAGCCGAGGTTGTAGGTGCCCGACTGCAGTAGCTCGCGCTCGTCCGGACGCTTCCCATCCTGCGGCAGCGGTTCGGTGATGTGCGGCGTGAGGAGCATGCCGCGCTCGCGCGTCCACGACTCGAGAGGTCCGAGCGAGTCGAAGACCTCGATATCGGGATCGAGATAGATCACCACGGAGGCGCCGCGCGCGAAGAGGTGTGCGAATCCCCACGGCTTCACTGCCGTGGCCAGCTCGGTGACGTCGTAGATCGCGGCCATCGTGTGGAGCTCCGAAGGCGGATCGAACGGAAGCTCGTCTGCATGAATGACGTCGAAGGACGGATCGAGTCGGATGCTGCGATCGGGATCGTCCAGCACGATCACCTGCAGCCGGGCACCGGCATTGTGACGGGCCAGACTGTTCGCGAGCACGCGTGCGTGGGCGAGATAGTTGCGGGCGATGATCGTGAAGACCTGTGTGGCACTCGTCAACGGACCTTCTGTCGATGCACTGTCCGCGAGAGCTGGGTTAGCGAGTTGCGGTCGTCGCGCGGCCAGCTCCTCCTGCAGCGTTGCGATCTGCGCTTGGGTGCCGGCGGCCAAACGATCGATTTCCGTCTGAATCGCGTCGCGCGAATCTCGCAACGCAGCGGTATCGGCGAAGAGCTGGCGTCGCTCGATATGGGCGGCGATGAGAATCTCGGATGCGTGCTCCGACACGAGGGTGCGATGCTTTTCGTAGATGCGGCACAGCAACAATGGATAGTCGTCCCGGCGCAGGAAGCGCTGGTGCAGCGAATCGGGACGGATGCGGTACTCGAACGTCAGCCGCGGAAGACGCAGGAAGCGCCATCCCCGCCCCGCGGCGCCGAGCCACAAGTCCCAATCCTCCCAGTCGGTGAAGGTGACGTCGTAGCCGCCGGTGTCGCTCCACACCTTGCGGCGGACGACGGCACAGGCGTCGATGTAATTGCTCCAGAGCATCCGCGGCAGGTCGAGCTCCGGCACGACGACGTCGCCGGTTCGGGCGCCAAACTCGCGTCGATCGCCGTAGACCACGCCCACGGCCGGATCCGCGTCGAGCTGCGCCACCGCCTCGGCGACGAAGTCCGGCAGCAGGCGATTGTCGGCATCGAGCGGCAGGAAGTAGTCGCCTGCGGATGCGGCGATCCCTCGGTTGCGGGCCGCCGAAAGACCCGCGTTCGGCTGCTCGATGACGCGATGTCCCTCTTCGCGAAGCGCGGCGAGCACCTCGAGCGTGCGAGGCTGCGTCGAGCCGTCGTCGACGATGATCAGCTCCGCATCCGGCGCGTTGCGCTCCACGCTGGCCACGGCCTCGATCAGGTAGTCGCCGTCGTCGTAGCAGGGAATGATGACGGAGAGACGCGGCTGCTCCGCGGGACGGCGCGAGCTCATGTGCCGGTGCCTTCCGGCGCGCGCTGCCCGGTGGCGATCTCCATGTAGTACGCGGCCGCGGGACTGGCGATCGCCTCGCAGTCGAACACGCAACGGTCGCCGGTGCTCGTCGCCCGCCGCGTGGCGAACTCGGTCTCCGCGAGCATGTCCTCCACGCAGCGGACGTTCGGCCCCCAGTAGTTCGTCGGGTCGCCGGCCCAGCTCGAACCGGCGAAGAAGCGCATCAGCGGAAGCTCGTCCAGCTCACGGCCGAAATCGAGCACGAGCGTTTCGAGGTACATCCGCTGCCGCGTGAGATTGCGCACCACGCGCAGTGCGCCGAGCGGGTCGGGAAGGTGATAGAGCAATCCGAGGAAAAGCACGATGTCGAAGGTGCCGAGATCCGCGGCGGAAAGGTCGTACAGGTTGCGTCGGACGTACGTGACGCGCGAGCCGAGAAGCTCGGAGGCGACGGCGAATCCGCTGTCCGCCATGGCCATGTAATCGACCGCCGTCACCTCGGCGCCGCGGCGCTCCAGCTCGAAGGCAAAGAAGCCGTCACGCGTTCCGAGATCGAGGGCTCGCATCCCGCGGCAGTCGGCTGGGAGGTCGAGGATCTCGAGCACGGCTCGCGCTGCATTCGCGCCTGGCGTGATGATCCCTGGGCTAACTTCGATCGGGTGGTACCAGTGCGGTACGGAGGCAACGCGCGCCCGCACCTCGTCATCGGTCATGCCCATACGATACCTGCAAGACCTTTCCGCACGATGCGTTCCGCGCACGCCGTGTAGTAGTCTCCGGCCTCGTCGTCGTTACGCCTGCAGAGCGCGAGGATGACGCACGAAACCAGCTCAATGAGCACGACTCCATGATCTCGCCTGCCGGTAAGCCGTCAGCGACTGCCGCACATCCCCAGGCCGAGGCCCGCGACCGACATCCACTGCGGACGAGCATCCTGATCGGGCTGTGCTGTCTTGTAGTCTACAACGCCAATTTCCGCTCGATCAGTGCCGGCGATACCTATCCGGCGCGCTACCTGCCGTTCGCGATCGTGCAGTACCACACCGTTTTTCTCGATCCGATCGCCAGGGTCGCCGCTCAAGGACGAGGTCCTGCGGCGTTCTGGATGCTGCCTCGGCCCGACGGCCACATCATGTCGCTCTACCCCATCGTGGTGCCGGTGCTCATCGCGCCGCTCTACCTGCCCGCGGTTGGTTATCTGCACCTGCGAGGCTGGACGGATGCGCGGCTGGATCACGTGGCGAAAGTCATGGAAAAGCTCTCCGCGTCGTTTCTGGCGGCTCTTTCCGCGGCGCTCCTCTACCTCTTGCTCCGCCGGCGGGCGAAGTCGCGGGTCGCGCTGTTGCTCACTCTGGCGTATGCCTTCGGCACCACCACCTGGGTCGTGAGCAGCCAGGCGTTATGGCAGCACGGGATGGCGGAGCTCCTGGTGATCGGCGCGCTGTTGCTCCTCACGGCGCCGTGCACGGCGCCTCGCACGCTTGCAGCAGGATTGCTCATCGGCCTCATCGCCGCCAACCGCCCGCCCGACGCCATCCTTGGGGCAGCGCTGGGAGTTTATGGACTCTTCTGGGCAGCGAGCCGACGCAAGGCGGCGCTACTCACGGCCGCGGCGGCGCTGCCGATGGTCCTGGTGCTGTTCTACAACGTCCGCGTGGCCGGCAACATCGGCGGCGGCTATGGCGTGATCGGCAGCGCCCGCTTCTTCCAGCATGACCTGCTTCCTGGCGTCGGTGGATTGCTGGTCAGCCCGACGCGGGGGCTGCTCGTCTTCTCACCCTTTCTGCTCTTCCTGATTCTGGCCTGGCGGCACCTGCCAGACGATCGCGAAGAACAGCGCCTCACCTTGGCCATGAGCGCCGGAATCGTTCTGCAACTCCTGCTCTATGCCAAGGTCGACTGGCGCGGGGGACTCTCCTGGGGACCGCGCTACATGACCGACATCCTGCCGTTCCTCATGTGGATGTTGGTGCCTGTGGTCGCGGCACTGCGTGGCGCCGGCCGGGCGATCTTTCTGATCGCCGCGGGCGTAGCCGTAGCCATCGAAGCCATCGGCGCCTTCTCGTACTTCTGGTCGATCGACCTTCCGATCTACGCCGCCGACGGCGTGTACGAGCAGGACATGCGGGCCGCCTGGGATTGGCGGAATGCGCCCTTTCTCACGTCCTTGCCGCACGGCCTCGCGCCGCCGGACCTGGCGGTCACGGTGCGCGGGAGCTTCGACGCCATCGAGAGCGGGGGGCACGCGACTTCCGTGGTCATCGCCGGTGAGGAGGCATTCGTCACCGGCTGGGCGCTGGCCGGCGACGCGACTCCAGTGCAAGTGGCGGTCAGTATCGATGGCCGGCAGACGATTGCCACCAGTTCATTCATCGATCGGGCCGATGTCCGCAGGACTCTGAAGGTGGCCAGCCCCGCCGGCTGGCGCATGCCGTTCGACACGTCCCGCCTCACTCCCGGCGAGCATCATTTGACCGCCGTCGCGTGGGCGTTCGCGACGGGGGAAGGACACTACATCGGGGAGCGCAAGCTAATCGTACGTAAGGCTGTCGTCGCCGGTTCGCCAGCGAAGCTCCCCGCCGATCTCGCCGACAATTTCCGCACCACTGCGGTACGAATTCGCGAGCACCAGCAGGCTGACGGTTACTGGCTCACGGCCTACACCAGCGGGACGCGCTTTCATGAGCCGCGTCCGGAGATGAACACGTTTCTGACCGCTCTCCTTGTCGATGTGCTCAATCCTCTGGCTGCCAGCAGCGGTCTCGAAGACAGCCTGACGCGCGCCCGCCGGCACCTCACCAAACAGATCGAGTCGGGCGGACTGGTTCGCTATCACGGTCTGCCCGACGGCCCCGGCATCGGTCGCCTCGGCTGCGTCATCACGCCGGATACGGACAACACGGCTCTCGTCTGGCGTCTCGCTCCCGCGCCCGATCGCGGGCGGCTGACCGCCGCGCTTTCGACCATCGACCGCTATCGCACCCGCGACGGTCTCTACCGCACGTGGCTCGCGCCGCGTGAGGCCTACCAGTGCCTCGATCCGGGCAGCGATCCGAACCCTGCCGACATCGCCATTCAGATGCACCTGCTGCTGCTCTTGTCTCAATCGCGGCCGCCGGCCGCCCGTGCGCTTTGTGAAGCGCTTCGTCCGGCCGTCGGTGAGGATCGGGTCTGGGTCTACTATCGAAAGACGCCGCTGATCCCGATCCTGCGCCTCCCTGACCTCCGCCGCGCCGGCTGCACGCTGGAGCTCCCCGAGTCACGCATGCGCACGGACGTTCCGGATCAGCAGATCTGGGTGGCCATCGTGCGGCTGCTGGGGAACAAGATGACACCCGACGCGACACTCATCCGGGCGATGCTGCGCGAGCTGGCCCGGGACGACTTTGCTCACATCAGAACGCATCCGCCGCTCCTCTACCATAACGACCTCACCGCGACGGTGGCCCGATACTACTGGTCCGAGGATGTTGGCTACGCCCTGTGGTTAAGGCTCTATGACAAATATGAACATCCCGGCGATCCCCAATCCGGCAACTAAAGCATCCGCGCATCGCTACCTTTCCTGTCTGCGCCCGCAGGACATCCTCGTTCTTCAGGGCCCGCCTCTGCTCGGCGCTGCCTTCGCCATCCGCCATCCAGGAGTGCAGAACCTCACTCCTCTGACGATTCTCATGGTCGCCAACGTTTTCCTGGTGGCGCACATCTTCATGCTCAACGACTGGTCCGGCCTGACCGCGGATCTCGCCGATCCAAACAAGGCGGCCCGCGTCTTCACGGCCAGAGGCGTCAGCCGCAGGGAGATGGGGGGCGTGACGGCCGCCCTCCTGGTCCTGAGTGTTTTTCTCTTCAGCCGTCTCGGTCCGATCACGCTCGGCCTGGCGCTGGCCATTGCCGCACTGAGCGCCCTCTATTCACTGCCCCGATTCAATTGGAAGGGCAGACCGCGCCTCAATTCAGCGACCCATCTGGCCGGCGGCATCCTTCACTTCCTCCTCGGATACTCGCTGGGAAAGGCCATCGACGCCCGCGGCGTCGCCGTCGCCACCTTTTTCGCCCTGATCTTCGCCGCCGGTCACCTGACCCAGGAGATCCGCGATCATGAAGGCGATGCAGTCAACGGCATCAGGACCAACGCCGTAGTCTTCGGCCCGCGTCGAACATTCGCCGCGAGTCTGGTTCTATTCACCCTGGCCCATGTCTGCCTGCTCCTGCTGGCCTTGCAGGGGATGCTTCCGCGCGCGCTCGCGGCCGTCGTTGCCTTCTATCCCCTTCAACTTTACTGGTCGCTCCAGACTCTCCGCGACGGCCTCACGTACGCGAGCGTCAGCCGTCTGCAGACGCGTTACCGCGTGCTGTACGCCGTCATCGGCCTGGCGATGGTGGCAGTGCTGGGTTGGGCGCGATGACGATTCGTGAGATTCAGAGCTGCGCGTAAAACCCCGCGCTCAGCTTCCGAAATACCAGCCAGCCCGAGATCAGCGCGGCGAGGGCCCATACCGACGAGATCATCAGGTCGGAAAGCGTGGGGAGCCGGCCGTAGTAGATCGGATCACGAACGATCTGAAGCAGGTGGACCATCGGATTGAGCCTGACGAACCTCAGATACTCCTCGGGGACGATGCTCATCGGATAGACGATCGGAGCGAGATACATCAGGCCGAAAACAGCGGCCTGGTAAGTTTCCTTGATGTCTGCGAAATAGACCGACAGTGATGAGAGAGTAAGCGACACTCCGAGCGTAAAGGCGCCGAGAATCACGAAGCTCACGGGCAGAAACAGGACCGCGCTGGAAAGAGGAGCCCCTTTGATGAGCATGATGATCGCGAGGGGGATGCAGGAGATCGCGAGGTTGGCGATTCCTGAAAGCGTCGTAGATACAGCGAAGATGCTCTTGGGGATTCGGACCCGCTTCATCAGAGGTCCGTTCCAGGCCATGCTCACCATCGAGGCCACAGTCGTCTGTGAGAAGAAAATCCACGGAAGGTACTCGGACAGGAAGTAGACCTCGAAATGCTTGATCTGGAAACGGAAGAACGCCGAAAAAACGAGCGTGAAGATCAGCATCATCAGGAGGGGATTGAGCATCGTCCAGAACACGCCGAGGACTGAGCGTTTGTACCGGACCGTCAGATCGCGCATGACCAGGCTTCGCAGCAAATGCTCGTGTGCCAGCAGATCGCGCGCCTCGTCCAGAAGCGATGCTCCTGATCCGGCGGCATTACAAAATTCGGGAATCGTGCTCATGTCAGTCCGGGTGCTGCCAGCGACACGCTTCGGTCGTGACGAAGTTCGTATGAGCCGCTTCGCTCTCCGTATGCTCGAATCACTTCGGATGGATTCCCGAGCGCAACGATCCTTCCTTCCTCGAGAAACACGACCCGGTCGCACAGTTTTTCAATCGAGGCGAGATCGTGCGACACGAGAAGGATCGTGCATCCGCTCTGGTGAAAACTGCGGATTCGCTCCTCGCACCGCTCCCGGAATGAAGCATCGCCCACCGCCAGGATCTCGTCGAGCAGAACGACCGCGGCGTCGACCGCGGTGGCGATTGAGAACGCGAGACGGGCCACCATGCCGGTCGAGTAGGTGCGGAGCGGCAGATCGATGAACTGGCCGAGACCGGAGAATTCGACGATCTCGTCCATGCGCGCTCTCATCGTGCCCTGGGATCGTCCGAGCAGGGCTCCGTTGAAGAAGATGTTCTCGCGGCCGTCGAGCTCAGCGTCAAACCCTGTTCCAAGCTCGATGAGAGGAGCTACGGCGCCGCGGACGACCGCTCGTCCGGCGGATGGAGTGATGACGCCCGCAGCGACGCGCAGCAACGTCGACTTTCCGGCGCCGTTGGACCCGATCAGCCCGAGGCATTCGCCGTGTTCAATGTCCAGCGAAACGTCACTCAGCGCGGCGAATGTATCGACGGCCGCCGTTCCTCGGAGTTTCCGCACGAACCATTCTTTGACGAACGGAATCCGCGTGGCCGGAAACCGGACCGTCACACCGTCGAACTCAATCGCCTTCACGGCCGGCTCGCGTCATTGCACCGCAGGATATTCGAACGCCGGTTGACTTGTCGCGAGTCGCGTCGCACAATTCAGGCAGAATGAATGAATGAATGCCGAGCCGCGCATGCGCCATTAATCGCTGCAGACCAGAAAGGAGAAACGCGAGATGTCCAACCGCGGTGTCGCATCCCTCCTGTCCTTCGCTCTGGTGGCTGGTGGATCGCACGCCGCCTGGGCTCAGAAGCCGGCGTGCACCACCGGAATCATTCAGACATCGAGCGGCCCGATCTGCGGCTTGACCTCGAGCGCCGCCATCGCCGGAGCGGGAAACTTCACCGTTTCCGCCTATCTCGGCATTCCCTACGCCGTGCCGCCCGTCGGTTCCCTGCGCTGGAAATACTCGACGCTTTTCAAGGGCTCCGCACCCTTGGTTGCGACCGCGTACGGACGCGAATGCCCTCAAGCCACGGTTGCATCCAATCCCTCCGCTGCCTCCAGCAGCCGGTGCACGGATGGCAGGATGCTGGGACCTGGTCAGAGCGAAGATTGTCTCTACCTCAACGTCTGGGTGCCCAGCGGTGCGCCGGCAAGCTCGCAACTCCCGGTGATGGTCTTCATCCATGGCGGAGCCTTTTATCAGGGCTCTGGAGGCACCTCCTCCGCTCCGGGGAATTTGTACGACGGCACCTATCTCGCGGCGGCCGGCAACGTGATCGTGGTGACTTTCAACTACCGCCTGGGCGCCCTCGGCTTCCTCTCCCAGGGCGGCAACAACAACTTTGGTTTCGCGGATCAGATCGTGGCGCTCAACTGGGTGCAGACGAATATCGCCAACTTCGGCGGTAATCCTCACGACGTGACGCTATTCGGCGAAAGTGCCGGAGCGAAATCGGTCGGGCTCCATGCCCTCGCCAGCCCCAAAAGCGCGGGCCTCTTCCAGGCCGCCATCATGGAGAGCAACGCGCTTGGTTTTCCGTACAAGAACACCTCCCACGCCCAGACTCTGAGCAACGCGTTCTGTGAGAGCAGCTCGTCTCTATGCACGGCCGCGCCGTCCACCTGCGACATTGTCGAAGCACAGGAAAACTTCATGGCCGCGCAGCCGCTGAGTTTTCTGAGCATCGCCAACCTATTCTGGGCACCGACCGTCGACGGCATCTACGTAACCGGTCAGCCGATGGCCTCGGCCACCAGTCTCAGCGTGCCGCTCATTGTGGGAACCAATCACGATGAGGGGCCTGCCTTTGTCTACTCAGCCATCGAGGCGTCTCCCAAGCGCAAGGACAACAACCCTCCCAACGCCATTGCCTACGCAGCGATCCTCGATCAATTGTTCGGCGCCACCAATTCATTGAGGATCCAGTCACAAGACAGATACCGCTGCACTACCTCTTGCGACTGCACCAATCAGCTCATCAACGTGATGACCGATTTCGGTTTCACCTGCGCCAGTCGCCGCCTCTCGATCCTCGCGACTCAAGCAGCCAATCCACCGCCGCTGTACTTGTATCAATTCAACCAGGTCTCCAACTTCAACCTCTGGGCGTACACACCGCAACCCGTGCCGCAGTGCAACGCCCTGGTCTGCCACACGGACGAGCTCCCCTATGTCTTCAACACGCCGTGGCAATTCAGTTGCCTCGTTGCCTTCACGCCGCAGGAGGAAACGCTCGCACAGACCGTCGGCGGATACTGGACAGGTTTTGCTAATGCGCACAGTCCCGGTAGCGCATGGCCTTCCTTCAAACCGGGGAACGCCTACCTCCTGCTGAGCGAGAGCTCGTCCGCGGCGAACGATCCCGTGAACGCCACCGCCAACTGTTCGGCTCTCTGGGACAGCATCGGCTACGAGACGCCGGAGATGTTGAATCGTCTTTTCAATGCGCGTGCGATCAATACGAAGAAGGCTTCTCACTAAAACGTCGGATCGGAGGAAAAGCGATGAATATCTCCTCGATGAGAACCATCAGCCGGACCGGGCTCCTCGTGGCCTCGCTGGCCTTGACGTCATGTCTGCATCACGGCCTGAAGAACGACTTCATCGTCTATGGCGGCGATGTAGTGACAATCGACAAAGCGGGCACGGTGGCCGAGGCAGTGTGGGTCCGCAACGGCCGGATCGAAGCGGTTGGTCCGCGCCAGGAAGTGATGGCGCACAAGTCCAACGCGACCGAGCTCATCGACCTTCATGGCGGCGCGCTCCTTCCCGGTTTCGTCGAGCCACACCTTCATCTCGACGTGACGGCGATGATGTCAGTCGTCACCGACCTCACTCCGTGCCTGCCTGACCGCTACGAGATGCGCAAACCGTGTCCGGTGACGATCGCCGATGCTCTGAATCGTCTGAAGCAGAACCCGAAGCCCGCGGGCGCGAAATGGCTCAGCGGCAACGGAATCGATCCGTCGCTGATGACTCTCGACGGCAACCAGCCTTCGAGCATCTTTCACGCCCATCCGGCGCGCTACATCGCGGAGTACGCCTCGGCGACGAAGCCCGTCATCGCCCTCGATAAGTCCGGCCATCTCGCCTATGTGAACCTTCAGGCTTTCGTCGCCGCGGGGATCTGCGAGACGACCGCCAAATGCAACAAGGCCACCGCCAGGAAACCGTTGCCGCCAAGCCCCGGCCTATGGGACGTCGACCCGGAAACGGGTGACTTCACCGGCCTGCTCGTGGAGCCACAAGCCTACCAGGATTTCGGCGAGGCCCTGATCCTGCAGGACGGCCTGCGAGTGCTGCTCCCGCTCGCGAAAGAGATCGTCGACAACGCCGGCGCCAGCATCCGCGATTTCGCACGAGCCGGCGTGACCACGATGGTCAACGGCGGAACGGGAGCGAACGGTTATGTCGATGCCTTTCGATTGCTGGCGTCGCAGTCCGCCGATCATCCGGTGCTGCGTTTTCGTACGCTCGTGCCGTGGCAAACGGCGGCCCATCACAAACTCTCTCCGTGGGACGCGAAAAACGATGGACTCTTCGGAGTGACGGGACTCAAGATCTGGGCCGACGGCTCCACGCAGGGATGTACGGCATCGCTCATCGAGCGCTACGACATGAACGGCGAATGCAGCCGCGGCGGCAGGGGAGTGGCGGACTACAAGCTCGACGAGCTCATTGCGAACCTGAAGCCCCTCTGGAACGCGGGTTGGCCGATCCAGATTCACGTCAACGGCGATAAGGCCATCCAGACCGCTCTGGATGCCCTGGCTGCATTGCAGGAGGACACGCGGAACGACAGCCCCATCGTCCTGATCCACTTCACGGTCACCGGCAACCCGGCAACGAACGAGGACATGGTCCGGAAAGTGGCGGATCTTCGCGCCGGCCACTGGAAAGATCATTCCTTGCCGCCGATCGATATCCACGTCAGCCATCTCATCGGCCATGTCGCGTACTGGGGAGGGGCATTGGAGAACATCCTCGACGGCGTAAGCGGACCCGGGCAGCCGGACGAGAACGGACGGGCCGCGCTTCTCGACGCCACGCGGCACGAGCTCGATCTGGGAGTTCACTTCTCTCTGCACAGCGACTCTCCCGTATCGCCGGTGCGGCCGTTGTGGTTCGTCGAGCAGGCAGTAACCCGGAACACCTGGTTCTACCCGAAGCTCACGGACGCCGACGTCCACACTATGCCCGGCGGGCAGAACGTCACGATCGACGAAGCCTTGCAGGCGGTGACCATCGAGCCGGCAAGACAGAATGGGCTGGACCGCTACATCGGCAGCATCGAGAAGGGGAAGGTCGCCGACCTGGTGATCCTCGACAAGAATCCCCTCAAGCAGCCGCCCAACGAGATCCATCTCATTCAGGTCCTGTCGACGTTCGTCGGTGGCTATCGGAACGATTGGTCGAAAAAGTAGCTCGTTGCCTTCGGACGGTCTGTTACGCGTAGCATTTCGCGCCAATGAGCATTCTCATCGGCACTCAGGGGTGGAACTACCCAGCGTGGGTGGGGCCGCTCTATCCGCCCGGGACGCGGGCTTCCGAGTTTCTTTCGACGTACGCCCGCCTGTTCCGGGGCGTCGAAGTCGACTCGACGTTCTACGCTGTTCCCGACGCGCGGGCGGTGCGCGCATGGGCCGAGCGCACGCCGCCGGAGTTCACCTTCGCCCTCAAGATGCCGAAGGAAGTGACGCACGATCGCCGGCTGCGCGATGCGGACGACGCCGTGCGCGACTTCCTCGACCGAGCCCGCTTGCTACAGTCGAAGCTGGGCCCGATCCTGCTGCAGATGGGTCCCGACTTCGCGCCGGACGAGCTGCCGGCGATCGAGAAGTTCCTCCCCATTCTGCCGGACGACCTCCGCTTCGCCATCGAGCTTCGCCAGAGCCGCTGGATGGGCTCCGAAGTACTGCCGCATCTGCTGGAGCTGCTGGCGCGTCACGGCATTGCGCTCGCGCTCAGCGACGGACGATGGATCACGCGCGAGACGATGCTGGAGCTGGTCGATCGTCCGACGGCAGACTTTCTCTACGTGCGATGGATGGGACCGGACCGCGAGATCACCGACTACTCACACATCCAATTCGATCGTTCCGATGAGATGCGGGCATGGTCTGAGGCACTGAAAGGCGCCGCGAATACGAGGGACATCTTCGGCTTCTTCAACAATCACTTTGCCGGCCACAGCCCGGCCAGCGCGCGCGAGATGCAACGCCTCTTCGATCAGGAGCCCGTCGATCCCGAAATGCTGCGCAGTCAGAGATCGCTGTTCTGAGTGAGTGCCCCAACTCACAGTCACTATTCTCGTTCACAATCTTGACGTAATTACGCTAAGAAACTAAAATCACGTCACAGCAAGCGGTCCGATCACACATTTGAGTTGTTAGGGGCACAAGGAGGCGAGAATGCGTCTTTTCGTCACTGGTATGTGTGTCGCAGTTCTGGTTGCCGCCGGCGGCGCCGTCGCGCAGGAACGGAATTGCAAAGTGCTCTCGCAGAGCATCACCTTCCACGCGCGGCCACATCCTGACTTTACGTTGCCGGTTCGCCTCGGAGGCGCCCCGGCGCATCTTCTCCAGATCGACACCGGCTCGACCGGAATCGTGGTCGGGTACATGCACGTCGGCAAGACGCCCGCACAACGACCTCTCACCAAAGCCGAGTTAGGACAACTGGGACTGCAGGAGTACATCGTCTACAGCAGCAGCGGCAACGTCAGGATGGGACACTGGGTGTACACGTCCCTCGAGCTGTTGAACGGCACGCAGCCCGCCTTCGTCGATCACATCCCCGTGCTAGCCGTCGACAAGCTATGCAAAGCAAAGCCGGGGCAGCTCACGGAACCCTTCGATTGCAGCGCGTCGCCAAAACTGCCGGTCGACTGTCAAAACGCCGCGAAGGGATCGCCGGCGATGGATCTTTGCAATCTCGGGATGATGGGTGTCGGATTCGATCGCGGAACCTCGATGGGAACCTCGGCAGTGAATCCGTTCCTGCACCTCCGGCAAATGGAGGCGCACACGATGCAGCGCGGCTACGTCATCACCATTGGAAGAGGCGTAACGCTGGGCATGACACCGCCGGAAATTGCCGGCTTCCGGTTTCTCCCGCTGGCTCCGAATCCGAAGGCGCCGGGCGAGTGGCTGGAAGCCCATGGATGCATCGCCATCACCGGTGGCGGAATCGTCGAACCGGGCAAGCAGGTCTGCGGCGACATTCTCATGGACACGGGCGTCGACACGATGTTCGTCTCGTACGGACCCGGACTCCTTCCCGCCTTCAACCCGCCGATCCCGGGAAGCGGCGGCAACCTCTGGACCTGTGTGAATACTTGCTCCGTCAATGGAAACGCCGCAAGCGCCGGCGTGACCGTCACCTGGCCCGGCCCTGGCGAGCCGATATTCACGTATGGCGTCACGCCGGTGCCCTTCCGAGCGGACGGGAAGAATCCGACCGCCGTCCACGTGCGGAATGCCACCAGCGCATTGACGAACCCATCCGAGAACGTCTTCGTCAACACCAGCCGCCAGTTGCTCTACACGGCCGACTATCTCTTCGATGCCTCCTGCGGCCGGATCGGTTTCCGGCCCTTCCAGCCGAGCCCCCGCACGAAATGACGCTCACGTAAGCGATCGTCGCTGAGCAACTGCGCCGTGTGTCAGAATCGGCGCCTTCTCAGATTATGACGATCACGAGCAGCACCGAGGCGTTGGTCCGCCAACTTGCGGCATGAAGAATGATCGCAGGTTCGCCGAACGGGCCATTCACTTCGTCCTTGCCGCGGGATTGATCGTCATCCCGATGATCTTCTGCAATGGCGCGGACGCCTTTCGGCTGCCGAAGGAGCTGGTGTTCCGCGCCGAGGGGATTCTGCTGCTGATGCTGGCAGCGTTTGTGGGCGTGCGGCCGAGGTGGAAGCGGCCGGAGTTTGTGCTCGCGGCGGTGATTGTCGGGTGGAGCTTCATCACCACTGCTGCGTCCACGAACAGGCTGCTGAGCATCGACAGCCTCATCACCATTCTGGCCGCGGCTGTCATCTTCATCGCTACCTGTCTGGCGGCGGAGACGGTCTCGATCATCGCCGTCGACGTGTTGATGATCGGATGTTGTGTCAACTCCGTCATGGTCCTCCTGCAGGAGCTGAAGATCTGGACGATGCTTCCGCCGTCAGCCGAGGCTGCTACGCACTACGGCAGCGTCGGACTGCTGGGGAACACGAACGACGTCGGAACGTTTCTGGCCGCTCCTGCGATTGCCGCCATCGTCCTGGCGGTGGATGGCCGGAAGCGGCGGAGGTCTACACGCGGGCACTGCAGATCGATGATCGTCCGGAGATTTACGTGAACCGCGGCATGGCCATGCTTCACCTCGGGCGCACCGACGCAGCGGTCGCCGATCTGGCCACAGCCGCACGATTCAACCCGAAGATTCTTGACGAGATTGACGACGAGCTTGGCAAGCGCGTCGCCGCCACGGCCGGCATTCACTGATGCGCGTCCTCCGTCTCATCACGCGACTGAACGTCGGCGGACCAGCGAGGCACGTGGTCTGGCTGAACGAGGCACTGGCCGCCAACGGAGACAATGCCCTGCTCGTGGCCGGAACCGTGCCGCCGGGCGAAGAGGACATGACCGAATTCGCCACTGCGCATGGAGTGTCGCCGGTAGTGATTCCGTCGATGAGCCGCGAGCTTTCGCTAGGCGACCTCGCCACGATCTGGCATCTCTGGCGGCTGATGGTCCGCTTCCGTCCCGACATCGTCCACACGCACACCGCCAAAGCAGGCGCGGTGGGGCGCATCGCCGGTTTGCTCTACCGGCTTACGAGCCGGGCACGCCCACGCTTCGTCCACACCTACCACGGCCACGTTTTTCACAGTTACTACGGCGCCTGGAAAACGCGTTTCTTTCTGGCCATCGAACGGATGCTGGCCCGGCTGAATACCGACCGCATCGTCGTCCTCAGCGAACAGCAGCTTCACGAGATTCACGACGAGTTCGGCGTCGGCAGGCTTGAACAGTTCGTCGTCGTACCACTCGGCATCCACTTCAACGACCTGCGTGGCGGCAACGACCTGCGCGAAGAGCTTGGAATCAAACCTGGCAAACCAGTCGCCGGCATCGTCGGACGAATCACTGCGATCAAGAATCACGACCTCTTCCTGCGCGTGGCGGAGCGGACGCGCGACCTTGCACGATTCGTCGTCTTCGGCGACGGCGGCGACCGGCCACAGTTGGAGAGCCGCAAAACCAACGTCCTCTTCGCCGGCACGCGCAAGGCCCGCGACATCTACGCGTCGCTCGACATCGTCGCGCTCACCTCGAAGAACGAGGGGACGCCGCTCGCGCTCATCGAAGCGATGGCCTGCGGCAAGCCGGTCATCAGCACTGCAGTCGGCGGAGTTGTCGATCTGCTCGGCTCGGTCGAAGAGCGCGTCGAGGAAAACGGCGCGATCTTCGAGATTCGCGAGCGCGGCATCACCGCAGCCTCCGACGACGACGCAGGATTTTCGGCGGGACTGACACGTCTCCTTCTCGACGCACCATTACGACAACGCCTTGCCGGGCGCGGCAGGAGCTACGTTGAGAAAACTCACTCGAAAGAGCGCCTCGTCATCGATATACTCCGCCTCTACCGTGATCTCACCTAGGCCCAGGGTTACGGACAATCGGATCAACATTGCGAGTCCTGATCACAGGCGGAGCGGGCTTCATCGGCTCGCATCTCGCCGACGCATGTATCGCCCGCGGTGACGAAGTCTTCGTCATCGATGACCTCTCCACGGGCAGCCTCGACAACATCGAGCAGCTCGCCAACCACCCGCGCTTTCACTGCACGGTCGGCTCGGTGCACGACACGAATCTTCTCGACGATCTCGTCGGCGACTGCGACGTCATCTTCCATCTCGCCGCAGCCGTCGGGGTGAAGCTGATCGTCGAAAGCCCCGTGCGCACGATCGAGACGAACGTGCGAGGAACGGAAGTGGTGCTGGCAGCAGCGAGCCGCGAACGGAAACGGCTGCTCATCGCTTCGACCTCTGAGGTCTACGGGTTGAGTGAGCAGGTCCCGTTTCGCGAGGATGGCAACCTCGTCATGGGAGCCACCACCAAAGGGCGCTGGAGCTATGCCTGCTCGAAGGCCATCGACGAGTTCCTGGCGCTGGCCTACCACCGCGAGAAGAAGCTGCCCACGATCATCACCCGCCTCTTCAACACCGTCGGCCCGCGCCAGATCGGCCGCTACGGGATGGTCGTACCGACGCTGGTCAGCCAGGCCCTGGCCGGAAAGCCGCTCACGGTCTACGGAAACGGCCGGCAAACGCGCTGCTTCGCCTTCGTCGCCGACGTGGTGAAGTCGCTGCTGCTGTTGATGGATCACCCCGACGCGGCAGGCGAAGTCTTCAACGTCGGATCGACGGAAGAGATCTCGATCACGCACCTGGCCGAACGGATTCTGGCCCTGACCGGCTCGCCCTCCCAGATCGTCTACATCCCCTACAGCGAGGCGTACGAGGAAGGGTTCGAGGACATGCCGCGCCGCGTTCCGGATACGGCGAAGGCCAGCCGCTTCATCGGCTTCACGCCGCGCACGTCGCTCGACGACATCCTGCGCGAAGTCATTCGCGACCGCTCGCGAAGCTCTGCCGAATCTCTCGATCTGGCCGAGTGCATCGAATAGCGTAGCCCGCGCCTCATGACGCAGCAGTTTCTTACCTCTGCGATCGTTGCCGGCGTAGCGGCATTTCTGGCCTCGCTCGCGCTCACGCCGGCCGTCGGCGCATTGGCCCGGCGCATCGGGGCAGTGGCGAAACCGAAGAGCGATCGCTGGCATACCAAGCCGACAGCGATGCTCGGCGGTGTGGCCATCGTCATCGCCGTCGTGGCAACGCTGCTCGCGCTCGAGCCCTCGACGCGCGAGAGCCACATCGTCATGGCGATCAGCGTGGCGCTGTTTCTCCTCGGGCTGGCGGACGATTTCTTCCACATCAAGCCGTGGCAAAAGCTGCTCGGCCAGCTCCTCGGCGCATCCGCCGTCGTGGCGTTCGGCCTCGTTTTGCCGTGGACGCCGTACTCGATCGTGAACCTGCTCATCACCATCTTCTGGCTCGTCGGGATTACGAACGCCGTGAACATGCTCGACAACATGGACGGACTGGCCACCGGCGTCTCGGCCATCGCAGCGGCGTTTCTCGGCATGAACTTCGTCGCCAACCAGCAGTGGCCGGAGGCGCTGATGCTGGCCGCTTTCACCGGCGCGCTTCTCGGATTCCTCATCTACAACCACCATCCGGCCTCTATTTTTATGGGTGACTGCGGCTCGATGTTCGTCGGCTTCTTCCTCGCCTCCAGCGCCCTCGTCAGCGGCACCGGCGGCGGCCGCTCGCGCAGCGTCGTGGCTGTCCTGGCCGTGCCGGTGCTCGTGCTCCTCGTCCCGATCTTCGACACCACCTTCGTAACGCTGATGCGCAAACTGGCCGGCCGCGCTGCATCGCAGGGTGGCCGCGATCACACCTCGCATCGGCTGGTCGCGCTTGGCCTGTCCGAAAAACGCGCCGTCTGGATGCTCTACACCTTCGCCGTGGCCGCAGGATCACTGGCCATGCTCGTCCGCCAGGCGGCGTTGAATGTGAGCGTCGCCGCGATCGCATCGTTCACGATCGCGCTCACGCTGCTCGGTGTGTATCTGGCGAGGGTTCGCGTGTACGACGAGTCGTAGCTCGTGTTTCGATAGCCGAGCGTCGCATACGACGACACGCAAACGTCGTCCCGCCTGATAGCCGCCGGAGGCGTCGAACCCGCCACTACGCCGCGTCCCTGCGCCCCGCAAGCGTCAACGGCAAAACCGCAGCGATCACGTACACCATCAGCCGCAGCCGGAACAGCGTTCCGAAGTTCGTAACCGTGTAAATCATTGGCGCTGCCGTCATCACGAAAAGCAGCACCAGAAACACGAACAGCGGCGTCATGCGCGCCCACGACCGGAGGGCGCGCGTGCAGTAGATGGCCGAGAACAGCAGCATCGCATCGAAAACGAGCGTGTCGGTCTCGACGAAGATCCAGAAGCCGCGGCCGCCGCCGATGCGGATCAATCCCAGCGCCTGGGCCACGAATCGCGGCAGGAACATGGCCGCGAAACCTGTGGCCAGCCGCGGCACGAGCGTGGGCGAGACCACGACTGCCTCCTTCGATTTCGATACCGGCGGCACCGTTCCCACCACCGGGCCGGGGGCGATCTTCGTCGCACCCGGCGTGTGCTCGAAACCGCTCCGAATCTCCACGGCGAGCTGCGGAACCGCCGACGGTTGCCAACTCACCTCGGCAGGTGCAGGCCGCCACCAGCGAAGCGATTTCACCTCACCCGGAGCGAGAAGGCGGCGGACCTGCCACGGGATGTCGTCGCCGCCGCCGAGGCGAAGGGCTTGCGTGAGCAGGACGAGCAGCAGCAAACCGGAGAGTGCGGCCTTCCATCGCCAGCGAGCGGAGAGCGACGTCAGCACGACGAAAACCGGCCACAGAGCACAGAAGAACGCTCCGAAGTACCAGCGGATCCCGCCGATCTCATACATGACGACGAGCATGACCGCGATGGGACCGAGCAGGCGCCGCCAGTTCGCATCCGCTTTCCACACCTCCTGCCAGCGGAGGCAAGCCGCGAACAGCGCGATCACCAGAAAGTAAAAGTACGTATCCTTCAGCGCCTGCAGCGACCAGAGCACCATCCCCGGACCGAAGGCGATTGCAGCCAGCGCGACCAGGCGAGGGCGCTCCATGCGCGCGTCGCGCGACCCGATCCGCAGGAGGATCGCGCAGGTGGCCAGATACGCCGCGCAGTTGAAGAGGATGGCCACGGAGCTGACCACGCCGAATGCCGCCGTGGCGATGGCGAAGGCCTGCGTGAAAAGGCGCGACTGATAGCCCGTGGTGATGAAGAGGATGGCCTTCGCCCCGAGCCCGACCAGTTCCAGCGCGTAGCTCAGATACTTCGGCCCGTCGATGGCGAAGAACCAGAATCCGTTGCCGATCTGCAGCGACTTGGCGATCGGCAGATACAGCCAGGAGATCCAGAAGAGAACCTGCCCGCCCAGCGCGCGGATGATGAATCCCGCGGCAATGATGAGCGATGCCTTGCCCCGGCCGGCCAGCTTCGTCCAGGCCCACCAGAGTCCGGCGCAGGCGAGTGCGGTGAGGATGAATTGGATGAGGACGATCATGTTTGTTGGCCTGCGACTCCCCGCAAAATCTCCGCAAGCGCATCTGCCTGCGGCCCGATGTCGTAATGCTCCACCGCGAAGGCGCGACCAGCCGTCGACATCTGCTTGCGGCCCTCAGCGTCCGTCAGCAGCCGGCTCAGCCCATCGATCCAATCGTCATCGCTGGTCGCGGTGAGATGCGTCCGTCCCGGCGAACCCATCGTCGCGCAGACGCCGACGGGGCTCATCACGAACGGAACGCCTGTTGCCATGTACTGCACCGCTTTGAATCCCGCTTTTCCTGCGCTCCATT
>Ga0307511_10001342_pt1 | contig 26085 bp, 21 predicted proteins | sample 13_EM_MG_FD_200266 | JGI IMG/M metagenome (GOLD analysis project Ga0307511, IMG submission 200266) | Populus trichocarpa ectomycorrhiza microbial communities from riparian zone in the Pacific Northwest, United States - 13_EM | ecosystem: Host-associated > Plants > Roots > Unclassified | place...
CGAGGTTATATGGGTTGGGGTATTGAGGTGACGGGCCCTGGATAGCCATGGTAGGTGAGGGGATTATGGTTTAGGGCCCCAAGCCTCATAACTTTGAAAGATGAGGTGAGGCGGCACAAGGCTACTGCGGCACAAGGCCCATCGTCAGTATCAATTAAAACCAAGTGATGCATCTAAGTTTCTTAATTCTGAAGCCCTGAACTTCAATTACCCCTCGGTTATATTTATTAACGGACCGTCCGTATAGCCATAGGAACCCGCCCCCCACATCATGATAAAGTCAAGTGAGTATAATACACCTACCCTACTCAGCAAACAAAACCAACAAGCATAAAAACCCCCAGAACATAAGGCGAAAAGAAAACCACGCCCGGTGACCTATGTAGATGATGCATAAAAACATTAACACAAAAACTAGAACACAAACCCGACCCTTTTTCACCAAAAGAAAGAAATAAAAGTCACGTCCCCTGCGTGAAAAGAGAAGAGGATATGGATAGATGAAAAAGAACCAAATTATAAACAATAGCCAGACTAAGCTCAAGCTGCCCTTCTTGTTCTGTGTTATCTGAATTGAAGGTCTCTTGATACCTTCCACCTCAGGGCATTCTGGGGGGGTCTTGTGCGCCATCATACATGTACTGAAGATTTTTCACCATGGCCTGCTCTCTCCGGAAATGAGTTGGCAGTTCTATCCCAATAGATCCTTCATCAACGAACTGTTGATCCTGACTCGCACATACACAGGTTTAGTGTCTCGCAACCCCCTGGTGTCCATAATCCCTATCTTCTCCGACGTCTTCTACGCTTCCGCTTTCTAGCACCCCCTCCAGTCACTTGGGGACGTTCGTCCTATCGCCGGTCCCCATAAACTCTCCTACCATCCCTGTCGCGGTCCCGATCCAAGGGCGGATGTGGCGGACTCCTACTCCTCTTCCTTACGTACTCTCTATCGTCTCGCGGTGGCCTCTCCCTTCTGTCCCAGTCACGGTCCCTATCCCTATCCCGATGATAATCCCTATCTCGATCTCTATCCCAGCCCCTCGAATCGTCCCTTCCTCTCGGCAGTGGGGGTAAAAGTCCATCATCACCCCTTGGAGGTACACCATAAGACGGGATATATGTATCGATATTACTTGCTCCATTTCTACCTGAGCGTGAACGCTCCATAGGCCCACCACCGCGGTCAAGTCTATCTCGGTCGTCTCTAGCCATAGGCGGCCTTGGCGGAAGTCCATGATCACGTGGCGGAACTCGTCCCATTGGTAGACTCTGAGGTTCGAGGCTCTTTGCCGCCCATGGTGGTCGATGATCAGTGTTCATATGCACTCCAGGGGGAATACGAGGCTGCCCTACAGGTGGCTGACCTGCACCCCCTCGAGGATCATAAGCTCGACCACCACCACCACCTCCTCGACTATCCCAGCCTCCATTACCACGTCGACTGTCGTCACGCGAATCCCATGGCAACTGTTGGTTTTGCGGACGGCTACCAACGCCAACAGTGCCACCAGCTGGTGCCGGAGGAATGCGCTGATGTCGTCTCCTACGATCGAGCTCATGACTTTCCTCGAATTTTGGAATCTCAGATGGTTTTGCTGGCAGTGGTAGGGCAGTAAAATACTCATGCTTTAGGGCGTCAATTGCGTTAATCCGCTTTCGTGGGTCCAGCATGAGCAATTCCGCAAGTAGAGAAACTCCAGCACTCCCCATGCTTTACATGTGTTAGCCCCAAATCATAAATAACTTTAGAGGTCACATGACACTAACTCGCTGAACTGATGTTCCATAGACCTTGGATATGGCCCAAAATTTCGTACCCCATCACACCCAGGTAAGTTCCCCCATCCAGGCATATTCCGCTCATTGGGTGATCCGCACAGTTTGAAAATACGATGTGCTTGATCGAGATCGGACTGTCCTGGTAAGATCGGCTTGCCCTTATACATCTCGGCAAAGACACACCTGAATTGGTAAAAAATAGAAAAGATAAGCGATTAACCTCAAAAGGAGCGTTATCTAAATACACTCACCCAACACCCCATAAGTCAATCGAAGTTGTATACTTTCTCTCGCCAAGGAGTAATTCTGGTGGGCGGTACCAACGCGTAACGACACATTGGGTGTAATCCCTGTTTGCGACCCCCCCTCCACCGCCTGGGACAGGTGGTGGCTCATCATACTTTCGGGCTAAACCGAAATCTGCAATTTGTAGTATCCCTCTATTGTCGATCAGAAGGTTTGCGGCTTTCATGTCTCGGTGGAGGATGTGGTTCTGAGTGACGTTACGTTAGCCAGCTCTTCTATTGTACTATCCTACCAGTTGCGAGTGTACCTCATGTAGATATTTTGTTCCCTCCAAAAGTTGTAACATATAACACTTGATCTGAGGTTCCGTAAACTTCACATTAGGGTTCTCGAGTAATCCAGACAAGTCGTGATCCATATATGGTGTGACCATGTATATAATCAATTTGACCTTGTTCGATTTATATGGGTCTAGAGATATGCTTAACTAACTTGTTCCACGAAGGAATCAGGATTGGCGATGGTCGACTAACCTTTTTCCCTCTCTACGGACATTTCTTTGAGGGTCAGGACATTTTTATGCGATAGTATCTTCATGATTTTGATCTCTCGTAGCGCAGTTATAGGAAACTAGCACAGCTCAGGTAATTCGATTAGCCCACCCCATATATCCATTGACTTGCATTCACGTAAGGTGCAGAAACTCACGCCTTCCTTCTCATGCTGCATCAAGATCTTCTTCAGAGCTACCATTGCCCTGGTTTCACGGTCACGAGCTTTGTGCACTTCACTAGATACTCAGTTAGCTCCAAAGTATCTACTTAGAGTACTCGTGTCCAAAGCTCCATTGGCCGACCACCCTACGTACCCGAATGTTCCCTCTCCAAGCTTGTCCATTATTTCATAACGCTTGATGGACGAGCATCCTTTGAACCGTGGTGTGCCATCTTCATTCGTTACCAAAGGTCGTTTCTGTAATGGCTCCAACGAATGGGGCTCCGGGCTGGACCGCTTCATCATTCGCGACTGTCGACTCCGTTCAAGGTATGACTGCGATAGTATCCCCCCGCCTCAGTAGGTGCTTTTGCTGCGTGTGGACCACGGTGGTGTTACGTGAATGCGGGTGAACGATGGAGGAGATGGTGAAGATGAAGCTCCCACGCTGGTAGTACTGGGTTGTGAGGTGTAATGCAGCTAAAGCCAATATATTTTCAAAAAAAAGAGCATGCGCAGCGACTGATACCTGTAGGGAATCAATACACTTTCGCTGATTGACAAGGTTGCACTGCTGCCGATCTAACGCCGCTTTTAGTCAGCTCCCGCAAAGCCTAACAAAGGGCCGCTTGCTTACTGTGATCAATCAATGCACCACGCGTGTTGACGAGGGGCTTGTGCCAACCAGACTACGTGTTGAATGATATCACGGGAACCGGCTCGGAGAATAATCGAATAATGCAGCGCTATCAGCTCTAATAATACTTAGCAACTTCAATGTAGCAATCAACCCTGGCCTCGCAGATCAACGCACCATAAGCCGATTCATCGAAATATCGAAATACAATGAACAGTATCCACAAAACTCAATGATCATTATTACCGACCCCCATCGTTACCCACATGGCTTCAAGTTTGTACTACCAACGTACGAGTAATCAAACATATAAAATCGTCAAGTGCTGAATGAAATCTCTGCCTCTACTCCCTTATCAACTCCTTCCTAAACCCTCTAAGATCACGCAGCAGACACCAAAGAACCCAATAGAGCGAAAGAACATCAAGACCATATACCCCAGGGCAATAGCAAATTATATGATCTTCGTGATACTTCCATGATAGCTGTGAACAGAAACTAAGAAAATATGGCACGGAGTTGGGCCATATCGCACCAAATCAAAATACTAGGGAGAAACAAACCAAGCGGAATCAAATTACATGACCGTGCAAGTTGACTGTGTAGTGGTTGTAGGATTCTGAGCTTTCTCCACTTGCTCGATCATTAGCTCGAATGCTCTAGCAACATTCTCGTTGTGTCTTGCCGAGGTCTCAATCCAAGCACAATTCCATTCTTGTTGAAGGGTTTTGCCCTCCTCCGCAGAGACTTGCCGCTGCATGTGAAGATCGGATTTATTTCCAACCACTACTATTGGTACCCAATCCGCACCCTAAAGAGCATATTCTGGTCAGTACCAATGTAGACTAAATGCAAAGTTTCAGAATGTTCTTACAAGGTGATTCAAAATTTTCCCCCGGATGATCTTAACCATCTCAAATGATTGTTTTGAGGCAACAGAATACACCAGCATATAGCCATGAATACCAATGGAATGCCTAGAATTTAAGATGGAATATTCATCCTGCGGCTAGTCAGTAACCGTCCGCATGACACGAGGTTTGCCCTTGGGAATTAGTCTACCTGTCCCGCTGTGTCGATGATTTCAGTAGCATATTCCTGCCCCTTATATTTGATGATCCTGCTAAATGTATTCTCAATCGTAGGATAGTAGGACTCCACAAAGTGGTTCTCCACGAACTGTACTGTCAATGAAGACTTCCCTGCCGAAATGAAAAAGAATATACGTAAGCAATCCACCCAGTCTCGGGGTAGAAGAGCATAACCAAGCACCACCATCCTATGGTGTTTCATTCCCAGGGAAAGGGTGCTCAATCACTGGATTGACATGGAAGAATCACTACATACCAACTGCACGACTCCCGACTATCGCGATCTTCCTCTGCTTTGGTGGAGCGGGCATGTTGGTGTTCAGCTGAACTCACGTTCCTTCCGTGGAATAGTGGACAAAAAAGATTATAAAATTATTGCTATTGGCTGAACTCTCCGCAAACACCTAGTCCGTTGAATGGTATGAAGAGAGAATGTACTGAAAACACTTGGACTTGGTATCAGGGTATCTTAATTGGTGAAGATACAAGCCCACAAACCTCCCCAGCAAAACGGAAAAGCTATCGAGTAACCGTCTTGATGACTTTTAAAGGTGATGAGCGGCGGCTAGAAAATAGTAGGTATTGCTCTTAGCGGGACAAGATAGTCTCTTTCGGGCAACTGGTTTGCTTGCTGATCGATAAAAAGTGCAATCAAGTGTTCTTGACTTTTGAAGCTGTTCGGCCTCGGGGCAAAGGAGCTTCGTCTGTGGTCTGGGGTTGAAGACAAAGGTTCTGAAAAGGGGCTGCTGAGGATAGCTTCCGTCCGCCTGCAATTGACAGATGGGATAAAACCGCGAGGACCGTACAGGAGGTATGTGGACTGCTTGCAGTTTGAGGTGTTTCTTTCTTTCCTTCTTCCTTGCAGGAGCAGTGCAGCAGGTTGGAAAGGCTGTGCGACTGTATTGGTAGCCTGTTGGACGTACTTAAGTAGTAGCTTGTGTAGCCTGGTAAGAAGTAGCTTGATATTCGGGACTTGTCACAGTATGAACTCACCACCTTGTGTGTATTTGACTATCAATGTACCCCAGGCGCAGTGCAATATCATATAGCTAGTAGAGTCAGGCAAGGAACACCGAAGCTGACGCAGTTGTAACTACTAAATAATTAATGGCGATTTACTCCCGAAGGCATGTGACAACAGCACTTTCAAGTCGGCTATCAAGTTGGAAAGGCGATACGCGAGGCCGCCAACCAGCTAGGTAGCTCTAGGGCGATCACCTAGATATCAAACGTTTGCGGAATAATCATCACATTCAGCAACATCTTGAACGGCAATGCGACTGAATCGCCAGGGCCGGTCTTTTATATTGGAAAGCAATGTATGAGCTACAGTGGGGGCTGAAACACCAAACACAAACACCCTGCCTTGTAGATCTCATCGAGGTATCGGAATATAGTAACATGCATACTCATAAGCCGTAATTGTACAGCAAATGCCCCAAAAGCAAAAAGTAAAATGCGCCGTATCTGCCTCCAAGTAAACAAATAATAGTACAGAGAATGACGGTGCATCATACATTAAGAACATCAAACAAGAATGCCACAACAAGTAACCCTAAGCTAGTACTTCGTAATTCATAGCAAGGAATGTCAAGAATAACCCTCTGCCGCTTTCAGCCGAATTGCTACTTGTTCTAATCTCTCTGTAAACCCCGTATGCCAGGCCTCACCTTCGCCTCCTGTAATTGCTATTCTTTCCTCGTCAACTTTCTGATTGTGAGACACAAATTCTTGAACCGCGTTCACAAGGGGCTCGAGGTTCTTCTTGGGCATTTGTGACCGGACCACATTCCTCACGGTAGTGTTGCGGCAAAGATTACCTAGGAGGATTGATAGATAACCGAAAGCAACATTTGACTGAGTCTCTTCCATCGAATCCGCCTATTTCACTGTTAAAAACTGAATTCAACAAAGTGTGAAATGAGGGGCACCAACCTCGGCTGCACGCTCCATCCTACCCACGAACAGCTTCAGTAAAACGGCAAGTTGTGAAGTTGAATATGAATCTAAGTTGACAAGTTAGCTTCGTAAACTTGCTGATGTATGGTAACATGATGTACCTTCTACGAACGATAATCCTGCGGAATCACTCATCTCGGCGAAATTTATCATAAGAGCTAGGCTTAGAACCAGCATATCCAACTGAATCAATCGCGCCTCCTCCTCCAAAGGGCCAGCAAGAGCCTCAAATCTGGAATTTGCAGTGGAAACTAGTGCCTTTATCACAGAAGGTTTGCCAAATATGTCGCATATATCGGGTCGATGGTTTGTGAGATTGATATGCAGGCGCAGTATCAGAAGCTGGATTGGTTGAAAGTCATTCAATTCCAGTTGCATGACTCCTGGGACAATATTGGCTAGTATATCTAGGTCCCGTTCCGGAAACCGAACATCCTGGGTGCTGTCCCTCCCTATAGAGTAGGATTCCAAGATTGAGACTGGAAGCTCAACAAACAGCGGATCAGCTTGTTTCCTCTTTTCCAGATCCGCCGTCATCTGGAAGGGCTCTAAAACTCTCACGAGCTTCTTGAGGATTGCTTCTGATAAGCATTCTCCCATAAATCCCGCGCGTCGCAAGCCCTTCATGACCGAATCCAATACGGCCAAGGCCAAAATTTGTGGCGAGAGTGCCTTTGGTTCCTTGCCACCAAAGATCTTTGAGCTTTTTATAATGTCACAAAACTCAAGATATAGCGACTGGGCTGCCTTAGTCATGTTCGTCTTTTTGTCCTTTACAATGGTCTTTATATCCCGGGTAGAATCCAACATGCTATCTAGCATAGGGATAATACCCTTCTTGTGAACCAGCGGAAGAATTTGGGAAGAAGTATCCTCATCGAGGAAGCTCCACACGATGAAGCAAAGGATAAAGTGGACAATCTGAAGAGCCATCAGTATTGAAATACTTATCAGACGAAGTGAGATAAGAGAAAAGAGCACGGGTTGCGAGTACCTCATCATCCTGCTTTCCAAAATCTTTCAAGAGTCTCCGCTCGAAATTATTGGCCCGGAACTTCTGGAGAAAGGTTTTATCCCGGAGCTTAGTAGCCAACTCTATGTATCTGGACAATCGTTAGAATAATCCTGTAGATAAATTAGAAGAACAAATCCATACCCTACTCGCTTTTGTCCGATTGAAAAGCCTCTTTCAATATCTTCAAAGTAGCCTTCGACACTATCCAGGAACCTCTTATTCACACCAGCTTCACGTAGTTCATGCAGGCTCTTCATCATCCCAGACCCATGATCCTCATCATCCTCTTCTTCGACTACCGGTGCCTTCCGTAGCCCCCTTCCAAAATCTCTGACTGGAAGTAAAAGAGGATCTGCAAATGGATCACCTCCTTCTTTGACCTCTTCTGTGAGAAACGAGCGCTGCCGTGCGTAAGTGACTCTTGTATTTCGTTGGGGAAATGCTGGAGCACTCTGTATCGCACCTACACCTCGTTGGAACGCTTGTGCCGCATCCTCTACTTCATCGGTGTTTTGTGAATCAGTACAAGGCTGCGAGTCTGTCAGGGTAATCATCGGCGTGTCATCAACACTTCCAGAGTCACTATCAACATCCATCTCTGCCTCGAGTATACGTTGTTTCGGCCGACGGACCGTCCAATCAACTTCCAAAGTATCAATCAGCCTCCTCCTCCTTGGTGGTGTTGGTCCCCTCTCCATCTCTCGGTCAGAACTTCCCGAGTCACGTGACCTTTTAGGTTTCCTAGCAATCGATTGGTCCTCAGATTCTATCCCTCCCATGATTTCATCCCACAGGCTGAGTCCTTCCGAGGGGCTATGGGTAGCCACTGAAGGCTCCGTGGGCACCTCTATGGGTTCCTGGGTGTCGAGTACGGGTAATGATATATATAATGAGCCAACACCAGTGGGTGATTTTGGAGGTGGTCGAGCTGGTGCTTTATTTTGACTTGCTCTGGCAACTGTTTTATTAAGTTTTGGGAGTGAGGGTTGTGCAGGTGCTTGGGGTGGCTGCTCGGCTTTGCTTGGAATGGGCTTCGGTTCCCTCTGTTTGCGCGGTCTGGGCTGAACCAGTGGGACACCTGCCACAGCAGGAATCCCAGTAGCTATCTCTGACCCCCTTTCATCCTTTGACCTCGTTAATGTGTTGAGCCTCCCTTTTGGTGGTGGCTCTTCCTCCATTTTGGAGCTATCTTCTAGTTTCAGTCTCTCTCTCCCCTTTGAATTCACCCGTGCCTTTCGCCTTTTCTCTGTTCGGACTGAAGAAACGGGAGTAACACTGCTTTTCATTCCTTCAAGCTGCTGTCCTGTTAATGAGGACCCGAGAGCGGGACTCTGTATAGGCTTTCGTGGTGTAGTTGCATTGACATCGGTCTTCTCTGTAACCGACGTCTTCGATGCCTGTTTGCCTCCATCTTTCATATTCGCCGGCTTCCCCATAGCTGTCGATAGAATCTTGCATCCTGCTTGCCCGAGTGTAACCATAGGTCGTGATGCCTTCGCCTCCTCTCTATCACTTGGAACCCTCTCGCTCTTTCCAGTTGATGGTATTCTATTCTCTTCCAGACGGCCAGATCTAAATTTCTTCTGTGAGTTGGGGAGAGCTCTCCGGATTATCGGTCTGAGTTTAGTGACATCCTCGCCACTAGATGGGACATCGAAAACCTTTTGATCCGCAACCTCAGCCTTAGATGTCGAGTTTGCTCTGTCCAGTCCATGTTTGCTACTTCTCGAGGGCACAGGCCCCGATTTGAGCTGCTTAAGCTGTGGTTCCGGAAGTTTTCTATCACTAGTTTCAGGCGATTTGCTTGACGATGATTTCGAATGCTGTCGATTTTGTGATGATGATCCCCCACCCATTAACAGATCCTCTTCCCCATGCTGAAGTGCGTCAAACCCATCTCCAAACGAACTTGGTATCTTCCGCCGACTGATGAAGAGTTTTCCATACGTGACGGGAGCCCTGCGTTTCCGCTGCGTACCTAAATCCATCACAGCAATGTGACAGGAGATGATAGAGGTTAATTGGGGATGTCCCCCAATGTGGTCTTGTGATGAGTCTCGCGGGTCGATCCTCTAAGGCATGCTGCTGGGCTCGTCAGTCTGTACGAGTGTTTGCGGTAGCGAGATGTAGGCACGTCCTATGCTTGCGCTCGCTTATGCAGGGGGCGTTGGAGCCTCGACGTTTGGTTCGCGGAAGTGCGGGCGATAGCAGTCGCTGCTCATTACTAGTAACTACTTTTCGTTTCACAGAAAATACCGTCAAGGTTGAGTCGGCCCGATTAAGATTAACCAGGGGCAAGTGATGCCAGCCTTGGCGTCAGTGGGGAGGCACATCTTGGCGTCATCTCTGGCTGCGATAACGATAACGATGTTGCGACATCGGATTTTCGAATGGAATGTCGAATGCCTTTCGAGGTTGCGAACCGGACTGTCTCTTCGTGCTATTTGATCAGCGATACATTGACTGATACTTATAGCAAGCAAAATTCTATATCCATAGTCTGGTTCATGGGATCTGCTTTGTTTTGGTGATCTCTGCGGCCGCCCCGCAATAATAAATATTGCATCAAGTGTACTCTACATGTGCAGAGCTGTCTGTCAAATGTTTCTTCAGCTGAGATGCAGCTCTAGATTCTAGATGGTCGATTCTAAATAAGGTTGAGTACCCCACAAATCCCGTAGCGCTGGTAAGTCCAGCGGTGATTTCCTGCGGGCACGAGACCTGCCTCTACAGCTCTGGGAGCTCCGATTCGCAATTTGAAGTGGCTTACCTCTTGAGCCGACAACGCCCGTCGACTGCCCTGCACCCCCGCGCTGACCCGGCCGAGGATTGACACCGACAAGTAGCCATTGTCGAACGAGGCTAGCCATTGTCTCCTTCGAAGGAAGGTAGAGCCTCTTCTCCCCAGACTACCTCTACTCCTACACGCACAACCCACCAGGCCACGCATATATCCCAATACCATACTAAAGTACTTCACGATGTCTGCCCCTGGACCTTCTGCTTCTGTTGGACCGGACTACAAAGACGAGAACCCGCAGGCTACGTACGTACGGTGTCTACTGTTTCATTCTCGGATTGGCCCCGTGTTGAGACCACAGTTGTTAATACAGATCTCAATCTCTTCGTAGGGTTTCGACCTCTGTTAAATATGACAATGTTCATGTTTTGCCTCAGACACCACAATTGATTGCCCTCTTGACGTAAGTCAATTCTTCATGCAATGCCCCTGTGGTGTCGTGGATAATCGACCACATAACGTTTCGTTCCTCATGCTAAGGCTTGTTTCCTGCGGGCAATCAGAATGATACGAGACAAGAACACTTCACGTGGGGATTTTATCTTTTACTCCAACCGTATCATCCGACTTCTTGTCGAGGAAGGTCTCAACCACCTCCCGTGCGTTGAGCACTCTGTAATCACACCAACAGGCACGCTCCCCTTTACACACTCTTACCTTGACCCTGAACCACTTGTTAACGGTCATGCATGGCTTCGGCCAACTGCATATCCCCTCTAGGTGCACCATACGCAGGCGTAAAATTCGAGGGCAAAATCTGTGGTGTCTCCATCATGCGGGCTGGTGAGGCTATGGAACAGGGGCTTCGTGACTGCTGCCGTTCCGTGCGTATTGGGAAGATACTCATTCAGAGAGACGAGGAAACCTGCAAACCCAAGTTGTTCTATGATAAGCTCCCAGGGGATATTGCGGATCGATATGTTCTGCTTTTGGATCCGATGTTTGCCACGGGTGGGTCTGCAATGATGGCAGTGGAGGTTTTGATAGGTAGGGGTGTGCCGGAGGATAGGATCCTCTTCTTGAACCTAATTGCTAGTCCGGAGGGGATTGCTGCTTTTGTAGAAAAGTATAACAAGGTGAGAGTTGTGACGGCGTTTATCGACAAAGGATTGGATGCGAAGAGGTGAGTCTATTCTTGTGCAATTGACCCGTGAATGGTTCGAATCTAACACCCTGGGGTTCTAGCTATATTATACCCGGCTTAGGAGACTTCGGCGACCGCTTTTACTGTATATAAATAAGGTTGTCAGTGGTAAGCAATGGCCGGTGTAATTTCCAGATATACACTTTTGCATAACCGGGCCAGTGGTCCGGTATATACAGGGGTATCAGCATGAATAAATGATGTGCATACTTGTATTGCCCACATGTATCCCCAAAGGCCAATGTGAAATAACTCTCCGTCACAGAGCGTGAGGAAGATGTTTCTCGCCAATATTTAATGTCTACATTGATACACAGGCACGGAAGAGTAGGCACGGAAGAGTGTATTGTTTTGAGCGGATGTTTGCCTTGCAGCCCAATTAATATGAGCCACGGGAAGTCAAGGCCCCAATAAAAGTTAGGCATTAAACAAGAATTAGATACTAGCAACCTCAAATGCGGTAGACCTAGGTAGAAAGCAACAGCCCAAACATGCCAGCTGACTCAACTGTCCACACCGCTTTGTCATAAAAATCACCAGTTTTTGCATGCCCACAGGAGAACGAGGCCCGAATTAGGTCTTCATTGGCCTATTCATTCAAAAGTCCTCTTCATCCAACTCCCCTTCATCTTCTGCCACAGCCCTCCCTGCTCCTCCACTTCCACCACTCTCGGGAACATCTTTCCGTCGATATGTTTCCCCACCGTAGTGGTCTCCACCGGCACCACCGTTTTCTCGGGTCACTGCGTCGCAGGCATCGATCCAGTCACTGTAAACATCGACGGGGGCAGATAGAGCTACACAGCTTAGGTATCAGGAAACTATGTACTTTCGAGGGCCGGTGGACAAGATAGGATACATACCGTTGATGTCTGTTTGAAATGTCTGACCACACACCTTGCACGCTAGCGTTCCCACTGAGGCTTTCTTGTCGAGCTTGCAAGATATTGACTTCTCATGGTTGCAAAATAGACAGGCGAACGTCGTGGCGAGGGGCTCTCTCTGTATGACACAAACCCGCATTGTCAATACGCCATCCCTAGCTATAGAAAATGTGGGGTTATCGTTCAAAGGAAGTGGGGTGGGGTTGGATTTGGGGCCCAACTTTTTTAGGACCCTGTGGTTTAGAAGCCTTCTTGCGTTTTCCCTGTGGTGCAAAATCAAGTGTTAGCCTTGTTTTGCGCCTCGTGTGGTTCCTTTGCTGTAGCGAGCGCGTGGGTATATTCGAGCGCTTACCATGTCTACAACTGTCTTTCGGAGTGAGATCGAGAGACAGTAATTGATAGAGGTGGTGTTTTGTCTAGGTCGAGCTTGGAGAAGCTAGTGGTGGCAGGGCTTATATGCATGAAGGCGTCAGAGGGATTAGCGCCGGGTTTCGTGTTATGTTTCGCGAGATTTAGAGTTAATTGATTTATGTGTGATCTGGATACGGGGGAGCTAATATAACGCATTTTGGGGGAAAATATATAAAATATTGATGACCCGCTGACCATATACCTTTCACGCCGTATTCAGTTGTAACGTTTCGTTTGCTTTTGTTTTCAATTGGGTCGATACTCCATAGAATCCCGATGCATATCAGGTCACACCTGCCATCAATGACCAGCGGCTGGTCACCACCCAGAAGACCTGATCTATAAAACCAAATCCGATAGCGATAAGCTTAAGCAACGACTTGCGCGGGGCCACTTGTCAAAACTTTGTATTTTTTTTTTAATACTTTCCTGTGTTGCAGGACCTTGCCACGCGACACCTTGCTGATTAGGTATGATGTTTCATTGATGGAAACATGATATTTTGATCAGAGGGATATTAAATATTATGCCCTGATATTGGAATATCTCGGGCTCGACTGATCCAGACCGGACAGTCTTGTTTTGTTGCACAAAAAAACCAGACTAGAAACCATGTGGAATCAACAGAAACATTGATATCGGGGGTAATGAGAGTCTGGCTATTAGATGTGCATAAACTTGAGAATTCCACCCGATCGATCCTCCGATATGTTGTACCCCTCCGGTATAATGCATATCATATAGTGTCATCTGTGGGAATATCCTTAAATTAGGGTCAAAGTCACGGCGGACAAGCACACAAGTATATATACTTTGTCCTCGCTCCCGCCTCTCTCTGGAGACCGGTATCATGCCCCCCTCTCGAGGGCCGCCCAAGTCACTCGGAGTCCAACCCCCTCCTTCGAACTTACTTGTAGGCTTAGGCAGGTGGTATTTTCGAAGCGACCCTCCGGTGGATAGTCGCCCCTCCCTGTATTGTACTTTTATGGCATGGCGACCTACATAAGCTTACCTCCTATAGCCATGATAAAAGATTATTAAGTAGGAGCTTCTTCTTAGGCCTTGCCCTGGAGATGTTCCAACCAGCATTACCCCAACAACTAGAAAATATATATAGAAATAGAAGGAAGTATGGGAACATGCTCATGCAAAGTCGAGGGGCAACCCTAGAGCTTTACTCATCCCTAACACATATGGGCACCAGTGTTCTAGGTATGCTCCCACTAGTATTACCCTGAAAGGAAAAAGTGTGGGCATGTAAACGGACCAACCATAGCGGGGTAAAACCTAACGCTCCGGAGGGCGACTACATAGTATGTAAATATATATGTAGCGCCCCCCTGGCTGCCATGCGAGTTCGAAATATAAAGTCCTCGGCCATGGTGATAGGGAGCAACTCTCTAGGACGTCAAAATGACCAAGCAAGTACCCATTCCGTGGCTTTTGCAGGAACCCGGGAGCATTATCTCATACAAAATCGAGTAGATATCAAGATTCCCCCAGACACAGTGGTTCTCACGGAATAATCTGCGCCAAGATCCAGAGTCCCAAAATCCCCTCTAGTTGAGCTCCTTCACCAACAAATATTAGATATTGGCACGGCGTCGGACCGAGGCTAATTTACTCACCTTTTACTCAATTCTGTATCTCTAGATTTATAATCAGTGTTATACTAGTTAAACCACAGAGTACTTACCCTCAGTTCACCTGCCAAAGCCATATTTAGCGTGCAGCGGCCAACCGGGAGCTGCTCATCGCTGATTCAGGCTTGGAGGTTAGAGGGGTGTTGTTTATTTATAGTCTGGATGGCAGTTTTAGTCTATTTGAGAGTTGCTTTTCAACAAGTGCCTATCAGAATTGGCGAATCTAATTCGAACAGGCCTTCCGGGTCATAAGCGGCCAGTCTATCTATCAACTCTATATGTCAACACTAGTGCTAGCCAATAGCTTAAACTTACTACCAAATTACGCCCTGCATGCGCCCACACTGGGAGTATATCTCCAAATCTTGGCAGAATTTCCCCCGATCGATATATGAAGCTCATCTACAAACACTGCGGCTGCACATATACACATATACATACATCCTCCGTACGCGCTGTCGTATATCACAATTTCAACCGTTATATTAGATGCCCGGGTCATATTGAAAAGCCTGCAACATGACGCACCGCCCGGCGGTGGGGAGATCGAGGAAACATGCGCAATTGCGCCTGAAGATCGGTATCCATCTGTGATTCCAGCCCCCACCGTGCCAGGGCCCGGAATGGCTCAATATCGAGCCTTCGAGAAAAACATCTTATATACTTGTACTTGGTTTGATGGATGTATAATGTATATGCCCATCCGAGGATGCTTATATTAGATTGAAGATGATGTATATATCGAAAAAGAATAAGCCTTGCAGGATTAGAGTGTGAAGTACCTTTCCGAGACGTAAGTCCGCAGCCGGCGTAATTGCAACTGTCTCTGTGAGTGGCCCGTTCCTGAATTGGACTAGTTCCTCCGGCCTCCGGGCTTATCCGCTTTCGGTAGCCCAGCTAGGGTCGGGCACTAAGCTGTCTTTCCATACCGTATCGGATTACCAAGCACGATAAGGATTGGATAGCTTCGTTGGTCCGTTTGCTATGGGTGCCAGTTGGCGGAGAGCTCCTCAAGCTCACTACCTAGACCCAGTCCCTTGTTCCCTGTGGCTGGATGACCCTGGATCCGGGTACGTACGGTAATTAAGGTGAAGCATATTCCTTTGCTTTCCATAGTACTACTCTCGGGAGGAGTACTTGCTGTTTGTCAATTCTCCTCGTGCTGTCTTGTGACCTTTCAACACTTGAAGCTCTACCTCCTCGCCAGTTTACCTTCACAATCCCCGCCCCCACATTCCTACAGATCTATATACCCAGTCCCCTCGTACAATTCTCTTCCTCGACCCCATCAAGCAACCCGGATTACGCAGCAATTATGAGTGAAGATACTGCTTCGCTGTTAACGCAAATACTCTCCAAGTTAGAAACCATTGAGAAAGAGAACAAGGCACTTGCTTCTTCTGTGGATCTTATTACCGGACGAGTCAACGCATTAGCAGGCGTGAAAGCCGTTCGAGATGCCGCAAAAGCCACCCCAGAGCCCAAAAAGACCCACGCAGCTGCAGTGACTGAAACAGGAGCCGTCACCGAGCCAGATACTCACCCAGCATCCCCCACGGAGGAAGCGGGTAAGGAGGCTCAGAGGCCAGCTACACCAGCTACCAGCAGGATCATCCTTACCACATACCCGGGGCAGTCTGGCATTGACCCCATTATTATGAATTGGGGAGAGAAGGACCCTGTAAAGCGTGGACCGGTTATTGTTTCCCGAGCTACTGGTACTGTTCGTCGGCGCAATGGTATATATTACCTCCCTGATGTAATAGCTGTAGTATTTTGTATCAGTTACTGACATTTGAGTTGAGTACAGCTATTGGTGCACATGGTGGGAGTTATAGTATTTACCATGCACTTGCTATGGCAATCAAGGAATTAAAGGTAGACCACAGGCCGGACTTTACTAATACTGAACCTGCAGTAAACATTGGACCATTCCCACAATGGTCGGACCCAAAGAAGATTGTGGCAATGGACCCGTTTGGGCATCTTGCACCATGGCTCTACAAGGACTACATTGATAAGGAGAACGTTGAGATAAGGCCAACAATTGCTATTACCAAAGCTCACATGAGACTACCAGAGCTAGAGAACTCTGTGAAGGAAGGAAGATTAAAGGTCGATGGCAAGATTTGCTTGAATGAATTTGGTGAATTGGCTGTTACGAAGTTTGCCGTGGAGCCTGTATGGTACCTTCCCGGGGTTGCAGAAAGATTTGGAATAGGTACCCACTTCCCCAGGCCAGATAAGCCCCTACAGCTATAACTAACATTGCATAACCACGGATACACAGATGAGGCCACACTTCGCCGGTCTCTTTTTGAGCACACTGGTGGTTCTTTTCCTGAGCTCATAACTCGTGGAGATATCAAACTTTTCATGCCACCAATCGGCGGATTGACAGTATATTGCTTCGGCGATGTATCCAAATTGTCTGATCCGAATGTCCGCCTCGCTCTTCGTGTCCATGATGAATGTAACGGAAGTGATGTTTTTGGCTCTGACATCTGCACATGTCGTCCTTACTTGATTTTCGGTGTTGAAGAAGCCGTAAAAGAGGCCCAGAATGGTGGAAGCGGTGTGGTCATTTACTTCCGTAAGGAAGGCAGAGCATTGGGAGAAGTAACAAAAGTGAATACGTCCTGACACACCGTTCAATTGCATCCCCGATCACGAACTGATAGATGTATCACAGTACCTCGTGTATAATGCCCGTAAACGAGGAGCGGACCGAGCTAGCGAGTACTTCAAGAGGTAAGTCTTTCCCATCTGTGCCGTCCCTCGGGTTCGTAGGCACATGTGCTGATCGCGTCGATACAGAACCGAGAACATTGCCGGTGTGAAGGTGAGAGCTCCAAAATGGCTATTGCTGGCATTCGTGAATCACGTAATTAATGAGAATTTCCTAGGATATGCGATTCCAAGCATTGATGCCAGATGTAAGTAACAATCTCGCCTTTTTAGGGCCCCCTTAATCACCTACAACTGACATTGCATTAAACGCAAAGATCCTCCATTGGTTGGGCATTACCAAAATTGATCGCATGTTGAGCATGAGCAAGTAAGCTTCCCCGCATTTATGCCAACCCCACAAAATCTCCGATCGAGATTTTATATTGACAATCGGGTGAAGTATGAAACACGATGCGATTGTGGAACAAGGAATCCCTATCCTTGAACGAGTACCCATTCCAGATGAAATGATTCCTGCAGACAGCCGTGTCGAGATTGATGCAAAGATCCATGGTATGCACCCCATTATTATCCCCACACTCTATTTGGGGGAGCTCCACGTATTTAGATGTCTGAATTGTTACCTAACGTAAGGACAGCCGGTTACTTTACCACTGGCAAAACAATGTCGATAGATGAGCTGGCCAATGTTAAGGGAAGGGGCTGGGATGATGTCGATCATTAAGTTAACTTGGTTACAAGTCCCAGAGGATTATTTCGTAGCTGTCCAGGAGTTCATGTTTTACTTGGGAATGTGTTTAAACATGCGACCACCCTCTTGTTTCCCCTTTATGATATCGATGTACGCAATGAATCTTCTTTTTAGTTTGTAAATGCGCCTGCCGTCCCGCAATTGCCTGAATCTCTTGCTTGTTCCAATAATGTTCGCAAGACCAAGTGAACCATCCTGCGTGATGTTAGTGGAACTGAGGCCATCGTGTTCACTTCATGCCCGGTCTAGATTTGACCGCCATATTTCTTTTTAACCCGCTACATGGATTTTCCAGCACTGGGCCAACTTAAGTAGTCTCGTGTCTGTCGGATCAACGTCATTGGGCCTCGGAAACCAGATCCCCTATTGTAAGCACGATTCCAGGAAATAGAAGAAAGGTTAGCAATTGGGCCAGTACTAATTTTTCCTCGGCCTCCTTTCCACGCTATGGGTATTCTTATGGGGGAAAATTGAAATTTTTCTGAATCAGGTCTGGGAAATTAGAAATAAGCAATTGGGAAGTCACTCGCATGGCATGCCAGTGGCCAGAAAGTTTGAATGCAACGATGCTCTATGCCTTCTTTATCCCCCGCAGTCATCACGATAGCGACAGGTATGATCCCCCACGCGTGAGATCAGGTCAAGATTGATGAAGCTGGGGGGTGGGGAAATTCCCATTCCAGGTCTCCGCCGTCCCTTCTCCCGCACCTCCCTCGACTCTTTTCCACATGGCGTGGCGTCTTATCACGCACTTTGCCCCCCCAGGAGGGTGACTGCCGCAAGGATGTCGCATGTTGAATGCCGAGTAGGAGTAAGGTACCTGAGGATGAGGTGTTCAGTCCATTTTCGGCATGTTGAGACACCCGGACAACTGTGTGCTTGGTGGTGAGGTGCGCAACTGACTAAGTACCGAGCTAACTGGCGCCCCAGGTAGTCACCGCGAAGCACACTGGGGTCTTGTTCGCGAGTTAAACCTGGTAGTCGGATGGGACTAGACCAAGGAGGTTGTTGGAAAACAGTAATTGTAATGGCGAACCAATTGCGGAGCATGGATGGATATGTAGGAATTGTAGTCGCAACGTGGAGCAGTTGTAGCAATATGTATGGAATGTGATATGGTAACAATTGGAGCTATAAGCTCGCCGTGAAACTTTTTTCTCCATACATTACCAGTAGGTACAATATATTCGCCGTTTTGCCCACGGCTCTGCCTTCTCTGAGGGAACTGTACAATTTTTTTTCTTTCCGCGGCTACTGCCTACAGAATCAATATTCCTTTTGATTTTGAGCTTTGCCTGGAATGGGTTAGGCTGGTTTGATGTTTGCTTATTCGTTCGCTACGGCGGTGATCACTCATTGATCAACCCTCTCTGAAGGCCGGTTGTCCGTTGCTACGAGCAAAAGATAGATAGAAAGCACTAGTGGAGGTACAGGCATGAGGCGAATCAGACGATCGGGGGGTGCGCCTACGAATCCATTCTAGGCCTGAGGTGTTTGCAAGCCGGACTATGCAGCTCAGCGTTTGCAAATACAGCGGCGTGATCATGAGTGGGAGTAGGTAGGAGAAGAAATTATAAGTCCCATATGTATGTAGAGTGCTGAGAATAGCAGAGCCGGGCTAGGGATACCGAGGCGTGAGACTGGGCCAGACCAGCTGATCGTGCTGTAGTGTCTAGGTGTAGGGCTTGAGCAGTGTAGATGTAGTAACGAGCAACGAAGATACTACATAAGTAAGTATGCCAAACGGAGCTGTCGTCGTCTCGCTTCCACTGATCTGCAGGCTTGCTATCTAAAGACCGGAATAGCGACTGGCTCTCTTGTTCTAGTCTCGATTCCAATGGGATTATGCGAAAGGAATAACACTACCTTGGGCCGGCGTCATTTTGCCTGAAAGATTTTACTCCTGGCTTTGCTGGTCAGGTCTGGTCAAGTTACAATTCTCTGATTGTGATGAACGCCATACTTACGTAGGTGATAGTGGTGGTCAGGATGAAAGCCGGGATACTTGTTGGTTGCTGGATGGTACCTAACGCAACGCGTACAGCATTCGAAACCAGCGGTGGAAATGGATGTGGTGCATGCACTTCAGACTTTTGCTAAGCAGAGATGTACAGTACACAGCAGCAGACTGATGACTCGCTCTGTTGCAATTGAGTGGTTGGAGTGCTCCACGAATCGTAAGTCCTCACATTTTGGAGGCTGATCATGGGCATCACTCATAGCCTCACAGTGCAGAGCGCCGCCAGTCGCTAGGTACAGGATTTAGCTGCTCTCGTTGGAGAGGAAGGACACAGATGCGTCTTCACACTCGCACCGTACCGGTAGTATGTAGCCTTCATTCTAGGGACTGAACACTGTTCTGAGTTAGCTGTGCGTCCAACTTCAAAGTAGAGCAAAGTACTGGTACCCTCTATCTAGGTATGTAGCTGCAAGTGCAGACCCCTCTACACCATCTTCCCCTGCTCACCTCCTTCCCATCCCTGACCACCCGCAACGCAGCATCGACGCAGCAAGCTGCAGCAGCCATCCAGGATTAACAGGAACCCAGTTCGACGGGAGGATTGGAATCCACACCGAGGAAGGAGAGGAAGACAGCTTGTAACGTACTGTGGGGCCATGAGGTACCCATTTTTCAAGTTTGAACAGCAGTTTGCTCCCGCCAAGCGGCAGGAGTGACCGCAGGCCCAGTAGAACGCCCTATGCCCTACAGGTAATCCTACATGGTTGATCAGAAGCTGGAAAGCTCCAGTCCCCAGAGCTCTCATAAGATCCGAAATAGTACACGCAGTTGACAACTCGTCTGCATCGACATCCAGTGGCCACTCACAGCCCGCAAAGCCCAGGAAGTCTACCTGCGATATTTTGCATCTCGCACACCTCCGCTATTTTGGAGGATTTTTATCCCGCAGCACGGGAACGACGGATTTTCCGTTACTTTCACAAGTACCACGAGGAAGTGCTTGTGCTGCTTCCACCGCTGCTAGGTACTGCACCAAGGGATAAGACGAAGGGAGGGTGTACCTTTTAGTCCACTCCACTACACACAAGACTGGCCGAATCCATCCAATCTGTCCATTTAGCACACCACCTTCCTCGACATCCAGTCCCAGAACCACGATCCAACTATTCTGTCTAGCCTTCGAGCAGCCCACCGCTTTGACCTGACACACATCTCTCAAGTCCTTTTTGACAACTTCTCCCACTGCACTAGACTACATAATCTCCGGCCAACCCCCCAAGGTCTTCTTCATCACCTCGCAATACTTCAAACACCAGTGGATTAGTACTTCTTGGAAGCTCAAAAGCATAACACTACCTGGGTCGACTTCATTGGTCTACGACATCGCCTTAAGCTTAACACGTTGACGAAGCTCCGTCGCTAGTTTATAGACGACCATCCTCCTCACAGTTAACCATGGTAGCTTACACCGACAACACTTCCGCTCAATCCGATTTTCAATCCGCAGCAGCTACAATGGTTCTTACTCTCCCAGACTCGAAAGCAAAGATGAGAAGGGCACCTGTTACTCCTCCATCAGTCACTCCTCCATCGGTATCGACAGACATCTCCCTAGTACAGCAGCTCGAGCGAGACCGATGCAAGTCTCCGACTCAGCTCCGTGCTTCTGCTCTACTTGCCAAAGTAGCCGTCCTGCCATCGGTCCCGACTGCGACTGCGCCAATGCCAACTGCATCTGGAATGTCTTCCCCTGGCTTGACAGACTCGAATTCTTCAAGTCCAGCGTCATCACCCCCAGGCGAGGGAGATCAGTTCTTTGGATCCTTTCCTAAGGAGCTGCCTTGCAGCCCAGATGGTGAGCTCCTATAGCATTTAACAAGCTTCAATGAGCATCAGGCTAACACTAACCCAGGCGGCTACATAAGTTTCCCAGATTTCGATCGGCTCGGCGGTGACTGTACATCCGACGAAGAAGAATCATTAAGAAAGCTTCAGTCCCTAAAACTCCAGTAACTAACACTTATACCTCGCTTTCGAATCAGTACCTTCTTCTGGGATCTACAAAAAAGACGACAGCGAGCTGAGATGCTGGTGCGCAAAATCACTTGATTTGATGTACATTTCTCTTCCATATTTCCTTGGATAACTCACGGCGTTGGCACTTCTTTACCTCTTCCTTTCTTTGGGTCCTTTTTGGGTGTCAGTTGGTATTTTGAGACTTTAGCCCTATTTTACTAGCATGTATATTTCTGGGCTCATGAATTGGAAAGCCATTCATCATCAGTAGCGCACCAACATCTTTCCTTATTTCCTTTGTAATAACCTAAATTCCTACACATGTTTTGGGCGTGTCACGGTTTTTTCGTTTCTTCAGGTCGGGAGTTATATTAGGGTGTTTGGTTTCCAGAATGGCTCAAGCGGCCTCTCATTAGGGCCATGCCAGGGGTTCAAAGGTGGATGAGCATCATGTTGGATCAGGACGTTGTTGCTATTATGAAAAGACAGGGTCTCGGGCGGGATAGAGAGACAGTATTTTCGTTTACAGAAAGAGCATAATGTTTCCACTAAGCCTCAGATAAACATTCATCTCCCTACCCTAGAAAGCGATCCCAAAAATGGAGAAATCAAACGTTAGACAGATCCATATTTGGACCGGAGATTAATATCTTTCTCGAACCATTTTAAGTGACTTGATCCTAGTTAGTCGCCAACCTATTCATGGAGCTCAGCAGGCGCTCACTGACCACAGTCTCAGCCAAGGGAGACCAGTTAGCCACGACGTGCCAAGCCACCTGTCACATATTTTTAGAGCGTGCATTAGTTATGTAAGCGCCTCTATAGGGTTAACCCCTAGCTCGCACACACCACACCTACGCTTCACTTAGTGGGGCGTGGGAAAATTGCACAGTTTTGAGCTATACGCTGAACGACACCAACCCAACGAAGACATCACGACCCCTCGACTCCGGATCGAGTGATTATATCGCCAATTAACAAGGTACGCGTGGTATATTTTTCGACAGTGAAATTTCCGGCTCTGGATATTAGGTCAAAATGAGGGGTCAATATGGTGGATTTGACATGCTGATACGGCATCAACGTGCAGGTCCATCTTAAGTAGACAACAACAGCCATGGCCGTCGGAAAGAACAAGAGGCTCTCTAAGGGGAAGAAGTGAGTGTTTTTAAGCTGGGTTTTAATTGTTGATTGGGTAGAATCTAATACGGAGTTGGAATTGGGTAGGGGTCTTAAGAAGAAGGTCCAGGACCCATTTACGAGGAAGGACTGGTACGGGATCAAGGTTAGTTCAGCTTCAACGAAGGGGCGTTGGGCTTCCTACTGACTGATGAGAACAGGCTCCTTCCATGTTCGCCACTAGAGAGTAAGACACCGAACTCCAAGGTTTATCTATATGATGAGGCGGGAGGTTAGAAAGGGCATGCGGCTGACTGGATTGGTGGAATAGTGTTGGAAAGACCTTTGTCAACCGCACCACTGGTCTGAAGAACGCCAACGATGCTTTGAAGGGTCGTGTTTTCGAGGTTTCTTTGGCCGATTTGCAGAAGGATGAGGACCACGCTTTCCGTAAGGTCAAGTTGAGGGTGGATGAGGTTCAGGGGAAGAACTGCTTGACCAACTTCCACGGTCTCGACTTCACATCTGACAAGCTCCGATCTCTCGTCCGAAAATGGCAATCTTTGATCGAGGCCAATGTCACCGTCAAGACCACTGACGACTACCTCCTCCGCTTGTTCGCCATTGCCTTCACCAAGAGGCGACCAAACCAGATCAAGAAGACTACCTACGCTCAGTCTTCCCAGATCCGTGCGATTCGTAGGAAGATGGTTGAGATCATCCAGCGTGAGGCTGCTAGCTGCAACCTTGCTCAGCTCACCACCAAACTCATTCCTGAGGTTATTGGGCGTGAGATTGAGAAGGCCACTGGTGGCATCTACCCACTCCAGAACGTCCACATCCGTAAGGTCAAGCTTCTCAAACAACCAAAGTTCGACCTTGGTGCTCTCTTGACCCTACACGGCGAGTCCTCCACAGATGAGTCTGGCCAGAAGGTGCGCTAAAATTTCTGTCCCCATGCATGTACCACTTTCTAACGATTAATCTTAGGTCGAGCGCGAGTTCAAGGAGACTGTCTTGGAAGCCGTGTAAATGTGAAGATGAATAAAACGAATTAAAAAAACAGAACACTAACATTTCTCACCTTTTACGATATCGATATCATCAATGGGGGTGTAAGGGTACTTCGCGTTTGGCTGGATCCTGGTTGGGCCGGGGTTGGGTATACTTAGGTTTCGTTTGGCTATGGGGGCTAAATCTCGAAACCTCTGCAATCTTGTCTATCATCATCATTACTGCCGATTGCGCTTTCTTTTTTTTTCCTTTTTTTTTCCGGGTCTGATCTTCAATAAAACGTTCGGGGGTTTTCACTTTTTTGTCACATCAAATCTGTTTCGGTTCTAATACGAAGGTATCACGGAGCATATGGTTTGCGAGTCTTCAAAACAAAAGTCTAGAGTCATGTCCCTCGAACGACTGTGAATATAACTTCGATGAATATCGCCTATAGCTACTTAGATATGCGTTGGCCTTGCGTTGGGGCAAAAATCATCCAAACTTGGGTATGCTGGGTACGCAGTGTTTATGCAACTGGACTATAGAGTATCTGTATGCGTGCTAGATTTGTGGCTGCGCCACCATCCGATTCAAACAACATTACCAACATACAAGACTAGGTGTCTATGCAAGACAAATGTACAGTGAGCTGTTCCCTGTGACGTATAGAACCCTGGCCCTCGGTCTATGAATACTTTGAAATTCCGCAACTCGCAAACGAAGTCACAAAATATTCACTTTTCGGGCCTGGAATCTGATACCCTTCCGTCGCGCTTTGTTAGCAATTATTTGTGGAAACGGAAAAACAACCATGGCCTCCGAGCAAGATCCAACACTCAAAATTCTACTCATTGGCCCAAGTAGTGGTGGAAAGACAAGCTGTGAGTAGTATACAACATTATGTTCCCCCCTCTTCCTGAAGTGTCTTCCTTCTAGCCCCGGCCCGAGCAACTGACTAACAAAGCTAATACATCTTCGTCGGTGGGTTACTATAGTGCTACTACGATATATCGACGATATCTTCGACACAGAAACTGCAACTGCAACTATAGGAGTTGACTTCCGAGTAAGTCCGGCCCTGTTATCAGTTACCAAGCTATTTCTAGCAATCTTTATCTCTGCCTTCTGGGTGTCTGTTTATCTTTTTATTTATGGGAGCACGGACCGCTGCAAATCCAATGCACATGGACATGTGGAGGATTTCCAACGTTGCAAAACGGGCGGGGAGGTGAATGTGTGCGGTCATGTGTGGAGTTGCGGAGTGGGGAAAGAGGTTGGTGTGCAGTGATGGAATGCCACCAGGAGGCGAGTTTCTGGAAAGGTGCAGGCATGCATGGCTTTTTGGCATGGGGTGCGCTTGTATGCGGATGTGTGGTGTGCAAGCAATGCCAGTTCTGTTTTGCTGATCACTCTAACGGAGCTATTTCGATATTGCTACTACAGACAAAAAAGGTGTCGGTTCGCGGAAAGCCATACAGGTTGTTGCTGTTTGATACTGCTGGACAAGGTGCGTTCTGTTCATGCCCACATACCTCAGACTTACTATGCCAGTGCATTATTACTACACCACTTTTTTGACTACTCTTGCTGTCGACATGTTTCACATTGTCATTGCTCGCATCTGCCTTTTCCTTTTCATCTTATGGTTCAGCCCTGCTGCATGTATGATCATCAGCTATACCTTGTGGCAGTCTCCCTTGACACTGTCAGAGGCTTACTTGATGTTATTTGCCTGCTCTGCCCTCCTTAGGAGCGGATGCAGCAAGTCTACTTGCTGCTTAATACAGAAAGATTCCAGCCTTTGACGAGTTCTTACTACCGGAATGCCCAAGGCGTAATTATCGTCTATGATACCTCTAATAGAGATTCCTTCCTCTCTATGGAAGATTGGTTCCGCCAGGCGGAAACATATGCGTCACCGGGAGTGGTGAAATGCCTGGTTTGCATCCCCTAGCAGTACAATATCACGTGTGTTTGATTCAGTCAGCTAATGCTTGGTCTTCTCTATATATAGGTCGGCAGTAAGACGGACAAAGCAGCTTCCCGTGCTGTAAAATATGAGGAAGGAAAAGAGCTAGCTGAACGGTACGGTGCTATGTTTGTCGAGGTCAGCTCGAAGACACGTGAGAATGTGCGCAGGCCGTTTGTAGATGTGGTAGATAAGATTGTGGAGACGCCAGAGCTGGTCAACCCGCAGGTGAAACGAAGAGCAACGGGGGATAATGC
>Ga0307511_10001343_pt1 | contig 26083 bp, 20 predicted proteins | sample 13_EM_MG_FD_200266 | JGI IMG/M metagenome (GOLD analysis project Ga0307511, IMG submission 200266) | Populus trichocarpa ectomycorrhiza microbial communities from riparian zone in the Pacific Northwest, United States - 13_EM | ecosystem: Host-associated > Plants > Roots > Unclassified | place...
TTTTTGTTTCCTCTTTTTAAGCTTTTTTTTTTTGTTTCATCATCCAATATTCTTTTTATTTCCTTTCTACGGGATTTAACTTTCTTTTAAAATAACAAGGGTTGCCTCAAAGTTTTTTTTTTTTTTGTTAACTTTAGATTTTTTTTAAAAGGAATTTGTTTTTTAGTTAAATTAAATTTATTGGTTTCATCCTCCAATATTTAATTTAGTAGGTGTTGAGCTTCTTGTTTTAGCTCAAGTCTACAATTTAATGTGTTACGAGTTTGAAAGATTAACCCGGGTTTGCAAGGTTCACCCAAGCTTGCTTGGTTTTTTTCATTTTTTTTTAAGTTTATTTTTTTTATTTCATCCACTAACATTTGCTTATTTTTTTTTATTCTCTTTCTATGAGATTTTTATGTGGTTTTGAGAGTAATAAGGGTTAATTCAAAAAAAAATTTACCTTTATTGAATCTAGATTTTTTAAAAGGAATTTTATTGTTTAATTAAATTAAATTATGTGAGAGTAAGTATGAGATGCTCAATTCATAATGTTTTTTTATTATTTTTTTTTGTCACTACTCTGATAGCAAGTGCGATCTCTTTTTGTTATCAAATTCTTAGATTTTTCTTACTCCTTATAAAATATTGATATCGCATGAACATTTTTTTTACATTGATAAAAAATTAACTCGGCCACAATATAGCGCGATCCATTTATCTAATGAAAAAAACTAGAAGCATTCATCATTTTACTCTGCATTATTGTTGGATAAATAGTGTTATTTTTTTAATTTTTCAATTTGGTCGCTAGACTCTTTTTTTTTTTACTTTTATTCATTTATTAATGTTTGTGATATTTTATGTGCTGATATTTTCTTCTCTTGAATTTTCTTGAAAAATCAATATGTTTGATAAAATTTTAGATTTGAATTAGAGACTCATTTCATTAAATAAGATTTAAATTTACGATGATAAGAAATTAAAAGAAAAGGAAAAAAAATATGATGAGGTGTTCTTAATATTCACGCTAAAAAGTTCATTTTAGTGCAAAAATTCTCCATTTATTCTGTTTTAGTTCTTTTAGTTTTAGAATTTTATGTTTTGGTCCTAAATTTTATTTATTTTACATTTCAATCCTTGAGTTTTTAGAACAGTTCTATTGAGGTATTTTTGAACTTCCATCTAGCCGGAAAAGGCAGATCGGGCTCAAAAAGTTTTTCTTGAATTGGTTTAATTTTGTATTTTTTTAATAGGTTTTGAGGTGTTTTAGGTTATAAATAGGTTTATTGAGATTCTTAAGATGTTTATTAGGTGTTTTCTAGTGAAAATAATTTTTTAAAAATAGATTTTTAGATCAGAAAACCTAAAACCTGACTTTTTGACCACATCTTCGATAGCCAAAATCTAAACCAATAGACAACACGTGTCTATTTTATTTATTTATTTCATTCAATAAAAAAGTGGATTCGCATACCATCACCCTTAAACAAATAAGAAAAAAAAGAATAAAAAAAATATTTTTTGTTATTAGGCTAGACATAAGAGCCTAATCTCATTGTTAGATGCATGGTTTATTTCTGTGGTTCTTTTTTCAAAATTATTTTTATCTTTTCATTGAAATGCACTATAAATAAAATATTTAACTTTATATTTAAATTATAATCTAATATTATCATAATCTTTAAATAATACTGTTGATTTTTATGGGATGTTAACAATTTTATTATTATTATATACCTCATATGTAAAATATATATATATATATATATACTCATGAATGTTCAATGAAAACAAAATTTCTTTTTTTATTACTTCTTAATAGATTTTTGACATGATTTTATCATATGAATTGTTTTTTTTAATTATATATAAAATATTTAGATATTATTTAGATATTTTTTTTATATTCAATTTTACCATAGTTTTCAATAAAATATTTAAAATTTTATTTTATCTATTATACAATTAAATAAAAAATAATTTTTTCAAAATTATCCGGTAATATCGCACGCACGAGCTTAAAACATTCACTCACTCTGAAAGTGCAGTACTGTACTATAGCTTGTCCATAGTCCTGTGAAAGGATGTCATGCATGTCTGTGCTGCAAAGCTGAAGGGTTTTATATATATAGGGACCTTGTCCGCTACCTAAAAAAAAAAAAAAAATGTGTTTTTTTTTTTTTTTTCCTATTGTCGTTTACCTTATCGTTTGAGTAAGTGCATTGGTCAATGAGACAGCGCACAGCACACAGTCTGTGCACTCTTTTCACACTACTGGATATAACTCGTTCTATGTAGCTGACTGGTTTAAATTTTTTTAATAGAAAAAATTCATATTTAAATAATAATAATTTAAGATAAATGGAGTTAAATTTATTAGAACATGATTCATGGTATAAAATCAAAACAATATTACAAAAAATTCAAAAAATATAATGCGAATAAAACCCCATTTGGAATTCTACCTATCAAGGGAGGAATCTAAGCGGTGAGATCTTTTTTAAGATAGAGATAGATAGAGTGTGAGCCTGCATATCTCTCCATGTAGCAATGCTATCTAGCTGTCTATCTTCCGACTTAAAGTTGTGAAGTTGAAACTGAACTGTGTTGCTAACTAGATGCTTTGGTTGTTCAGTAGCAAATTACATGACTGTCATCAAGGTTGGAAGGGCATTTTGTCATTTTGGAGGGGGGAAATGGGGTTTCTGCAGTGTTGACTGTGGAGTCTGTTGGAAGCTGGGGAGAGATATCAGAAATGGGAGATGATCAAAGGGTGAGTTAGTTACTTCCATTGGTGGGTTATGCCAAGGACAGAGGTGGAGAGGTTTTATCTTTTCTTAATTCAAAAAAAAAATTAGGTATATTTGTTGTTTTTCATTGTAAATCAATTTTATAAAAGATAGACATTAAAAAACCACAAAGAAAAATTTCAAACCGTAAAAAAATTAAAATTTAAAATAACTAAAATTAAAACAATGAGGACTACACAATACACAAAAGTAATTGAAAGAAACTAATAAGGGAATGGATTGAAAAACAAAATAAATGAAGAAAAGGATTTAAAAAAAGAGTAATAAAAAATGAGAACCATAATTGGAAACCAAATAAAATTAAATCAAAATCCCAATGAAAAAATAAAGAAAAATAATAATGAAAATGATAAAAAAAATAGCAATGAAAAGAATCAGGACCAGATTAGATAAAAAAAATCTAATGAGATTAAATGATTAGAGACGAAATTAAAAACAAAACAAACTTAAAGAAGCATCAAGTCTAAAATAAAAAAATAAAAAAAAATGAAGACCAAACCCAAAAAAAAATACAACCTCGAGGACACCATTGAATTTCTCAAAGCTTTGCATGTATTCCGAGGCTTTAGAGAGAGAAAAGAAGGGGAGAAGAGAAAAGATCTATCATCGTCAAACCGCCACTCAAATAACAAAACGTGCCACCCTAAAAGATGCGCTATCACTTTTCGTGTCGGGTGAGTAGGTGATCAGCTATTTTAGCCACCGTATGTGCCCTCACGCGCCACCAGAATGCAAATTACTAAAAAGATCCTAAGGGAATACGAATATTATGAAAAAACCATGATGCAAATATAAACATACCCTCCCAAGGCAGCCTTTAATTTTTCAAAGTCAAAGGGGAAACATGAAATTTTACTATATATAAAATGTGCAAAGACATAACAACCCCTCCTTCAAAGGCCAATATTTTTTAAGGCTGAAGGGCACAAACATTATTTAACTGTGCAAATAAACCTGCAAAAACACAAAAGCCTTTGGACCGGAGGCCAATTCTTTGAGCTTCCAAGGGTAATATAGTTTTTACTGTACATAAAATACACAGAACGACAATTTTGCCCCCGATTAATTCTCAAATGACATTTGGATCCCATGAAAAATACAATTTTGCCCTATGTGCAAAGGCAATTATTAAGAGCAATGAAGGTAAAAATCGTAATTCACTGCTTGAATCCACAATGAATCTCCTCACATGCTATAGTAATTTACTAAGCGCTTTTAGTTTTTAGTTAATGATATTTAAAAGAGCTCGATTAGTAATATAATTTTTTTTTAATATTATAAATATAGTTTTTTTTATATGCATTCCAATCATTAAAAAAATTATTTAGAAGAATTAATTGTATTTTAATATATTTGATATATATATATATATATTAACAACCGAATATGACCTGGTTGACTTGACGATTCTATAAACAACCCAGACGATTATTAATTAATCCAATATTAACTAATGAACTTGAAAAAAAATCAATTAAAAAGTACAAAAAAATAACTCGAGTCCACCTAGGTGAACTCATTAAACCTATGACATGGATCGCAAGACCAAAATAATCTCATAAATACCAAAACAAAAAAACATAGATTTTAAAAAAAAATCAAAGGAAAAAAAACCTAATGAAAAAAAAATACCATAGCAATGAATAATGTTTTAGCATTTTTGTAAGATTTATAGAAATAGCATTTTTGTAAGAGAAATGGTAAAATAGCATTTTGTTTAGCACTCCTCTAAAAGCATATAAAACAAGCAATGAAAAGCCAAAATAATTTTTATTTATTTATTTTTAGCTTTCCATTTTAGCATCTCTATTATAGGATGGTATTAGCAGGATTTTCTTTTTCATGGAGAAATACTGTTAAATTAACTTAGGGAACATATGATATTTAATGCTATGTGATTGGACCAGTGCTTGATGTTCTTTTATCGAACACCTTTCTTAATTTTCAATTTTGCTTATATAAAATCTTTTCTATTGAGGTATTTGTAATTATAAAGCAAAAAAACTAATTTTTTAGCTTTTTTTATTAGAATTTGTAGCTCCAATAAAAGAGTCAAAATAGTGTTTTAGAGTGCAAAAAAGCTTAGGCAGTATATGTTATATTACACAACTTGGTTGATTTCAAAACTGGATCCGCTCAAGTACATCTGTAAAAAGCCTTACTTGTAACATGATAGAGAGATGGAAAGTGTTGTTGGCGGAATACAACATTGTTTATATGACAAAGAAGGCTATAAAAGGAAGCATAATTTCTAACCATCTAGCAGACCATGTCGTAGAAGATTATAAGCCATTGAATTTTGATATTCCCGATGAGGATGTATTAGTAATTGAGGATGATGACAAGGTGAACGACTGATGGACCATGTACTTTGATAAAGTAGCGAATATATTAGGAAATGTTATTGAAGTAGTGATAATTTCTTCTAGAAAAGAAGCAGTGTCTTGTTTTGGTAAGGTTGTAATTTAAATGTACTAATAACATGGTTGAGTATGAAGCCTGCATCATTGGTTTGGAAGCTATCTTAGAACTTAAATGAAAAAGCTTGATGTTTATGGGCATTCTTCGCTAATCATTTGTCAAGTGAAAGGAGAAGAACAAACTAAGAATGAGAAGTTAGAGTCATACCAAGATTATCTCTCGAGGTTAGCTAACGAATTCGAAGAGATAAAATTCACTCATATAAGTAGAGATAAGAATTAGTTTGATGAACCCTAGATTTGATGACACAAGTCATTATTGGGGGCAGGATCCAACTAATAAACATTGAAGTCAGAAATTTCCAAGCTCATTATTGCGCACTTGAAGAGTCATCAGACATGAAACCATGTTACAATGACATTAAGAGAATTAACCAGTATCGGGAATATCCTAAGAGGGATTCCAAGATAGATGAAAAGACTTTATGGAGAATAGCCATGGATTATTACTTGGATGATGAAATCCTGTGTAAAAGGTCATTTGATGGGACTTTGCTTATGTGTTTGAATGAGAAGGAGGCTAGGCAAGAATTATAGGAAATCCATGAGAGAATTTGTGCCACTTATATTAACGGACATACGATGGCAAGGCAAATCCAGAGATCTGGATATTTTTTATTGACCATAGAGAGAGACTGTAATAGCCCGGCCTAACCTGTTATATATTGTCCGCTTTGGGCCTTACCACCCTCATGGTTTTGCTCCTGGTGATGCGAGCCCACTTCTGAGTTTGACGCCTCAAAACGCGTACAATAAGTCAGCGACCAACACTATTCATAAAGCCCCGCTCTAGACGTTTGCTTTCGATGTGGGATATCACAATCCCCCCACCTTAAGGCAAGCCATCATCGGCTCTGATATCAAATGTAATAGCCCGACCTAACCTGTCGTATATTGTCCGCTTTGGACCTTACCGCCCTCACGGTTTTGTTCCTGATAACGCGAGCCCACTTCTAAGCCTAACGCCCCAAAACACGTACAGCAGGTCAGCGACCAACACTACTCATAAAGCCCTGGCTCTGGACGCTCGCTTCCAATGTAGGATATCACAGAGACTGTGTACACTATGTTAGAAAATACCACAAGTGTCAGATACACGGTGATAAAATAAATGCACCTTTAGTGTCGCTATTCAATATTACCTTGTCTTGACCTTTTGATATGTGGGGATTAGATGTCATAGGACCAATCAATCCAAAGACCAATAATGGGTATAAGTTCATTTTAGTGCTCATTGACTACTTCACTAAATGAGTTGAAGTCAACTCTTATGCACATGTGATATAGAAAGTAGTTAAGAGGTTCATTAAGAAAGATCTAATTAGTCACAATGGCTTGTTGACATGATCAAAGAGTTGATGTCTTCTCCCAAGTGCAGGAGTGTCGAAGTAATAAATAACCCGGAAAACCGGGGTCGAACCACAGGGAGGTTAACTGTATAAACTACAAATAAAAAAATAGATAATAACATAAAAGGAGTTGAAGAGAGCTTTGAGATGTGATAATGATATAAGGATTAAACAAGGATAAAATAATTGTCAAGGTTAGAGGATCCACTAATGGTATTTCAAACAAGTATAGTATAAACTCTTTTTATAACTAAACTGGAAACCACGCACAAAAGAGATTTCAATCGGATTATAAATTGTTAACATGATTACATTAGTTATCTTATTCGAATAATGCTAATACTTATAAATGTTGTCAGGTAATCATGATTATAACTTATGTTAACAACAAATCAAGTTCCTTTCATAGCACAAGTGTCGGTTATACCATACAGTTGGACTATGAAAGTGTCAAGTATTTGTTGTAACAAGGGTTATACAACATAAATATAGATTAACCATTTAACAAGCAAAGTATTAAAAGTGAACAAGATAACAAATACAAAACATGTTAGTATCAAACATTAAAGTCCATGTTGAGTTTATACTATTTTATTCTTACACCATTAGTGTAACATTTTCACATTGACATAATAAACTTAGCTAAACATAATGAAAGAGAGAAACATAAATAAACAAGATAAGAACATAAAGAAGATATAAGTTAACTAAGTAAAGGAAAGGAAATGAAAAGTATAAACAAGAGATTAATATAAACAAAACTTAAGCATTACAAAAATATAAAGAAAGAAATAAAGAGCATGATCTTGATCTGAAAATCAAGATACCTAAATGCATGGCAAATGTCTCCTTTTATAGGCTAAAATTTGGAACTATTAATTTGATGACTAATTGTTGAGTGGGTGGCCACATCTTGACTTGGTGACAATCATTATCTTTTTGTCTGAACAAAACGTCATTGCTAACATCAGAATTTGAACAGATAGTCTTCATGAAAGTTCTAGGAAATTGTCTCAGCTTTCCATTAAAAAACAAATAGGTGCATTTGGACTTCTAAAACTCGAGATATGGGCTAAATACTGAACAGTGTCTAGGCTGCAGGACATATTTCGACTTCTCCGTTGTTACTACAATTTGAACTTAAAAATGACCTTTTTTAACCTTGGACTCTCATGAAAGTTTTAGGCCTGTGTTTTAGCTTTCCATACATATAAACCAGACCTAAATCCAAGTTCTATAGCTCTAGTTATGATCCAATAACCGAATAGTGTTCCAGTTTGGACAGAACCAGCATCTCTTTTCTAAGCTTAGCCCTCTCTTTGTCTTCTCAATTTCAGTAATTAATCTCATCAATCAATCCTTTGATTTATGTGATAGGCCTACATTTAAGATGAATATTTACTATAAATTAAAGGTATCTTATATTATCAGACTTGTTATTATAAAACATGTTTTAGTTAAGGAGTTATTGATACTTCAAGTTCAAAATGATGATATAAAACCTTGATAAAAATACACTTTTAAGTACTAATCACTTGTCGACAAGATTAGTAACTAACAACACTTAGAATTTCAATGAAAGGCTGATTGTTGAGCTCTGTACTAAGTGGAAGATTAAACATCTTAATTCTTCTCCCTACAAATCTAAGATGAGTGGTGTTGTTGAGACAACCAACAAAAATCTCAAAAAGATCATCCAGAAAATGGTGGTCGTTTATAAAGATTAGAATGAGATGCTTCTATACGCACTTCATGTGTATCGCACTATGGTCAAAACTTTTACGAGTGCAACCCTTTACTCTTTGGTATACGAGATGAAAGTAGTTATGCCTTTAGCAATGAAGACTTCATCATTAAGGGTCTTGAGGGATCCTGAACTAGAGGAATCATAGTGGGTAAAGCTGAAATTTGAGCAGATTGAATCTGATCAGTGAAAAAAGACTAGCAGCCATTTGTCACCACCAGTTGTACTAAAACAAAATGGCTAAGGCATAAAATAAAAAGGTTAGGTCAAGAGTGTTTAAAGAAGAAGACTTGGTATTGAAAAAGATCTTGCCAGCATCAGGGGAAGATCAGAGTAAATAGGTATCGAACTACGAAGGATCATACATGGTAAATAAAGTTTTTTTCTAGAGGAGCCTTAATTTTAACCAAGATGGATGAGGGTGATCTGCCTAAACCTATAAACTATGATATTGTAAAGAAGTGTCATGTCTAATGTACTTTGTCTATCAATCATTAAAAATTGAAGTTTGACCAGGAATTCTGTAGTGTATTTTTCTTTTCTCTAAAAACTCTATATGATCTCATAAGCTTAAAAACTCTATTTTTGTGTTTTCACAAAGATTTTTGGGAAATCAAAGTTATTAGTACAAATACAGAAGTCAAATTGGTGTTTGTTTTCAATAAGCGAGTCTTGGAAATTCAAGTGATCTTTTAGTGAGATGACAAAAAACTTAAAAACCTGAAAAACAAACCAAACACCACAAAATAACTTAAAAGCTGAATTTTAGTTGAATAAATAATAATTCATAATCATAATGAAAAACCATTTTGCATGTTCAAATTAACCACAATGAAGGAAAACAAAGTTTACTGATCCTAAACATATGTATTTGAAATGAGAAAAAATCATATTTGATAATACTTTTACAATACTAAAAAATATCATTTGTAATCCCCGTTTAAGCCTAGTAAATTTTCCTTGAAAATTAACCCTGACTATGATCACACCCTGCACTAGGGGTGAGTACGATGACTAGAAAAGCAAGTCGACTGCAAGGATATACAAGATAATCCTTAATGATCAAAAGTACCCAAATAAAGCTAAGGGCACGAAGAAATTCAAACAATTCAAAAAGTTTGAGCATGCCATACAAAATAGGAAATATGATGATGGTGCTCAAAATCAAATGAATAGAAAAAGATAAAAAGTCCAAAAGAAGTTTTGTAAAGACAATATGAGGTCTGGGAATCCCTTGACCAAAAGAAGTTCTAGGAACGAGCACTAGTGATCTATAGTCTTGAGATCTTTTAAACACCTTTTGAGCCTACAAATACCATTTTCTTTCATAACCAATATTTAAACCCATGTTACATGTCCAATAAAGCCCATTTTAATCAAAGACAAGCAATCTAGATTGGTAAGAAATGCTTTCCCATGCAAAACGAGTTTTTCAAGAAACTTCAGTTATGCTTTTGTCATAACCCAACTTTGGACCCCCTAAATTTATTTTATAAAAAGAGTATATTTTTATTTTGTATTAAAAAATCCAAAAAATTATAAAATATAAAATCCAAAAATGTTTTTGAAACACGAGGAAACAAGATTTCGAACTGCAAAAGACCAAAATACTAGAAGAATTAATTCAGTCTAAAGACTTAATTAAACTCCTAACAGGTTTGATTGACTTATTTAATGAATTAATTGAAGAAAAATTTAGTTTAAAAGTCAATTAGGTATAAATTGGAAGAATTAATTAAGTTCAAGGAATTAATTAAACTTCTAATGAGTTGTATGGATTTAATAAATGAATCAATTAAAGAAAAATAAAGTTTGGAGGCCTAATTCGGATCGATTCATAAAGATGAAAGATTAGGGACACAATTGAAAGTTTAAAAGGCTAAATTGGTCAGGGGTTTAATTGAAAGAAATTTGAAATATGAAGTTCAATTCAGGACCACATTGAAGAAATCAGAAACCAAAGATCACTTTGTAAAAAATGTTGAAATTTGAGGGTTTAATTGAAGAATGTTATGGGTAAAATTGCAAGGAATCCAAAAGATTAGGACTAATTGAGGGTTCCATTATAAAGCTCCAAAGACTTAGGGAACAAATTAAAAAAAATATCATAATTTCCCTATTCACCATCTTCTTCCCATTAAAACAAGAGAAAAAGATGTCCAAGTGACCATCTTTCAGCCATAACTTCTCCCTTACCCCTTCACCATACCATATAAATCTTATATCAACTTATACACTGGTATTTATACTTCACTATAAACCAAAATTGCAGCTCTAATGGCACTAAAAACACCTGTAGATTCTCTTTTAAAAACACCACCTAACATTGTTTTGCCTGCAAAACTAGCCTTGGTCCTCCCTTAGTCAGTTGCAGAGCATGCCAAAATTTTGTCCATGACATATAAATTTTATATCAATTTATACCCTGATATTTTTACTTCACTTTAAGAAAAAATTTCATCTCTAATGACATAAAAAATACCTGAAGATTATCTTTAAAAATCACAACCCAATACTATTCTAAGTTGCATAATAGGATATTTTTTTGTCTTTATCTTCAATAAATAGCTGTGATTTATTCCCCCTAAGTGGCCTAGGGGGAGCCAAGACAACAACGACCTTCTCCTTAATTTTCCCAACCTGAAACCAACCTAGAAATGACCCAGTAATCAACACCAGGGCCTCCCCTACGTCCACAACCATCTTCCTGACAATTTAGAGTCTTTTCTGAATAAAATCGTGTGTCTATTCATTGAGAATTTCCCATTATATAGACAGAATTTACAAGCTAAGAAAGGAAAGAATATAGGTTGATCTTCAACCATTAAAAACAGATAACCTACCATATATACATTAATCTAATTATAGCCTACAGCTAGTATATCCCAATCAAGGAAAGAATAAATCTGTATATCATAATTGTCAAGGCAAAGAATCTGTGGCATTAAATGTGTAGGTATTTCCTTTAACACCCCCCCTCAAATTGATGTTGGTAAATCGACAAGCATCAATTTTCCAATGAGGAAATGATGGCTGACAGGGCATGGATTTGGTGAAGATATCTGCGATATGTAGAGTAGTGGAGATATGTGGAAGGTTGATAATCTGATGAGCATATGCTTCCCTGATTGAGTAACAATCAACCACAATATGCTTGGTGTGTTCGTAATAGATGGGGTTGGCTGCAATTTGGATGGCACTAGTGTTGTCAACATGGAGTGGAGTAGGATGAACTGGACAGAAACCGAGTTATGTGAGGAGACTAAGCAACCAAATGATCTCAGAGCAAGCAGCAGACATGGCTCAATACTCTACTTCAGTAGATGATTTGGAGATGTGGTTTTGTTTCTTGTATTTCCATGAGATAAGGGCATCACCAAGAATCATACACCAACCAGTAGTAGATTTCCTGGTGTCTGGGCAGCCGACCCAATCAGCATCACTATAGGTTTGTAACTAAAGTGAAAAACCTGTAGGGAAGAATAAGCCACGACTATGTGTGCTAAGAAGGTAGTGAATTATGCGGTGGACATCAGATAGATGAAGATGCCTTAGTGCTTGCATGAACTATACAAAGAACATTTCAGTTTGCAAACATCATTAGATAAGGAAGTAGGTATACTAGAAGGAAGTTTCAGGTAAACATCTTCTTTGAGATCACCATAAAGGAAGGCGTTCTTGACATCTATTTGATGCAAGGGCCAGGATTGAGATGTAGCAAGGGCGAGTATAATTCAGACAGTGGTCATTTTGGCGACTAGTGCGAACGTCTCATCATAGTCGAGACCATATTCTTGTTTGTTGCCAAGTGCCACTAACTGAGCCTTGTAACATTCTATGGACCCATCAGAATAAAGCTTGATAGAAAACAAAAATTTACTACCAAAGGGATTCACAAATGAGGGATGTCGCACGTCACCCGCACGACGTCTGCCACTAACCGAGCCTTGTAACATTGTATGGACCCATCAGAATAAAGCTTGATAGAAAACAAAAATTTACTGCCAAGGGGATTCACAAATGAGGGATGTCGCACGTCATCCGCGCGGTGTCTGTTTTGGCAATTTTCTCGTTATGTTTGCTTTCTTGATTCGTTGGGAGTTGCCACCTAGTATTTAATTGAGGGCTACTAGGAAACCTGGGTGTACTGGTCTTGTCAGAGATTCACGAGTAAAGGACTGGTTGTGGTTAGGGAAGGTATTAGCACCCCTAACGCACCTTACCTGAGGTAAGCTGCTTCGTGGCTTTTATGTGTTAAAGAAGTTTTAAAAATTTTATCTTTTCATCGGATATTAGAAATATGACTTATGTGTAAGTTCATAATTCTTGACCATGAGCAAATCAAAATATTAAATTCTTCTTTATTCTTTGCAATTTTATCATAAAAAAAAACATCCATAAAAAGCATACAAACACATACATACACTTTTACTATATTTTTTTTCCTTTTTCTTTTCTTTGTTTTTTTTTTACATCTACACTTCAAAATACAAATTCAAAACAACTAAACTAAAATTACATTACACAATTTCAAATTTACAAAATAGCCCCTAAAAAAATCTAGGAATTGCAGAGGAAGGCTTCTAGAACTGTAGGAACAGTGCTGAGAAGGTTCTGGACATTTGAACAGTGGCGGCGCATCTGCTCCACAATCCACCATCACTAGCAACGTGTGGGTTCACGCGCCGCCGTCGATGAAGGCAACCAAACTGGTGGATCAGGAACGTCTTCTTCTTCTCTGCTTTCCTACGCCGTCGGTGAGGGTCACCGCCACCTACAAAAAGAACAAAACAAAACAACAAGCTTTGTCCCCTTTCCTTCTCGATTTTTTTAGATCTACTTCCCATAGATCTGTTCTTTTCGTTTCCCCTTGTTCTCTGTTTCAGGCGGCCGGCCGTGTGACCATAGGGTTGCTGGCCTTTGGGTTTCCGTCTGGTCTGCAGGCGGTGTTGCAGTGTATTTGCTGCAGTAGAAGGCTGGCCGGCGAGAGCTGAGTCTGTTGCTGGCTGGTTGGTTGGAGATCTATAAGATGGCCGGGGAGGGAGGCCGATGAAAGGGAACAGCTGGGATGGAGAGTAAGGGGTCCTTGGTTTTGCAGGGAAAATGGCGATGAAAGGGGCTGCTGGGTCTGTCTTCGCTGAGAGGGAGAGCAACGGCTAGAGGAGAGGCGCGGCCAAGAGAGGGATGAGGGAGATCAGGGGCGAAGAAGATGAAGGTGTTGCTGCTGCGGAAGATGAAGGAAGTTATGGTCGGCTGAAGAGGTGGGTGTTGTCTGTGAGAGGGAGGCTTATCTGGGTGCAGCCGAGAGAAGGAAGTGGTTGGCTGTTGTGGTGCAGGTAGGGAGCGGCCGGTTTCTGGTTTGTTTTTGGGTGAGGGGAGTGAGCGGTTGTTTTGGGAGAGAAAAATCAAAACCGGGTGGGGGGCGGCTGTTTGGAAAGTGATAGGTTTAGGTTTAGGGTTTGGTTTTTTTTGTGTTTTCTCTAAATGTGCAAAATTCTCTCCCCTTGTGTATGTGTTGGAAACTTTATTTATAGGCAAAAATGTTGTTTGGGCCTCAAAATTGATCCCTCAACTTCTTTCCTTTTTTGTAAATTTGATTTTTCTTAATTTTTTTGTATTTTTTGAAAACGAGCAATATCAACGTCGACTCAATGAGGAAAATCAATGATTTTAAAAATGACGCGTGAAAAGTCGAACGCGTTCCAAAAACCTTTGAAAATTTAAATTCTTTTTTAGACGACGTTGAAAATGCTAAAAACGATGCAAATATATTAAAAACATATATTTTTTTTATTTTCGTTGTTTTTCGTTATTTTTTGGATTTTTCAAAAATTTTATCAAAAAGGTTGGTCAAAAATTGAGTAACAACATATGCCCCCTCCTTACAATGCTTACGAAGCAAAACTCCTCAATGTTTTGCATAGTAAGCTTTGAAAGAAAAGAAAAAGAAAATGATGTCATTATCTTGGGTGACCTGCCCTTTTAGAAGAAAAGTAGTCTATTTTCAGGGGCGACCAGCCCACACACTTACACTGATCTATTTTCACGGGTGACTTGCCCACACACATTCATACTTGTCTATTTTCAGGGGTGACCACCCACACGCACTTACCCTGGTCTATTTTATGGGCGACCTGTCTAAGTGGAAAAAAGGAAGAGTGGTCTCATTGTAATGGGTGACTTACGCAGGTGGAAGAATGACCTCATTGTAATGGGTGACCTACCTAGATAAAAAAAACATGGAGAATTGATCGCGTTGTAATGGGTGACCTACCCAGAAAAAATGTTGGTCTCATTGTAATGGGTGACCTATCCAAGGAAAAAGGAAAGAGTGGTCTCATTGTAATGGGTGACCTACCCAGATAAAAAAAACACATGGAGAATTGGTCGCGTTGTAATGGGTGACCTACCCAGAAAAAATGTTGGTCTCATTGTAATGGGTGACCTATCCAAGGAAAAAGGAAAGAGTGGTCTCATTGTAATGGGTGACCTACCCAGATAAAAAAAACATGGAGAATTGGTTGTGTTGTAATGGGTGACTTACCCAAAAAATGTTGGTCTCATTGTAATGGGTGACCTACCCAAGTGGAAAAAAATGGAAGAGTGCTCTCATTGTAATGGGTGACCTATCCAGGTGGGAGAATGACCTCATTGTAATGGGTGACCTACCCAGATAAAAAAAACATGGAGAATTGGTCGTGTTGTAATGGGTGACCTACCTAGAAAAAGAATGGTGAGGGCTCAAAGGCGCACTAGAAAGGAGGTAGGGTTAGAAAATACACTACCTGAGAAGTGAGGGCATAAAGGCGCACTTGCAATAAGGTAGGGTTAGAAAACGCACTACCCAAGAGATGGTGGCTCAAAGGCGCACTCGAAAGGAGGTAGGGTTAAAAAACACACTACCCAAGAGATGGTGGCTCAAAGGCGCACTTGAAAGGAGGTAGGGTTAGAAAACGCATTACCTGAGAAGTGAGGGCACAAAGACGCACTCGAAATAAGGTAGGGTTAGAAAACGCACTACCCAAGAGATGGTGGCTCAAAGGCACACTTGAAATGAGGTAGGGTTAGAAAACGCACTACCTGAGAAGTGAGGGCTCAAAAGCGCACTCAAAAGAAGGTGTAACACCGATCTGTCAATGATGAAAGCAAAGCATTATGATTGATATGCATGTATACTTACCTGAGAAATATAGGTCCTCATTTTTTCATGGTGTCTTTCCTTTCTCAAAAGTTGGAGTGTTGGTAGTGAACTTCGATGTCTTCTTCGCTCTTGCTTACTCGAGTCATCTCTTATGATCTTGACCTCTAAGAAGGACTTGATATCATCATACTTCTTTGTCCCCCACCCTTTATCTCAAGGGTTGCTAATTTTGACCGGCATTTTTCTTAGAAAGGGAATCATAGAGCCAGCCCTACCAAGAGTTTTTTTATTGCCCCCCAGCTTGATCATGCCCCCAAGTATTCAATTCGGGTTTAGGGATAAGGTTATGTGAAGGAAGGTTTGACAAGGAGTTGTTTTCATGCAGAATTTTTTGGAATTTCAAAGCTATTCCAGACACAGAAATCATTTTGACATCGATTCAAAGCAAACTCATTCTGAAGAAATTCAAGTGATTCTTATGGAGAGGTTTTCAAAAGTGATGAAAACTCTTTGTTTTGCTTTTAGCGAAAATGTGAAGTGACATTTGGTTGGTAAAAAACAATGGTTCTAAATTCAATTTGAGGGTTACAGAGAACCGATTTTCAAAGCATTTATTTTATTTGCATGGATAATGATTTGGTTCGCATGAGAAAGCACTGCCTATCGATCCTGATTGCTTGTCTTTGATCAGAATGGGCTTGATTAGGCACGTAATATAGGCTTAGGCTCTTGGCTATGAAGAAAAAGATATTTGTAGGCTCAAAAGGTGTTTAAGGGATTTCAAGACTAAAGATCACTTGTGCTTGTTTCTTAACCTTTTGTCTTTTAAAATGGTCTGTCGTGCCCCCCTAGTGTTGGGCTTGGGCTCTTTCTCTTTGTTTTTGTGTTTCTTCATTTGGTTTTGAGCATCATTGTATTGGTTGTTTTTTTTTTTTGCTCAAAATTTTTTGGATCCTTTGGATTTTTCTTCATGCCCCCAAGCTTTGTTTGGACACTTTTGATGATTGAGAATTTTCTTTTATGCCCCTAGTGCTGCTTGGTCACTTTCAATCATTGAGGTTTTTTCTGTCTCTTGCACTTGCCCCCAGTGTGGGGTGTGATCCTAGCCAAGGTTATTTTCAAAAAACATTACTAGGCTCAAAAGAGGACTGCGAAGGATATATTTTAGCCTCGTGAAAGAATTATCAAAGATGACATTTCTTCATTTCAAACTCATGCACTTTGGATAGGTAAACCTTACTTTCATGCGAGTATACAACGTGATTTCTTATTATTCATTCAAATAAAACTCAACTTTGGAGTCACCTCATGGTTTTTGTTGTTGTTTTTTTCAGGTTTTCTAGGTGTATGGTTGCCTTTCTAAAGAATCACTTGAATTTACAGAACTTGTTTATTTGGACAAACACCAATATGATTTCTGTCTCATATCAAAAACTTTGAATTCCCAAAAAAAATCTTTGTGAACATGTGAGATCATGCATAGTTTTAGAAGAAAAGGGAAACACACCAAAAGATTTTTGGCGCAATGGTTTCATGCCTAAAGGTTATGCTCAATGTGTTATTTGCATGAAACTACAACAAAAAGGGAAGGCATGTCATGAACACCAGAAAACACATGATCTTATTAACAAGAAAGGCTACATTTGGCAGGGAAAGTCTTGTGGAATTTTGAGCCAAATTACAAACAAAAACTGAAACAGGTTGAAACAAAAATCAAGAAGTTTTGCAGGCATGATCAAACAGAGGTAGTTATTTATTTATTTTTTTATAGAACAAGAATAGGCTACATTCTGCAATTGTGGTGCAATTCCCCTTCAGTCAGCCTTCCCGCAAAAGCTTTTGCAGAAATGCTGGATTATGTTGAGGCTCTTGACTATGTTTGCCCCTAATTTTTCAGGCTGAGTCGTTGTTGGGGTTTGAATAAAGATGATAGGTCGGTTGGAAGGAACTTTCCCAGAGTTATTTCTAAGTATTTGCTTGAGTAAGCTAGAGGCGAGTCAAGCTTTTCTTCAGAGACTCCACCTTTTCTTGAAAATGGACGTTACGACGAGCATAATCTTCATCTTCTGTGTTTTTCGCTCAAAGTCGAGTGTTATAGACTCGTGAGGGACCTACTTTTCATCCCGGTGCATGTATGATAAATGTATGACATGTAATCTATATGATAAACTCGCCCTTCAAGGGGTGACATATGATCGTAACTCTTGCATAATGAAACAAGAATCTTGATTCTTGCCCAAACTCTACAATGAAATTTTTTTGAGTGACGGTCATTGTGTCACCCACAAGTCTTGAGTTGAAGATGCTTCAAGAAGGGATTGCCCTGATGCAAATAACAATAGCACATACAACCTAAGGACATGTTCTATTCATTATGTGAATATGGGTAGGTTTTCTACCTGGTCTCAAAAGGGTCTCATATCTGCCCAGTGACGATCTTCATAAAGACAATAAAGGGGCGTTGCAAGAAATGGTTAAGGCATGTATACCCACCATTACCAAGCAGGCACTCAGATATGAGTTGGGTGTTTCATGCATCTGAACCCTGACCAATAGTCATAGGGCAGATCGCTAGTTCCCCACCTAGCTTAGAAGCTTGTGTGTGCTTTAAAAAATAAAAACATGTGATGCATGAGACAATTCTACAAAATACATGGAAACAAAAGGATTTAAAAAAGAGATAAGATTGTAAAAACTTAAACACATCAAATACACAAAGCTTAGTCCAATATTGTCAGAAATAGTACCTTTCCTAGTGGAGTTGTCATTCTGTTGCACGTCACCCGCACGCCGTCTGTTTTGGCAATTTTCTCGTTATGTTTTCTTTCTGTTAATTTAGGGCTACTAGGAAACTCGGGTGTACTGGTCTTGTCAGAGATTCACGAGTAGGGGACTGGTTGTGGTTAGGGAAGGTATTAGCACCCAATGCATCTTACCTGAGGTAAGCTGCTTCGTGGGTTTGATGTGTAAAAGAAGTTCTAAAATTATATCTTTTCATCGGATATTAGAAATATGACTTAGGTGTAAGTTCATAATTCTTGACCGTGAGCAAATCAAAATATTAAATTCTTCTTTATTCTTTGCAATTTTATCATAAAAAAACCATCCATAAAAAGCATACAAACACACACATACACTTTTACTATAATTTTTTTTCCTTTTTCTTTTCTTTGTTTTTTTTTTTACATCTACACTTCAAAATACAAATTCAAAACAACTAAACTAAAATTACATTACACAATTTCAAATTTACAAAATAGCCCCTAAAAAAATCTAGGAATTGTAGAGGAAGGCTTCTAGAACTGCAGGAACAGTGTTGAGGAAGGTTCTGGACATTTGAACAATGGCGGCGCATCTGCTCCACAAGCCACCATCACTGGCGGTGCATGGGTTCACGCGCCGCCACCGATGAAGGCAACCAAACCGGTGGATCGGGAACGTCTTCTTCTTCTCTGCTTTCCTACGCCGTCGGTGAGGGTCACCGCCACCTACAAAAAGAACAAAATGCAATAACAAGCTTTGTCCCCTTTCCTTCTCGGTTTTTTTTAGATCTGCTTCCCATAGATCTGTTCTTTTTGTTTCCCCTTGTTCTCTGTTCCAGGCGGCCGGCCGTGTGACCATAGGGTTGCTGGCCTTTGGGTTTCCGTCTGGTCTGCAGACGGTGTTACAGTGTATCCACTACAGTAGAAGGCTGGCCGGCGAGAGCTGAGTCTGCTGCTGGCTGGTTGGTTGGAGATCTGTGAGATGGCCGGGGAGAGAGGCCGATGAAAGGGAACAGCTGGGATGGAGAGTGAGGGGTCCTTGGTTTTGCAGGGAAAATGGCGATGAAATGGGCCGTTGGGTCTGTCTTCGCTGAGAGGGAGAGCAACGGCCAGAGGAGAGGCGCAACCAAGAGAGGGATGAGGGAGATCAGGGGCGAAGAAGATGAAGATGTTGCTGCTGCGAAAGATGAAGGAAGTTATGGTCGGCTGAAGAGGTGGGTGTTGTCTGTCAAGGGGAGGCTGGTATGGGTGCAGCCAAGAAAGGGAAGTGGATGGTTGTTGTGGTGCAGGTGGGGAGCGGCCGGTTTCTGGTTTGTTTTTGGGTGAGGGGAGTGAGAGGCTGTTTTAGAAGAGAAAAATCAAAACCGGGTGGGGGGCGACTGTTTGGAAAGTGATAGGTTCAGGTTTAGGGTTTGGTTTTTTTGTGTTTTCTCTAAATGTGCAAAATTCTCTCCCCTTGTGTATGTGTTGGAAACTCTTATTTATAGGCAAAAATGTTGCTTGAGCCTCAAAATTGGTCCCTCAACTTCTTTTCTTTTTTGTAAATTTGATTTTTCTTAATTTTTTTGTATTTTTTGAAAACGAGCAATATCAACGTTGACTCAATGAGGAAAATCAATGATTTTAAAAATGACGCGTGAAAAGTCAAACGCGTTCCAAAAACCTTTGAAAATTTAAATTCTTTTTTAGACGATGTTGAAAATGCTAAAAATGATGCAAATATATTAAAAACATATTTTTTTTGGATTTTCATTGTTTTTCGTTATTTTTGGATTTTTCAAAAATTTTATCAAAAAGGTGGGTCAAAAATTGGGTAACAACAAGGGACATGGAACAACATCCCAAGTTTGGTTTTCTTCAAGTGCGAGAAGTTCAGTTTCAATAGCTTTTCGCCAATACTAATGCTCCATTACCTGTTTATAAGATGAAGAAAGAGAAATAGAAGACAAGATGGCTGTGAAGGATGAAGGTGGAGAGTAACCAAACCTATCGAATGGTCTACGAACCCGAGTATTTTATCAATGAGAGGGAGTTGCAGTTGCTGGAACAGGAGAAATAGTCGGGGAAGGAACTTGAGGGGGCTCGAGAAGGTCTAATGGCTGGTGGGAAGTAGCAGATAAGCGTCGTTGATATACTAGAAGAGGCTTAGAAGGGACTGGAGCTGCAGAAGAGTTAGCAAACATAAGCAAAACAGAAAATAAAGGAGGAACAGGATCCTGATGTGTGAAAAAGACATATTGGTTTTCTAGAAAGATCACATTTTTAGAAATTCGAATGTGATGCAGATTTAGGTCATAGCAAAGAAAACCTTTCTAGTGTACTGAATATCCTAGGAAAGCACATTGAATTGACTAAGCTGTGAGTTTTGTGCGTTCATGTGCAAGAAGATGAATATAACAGACATAACCAAAGGTACGGAGGTTGGAATAAGTTGGAGGATGACCAAACAACCTGATGAGAGGAGTGTCATGGTTTAATGTGGGGGAAGACAATCTGTTGATAAGGTGGACAGCAGTAGAGAGAGCTTCACACCAAAAATAAGAAGGTGTAGATGACTATAACAGAAGAGTGCGAACAACATCAATAAGATGACGATTCTTTCTTTTAGCCACCCTATTTTGTTGAGGTGTTGAAAAGATAAGACCGTTAAGAGATAAGGCCATGATTATGTAAGAAGTCCTGAAATAAATGAGACATACACTCACCCCCATTGTCAAAACGAAGGATTTTGATTTGGGTCGAAAATTAGGTCTGGATATATGCATGAAAAATCTTAAAAACATAAAATATTTCATCTTTAGAATGAAGGAAACAAATCCATGTGAAACGACTATAGCCATCAATAAAAGTAACAAAGTATTTGTAATTAGCATGAGAAGTGACTAGTGTCATACCCCACACATTACTATGTATCAAATCGAAAGGTTAGACTATGTGTGGTGTGTGAATAGGAAAGGGCAGAGTTTTACTTTTACCAAGCTTACAAAAATTGCAATCAAATTGAATAACACTAAGAGATGTTGATTCTTTATTCCCAAGAAAACCAGATTTCAGTAAATCATGAAGAACATTAGAGTTTGGATGTCCGAGACGTTTATGCCACGCTCGGTAGTCAACATGAGTAGAATTACAAGTGACAAAGGGCAAAGAAAAAGGAGACAAAGGAAATTGAAGAGGGAAAAGACGTCCCACTTTAGGCCCCCTCGCAATCATCCTCTTTGACTGTTGATCCTGCACAACACAACTAGATTTAGAGAATTCTAGTTTACAATCATTTTCAACCAACTGACCGACAGACACAAGATTGGTGATAAGATCAGGTTATACAAAGACATCAGTGAGAGAGGGAGAAACATCATCAGTGGCCGTGATAGGTAAATGACTGCCATCAGCAGTATGAATTTTGAGATTTCCAAAATATTCATTGACATTAGTAAGATAAGCAACATTGTTTGTCATATGATTGGAAGCCCCGAAATCAAAATACCAAGGAGATGATGTAGAAAGATTTTTACATAAGAGTCTTAAAGCTGAAAATGAAGAAATGATCATTTGTTGAATCATGGCAGGAGTCATGAATTGGAAAGGAGTAGGAGCACTTTGTGTTAGAGGTGAAGAGCCAACTAAGACAGTTCATGTTGTCTCTGTTTTCTTGGGAGGTTGAGTATGGCATTCTTTGACGATATGGCCATCTTTTTTGCAGCAGTTGCAGAATTTTCGGAGACAATTTGTAGCATAATGGCCAAATCCCTTACAATAGAAGCACTAAATAGTGCTCATATCCCTGCCTCTTAGCTTACCTTATGATGCATAGGCCACAGGAATAAATGTAGATCGTCGTTGTTCCATAGTGGTTTGAGTGAGAAGGCGTTGTTCTTCGCGAAGGAGATCACTGAGGCATGTATCCAGGGAGGGAATAGATTCTCGGTTCATCATGTTGGATCTGGTGCCTTCAAATTCAGGTCTCAGTTTCATCAAAAACTAATCCCTCTAAGTAGTTTCATGGACAGATTGAACAGAGCTAAGACCTTCAGATGGTAAGCCAACATAAACTAAATAAGTGTATTCAGTCCAAAGATTAGTGAATCTAGAGTAAAAATCAGACATAAAAAGACTATCCTATTGAAGAGTGCCCAATTCATGTTCAAGCTAAAACCGATAAGCAGTGTTTTGTTGGTTGTAGATTTTCTTCAGGTAAGTCAACATCTGAGCTGCAGTCTGAGAGGATTGAAGGTTCAAGATGATGTTAGGTTCGACAGATCCTAAATCCAAGCCATAACTTAAACATCCTTAACTTCCCACTTGGAGTGCTTGTCTATGTCTTTGGTTTTGTCTGGAGCTAGGTTACTTCCATTAACTTGTCATCACAGCTCTTTACCTTTGATAAAAATCCTAAAATGAAATGCTCAAGTAGAGTAGTTTTTGCTATTGAAACGAATCATAAATACATCAAACTTATCTGAAAACATGAGGTTAAGAGAACTTCAATTAAGAATAATTGAGACTAAGAAACTTGAGAACAAATAATAATTCAGAGTTGTAGCTATGATACCATGATAGTTTAGAGTTTTTTCTGAATAAAATCATGTGTCTCTTTATTGAGAATTTCGAATTTAAAAAAAAAAAAAAAGGAAAGAATACAGCTGATCTTCAGCACTCAAAAACAGCTAACCTACCATATACATTTATCTAATTATAGCCTACAGCTAGTATTCCAATCAAGGAAAGAATAAATTTGTATACCATAACTGTCAAGGCAAAGAATCTACGGTTATTAAATGTGGAGGTATTTCCTGTGACACTTCTACCGTCAGCGAAGCAGCTACGCCAGATTCCTCCACGCCAGCCACCATTGCAATTTTCTTCCACGCCTACAGACCCATCACACTTCAGCCTTCACCCTTATCACGGCAAGGAAACACCAGCCTCGTTTTTTCTTTTTTTCTTTTTTCTTCTCTTCTCTGTCAAAACCCCTCACCAGCTCTTTCTATTTCTTCATCCTCACAGCAACAGTAACCGAGAGCCCTTTCATCATAAGCAACAGCCCAGTTCAGCCAAGAGCAATGGCACCATCCGTGTTTGAGGAAGAGTAATCCTTACGCAACTGCAGCAAGCTCCACCACCTCCAGCTCCGCAGTTTGAGGAAGAACCAGCAGCAGCGTGCACCAGCTACTTCCAACACAGCAGCGTCTCAGACCGTCTTCCAGCAGCAACGCCCATTTCACCACCGTGACCTCCATTGATGTATCTGTACTGTGAGCATTGAAGCAGCACCAGCCTCCCTCAGAACCACCGTGTCTTTCTTGTTTAGCTGCACCATGAGTTGTCCTCCATAGTCCAGCAGCATCTCGTTCAGTTCACGAACTTCTTCTTTCTCATCTGCATCGTGAGCCGACCAGCAGTACAACTTCCTCCTTCAGCTCCAGCTGTAGTCAGCTCCAGCAGCATCACAACTTCAGTCCAGTAGCAGCCACGGTGATATCTCTTCCAGCAGCAGCTCTGCACCAGCATTGTGGACGAGAGTTACATCAGCAAAGTCTTCAGCAGCCCCACCGTGACCTCCTGTTCCAGCCGAGAACGACAGCAGCAACACCGTGAGCAACGGATGCCAGCAACACCATTAGCAGCAGCGTAGAACTCTCCAAAAACCGGTGCAGCAGAGTTAGTGAGGTATATCATTTCTTGTTTTGTTGAATTTGCAGTCATGGTAGTTATTTGCATATAATAGTTTAATGCTCTTGTTTGGTAAGGAAATAAGGTGACAGAAGTTTTAAGCATGTTTAAATGTTCTGGAAACAAGAAGGTGTTAAGCATACAATTATTAGGTTGATGAAGGGCTTTCTTTGTTTATGGATATGGATTTTTAATCTCCTTTTCTTTGAAAGAAAAAGGAAGGTTGGGCCATTAGCTCTTTTAACCCTTTTGGACCAAGCTTGGTTTTGTGTTATGGAGCTCAGCACATGGGTCAGGGCTTAAGCCTATGAAGGGCCTTAAAGCCATGTTTGGTGTGACAAAAATTTCCATTATCTCAAAAAATACAAAAAAAAAATATATCTATTTTGTTTACGTGCATATAGCCAAATTCTAAAATTTTCATGTATATTTTTTATGAAAAATAAAAATTGTATTTTTATCATACTTTGAAAAAGACAAAAATTGATCAATGGTTATCATAACCACTTTATGATTATCCATTGGAACTTGACCTATATTTAAAAAACACCAAAAATAAATTATTTTGTTTTTATTAATATTCGGGATTATAAACTTATACGTAAGACATATTCTCTATATTAAATAAAAATACAATTCCTTTTATTTTTATGTTTTAACATTAGGACGGTTTGGTTTTAACCTAATAAGAGAAAGACCTTGTTACTAAGAAGAATTTTTCTTAAACCTTAGACAGACCAACGGTTAGAAACACAACATTACCTTAGTTTTATATCAAACAAATAAATAATGTAACTTACCTCATGTAAGTCGTACTTGGAGTACTAATACCTTCTCTATATGCAATCAGTTCCCTTATCTAGAATATGAGACTAGTTAAGGTTTTCAATGATCAAAATATTAGGTGGCGACTTCGTTTTCTTTTTACTAAAAAAAAAAGAATTCCTTGTTCTTTCCTCACCACTAGAGAGATTCCTACCCGGGAGGATGATTTTCTTGACACCACACATATATGACAACTTTAAAGACTTTTTCTTTCCTTTGAAACTTTCAAATCAAAACTCGAATCCTTCTGACCAACAAAACATGAAATAAAAGGTCAATCCACATTTTCTTTTAATTTTTCATACATAAGGCTCTCCCATCTTATATATATATATTTCATTACCTTTCAAGAGAAATAAGTTTACATGATTTCATTCTTAGAAAAGTATGTAAGTTATGAGAGGTAAACAACATACAAATAAATTTTATTATCGCCTATGTTATCAATTAAGTAATTCCTTTGGAATTGAGTTTTGAATTATTAGAACTTGTGTGATATTTAGTAATTCCTTTGAATTATAAACTTTAAGCAATCTTTGATCCAATAAATTTTATGAATTAATCACTCCTTGTTGTATTTATATGTACAATTCTTTTTTTATAATACTATCGCCTTAAATTTTCTATAATCACATCTTGGCCCCTCTCATTCTTTTATGTTTTCTTTGTTCAATGATTCATTTTAATTTACTTTCAAGTCCCTCATTCTTATAAGATTTTATTTTAAGTTGTTCCATCATTCTTATTAATATTTTATTTATTTTTTTTAATCCATCTTATTTCGAATCAATGTTGTTATATTTCTCTTTATTCAAAAATTCTTTCTCAGGCTTACAAATTTTATTATTCAATAATTAGTTAATTTTGAATTGGTTTTTTGTAATTATTTTGGTTTATTTTTTATAAGGTTATTGTGGTCTCAAACAAATATCTCAATATTTAGTTTGTGCATGATTTTGCGAGTGTCTATTTTAATTTTGTATGATTAAGTTAAAAAAAAAAGTTATCAAACCCAATGGAGTCCGAGTCCAAGGCCCAGGTCCCAGGTTTGGCGATTTAAGCGATAAAACTGGGTTGATTCAATATGTCACCGTCTCAATATTAAAAAAAAATATCATCTTAATTTTTTTTAAGTCAAACAACACTTTTTACCTATCATTCAGGTTGTCTTTGGCCTTGCCAAGATGATTGGATCATGTTAGGACAATTTTTACATAATTTAATTTTAAATCCGAGTTAAGTAAGGAGTCGGGTTAAGAGATTTCAAAATTAACCTACTAGGTTAAGTTTAATAACAATGCTAAATAATTCCTTGTG
>Ga0307511_10001344_pt1 | contig 26075 bp, 23 predicted proteins | sample 13_EM_MG_FD_200266 | JGI IMG/M metagenome (GOLD analysis project Ga0307511, IMG submission 200266) | Populus trichocarpa ectomycorrhiza microbial communities from riparian zone in the Pacific Northwest, United States - 13_EM | ecosystem: Host-associated > Plants > Roots > Unclassified | place...
GCGCTCGCCGGGTTCGAGGGCGTCGAGGGCATAGGGGGCGGCGAGCGAGTGGAGATCGCCCCGGCGGAAGAGTCGGGCGAGGACGCTCATGCGGCACCTCCCAGGCAGTCGCGCAGCCGGGTGAGTCCGTCACGCATACGTGTCTTGACCGTGCCCAGCGGCAGCGAGAGCCGCTCGGCCACTTCACGGTACGTATAGCCGTCGTAATAGGCGAGAGTCACGGACTGCCGCTGCAGGGCGGTGAGCCGGTCCAGGCAGCGGCGCACCAACTGGCGCTCCAGGCCTGCCTCGACCTCCTCGGTCACCTGGTCGAAGGCCGGGTTGTGGGAGCGGCGGGCCTCGCGCTGCTCGCGGTCGACGGCCGCGCGGGCGCTGCGCACCCGGTCGACGGCCCGGCGGTGGGCGAGGGTGAGGACCCAGGACAGGGCGCTGCCGCGGCCGGGATCGAAGCGGGCGGCGGACCGCCACAGTTCGAGCAGCACCTCCTGGGACACCTCCTCGGACTGCGCGGGGTCGCGCACCACCCGGCGCACCAGTCCGAACACGGGCCCGGACACCAGTCCGTAGAGCTCCTCGAAGGCCTGCTGATCCCCTCCGGCCACCTGCACCAGGAGTTCGTCCGCCCCCACCCGTCCCCCTCTCGTCGACCGCACCCGGCCCCTCCTCTTCGACCGCACGCGGTCTGTCACTTCGCATCCCGTCACACGAGGCATTCGCAGCGGATGCCCCTAAGGATGGGTTACGGATCAGCGGACTTGAAACGCGGGTCACGAGCCGGATTGGAGTCCACCAAAAAAAACTTTTCAGGTTCGACCAATCCGGCCCGGCACCAGCTCCGAATCCCCGAGCGTCAGGCAAGTTGGCACTGAGGACGGACGGCATGACACCTATCTCCAGGAGCGGTGCGGGACGCAGGAAGCTCGCGGCCCTCATATGTGGCGCGCTCGCCGCCGGAGGGCTCGCAGCCGCCGGCACGGCCGCGCTGGAACCGGGAGTGGCCTCGGCCTCCTCCCACCGGGAGGCGCCCCTGATCTCGGGGACCCCCCAGTACGACAACACGGACCTCTACGCGTTCGTGAGCCCGGACAAGCCGGACACCACCACCATCGTGGCGAACTGGATCCCGTTCGAGGAGCCCGCCGGCGGCCCGAACTTCTACCAGTTCGCGGACGACGCCCAGTACGACGTGCACATCGACAACAACGGTGACGCGCTGGACGACATGATCTTCCGCTACACCTTCAGCACCCAGATCAAGAACAAGAAGACGTTCCTGTACAACACGGGTCCGGTCACCAGCCTGACCGACCCCGACCTCAACATCACGCAGTCGTACGACGTCGAGCTGATCAAGCTCAAGAAGGGCAAGCAGGTCTACAAGACCAAGATCGCCGACGACATCCCGGCGGCGCCCTCGGACGTCGGCGACGCGTCGATGCCCGACTACGCCAAGCTGCGTTCGCAGGCGATCTACAAGACGGCGAACGGCGGCGCGACCTTCGCGGGCCAGGCCGACGACCCGTTCTTCGCCGACCTGCGCGTCTTCGACCTGCTGTACGGCGGCAACCTCAGCGAGGTCGGCAACGACACGCTCAAGGGCTACAACGTCAACACGATCGCCCTCCAGGTGCCGAACGACCTGATCCGCCAGTCGAAGAACCACCCGACCGTCGGCATCTACTCGACGACCCAGCGCAAGAACGCCAAGGGTTACTACACGCAGGTCTCGCGCCTGGGCAACCCGCTGGTCAACGAGGTCGTCAACCCGCAGAAGGACAAGGACAAGTTCAACGCGTCCGAGCCAAAGGACGACGCGCAGTTCCTGAAGAACGTGACCGAGCCCGAGATCCCGAAGCTCATCGAGTCGATCTACAAGATCAAGGCGCCGAGCGAGCCGCGCAACGACCTCGTCAGCGTGTTCCTCACGGGCGTCAAGGACCTCAACACCCTTCAGCCGTACACGAAGCCGGCCGAGATGCTGCGCCTCAACACGTCGATCAAGCCGGCCGCGCACCCCAAGCGGCTCGGTGTCCTGGACGGCGACAACGCGGGCTTCCCGAACGGGCGTCGGCTCACCGACGACGTGATCGACGAGGCGCTCCAGGTCATGGAGGGTGAACTCGTCGGCTCCAAGAACGACTTGGGCGACGCGGTCGACAAGAACGACAAGGGCTTCGAGAAGTACTTCCCCTACGTCGCCGAGCCGACCACGGGTTCGCGCGGTCCGCTCGCCAAGGGCACGAGCAGCGGCAGTGACGTCAAGAACCAGCTGGGCGACGCGCTGCAGCCGGCGGGCTCGTCCTCCAGCAACAACATGATGCTGATCACCGCGTCGGCGGCCTCGGGTGTGGCCGGAGTCCTGCTGATCGGCGCGGGCGTCGCGTGGTGGCGCCGCCGGATGACCCACCGCCCGTACTAAACCCCACCGACTGGCGCGGCCCGCACAGCTTCTTCCCCCACGGTGCGGGCCGCGCCACCCCTGCGTGACAACACCTCTCGGCAATACGGCAGTTGAACCACCCCAGGCGATGGAGGAACGGCATGGCCCCGCGCGAGCACGACAACAAGCCGACGGAGGGCGAGCCCGGCGAGACGCCGGTGGCGGCGGAGCGGGAACGCGAGTGGGAACGCGTGTGGGCGGAGGGCGAGACCGACGCCGAGGCCGGGACCGGCTCTGAGCGCGAAGCCGACTCCCAGGCAGCCGAGGTCCGTTCCGAAGCCGAGGCCGACTCCGGCGAAGCCGAGGCCAGTTCCGAGGCCAAGGCCAACTCCGGGCAAGTCAAGGCCAGTTCCGAAGTCGAGGCCGACTCCAAAGTCGAGGCCGACTCCGAGGCCACGACCGACTCCAAAGTCGAGGCCGACCCCGAGATCGAACCCGAAGCCGAGATCGAGCCCGAAGCGGGACCGACCGAAGCCGCAGCCCCATCGCCTGGGCACGACCACCCCCACCCTCACTCCCACGACCACGATCACCCCCACGCGCACGATCACCCCTACTCGCACGACCACGATGATCACGCCCCGCACCCCGGCACCCCGGATGACGCGGTCGCCGATGAACGCGTCGCCGCCGTACGCCGGTTGGGCGCAGCGGGCCGTCGCTGGCGGGTCGTCCAACTCGCCGGGTGCGCCGCCCTGTTGGCCGTGGCCATGACCGCCGGGGCCATCGCCATCGGCGCGGCGAAGGACAGCGGTGCCACCGGCGTCGCGGCCGTGTCCAGCGCCGTGTCGCCGGACCTGCTGGCCAGCGGGAGCCTGGACGCGAGCATCGCCGCGCTGCAGGCCCATCTCCGTGGCCAGCCCAAGGACTTCGACGGGTGGGCGACGCTCGGACTGGCCTATGTCGAGCAGGCCAGGACCAAGGGCGACCCCTCCCGGTACCCGCAGGCGCAGGCCGCCTTCACGCGGTCGCTGAAGATTTCGCCGGAAAACGAGAACGCCCTGGAGGGACGGGCCGCGCTCGCCGCCGCCCGGCACGAGTTCGCGGAGGCTCTCGCCTACGCGGACAAGGTCCTCAAGGAGAACCCGTACAGCGAGCGCGCTCTGTGCTCCCGTATCGACGCGCTCGTCGAACTCGGCCGCTACGACGAGGCGTCGAAGGCCGCCGACCTGGCCGACGCCCGCAAGCCCGGCGTCCCGGTGTTCACCCGCTACGCCTACGTCCACGAGCTGCGCGGCGACGTCAAGACGGCCCGCGCCGTGCTGGAGCAGGCGCTCGCCGCCGCGACCTCCCCCGGCGACATCTCGTACGTGGCCGGCACGCTCGGCCAACTCGCCTGGAACCAGGGCGACTACAAGACCGCCCTGGACTACTACGGCCGCGCGCTCGCCGCCGACGAGAACTACCTCCCCGCCCTGGAGGGCCGCGCCCGCGCCCAGGCCGCCCTGGGCGACCGCGCCGACGCCATCAAGGGCCTGGAGCTGGTCGTCTCCCGCTATCCGCTGCCCCAACCGCTCGTGGAGCTCGGTGAGTTGTACGAGAGCCGGGGCGCCGCGGGCGACAAGGAGAAGGCCGACGACCAGTACGCACTCGTCGACGCCTGGATCGCCCTGGCCCGTGCCAACGGCGTCAACGCCGACCTCGACACCGCGCTCGCCGCAGCCGACCACGGAGACATCAAGTCGGCCCTGAAGGCCGCCCGCGCCGAGTGGGCCCGCCGGCACACCGTGCACACGGCGGACGCCCTGGCCTGGGCCCTGCACGTCAACGGCCTCGACAAGGAGGCCCTCCCCTACGCCCGCCAGGCCACGGCCACCGGCTACCACAACGCCTCGTTCATCTACCACCTCGGCATGATCGAGCTCGCCACCGGCCACAAGGCGGACGGCCGCGCCCACCTGGCCAAGGCCCTGAAGCTGAACCCGGGCTTCTCGCCGCTGGGTGCGAGCAAGGCCCGCAAGGCACTGGAGGCGACCAAGTGAGGCCCGTCCGCCGCCTGTTCGCGTCCGCCGCGGCCGTCCTCGCGGCCACCGGCGCGCTCCTGCTCGTCCCCACGGCGGCAGCGAGCGCGCACCCGCTGGGCAACTTCACGGTCAACCGGTACGACGGTCTCGTCGTCGCCCCCGGCGTCCTGCGCGTCACGCACATCGAGGACCTCGCGGAGATCCCGGCGACCCAGGCCAAGCCGGACATCAAGCGGCTCGGCATGACCGAGTGGGCCCGGGAGCGGTGCGACAAGGCCGCCGAGGGCAGCAAGGTCACCGTCGACGGACGTACCGTCGCGCTCACGCCCGGCACCAGCACCGCGCGGCTGCGGCCGGGACAGGCTGGGCTCAACACCCTGCGGCTGGAGTGCAGTTCGACTGCGGCGCTACCCAAGGGCAGCACGGTCGCCCTGGGCTTCCACAGCGCGGGCCTGACCACCGGGCCCGGCTGGCGGGAGATCACCGCGCGCGCCGACCGGATGACGCTCACCGGGACGGACGTACCGAAGAAGTCGGTGTCGCACGAACTCACCAGCTATCCCAAGGACCTGCTCTCCTCGCCGGCCGACATCACGAAGGCGTCGCTGCGCGCGCGTCCCGGTGGTCCGGCCCTCACCGACGACGACCAGTCCCGGTCGGACTCGGCCGCGTCCTCCATCCTCCCGCGCGGCGCGGACCGTTGGACGGAGGAACTGAACAACCTGGTCGCCCGGCACAACCTCAGTGTCGGCTTCGCGGCGCTCTCCCTGCTCATCGCGATCGCCCTGGGCGCGATGCACGCGCTCGCCCCCGGTCACGGCAAGACGCTGATGGCGGCCACGGCGGCGGCCCGGGGCGGTCGCGCGCGCCTCAAGGACGTGCTCCCCCTCGCCGCCTCGGTCACGGTCACCCACACCCTCGGCGTGATCGCCCTGGGCCTCCTGGTCACGGCCGGGTCCGCCGCGACGCCCTCGGTGATCGCCTGGCTGGGCATCGCGAGCGGCGTCCTGGTCCTCTTCGCGGGCGGCAACCTCCTCCGCCGCGCCTGGCGCAACCGCCCCCGCCCACAAGCCCCTTCGCACCCCCGTCCCCATCCGCACCCCCACGGTCACGACCACAGTCACGAGACCGCCAAGTCCCCCGAGCGCTCACTGGTCCTCGCGTCCGCGCACACCGAAGCCGGTGCCACGCACACGCTCACCGAGGCCCACCCGCACCCTCACAGCCACGACGACGACCATGCCCACGGTCACGACCACGGCCATGAGCACCCCCACCCCCATGAGCACGATCACGAGCACGAGCACGGCCACACGCACGACCACGATCACGCCGTAGAACACACGCACGGCGGCTTCACGCACACCCACTCCACCGCTCCCACCCTGCGCGGCACGATCCTGCTCGGCTTCGCCGGCGGTCTGGTGCCGAGCCCGTCCGCCGTGGTCGTCCTCGTGGGGGCCGCCGCGCTCGGTCAGGCCTGGTTCGGGCTGCTGCTGGTCGTCGCCTACGGCGTCGGGCTCGCCCTCACCCTCACGGCCGCCGGATTCGCCGTCGTCAAGCTGGGTACAGGGATGAACCGAGTGCTGGACCGGCGCCCCCGCTGGACCACCAGCCCCATGGCAGTCCTGGTCCGCCGGACCCTGCCGTTGGCATCAGCGTTCATCGTTGTGGCCCTCGGGGTCGGTTTGGTACTCAAGGGGGCGGCATCCGCACTCGGCTGAGCTACGTTTGTGGAGAATTGGCCCGGATGCGAATGGGGAGCGCCCATGCCCGAAGAACCGGGCACTGAACGTGTGATCGCGGGCCGCTACCGGCTCCTGTCCCCCCTCGGCGAGGGCGGTATGGGAACGGTGTGGCGGGCCCGCGACGAGGTGTTGCAACGCGAGGTCGCCGTCAAGGAGGTGCGCGCGCCGGCCGGACTGGCCTCCGGTGACGTGGAGCGGATGTACGCCCGGCTGGAGCGCGAGGCATGGGCGGCAGCGCGGGTCGCCAACCGCAATGTGGTGACGGTGTACGACGTGGCGATGGAGGACGGCCGCCCCTGGATCGTCATGGAGCTGGTGCGGGGCGTGTCCCTGGCCGATCTCCTGGACGCCGAGGGCCCGTTGACACCGCAGCGGGCCGCGCACATCGGTGCCGAGGTACTGGCCGCGCTGCGGGCCGCGCACGACGCCGGGGTGCTGCACCGCGATGTGAAACCGGCCAATGTGCTGATGTCGAACGACGGCCGGGTGGTGCTGACGGACTTCGGTATCGCGATGGTCGAGGGCAGTTCGGCGCTCACCATGACCGGCGAGGTCATCGGTTCGCCCGAATTCCTCGCTCCGGAGCGGGCGTTGGGCCGTACGCCCGGGCCCGAGTCCGATCTTTGGGCGCTGGGTGTACTGCTGTACGCGGCGGTCGAGGGTCACTCGCCGTTCCGCCAGAACACCCCGCTGAGCACGCTGCGCGCGATCGTCGACGAGGAGTTGCCGACACCGCAGTTGGCGGGGCCGCTCACCCCGGTCATCGAGGGGCTGCTGCGCAAGGACCCGGCCGAGCGGCTGTCGGCCGAGCAGGCGGAGCAGGACCTGCGTCTGGTCGCGGCGGGCGGTACACCTCGCGCGGCCACCGCGCCCACGACGCCGTACACGCCGACGATGGCGGGGTACCCGCAGGACTCCTTCTCCCACCAGGAGTCGCGGACGCCGCCGCAGCCGGTGCAGGGCTTCGGACCGCCGCCCACCTCCTACTCGACGCCGACGGCCGCGGACGAACCGCACCGCAACCGGCGGGCGGCTGTCGTGATCGTCGCGGGTGTGATCGCGCTGGCCCTGGCGATCGGTGGACTGACGTACGCACTGCTGAACCGGGACAACGGGAACAACGACGCGGGCAAGAGCACCAGCACCCCCAAGAGCCAGCCCTCGGACGGGACTTCGCCCAGCGCCAGCAGCGAGACCACGGCCGCCAGTGAGACGCCGAGTCCGAGCGCCAGCAAGTCCTCGTCGGCGCCGCAGTCGGTGCAGGTGTCCGTGGCGGGCGCCAACACCGACTATTCCGGGAGCTGTCCGCCGTCGAACACGAACGCGCCTACCTTCACGGCGAGTTTCACGGTGGGGAAGCTGCCCGCGGAGGTGTCCTACCGGTGGGTGCTGAAGAGCGGTTCGGTCTCCGACCCCGGCTGGAAGACGCTCTCGTTCCCGGCGGGCGGCGGGAAGACCAAGCAGGACCGGGTGTTCCTGACGACGTACTCGAACAGCGGGACGTTCAGGAACGAGATCAGTGTCGAGGTCCGCACGCCTGTGAAGACGACGTCCAACTCCGTTCCGTTCTCGGTGACCTGCCTGACGGAGACCCCGTCGGACGGGGCCTCCGCGTCGGACTCGGCGTCACCTTCGGACGGGTGATCCGTCAGGCGGCGCTGGTGAACACGGGCAGGTAGCCGCCGGACTGGCCGGCCGCGGTCGGGTGGTACGACTCGGTGATGTTCAGCAGGTTGAGGCTGTGCAGCCAGGAGCTGCCGGAGCAGATCTCGTGGCCGGTGAACGTGGTGCGTACGTCGCCGAAGGTGAAGCCGTGGTCGGCGGCGCGCTTGGCGAGGGCGGCGTCGAGGTAGTCGGCCGCGCCGTTGATGGCGGTGCGCTTGGTCGCGGAGAGGCCGAGGCAGGTGGTGCCGAGTTTGTAGAAGCGCGGGTAGCCGAGCACGACCACGTGCGCGGTGGGGGCCTTGGCGCTGATCGCCGAGTAGACCTTGTCGAGTTGGGCGGGGAGCGTCGAGTCGACGTACGCCTTCGCGGTGGCGATCCGGGTCAGGCAGGAGCTGTCGGACTGCAGGACGCAGGTGGTCATGACGTCGGCGAAGCCGGCGTCGTTGCCGCCGATGGAGATCGAGACGAGGGACGTGGCCGAGCCGAGCGGGCCGAGTTGACTCGCCAGAACATCACCCGTTCGGGCGCCGGAGCAAGCGGTGAAGTCGAACGTCGAGGGTGAGTGGGCGGCTGCCCAGAGGTAGGGGTAGGCCTTGGTGCTGCGGTCGCAGGAGCCGCTGGAGCCGATGTAGCTGCCCGCGCCGACGCCCGAGGAGTAGGAGTCGCCGAGGGCCACATAGCCGCCGGTGGCGGCGAGTTGGGACGCCTGCGCCGTCATCGCCCCGGTGAGGGCGAGTCCGGCGGCGAGGAGGAGCGAGGTCACGTATGCCGTAAATCGGGAACGTCTCATGGAACCTCCCTTAGCAGGATCTCTGCCACAACTGTCGTACCAACTACGCGCATTGACGGGAAGTGTCCATGCCAACAGAGAGGCCGTCGGAGTCATTGATTGCGTGTTCATGACAGCCGCATGACAGACCGTCAACTCCCTTGAACCGCACCGGTACATGACCCACGCTTTACTCGGCCTTGGTGCGGAACGCAACGCTCCACGGCTGTGCGCACGACGACGCGCGCACCCCCACATACGCGCGCCGACCCGGGCGCGCCGCCTGGAGGAGGACTCCCTCGCAATGGCACTCCTGCCCAGCAAGGCGTCCTCGGCCGCGGGCAAGGGGCTGGTCAAGGAGTACGGCGGCACGGTCACGAAGACGTTCAACGCGGCGCTGAACGGCTGCACGGCGAGCCTCTCCGCGACCGAGGCCGCGAGACTCGCCGCCGATCCGGCCGTCGCCGCGGTGGAGCAGAACCAGCGCGTCCACCTGACCGACACCACGCAGTCCAGCGCGCCGTGGGGCCTGGACCGCATCGACCAGGCCGCGCTGCCGCTCTCGGGGACGTACACCTACCCGGACAGCGCGGGCACCGGCGTGACCGTGTACGTCATCGACACCGGCGTCCGGATCACCCACACCCAGATCAGCGGCCGTGCCTCGTACGGCTACGACGCGGTCGACGGCGACACCACCGCCTCCGACGGCAACGGCCACGGCACCCATGTGGCCACGACGATCGCGGGCTCGACGTACGGCGTCGCCAAGAAGGCGAACATCGTGGCGGTCCGGGTGCTCGACAACAGCGGCTCGGGTACGACGGCCGGTGTGATCGCGGGCATCGACTGGGTGACCTCGAACCACACCACCCCGGCGGTCGCCAACATGTCGCTCGGCGGCGGCGCCTCCACCTCGCTCGACACCGCGGTCGCCAACTCCATCTCCAGCGGGGTGACTTACGCCATCGCGGCGGGCAACAGCGCCGCCAACGCCTCCTCGTACTCCCCCGCCCGGGTCGCCACCGCGATCACGGTCGGCGCCACCACCAGCACGGACGCCAAGGCCAGTTACTCCAACTACGGTTCGGTGCTGGACATCTTCGCGCCCGGCTCCTCGATCCCGGCGGGCTACAACACCAGCGACACCGCCACCGCCACCCTGTCGGGCACCTCGATGGCGACCCCGCACGTAGCGGGCGCCGCGGCCGTCTATCTCGCGGGCCACACCTCGTCCGCTCCGGCCCAGGTCGCCACGGCCCTGGTGAACGGCGCCACCTCGAATGTCGTGACGAGCGCGGGCACCGGTTCGCCGAACAAGCTGCTGAAGATCGTCCCGTAAGGCCCGTCCGCCCCAGCCGAATTAATGTTCCCCGGAGGCAGCAAGCGCCTCCGGGGAACATCTATTCGGAGATGCACGAGAACCGGTGCAAGCGCCTTCCGCACCTTGACGTGCCCGGTCGGGCTGCGCCACATTGAAACCCGGCATCCGGCGCGCTGGGGGGCAAAGTCGCCAATGCAGACCTTAGGTATCAAGAGAACATCCACCGCCGACACCGAGCGGGCGCGACCAGGACCGGGGAGGGACCTGTCGGCGCTTTTCGCCGGTGCGGCCGTGACCATCGGGGCGGTCGGCGCGGTGCTCGCGCTCACCGGCTCCGGATCACCGCTGCGCGGACCGTTCGCGCTGTTCTTCCTTTTCTCCGCGCCGGCCTCGGCAATTGCGGCGGCGCTGCGCGGACTTGATCCCTACGGCCGTGTTCTCGCGTCGGTCGCGGGCGCGGTGGTCGTCGACATGCTGGTCGCCCAGGGAATGCTGGCCGTGCACCGGTGGACGATCGACGGGGGAATCGTCGCGGTGGCGGTGATCAGTGGCCTGACAGCACTATCGGTATTCGTGCGGCATATGCGTCGCCGTACAACGGCTGACAAAGGAGTGTAACGGTCAAACCAACAAAAACGTGAGGCCCCGTTTCAGGCCTTGCCATACGGGTTCAATCATCAATACCGTCGTAATCTCACCCGCACTGGTCCATCATCGAGCGGCTCTAGGGGAGGGCTCAAGGACCGCGATGAACCGGCGCGGGGCGCGGTAGGGGGGTGCCGTGCTCGGTGACCGTACTTGTGACCGAGTCGTGCCGCGCGGCCGGCTTTCACGCCTTTCGGGGGTCGACCAGCTTTGCCAGCTCACCACGCGTGCACGGAGATCCATTTGTCCGTGGCGCCTGTGAGAACCCCCCTTTCGAACCGGAGCACAGAGCCGGGCCGCCCAGGGGCGGGCGGTCCGCCGGACGAGAGGGACCAGACTCGTGAGTTCTGTTCTGCGCCCAGCCACATCGGGCCAAGATCCATTAATGTCGGCCACATACCGGCCGATCTCCTCTCACCTGGCGATTACACCGCCGGTGAGCGTGGTGATTCCCGCCATGAATGAGGCGGAGAATCTCCCCTACGTCTTCAAGACACTGCCCGCGTGGATACACGAAGTGGTTCTTGTGGACGGCAATTCCACCGACAACACCGTGGAAGTGGCCCGAGAGCTGTGGCCCGGGGTCAAGGTCGTCGAACAGCAGGGAAAGGGCAAAGGGGATGCCCTGATCACCGGGTTCGAGGCCTGCAGCGGCGACATCATCGTGATGGTCGACGCGGACGGCTCGGCCGACGGCCACGAGATCGTCAGCTATGTCTCCGCCCTCGTCTCGGGCGCGGACTTCGCCAAGGGCTCCCGCTTCGCCAACGGCGGCGGCACGGACGACATGACGTTCATCCGCAAGCTCGGCAACTGGGCGCTGTGCACGATCGTCAACCGCAAGTTCGGCGCCCGCTACACCGATCTCTGCTACGGATACAACGCGTTCTGGCGGCACTGCCTCGACAAGATCGACCTCGACTGCACCGGCTTCGAGATCGAGACCCTGATCAACATCCGGGTGGTCAAGGCCGGCCTCAAGGTGCAGGAGATCCCCAGCCACGAGTACCTCCGCATCCACGGCACGAGCAATCTGCGCGCCGTGCGGGACGGGATCCGGGTGCTCAAGGTGATCCTCAAGGAGCGCTCCAACCGGCGTGCGCTGCGCAACCGTTCGCACTCCACGATGATCGACGGTCTCGACCCGCAGCGCGAGCAGCAGCCCACCTCGGTCCGGGGAGAGGTGTCTTGAGCGGTCCCGACATCTCTGTCGTGATCTGCGTCTACACCGAGGACCGCTGGGAGGACATCCTCGCGGCGGTCTCCTCGGTGCGGGCGCAGTCGCGTCCCGCGTTGGAAACGTTGCTGGTCGTCGACCACAACCCGGCTCTCCTGGACCGACTCACCAGGGAGTACAAGGACTTCGAGGAGAGCGGCGAGGTCCGCGTGCTGGCGAACGCGGGCCCCCGCGGCCTGTCCGCCGGCCGCAACACCGGCATCGCCGTCTCGCGCGGCGAGGTCATCGCATTCCTCGACGACGACGCCGTGGCCGAGCGCGAGTGGCTGCGGCACTTCGCCGAGGCGTACGCCGACCCGAAGGTCATGGCCGTCGGCGGCCGTACGATGCCGATCTGGGCGTCGGGCCGCCGGCCGGCCTGGTTCCCCGAGGAGTTCGACTGGGTGGTGGGCTGCACGTACAAGGGCCTGCCGCCCGGCCGGGTCCAGGTGCGCAACGTCCTCGGCGGCAACGCCTCGTTCCGGCGTACGGCGTTCGACGCGGCGGGGGGTTTCGCCACCGGTATCGGGCGGGACGGCGACAAGCGTCCGCTGGGCTGCGAGGAGACGGAGCTCTGCATCCGGCTCACGCGGGCCAGACCGGACGCGGTGCTGCTGATCGACGACCGGGCGGTGATCCACCACCGGGTGCCCGAGGTACGCGAGCACTTCGGGTACTTCCGTACGCGCACCTACGCCGAAGGCCTGTCCAAGGCTCTGGTGGCCCGAAGTGTCGGCGCCGACAAGGGACTTGAGTCGGAGCGCCGCTACACGACCCGGGTCCTGCCGGCCGGGGTGGCACGCGGGCTGCGCGATGCCGTGTTCGCCCGGCCGGGCGGCGCGGGTCGCGCGGGTGCGATCGTCGCCGGGGTGTTCACGGCGGCGGGCGGGTATGTCGTCGGGAGCGTGCGGGCACGGCGGGGCGGGGCCACGTTCGAGGTGGCCGGGATCGATCGGGGGGACACACATGAGTGACACACCGGTGCCGATCCTCATGTACCACTCCGTCGCCGCCGCCCCGAACGACGCCACCCGCGCCCTGTCCGTCGCGCCGGAGGCGTTCGCCGAACAGCTGGCGCTGCTGGGCGATCTGCACTTCACCCCGATCAACACCGCCGATCTGGCAGCCAGTTGGCGTTCGGGCAAACCGCTGCCGGAGCGCCCGGTCCTGATCACCTTCGACGACGGCTACGAGGGCGTGCACCGGCACGCGCTGCCCGCACTCGCCCAACACGGCTTCGCGTCCACCCTGTTCGTCTCCACCGGCTGGATCCGGGGCGCGTACGACACCGGGGGCGGCCTCGACACCATGCTCGACTGGGACCAGGTGCGCGAACTCGCGGACGCCGACGTCGAGATCGGCGGCCACAGCCACACCCACCCGCAGCTCGACCAGCTCGACGACGAGACCCTGCGCGCGGAGCTGGTCCGCTGCAAGGAGATCGTCGCCGACGAACTCGGCACGGTACCCGTCTCGTTCGCCTATCCGTACGGCTACTCCAGCCGCCGGGTGCGCGTCGCGGTGCGGGAGACGGGGTTCGCTCAGGCGCTCGCCGTCGGCAACGACCTCGCCCGCCGCCGGCAGGGACCGTACGCCCTGCGACGGGTGACTGTGCGCCGCAGTACGGGTGTCGAGGAGTTCGAGCGGCTCGTCGAGGGCCGTGCGATCGCCCGCAACTTCGCCAGGGACCGGGTCCTCACGCAGGGGTACGCCATGGTCCGCAGAGCCCGACAGGTCCGCCGGAAGGCCAGCCGTTCCCGTGTCTGACACGACGACCACCACCCAGGACGCAGTGCCCGAGACCGAAGCGCCCCCGCAGTCGGGGCGCCGTCTGCGCCTGCCGGGGAGGCGCAAGTCCCCCGGCGGCAGCCCGCTGTTCCGCAACGCCTACGCCCTGATGCTGAACACCGGGATCTCCGCGGTGCTCGGCCTCGGCTACTGGCTGATCGCGGCCCACTACTACTCGCCGTCCGCCGTCGGACAGGGTTCGGCGGCGATCGCCGCGATGAAGCTGCTCGCCGGACTCACCGCGGTGACCCTGACGGGCGCCCTGGCCCGCTTCATCCCGGTCGCTGGCCGCGCCACCGGCCGGCTCATCTTCCGTACGTACGCGGGCAGTTCGCTCGTAGTCGCGCTCGGCGCCGGGGTCTTCCTGCTGACCCTGAGCGACTGGGGACCCTCGTACCGCTTCCTGCACGGGCCGATCCCCGCGCTCGGCTTCGTCGTCGCCGTCATCGCCTGGAACCTGCTCACGCTCCAGGACGGGGTGCTGACGGGGCTGCGCAGCGCGCCCTGGGTGCCGGTGGGCAACACCGTGTTCTCCATGGTGAAGTTGGCGCTGCTCGTGGGGCTGGCGTCGGTGTTCGCCACGAGCGGTGTCTTCGTGTCGTGGGTCGCCGCGATCGCGTTCTCCGTGGTGCCGCTCGGCTGGCTGGTGTTCCGGCGGCTGGTGCCCCGGCACATCAAGGCGACCGAGGAGCACGCGAAGCCGCCGACGCTGCGGGAGATCGGGCGGTTCCTCGCCGGTGACTACACCGGCTCGCTGTTCTCGCTCGCCGTGGTCTACCTGGTGCCGGTGATCATCGCCTCGCAGGTCAGCTCCGAGGACAACGCGTACTTCTACATCACCACGACGATAGGCGGCACGGTCAACCTGCTCGCCATCAACATGGGCGCCTCGCTGACCGTCGAGGGCTCCCACGACCCGGCGCGCATCGCCGCCAACACCCGGGCCGCGCTCAAGCGCATGGCCCGCATCATGCTGCCGATCTGCGGGCTGCTGTTCATCGGCGCCCCGTACATCCTGGGCGTGTTCGGGGCGGGCTACGCGGACGCGGCGACCCCGCTGCTGCGCTGGTTCGCGGTGGGCGCGCTGCTGCGGGTCGTCATGGAGACATACTTCGCGGTGCTGCGCGCCCAGAGCCGTACCGGTGGACTCGCCTGGCTGCAGGGCCTGTTGTGCGTCCTGGTGCTCGGTCTGACGCTGCTGCTGCTCCCCCGCATGGGCCTGACGGGCGCGGGCGTCGCCGAGATCTCCAGCCTCGCGGTGATCGTGACGATCGCCGCGCCCAGACTCTTCAGGACGCTCAGGGCGGCGCCCGCGGAACTCCCCGAGGACGCGGCACCGGACGGCGACCTCGCCGACCTGGGGGCCCGTGAGGTCCCGGCCGCCACGCGTCGTCGCGGCCCGGCCTGGGCGCTCGACTCCGACACCCTCGCGCTCGGCATCCACGTCGACTTCGACCACCTGGAACGCCGGCCCGACGTACGCCCGGGTCCTGGCACCCCGCCCGCCGGCACGCCCATCGTGTCCGGCGAGCAGCGGCCGACCTGGGCGCTCGGCATCAAGCGGTCCGAGGTCGTGGGACTGCCCGTGGAAGAGCGGGAACCCGGCTCGGAGTCCTCGGTGAGCCCCGTCTCGGAGCCCGAGGTGGACGCCCCCTTCGAACCTGCCAACGGCTCCGACCGGGTGGTCGTATCGGAAGCGGCACTCGTGGCGGCGGAAGCACGGGAGACGGAGTCCCGGGAAGCCGAAGTGCCGCCACCCGCACGCCCGTTGTCGCTGCGCGAACGCCTGGTGCCCACCCGCCCCGGTGTCGTCCTCGGCTGTCTGTTGGCCGCCGCGCTGCTCCTGTACTGGGTGCCCGCGCTGCGGCTCGGCGAGTCCGACCTCGACCGCATGGGCGGGCTCGGCCTGATCTCGGTGCTGCCGCTGCCCACGCTGGTCGGGGCCGCGCTGCTGATCACGGTGTTCGCCTCGCTGCTGTGGCTGGGCCGTGAGCACAAGGTGCTGCTGCTGATCACCCTGCTCGCGACGGTGGTCTCGCTGCACGCGCTACCCGCGGTGATCGAGCCCGAGCCGCGCTTCCCGACGGCCTGGCAGCACCTCGGATTCATCGACTACATCGACCGCACCGGTTCCGCCGTACCCGACCTGGACGCCCGCTGGAGCTGGCCGGGCTTCTTCGCCGCGGCGGCGTTCATCGGCAAGGCCTGCGGGATCACCGACTGGACCGAGGTCATCCGCTGGTGGCCCACCGCCATCCAACTCGCCTATCTGGCACCGATGTTCCTCCTGGTCCGCTCGCTGCGGGCGAGCTGGCGGGCGAAGTGGACCGGCGTCTGGATCTTCGTGCTCAGCGGCTGGGTCGGCCAGGACTACTTCTCCCCGCAGGGCTTCACCTTCCTGCTCTATCTGGCCTTCGTGGCGATCCTGCTGGTCTGGTTCCGGGCGCCAGGGGTCCTGTGGACGAGGATGCGGCCCGGCGAGGCGGAGGTCGAACCGACCGACCGGCGTCAACAGGCCGTCCTGCTCCTGGTGTTGATCGGTCTGTTCGCGGCGAGCGTCCCGGCCCACCAGCTCACCCCGTTCGTGATGCTGGGCGTCCTCACGGTCCTCGTCCTGATCGGCCGCTCCGAACTGCGCGGCCTGCCCATCCTGTTCGCGGTGCTGGTCGCGGTGTGGCTCGGTTTCATGGCCGAGCCGTACTGGTCCGGGCACTTCAACGACCTCTTCGGCGGGGTCGGTGGCGTCGGCAGCAATGTCTCGACGTCCGTCTCCGGCCGTATCCAGGGCGGCAGTTCGACCCACAAGCTGGTCCTCTACACCCGCGTCCTGCTGGCCGGCGGCGTCATGGCCTTCGCCTGCTGGGGCTGGTGGCGCCGCCGCGACCACAAGTACCGCGAACGCTCCCTCCTCGTCCTCACCTTCGTCCCGTTCCTGGGCTTCGGCATGCAGTCCTACGGCGGCGAGATGGCGTTGCGCGTCTTCATGTTCGCCGTCCCGGGCGCGGCCCTGCTCACGGGTCTCGCCCTCTTCCCGCGCACCGGCGTCACCGCCAAGGAACGCGAGAAGGACCGGATGAGCCTCGCCCCGCTGGCCGCGCTGGTCGCGGGCCTGGTGCTCATGGGCGGCTTCCTGGTGGCCCGTTGGGGCAACGAGGGCTTCGAGCGGGTGCGGCCCGGCGAGGTCGCCGCCATGAACTACGTGTACGCCCACGACAAACCGACCGTACGGCTGCTGTGGCTCACCGACGACACGGTCAACGACGTGACACCGGCGATGCCGTGGGGCGCGAAGGACATGGAGCGGGTCAACTATGTGCCCACGCTGGCCCCTTCGGACCCGGTGCTGGTGTCCGGCCTCGTCAAGGCGCTCAAGGACGCGGGCCCGAACTCGTATCTGATGCTCAACAAGAGCCAGGTCGTCGCGCTTCAGCTGGACTCGGGCTACTCGGCGACCTGGGAGTCCCGGCTGATCCAGAACCTGGACAACCGGCAGGAGTTGAAGAAGGTCCTCGTCAACGACGACGTGACCATGTACGCGCTGCGCAAGCAGCCGGCCGGTGCGGTCCCGAAGCCCGATCCCGGGCCGATCGGACCACAGATCACCTGGACACCGTGGTCGGTGGTGGGCGCGCTCGCCGCCCTCGCGCTGATCCTGATGCTGACGGCCCGCGAGATCGTCCGGGTCGCGGTGCGGCCGAGCGTGCGTCAACTGCGGTGGCTGCAGAGCAGTTTCTGGTTCTCGCTGCCCCTGCTGGCGGTGCTGCTGGCCTCGCTGGTGCAGCGGTTCCTGACGATGAAGTAGCAGGGCCCTACGGGGTCAAGTGGCCTATCGCGTAAGCCACTTGACCCCGTAGGCCGCCATGTCGAACTGCTTCCCGTCGACCTTCGCGCTGATCTGCCGGTCCAGGGTGTTCACGACCAGGACCTTCTTGTCGGTGGCGAGGACCTTCACGTTGGGTACGTCGTCCGCGGCGACCGACACTGTCTCGAACTTCGTACCGGGCCCGAAGGCCGCGTCGAAGCGGGAGACCAGGTCGTACATCGGCAGCTGCTTCCCGCCGTCGGAGCTGTCGGTCGGGGTCCACAGGCAGCCCGCGCAGTTCGTGCCCTTCTCCTCCTCCGGGTTCCAGTAGAAGCCGGAGGTGGCGCCGCCCTTGGCCATGGCGATCAGGCCGGCGGCCTGGACGGCGACGCGGTGGGTCTCGGACCAGCCCTTGCGGTCGTCGTTGCCGTCGGCGGGCTCGACGTAGTACTCGGCCCACCACAGCGGCAGGTCGTTCGTCTGCTGCCGTACCCACTCGCTCACGGCGGTGAGTTTGTCGGTGGCCCCGAACTCGTTGGGCAGCAGCTCGTCGTCGTTGGTGTAGCTGGAGCCGTCCACGACCACGAAGTCGGCGCCGACCTTGTTCTTGTTCCAGTAGTCGAAGGCGTCGATGATCCGCTGGTCCATCGCGCCCCAACCGCCCTTGAAGGTGCCGGAGGCATTCGGGTCGCGGGGGTCCATGCTGTCCATCACGAGGTACGGACCGCCGACCATGATATTCGGGTTGACCTTCTTCAGCGCCTTGTAGACCAGGTTGTAGAGCTGGGTGTAACCCTCGTAGTCCCAGCGCTGCTTGCCGTTGTTCCAGAAGCCCTTGAACTCGTTCCACACGATGAAGTGGGTGACGTCCGGGTACCGCTTGGCGACGGTCGCGGCGAGCGCGGCGAAGTCCGCGTAGTGGTCCGGCTGCGGGGCCGTCTCCAGCGAGGCCTGGCTCCAATCGGTGTTGTCGACGCCCGACTTGCCGCCCTTCATCCAGTCTGGCGAGCAGCACAGCGTGATCACCGGGGTGCCGCCCGACTTGCGGACGAAGTCGATACGGCGGTCGAGGGCGCCGAAGTCGTAACGCCCCTTCACCGGCTCGGGGTTGTCGGCGCCCCAGCCCATGATGGCCTGGTCCTGCGGGAGTTGGGACTTCGAGAGCAGTCCCTCGACGCGTTCGGTCGCGGTGTCGCTGCCCTCGTCGGCGCTGTACTGGGTGTGGGTGAAGCCCCAGCCGACCTCCGGCCGGTCCTCGTCGGGCGGGCTCGCCGGGGTGCCGTGCACCTTGTCGCCGTCGCGCGAGGTGCCCGCGGTGCTCCCGCCGCCGGGAAGCGTGTTGATCAGGGTCACGATCAGAGCCAGTGCGGCCACACCCACGCCGAGCAGCGCGGTGAGCCGCCACCGTCGTGCCCCCGAATTCCACCCATGACGTCCCATCAAGGGCAACATTAACGGCGGAGGGAGCAGGTGGGGCAGATCCGTACGTGCACAGGCTTGTAACAGGTCGGGGGCGTAACGGCGTGAGCCGTGCCCCAAAGGGGCGCGGGGCTGCATTCATCAGCGGCTCCGCCGCGGGGCGCGACCAGCCACGACGGCGCCGCAGCCGAACGACGGCCCATCGCCGCTTTTCCAGCGGAGCGCTTCGCCGACACTCGTGGGCGCACTGCGGAAAGCGGGTGCACACGGCCTCCGCGTGCCGGATCATGGCCCCATGTCCGCTAACCCACACGACGCACTGCCGATCCGGCTCAACGTCGACGACTCCGACTCCCCGTCCGATGTCGTCGACGCGCTGTTCCTCGGCCGCTTCGCGACGGGCGAGCAGCCGTACTCGCACGCGGCGAACATCGACCGCGTACGGTCCGGGGCGACCCTGCTCCCGCCGGGCGCCCGCGTGCTGCGCGCCGCCCGCGACGACGACCGCAGCGCGACGCTCGCGGAGGGCGACGGCTGGACCCTGCTGATCTCCCGCTGGAACCGGGGCGCCGACGTCACGGTCACGGCGACCAGTGAGGAGCTCGCCGAGAAGGTCCTCGGCCAGGCGACCGACGGCGCGGCGGACGAGCCCGAACCGCAGCCGGAGAACGTGACGATGGGGTTCTGGTACGTCTCCCCCAGGCGCGGCCCGCACCGCACGACCCGGCAGATCTCGGCCGGTACGTGGGACGAGGTGCGCCCCAACTACACGGGTCCCGTGGCCAATGCGATGGACACCCTGATGAAGACGACCCCGGAGGACATCGCGGGCCGGCTGCTGTTGCTGCACGGCCCACCGGGCACCGGCAAGACCTCGGCGCTGCGCACGCTCGCCCGTTCCTGGCGGGACTGGTGCCAGGTGGACTGTGTGCTGGACCCGGAGCGGCTGTTCAGTGACGTCGGCTATCTGATGGACATCGCGATCGGCGAGGACGACACGACGGGGAAAGGGCGTTGGCGGCTGCTCCTGCTCGAGGACTGCGACGAGCTGATCCGCGGCGAGGCCAAGCACACGGCGGGCCAGGCCCTGTCCCGTCTGCTGAACCTCACGGACGGCCTGCTCGGCCAGGGCCGCAACGTCCTGGTGGGCGTGACGACGAACGAGGACCTGGAGCGTCTCCACCCCGCCGTGGTCCGCCCCGGCCGCTGTCTGGCCCGCATCGAGGTCGGCGCGCTCACCCGCAAGGAGTCGGTGAACTGGCTCGGCACCGAGGAGGGCGTCGGCCGCGAGGGCGCCACACTGGCGGAGCTGTACGCGCTGCGCCGGGGCACGCAGCCGACGTCGGTACCGGACCAGCGGGAGGGGGCGGACGCGGGGTTGTACCTGTAGGCACACATCCCCTCTGCCTTCTGTTTCCGCCTGCCCTTTTCTCCGCCCGCCCTTTTCTCTGCCGGTCTTTCATGTCCGCCGCAACGGCGCTCAGCCCCGACGGCGCGCCTGGGGGTCCCCCACGCCCTTAAGGCAGTGGGGGAGGTGCCGAACTCCTCTCAGCCCGCCGTGTAGGCCGCCCGCAGGGCATCCCCTACGGCGGCCAGCGCGTCGGACTCCGTGAGGCCGAGCCGCCGTACCCGCTCCGCATAAGCCTGCGCGGCTGACGCCGCTTCCCGCTCCGCCGCCGAGCCCGCGGCAGCGATCAGCGTTCCGTTGCGCCCCCGCGTCTCGATCACGCCGTCCGTCTCCAGCGCCCGGTACGCCTTGGCGACGGTGTTCGCGGCGAGGCCCAGCGACTCGGCCAGTCCCCGTACCGTGGGCAGCCGGTGGCCGACCGGCAGCGCTCCGGACCGGGCCTGCTCCGAGATCTGGGCGCGGATCTGCTCGTAGGGCGCGGCACTGTCATCGATGTGGATCTTCAAGGTCACGGCCCGATTGTCCCGCACCGGCCGGAAAATGAGAGGCACTACGGCACGGCTCGGCCGTAGCGTGCGGCAACATGACAGTGAGCGTGCGCGACCTGCGTCCCGACGTCCGAGCAGACCTGGAGGGCTACGTCCGGGTCCGCGACCGGGCCTTCCCCTTCATGCTGTCCACCCCGGAGTCGATCGCCCACGACCTCGCCCATGCCCATCCGGACGCGCACTCGCGCAAGCTGATCGCGGAGGAGAACGGCGAGATCATCGGCACCGCCCAGATCGGCATCGCCCACGACAGCCCGGAACCCGGCCAGGGCATGCTCAACGTCTTCGTGGACCCGGAGCGGACGCGCCTCGGCGCGGGCTCGCTGCTGGTCCGCGCGGCCGAGGAACACCTCGTCGCCCACGGTGCGACCAGGCTCTACTCCTGGGTCCTGGACGAGCCGGGCAACCGCGCCTTCGCCGAGCGGTCCGGCTACACCGCGAGCCGCCCCGCACATCTCCTCCGTCTGGACCTGGCGCACGGCGTCCTGCCCCCGCTCCAGGCCCCACCGCCAGGGGTCGAGGTCCGCCCGGGCTCGGACTTCTCCGCGGATCCGCGCCCCCTGTTCGAGCTGGACACGGAGGTGACGATGGACGAACCCGGCGACATCGACGCCGAGCTCACGGATTTCGAGGCCTGGCTGGACGAGACCTGGCGACACCCCCTGTTCAGCGCCGAGTTGACCTCCGTCGCCCTCGTCGACGGACGCCCGGCCGCCTTCAGCGCCGCCCGCACGGACGGCGCCACCCGCTACGGCACGGCGATGACCGGCACCGCCCGCGCACACCGCGGCCGGGGCCTCGCCAAGCTCGCCAAGAACGACTCCCTGCACCGTGCCCGCGCCGCCGGCTGCACGGAGGCGTTCACGGGCAACGACGCCGACAACGGGCCGATGCTCGCGATCAACAAGTGGTTCGGCTACGAGATCCGCGCCACGGAGGTGCGCCATGTCCGTGAACTCACCTGATTCCGCAGGCCAGTTGGATGTCGTCCTCGTCAAGGCGGGCCGGACGAAGATCCGTTACCCGGCCGAGCTCCTCTCCGACGACGGCACCCGCCTCGCCGTCCGTGCCCCGTGGGCCGGTGACGGTGTCCGCGACTTCGGCTTCGTGCGCTTCGAGCCCGGCGATGTGTTCACCGAGTACTACTGGCGGAACCGCTGGTTCGCGGTGAAGGAAGTCCGGGACGGCAGCGGGGAGTTGAAGGGCTGGTACTGCGACATCACCCGCCCCGCGACGCGCTCCGGCGCCGAACTCGTCGTAGAGGACCTCGATCTGGACCTGTGGGTGTCCGCCGACGGCACGGACGTGCGTCGGCTGGACGAGGACGAGTTCGAGGAGAGCGGGCTGGCCTCTTCGGACCCCGTGGCCGCGGCGGCGGCCGTCGCGGCGCTCGACGAGTTGGAGGGGCTGGCCCGTGCGGGCGGGTTCGACGCGCTGCTGCGGTGAGGTCCCCTCAGTCCATGGCGACCACCGCGTACCGCTCGTCGGCCACGGTCTTCCCCCACAGCAGCGGGTCGTCCGACAGCCGCTCCACGCGCACGTGCCCGGCGACGGGCGCCAGGAGCTCGGTGAGGCGGTCGGCGGGTATGCCGACCGGGCTCACCGTCCCCCAGCGGCCCTCGATCAGCACCAGCCGCCCGCCGGGGCGCAGCAGCCCGCGCCAGTGCCGCAGGACCCGTGCGGGGTCGGGCAGCGTCCACAGCACATGCCGTACGAGGACGACGTCGTAGCGCTGCTCGCCCACCGGAGGGGTCGCCGCGTCGCCGACCAGGAACGCCGCGTCACGGCCGGCCAGCTTGGCGCGGGCGAGGTCGATCATCGCTGGGGAGAGGTCGACGCCGGTGACACGGTGTCCCTGCTCGGCCGCGAGCAGCGACAGGGTGCCGGTGCCGCAGCCGAGGTCGAGGACGTCGGCCGCGCCGGCGGGCAGCCAGCCGCGCAGCCGGTCCGCCCAGGCCCGCCGGATCTCCGGGTCACGCAGGCCGTGATCAGCCTCTTCGTCGAAGGTTCGGGCCTCCGCGTCCCAGTCCACGTTCGCTTCAGATTCACTCATGGCCCCAGCGTGACACCCGCCACTGACAGTCCCATCGTGACAGCCACCACAGACAGACCCGCGTCGATGAGTCACCCTCCCGGGAACGGTCTACCTCGTGAGAACACGAACCCGGGTGGACACAAGGAGGCAGCCATGCGCCGCGTAACCGTGCAGAAGCCCCTGAAGAAGTCGGACGCCCGTCGGGTGCGGGACGAGGCCGACGAGCGCCCTGTCGAGCGCCCCGAGGTCCGAAAGGACATCGCCCGCACCTGGTGGCCGGACGGCTGAGCCCGCCCGGAGACCGGCCGAGGCGTCAGCCCAGCCGCTTCCGGTAGTGGATGCGGTCGTAGGGCCCGTCCGTGCGCCGCTCGACGACCTCGTAGCCGAACTTCGGGTAGATCTTCTGGTTCTCCCACATCATCGCGTTGGTGTAGAGCCTGACCTCGGGCAGCCCGAGCGCACGCGCGCGTGCGTCCACGAACTCCAACAGCCGCCGTCCCACCCCCGTGCCGTGCGCGTCGGGGTGGACGGCGATGCTGTCGAGGAACAGGTGATCGGCGCGCTCCTCGATCACGACGAGCCCGGTCACGGGGTCCCCCGTCACGAAGACGCGCCCTGCGGCCACATTCGCCATGTGGTCCGCCTCCATGGGCTGCGGCACCACACCGATGCGCGCGATGTAGTGGTGGTACGCCATGTCGGTCACGGCCTTCACGGCCGGTACGTCGGCGGGGACGGCCGCGCGAACGCCGTTGGTCATGGGCGGGGCCCGACGGTGTGCGTACTGATCACGAGCATCCGGACACCCTCCGCGCTCGTCCACGGCCCGTGTTCCATGTCCGGATGGCGGTACGCGTACATGCCCGCGGTGAAGGTCTCGCCGAGGCGCAGGTCGGTGAGGTCGCCCTCGAGGACGTACACCTCCTCGAAGTAGTCGTGCCGGACGGCACCCTGGGCGCTGGTGTCGGTCCCCGGCTCGTACCGCTGGAGCACGGTGGAGTCCCCGGAGACCGGGTCCACGGCCAGCTCCTGCTCCCACACTCCGGCGGGCGCCCCGGGCGGCCGCCGCCAGGGTGCCTCGGGGCGATGGAACTCGGACTGCGGTCTGCTCATCTGCGACACCTCTCCACCCTCACGACACCCACCCCTCCCTGAGCCCTCGGTTAGCCCTGCCTTAACACGACCATAAGGATCTCCCTCCCCCGTCTCCAGCAGGCGATTTCGCGGTTTCCAGGGGCTAGCTTCTGATCACCCCACGGGATCCGTCCCCCGCGCCGCGAACCGTCCGAGGAGTTGGAGTTCCGCCATGCTCGCACGCCGCAAGGCCGCCGCTGCCGCCGTCCTCGGCATGGCTCCCCTCGTACTGACCGGGCTCGCCGCGACGCCCGCGGCGGCGCACGGTTCGATGGGGGATCCGGTCAGCCGGGTCGCGCAGTGCTACGCGGAGGGCCCGGAGAACCCGAAGTCGGCCGCTTGCAAGGCGGCGGTCGCGGCCGGCGGCACACAGGCGCTCTACGACTGGAACGGCATCCGGATCGGCGACGCCAACGGGCAGCACCGGACGCTGATCCCGGACGGCAAGCTGTGCAGCGCGAACAACGAGGAGTTCAAGGGCCTCGACCTGGCCCGCGCGGACTGGCCGGCGACAAGCGTGAGCAGCGGCTCGTACACCTTCAAGTACCGCGTGACCGCACCGCACAAGGGCACCTTCAAGGTGTACCTCACCAAGTCCGGCTACGACCCTTCGCAGCCGCTCGCCTGGGCCGACCTGGACCTGGAGCACCCGGTCGCGACGGCCACCGACCCGGTCGCCTCGGGCGGCTTCTACACCTTCTCCGGCACCCTCCCGCAGCGCTCCGGCAGGCAGCTCCTGTACGCGATCTGGCAGCGCTCGGACAGCCCGGAGGCGTTCTACTCCTGCTCGGACGTCAGCTTCGGCGGGAGCGGTGCGGGCGCCAACGGCGGTGGTGCCGCGGGCAGTTCGACGCCCACCCCGGCCGCCCCGACCACTCCCGCGCCGTCCGCCTCCGCCCCGTCCGACGAGCAGATCGCGGCCGGGGCCGACAAGTCGACCGTGGAGCACCACGGTCACGGGGACGCGGACGCGAGCACCCCGGCGGAGCCGGCCGCCGCCACGACCCAGGTCAACGAGCCCCAGCCCGCGGGCAGTTCGCAGAAGCTCGCGGCGACCGGCAGCAACGACAGTTCGCCGTATCTCGTCATCGGCGGCGCGGCCTCCCTGGCGCTCGGCGCCGCGGCCCTGTTCGCCTCGGTCCGCCGTCGCGCGACCAACGGCGGTGGACGGCACGGCCGTTAGCACGGCCGTCCAGGGGGCGGGGTCTGTCCGGCGGCTCAGGTCGGACAGACCCCGCGGTGTGCCATCAGCTCAGTGCCGACAGGCAGTTGGTGGTGGTGGCGTGCGCCGGATCGAGGGCGTTGGCGACCTCGTGGAAGGCGATCCGGTCCGACAGCCCGAGCAGGGCGTGCTCGGACAGATCGACTGAACACAGGTTCTGGATCAGCACGTTGTGCACGTCGGATCCGCTCAGGAACTGGCTACTGTACGGCGTGACCACCTCGTCGTACCGGGTGGCGATGACCGTGTAGTGGACGCCGGGGACGGTGTCGCCGCCCGCGTTCAGCTTGGTGAGGAAGGCCGAGCCGGCGATCTGGTCGGCGAGGGCGGGGGTGGTCGCGGAGATCGCGTCCTCGGCGCCGGGGAAGTACGGCAGGAGTTTGGTGAGACCGTCCAGGGTGGTGCCGTGGTTGTCGGGCGCGATGCCGACGAAGGTGTCCACCTTGGCTGCTCCGCCGAGGAACTTGAGGTAGTAGCGGGGCATCATGCCGCCCTGCGAGTGACCGACGAGGTCGACCTTGGTCGCGCCGGTCGCGGCGAGCACCTTGTCGACGTAGGCCTGGAGTTGTTCTGCCGACTTGTCGATGGGGCCGAGGCCGTAGATGAGGGGGACGCCCGGGAGTTGGCCGTAGTCGAGGGAGAAGACGCAGTAGCCGCGGACCTCCAGGTACGGCGCGAGAACCAGCCAGTTGTCGGTGCTGTTGGCGAACGTTCCGTGCACGAGGACGACCGGGTCGGGGTGGGCGGCGGAGGGCTTACACGTGTAGTCGTTCCAGCCGGTGCTCGGGGCGCTCGCCGCGTGGGCGGCGGTGGGGAGAGCGGCGACCGCGGCGGTCAGGAGCAGTGCGGTCAGGGGTCTGAGCACTCGTTTCCAGGGCAGCATCGTGTGATCTCCTTGCGGCTCAAGGGAGTTGCGACGGCCTTACGCCCTGTGATCCGGATCACAAG
>Ga0307511_10001345_pt1 | contig 26061 bp, 19 predicted proteins | sample 13_EM_MG_FD_200266 | JGI IMG/M metagenome (GOLD analysis project Ga0307511, IMG submission 200266) | Populus trichocarpa ectomycorrhiza microbial communities from riparian zone in the Pacific Northwest, United States - 13_EM | ecosystem: Host-associated > Plants > Roots > Unclassified | place...
CAATACTGATTTTGAAGGGGGGGGATAAATTGTGTCGCCGGAGCCGACACAATTGCGCTCATTTGATTACAGCAGATTGAATGTAAAAGGATATTCCTATATCAATGGGATAAAAATTTTAATCCCTCGTTTAATCCCTCACTTAACTCCTCACTTAATCCCTCAGTGTTATTCAAAATAGCCATGCTTAGTTTACAATTCATCTATTATCGTCTTCACCGCATTCCCTCTCTCCAGTACATTGTGCTCCTGCCAGCGGGTCTGTTGCTGAGCGATCAACTGGCTGGTCTGCCAGGCGAAAATTTTTTGTTCCAGCCGCTCCAGGCAAAGTTTCTTGTTTTGTAGTTGAGAGCGGCTGTCCATTGCCAGTACCTGGATACCGGAAGGAGTATGCGTTCCCCTGACGGCTGTTTCCACTTTATTGACATTCTGTCCGCCGGGCCCGGAAGCCCGGCAAGTCTCGAATACCACTTCTTTAGGATTCCATTGCAAGCGATCTTTGACTTCGAATATTTCTACTCCGACAAACCAATTCTTCCGCTTATGAAATTTCCGGTAAGGGCTTGGCGCAATCCATTGAACGGTGCCCCGCCACTCCTTTATGAATGCTTCCAGGTTAGTGCCTTTACCACCTTTCACCAGGATCGTAGCAGAAAGCAGCGTACCCCTTAAATCCGCCTTTTTATTTTCCAGCACTTCTGCTTCGATAGCATTCTTTCGGGCTTGCGTTAGCATCTTTTCCTGCACCCTGGCTACTACCCTGCAGCATTCTATCGGACCTCTGCCCGCTGTTATTTGTATAATTAACTTTCCCATGTGTTTGTAATCTTTAAAACATTTACTCCTTATTCATTCTTACAATCTTTGGCAAAAATCTGCCCTGGATATCTACCAGTTCCCGCTGTGCATCCATCACCCTTTCGATGTCCTTATAAGCTAAAGGATTCTCTTCCACACTACCGCCGATAAGGGTCACCCCGGCATTCGACAACATTTTCTTTAAGCCAGAAACAGTCATATTCTCTTTTGCTCTCTTTCTGCTCATCGCCCTGCCTGCTCCATGTGAAGCGGAATACAAAGCCTGTTCTGCTCCTCTCCCATTCACCAGATAGGCTGCAGTTGTCATGCTGCCCGGAATGATTCCCAGTTCTCCTTTATGGGCCGGTGTAGCGCCTTTCCGATGAATGATTACTTCTCTTCCATCTGCAAGCCTGTCCTTCCACGCGAAATTGTGATGGTTTTCCACAGTAGCAAGTGCCTGTAACCCTAATGCTTTTAACAGGTTGACATGTATCCGGTCGTGACAGGCTTTGGCATAATCTCCTGCCAGGTTCATGCTCAACCAGTATTCCTGCCCGGCCTCGGTATTTAAGTCCAACCAGGCCAATTGCTGAACCTCTGAAGGAAGTTTGCAGGTATCCATTGCAATCTTGGTATAGTATTGCGCAATATTCGCTCCCAGTCCCCGGCTGCCCGAATGTGAAAGCAGAGCCAGGTATTTTTTGGGGGGAAGATCAAATGAATTTTCTTCATACAATTCAATCTCCCCAAATTCTACAAAATGGTTGCCGCTGCCCGAAGAACCCAGTTGACGGGAAGCTTTTCCCTGCATTCTCTTCAGTAATTCGGTTGACTGAAAGACAGGGCTGTCCAGTACTTCGTGTTCCTGGTGAAAATCAAGACCTCCTTCCATTCCAAAATGCGTGTATGCCTTTAATGCCTCCTTTACCTGATGCGAGTAGCGTCGTAAAAAACTATCAGTCTCATCCAGGATCGACAATGCCATCCGGCAACCAATATCCACTCCCACCCCAAAAGGTATTACGGCGTTGTCGGTAGCCAGTACTCCACCAATCGGCAACCCATATCCTGTATGTGCGTCCGGCATTAAGGCGCCCTGTATAGTGACAGGCAATGACATGGCTCCTTCCATTTGTTTTTTAGCAGAACCCTCAATTTCCTTCCCTCCCACTATTTTAAGTGGCCCCGGCTGGGATAGTAAGGAGAAGACTTTGAAATCGCATTCTTCTTCCAGGTCCATGAAGGTGGCAGCAATTTTTCCCGTTATTTCATCTTTTATATAAGTTTCAGGAGAGGCTTTGATATTGGCCAACAGTTCGACCAACTCCTCTTTGGAATGATGTTTAAAATGTTTGGAAATTATGTTGATGACCAGGCTTCTCGCCTGATCATTCGTGTAGCCGATCTTACTCAGATCCTTTGCTTTTAAAGTGCTCATGGTTGATAATTGGGTATACGCTTCCTTTCCGGCATTCATTGCCGGATTGATCTATAAATTTTAATAACTGCTGCAGTTGTGTATAAGGCAGGCGAATACCGTACGATGAATCCGGAATGAATCAATGTGATCATTCTCCCGGGTCAAGGTAAACATTCAATAAAATAAATGAAACAGTCTGCGCCTACCTGCTAGGCAGCGAGTGAAAGAGATAATATGGAGGTATGTTCAGTCATGATTCCTTGATTTTAAAATGTGAGCAATAAGGAATTCGGGTGCAAAACTATATTTTAATTTTAATAAATACAATTTTTCTGTTTATATTTTTTATTGGTGTTCCCGCGTTTTAATTTCATATCAGGCTCCGCAGGTCGGAATAAAATAGCTATCTTAATCATCACCAAACGCTTACTTGTGAAATATTTATCATTCTTTTTATTGGCAGGCCTATGTACACTGACTGCCTGTCAAAATATCAATAAAAAAAACTCGCCTCCGGAAGAAATACTTAAAGCAGCAGCGAAGGACCCTGGCGCCAATGCAGGCGCCAACAAATTCAATATCGATGCCCCTGCCGGCTGGCAAAAAATAGACACCAGCATCAACGGCATTACCTTCACCTTCCTGTTGGCGCCAACTGCGGACAACGCCTTCCGGGCAAATATCAATGTAATCAGTCAATCCATGAGTGATAGCTCTCCGGAGAGCTATTTTGATCGGAATATTTCGTCTATGGGTCAGTATTTGCAAAACTTTTCTCCGGGAACACAGGGAGAAAAGCAAATCAACGGGCAACGGGCAAAATTGATGCATTACTCCCATACGCAGGGCGGCCATGACCTGGATGGAGTGTTCTATATAATACCCAAGGACGGGATAGCTTATGTCATCACCTTCACTGTAGCTAAAGGATTATTGAGCAAATACCAGGCGCCTCTGGAAGAAGCGCTTCGTTCATTCCGGATCAATTGAGTATAAGCCCATTTTGAATAGGTGGTCGTCCCGGACACGGGCTGCTTTTTTATTTTCCAAAGCAGCTTTTCATTAATTTTACCCATCTTTGGGGAGTAAGCCTTTCCTGCCAATCAAACGCTTGTCATCTGTCATGATCTATAAAACCGGCTTATATCAACCGTGCCAATAGAACCTCTCCATAACGAAAGGGAACTATTGCAAGGCATCTCCGATGGAGATGAAAAGGCGTTTGCTATCCTTTTCAATCATTATTATCCCCTGATACGCCCCTTTGTATGGAAGTTCACCCAATCTGCCCGGGACACCGAAGAAATACTACAGGAAACTTTTATCAAGATCTGGCTGCACCGCTACAAGATGACGGAAATTGGGCATCTACGCGCCTGGATCTTTAAAATAGCTTCCCGGGAATGCCTGTATATCTTACGTAAAAACCTGCATTATCGACAGAAAATGGCGGCCCTGCAACAGGAAAGTGGTATCGTGAACCTGGAGGAAACACCGGCAGAACTCGTTCAAGTCGCGGAAATAAGCCGTATCGTACAAAAGGCAGTCGCTCAAATGCCTGTCCAGCGTAAGCGGATTTACCAGATGAGCCGGGATGAGGGCATGAAACCGGGAGAAATTGCCGAAGCACTGTCGCTCTCTGTCAGTACCGTAAAGAACGTTCTCTCCACCTCCCTGAAGTACATAAGGGACCGCCTGGTTGCCGCCGGGCATTTCTTCCTGCTGGTTTGCCTCCTTTTGACCCGCTATTAAGATTGCCTGCTTAAAAAAACTCCCCCGGATAGTACGTTTTGTCTTCTGCTGCATCTTAACATTACCCTCCCATGAAGGGGTATCGCCAAAAAAGCCTTATGCACAAAGATAAAATCAGCTATTTGCTGCAACAGTATATGAGCGGCCAGCTTACAGAAAGCCAGTGCCGGGAATTGTTGCAGGCGACGGGAAAAGAGCAGGAAGCAGGACTGCTGGAGGTATTGCAGGAGATGATGGAAGCAGCGGCAGCAGATCCTCAAAAAGAAACAGCCCCTCAAAGCATCGATGCCGATACGTTGAAAAGGGCGTTTGACCGGGTGATAGCAGTAGACAAAATAACAGCTATCTCCGGCAGATATTCAGGCAGGATCAACCGGAGGCTGGTAGCCACTGCTGCTGCGGCCGTCCTCATCCTGGCATTGGGCACCTCCGTTTATTTTTTGTCGCTTCGCAAACCAATCAAAGAAAAAGAAATAGTCCAAACAGCCTCCGTGCAGGCCTTTAAGAACAATGTGGCGCCCGGTGGCAATAAAGCCCTATTAACCTTATCGGACGGATCGCAGATCGTGCTGGACAGTGCGACCAATGGACTGCTCTCGAACCAGGGGAATAGTAAGATCCTGAAATTAAACAGCGGGCAGCTGGCATACGAAGCAGCTTCAGGCGGCAAGCTTCAAGCCGCAGGCGAAGTCACTTATAATTCCATCACCACTCCCCGGGGCGGCCAATACCAGTTGGTGCTGGCCGATGGAACGAAAGTATGGCTAAATGCCTCTTCCAGTCTCCGCTATCCCGTTGCCTTCACAGGCAAAGAAAGAGTCGTCGAGTTGACCGGGGAAGGATATTTCGAAGTGGCAAAAAATGAGGCGATGCCTTTCAAAGTAACAGTAAATACGATGGAAGTCGATGTATTGGGAACCCACTTTAATGTAAATGCCTATGCCGATGAATCCATGGTAAAGACCACTTTGCTGGAGGGGGCCGTCAAAATAAAAAACAGTCATGCAGCCAATATCCTTTCGCCCGGTCAGCAGGCACAACTCAGTAAGGACGGCAGTCTGAAGATAGTCAGTCAGGTAGATATGGATGAAGTCGTGGCCTGGAAGGACGGCTATTTCCAATTCAACCAGGCCGACCTTAAGAGTATCATGCGGCAAATCTCCCGTTGGTATGATGTGGACATCCGCTATGAAGGGGAGATCCCCGAGCGGAAATTCGGGGGGGATATAGCACGGACCGCCAACATATCGGAGGTGCTAAACATTTTGAAAGTGAGCCAGGTGCATTTCAGGATTGAAGGAAAGACCCTTATCCTGATGCCCTGATAAAAATAGTGGTTACTCCTAAAAACAAAACCGCCCCGGCTGGTACCCGAAGCGGTAGATAGTTTAGGTTAACACGTTCAACCATCCTGAGGAGGATATTTTATTTATTAACCAAACCAAAACAAAGGTATGCAATTAACGATTGCCTGTAAACTTTTGCGTCTAAAGCAGAGGTTTTTAACCAACTTCGCCTCTGGCGGACTCACTGAGGCCAATAGAAGCCATTATGTTCGAAGTAAATTGCTGATCATTATGAAGCTTACTGCTATTCTTCTTCTCGCCGCCTGCCTGCAGGTTCATGCACGGGGCTATGCGCAGAAGATTACGTTGTCAGTGAAGAACGCTCCCCTGCAAAAGGTATTCAAGTCGCTCAAGAAACAATCGGGTTATTCTTTCTTTTTTGACTACTCTTTGCTGGAAAAGGCGGGTGATGTAACAGTGGACATAAAAAATGCTCCTTTGGAGGCTGCATTGAGCGCGTGCTTTAAAGATCAGCCGTTTACTTACACCATTGTCGGCAGAACGGTGGTCGTCAAGCCGAAAGCCGAGCCAGTTAAGGAGGGCTCTCCTCCTCCCCCTCCCATTGACGTAAAAGGAAAAATAACGGATGAGAAGGGCAAACCCGTCGCAGGGGCTACCATCACCATAAAGGGGACCACGAAAAGCATCGTCAGTAATGACGAAGGGGAGTTCCTGTTCAAACAGGTAAATAAAGATGTCGTCCTTGTCATTTCGTCTACAGGTTATCAACCCCGGGAAATTGCCGTCAGGGGCCGTCTGGAAATCAACGTTCAGATGACCATTAGCGTAAAAAATCTCAACGATTTCGTCGTCGTCGGATATGGCTCGGTAAGAAAGAAAGACCTTACCGGATCTGTTGCCCAGGTGAAACCTGCCGATATCACCTCTTACCCGGCCAATAACGTGCTGAATGCCTTGCAGGGAAGAGCTTCGGGAGTCCTCGTCCAACAGAATAACGGAGCACCGGGAGGAAGTATCAGCGTACGCATCAGGGGAACGAATTCCATACTGGGGGGAAATGAACCGCTGTATGTCATCGATGGATTTCCCTATTCAGGGAACCCTACTTTTCTGCAAAATGCGGATATCGAATCCGTCGAGATCTTAAAAGACGCCTCTTCCATTGCCATCTATGGCTCACGGGGGGCAAACGGGGTTGTGATCATTACTACGAAAAATGGAAAAGGGGGAAAGACACAGGTTGATTTTGAAACAGGGTATACCGTTCAATCCCCTATGAAAAAGATCAAGCTGATGAATGCCACCCAATATGCTTCCTTTTATAATCAGGAAGCGGTGAATGATAATTTAACGCCCTATTTTACGCAGACGCAACTCGATTCCATCGCCAAAGGTCCCAATACTGACTGGCAAAGCCTGGTGATGCATAATGCCCCCATGTATACGGCCAACCTGAACGTCAGCGGAGGAAATGAAAACACCAAATATTCCCTCTCCGGCGGTTACTTCCTGCAGGATGGCATTATTCGCAATAGCTCCTACAACCGGTATTCCCTGAAGGCCAATATCAGTCACGATATCAGCAGGATCTTTAACATCTCGTACAATGCCTATCTGACCAAAACGATCAACAATGGCCAGAACTCTGGGATGAGCAACAGGGGCGCTGACCTCATCTCAGGTATGCTGATGGCTCCGCCGACCCTCACTCCTTATCTGCCCGATGGCAGTTACCGGAGGCTCAATACGGCCTATCCGTTTATTTCCAATGTTATCGTCAACCCGCTGGTCACGAACAATACAATATCAAATAGAACTAAATCAGATAAAGTATTTTCCAATGCGGCGCTGACGATCAAACCCATCAGGGACCTGACGATCCGGATATCCGGCGGAATACAAAATCAGAACGACCGGGTGGATTCATTTGCCAACATCGAGCCTTCCACCAATTCCATCGGATCGGCTGCTGTTAATACGACTCAGATAACAAGTTTGCTGAATGAGAATGTGGCTACTTATACTAAAGCACTGAATAGACACCGCATCACGGCAACCGGCGGATTCACCTACCAGGATTTTGTTCAAACCACCCTGAATGCAAGTGGAACGGGATTTCTCAGTAATGTAACACAAACAGGGAATCTGAGCGGGGCAGCCACCCCCGGCATTCCCTCGACCAGTTATATGAAATGGACCCTGCTATCTTTCCTGGGAAGGCTGAACTATAGTTATGACGAAAAATATCTGGCAACGGTCAGCTTCCGGCGGGACGGGTCCTCCCGTTATTCGGCGGAAAATAAATGGAGCAATTTCCCATCTGCCGCCCTGGCCTGGCGGATGTCCAATGAGTCCTTTCTCAAAACATCCCACCTGGTGTCAGATCTTAAGATAAGGGCAAGTTACGGAGCCACGGGCAGCACAGCCATTAACCCCTATCAAACGCTCACCCAGTTAGCCTCCGGCAATACCATCTTCGGGGATGCGCTCTATACCACCTATGCTCCCAGCACAACGCTGCCGGGGAACCTGAAATGGGAGACCACCAATCAATTCGATGCAGGAGTAGATGCGGCGCTCTTCAGTGGCCGGCTGCGGCTGACGGCAGATCTTTATCTTAAGAAGACGAAGAATCTCCTGAACAATGTTCAATTGCCCACTTCGATGGGGTACACTACTACGGTACAAAATGTCGGCGAAATACAAAATAAGGGGATGGAGTTCAGTGCAGAGACCGATGTGTTGAAAGGTGCCGTCAACTGGACGGTAGCGGCCAATATCTCCTTTAACCGCAATAAGGTGGTAAAACTTTACCAGGGCCAGGATATTTATGGGTCGACCATTTATACGGGGAACCTGAATGATTATGTCAACCTTCTCCGGGAAGGGCAGCCTTTGGGCATCTTTTATGGATATAAGGAGACAGGGTATACAGCTACCGGAGATATTCAATATGCGGATCTGAATAAGGATGGGAAAATTACTGCCGCCGATAAAACCTATATCGGCAACCCCAATCCCGATTTCATTTATGGGTTTAGCTCCATCACTTCCTACAAAGGATTTGAATTGACTGTATTTATACAGGGTTCGCAAGGCAATGATATCTTCGATCTGAATAAGGCTGCCACCCTTGACCTTGGCATGGGCCTGAATCTGCCTGAAGATGTTTATCTCCATCACTGGACCCCTCAAAATACGAATGCCAAATATCCCAGGATCTCGAAAACCCTGTCCGGCAATATGTCTTCCCGGTTCGTAGAGAACGGTTCCTACCTGCGATTTAAAAATATCCAGCTTGCTTACAGTATTCCTACAGCGAAGCTGAATATTAAATGGCTGAGGAGCGCCCAGATCTATGCCAGCGGGCAAAATCTTATAACCATTACGAAGTATTCCTGGTACGATCCGCAGATCAATGCATATGGGGGAGCCAACTCCATTACCCAGGGAATCGACTATTATACGTATCCCACTTACAAATCCGTCACATGCGGGATCCGTTGTGGTTTTTGATCTTTAAATTTTTAACGCATTCATGTATGAAATATTCAATATTAATTATAGGTCTTTTTTTAGCGTTCGCTTCCTGCAAAAAGGTATTGGAGGAAAACCCCCAGTCCATTGCAGCGGAAACATTTTATAATACGGCAGCTGAAGTAGAATCGGGCGTCGACGCCATTTACTCACCGATCCGCGATCCATCCTGCCTGGGCGCCTTATACCAGGTACAGATCGAGATATACAGCGAGTATATGTATGGGCGTGGCAGTCATGCGGTCCTGAATACCTACCAGGGCCTGGATAATACCAATATCACCCGTGTTGCCGGTATGTGGACGCAGCTTTATTTATCGATCCGCAACGCGAACATCATTATTCAGAGAACTCCCCTGGGAAAGAGCATTAGCGATGCCGATAAAACCAAATACCTCAGTGAAGCGAAGTTCTTACGGGCCTTGTGTTATTTCTATCTTGTCCGGAACTGGGCGGGTGTTCCGTTAAGAACGGAAAACAATATCGACTCCATCAATTTAAAAAGGAGTTCAGCGGCGGATGTATATTCTTTTATTGTTGCAGACTTAAAATACGCAGAAGCGAACTTGCCGGATGTTCCCAGAGCAAGCGGCGCTCCTTCCAAATGGTCTGCCAAGACCATACTGGCAGATGTGTACATGAATACGGGAGATTATACGGATGCTGCCAGTGAGACGCAGGATGTGATACAGTCGGCAAAGTTTTCTTTGGTGAACGTAGCGACGGTATCCGATTTCGACAAATTATACGGAGCGGATGTGACCACTTCTTCCGAGGAGATCTTTTATCTTAAGTTCTCCAGGGTCAGTTCTACCCAGGGATTTTATTATCCCATGTATGCATTCTATCCGAATTCCGGCTATTATCCTCCCGGAGGGTATTATACTTTTTATAGTGATTCTGTTGTCAACCCTGTTCTGGCGAACTGGAACCGGAATGATCTCCGATACAGCTATAACTGGTATAGCCAAACTTTCGGATTAGGAAATACCACGGTGCTGAATAAAAAATTTGTTGACAAATCAGCGGTCACTGCTGCGGGTAATGATTATCCCATGTACCGGTATGCCGACCTTTTGTTGTTCTATGCCGAGGCGGCAAGCAGGGTGAATAACGGACCTACGGCCGATGCCCTGGAGAAGTTGAATATGGTGCACCGGCGGGCCTACGGGAAGAATCCGCTGACGCCGGATGCCTCCGTTGACTTTAAGCTATCGGATTATAATACGGAAGATGCATTTATCAATCTGGTCGTAAAGGAAAGAGGGTACGAAGGCTGTTCGGAAGCCAAGCGCTGGCTGGATCTGAAAAGGCTGGGCATTGTCAAGCAGGTTATACTGGCCGTAAAGGGGATTACCGTGGCGGACAAGCATTTGCTCTGGCCGATCCCTACGGCGGAATACAATTATAATAAGGCGATCAATCCGGCGACTGATCAAAATCCTGGTTATTAATGAACAACTATATTTCTATGTCAAAGTTTTCAATTTTTCTTTCGCTGGCAGTGCTCCTTCTTTTTGCCAGACCTCTGAAAGCACAATCCGTACGACAGGTAGATATCTGCGTGTACGGCGGTACCTCCGGCGGTGTGATTGCCGCTTACACGGCCATGAAGTCAGGCAAGTCCGTATTACTGATCGAACCCGGCAGTCACCTGGGCGGCCTGACAACGGGCGGACTGGGCTATACCGATATCGGCAACAAGTATGCCGTCACCGGGTTGTCCAGGGACTTCTACCGGCGTATCGGAAAGCATTATGGCCAATTTGAACAATGGATCTTTGAACCACATGTAGCCGGGGAAGTCTTCCTCGGCTACATCCATGCCGCCAAGGTAGATGTACTGTACCGGCATCGTCTTGTCGCTGTCAGGAAGCAGGGTGAATGGATCCGGGAGATCACCGTCGAAAGTTCGGATCATCCCGGCAAATCTTCTTATTCTTTGATCCGGGCGAAAATGTTCATTGATTGCTCGTATGAAGGCGACCTGATGGCGAAGGCGGGTGTATCCTATTTTACCGGCCGCGAGGCTAATGCCGACTATCATGAAACCTATAACGGGGTCCAGTTGCGCGAAAAACACCAGTTCCCCGACGGGATCGATCCCTACAAGGTCCCCGGTCATCCGGAAAGCGGCCTGGTATGGGGAGTCAGCCCTGCGGCACTGGACGAACAGGGGGCGGGAGATAAGAAAATACAGTCCTATAATTTCAGGATCTGTCTTACCAATAATCCTTCCAACCGTATCGCTATCACCAAACCGGCCGGTTATGACGCCACGCGCTATGAATTACTGCTGCGTTATCTGGAAAAGAAGCCGGCCAAGGACCTGTGGGGATTTCTGAAGTTCGATCTGATGCCCAATCAGAAAACGGATATCAATAACAATGGGCCATTTTCCACCGATATGATCGGTATGAATTATAATTACCCGGAGGCGGATTACACCACCCGGGAAAAAATACAGGCGGCGCATGAAGCATATACAAAGGGCTTGTTGTATTTCATTGGCCATGATGAGCGGATGCCGGCGGGATTGCGGGAGCGGATGCTGCAATGGGGTTATCCGAAGGACGAGTACGCAGATCATTTCCATTGGACGCCGCAAATGTATGTGCGTGAAGCCCGTCGCATGAAAGGCGAATATATAATGACCCAGGCGAATTGCGAAGCGAAGGAAGTGGTAAGCGATGGAGTGGGAATGGCGGCCTATACAATGGATTCGCACAATTGTCAGCGTATCGTCGTAAATGGCATGGTGAAAAATGAAGGCGATGTACAGATCGGAGGCTTTGGCCCCTACCCTATCTCTTATCGTTCCCTTATTCCCCAATCAGCAGAGTGTAAGAACCTGGTGGTGCCTGTCTGTCTTTCCGCTACGCATATAGCCTATGGCTCCATCCGGATGGAGCCGGTATTTATGGTATTGAGCCAGTCCGCCGCTGTTGCTGCGGTGATGGCGCTGAATGCTAATTCGCCTGTCCAGGAGATCGACGTGCGGCAATTGCAGCAGACGCTGATAACAAATCCACTGGCGGACAACAGTACACCTGAGATATTGGTAGACAATGATGACACTCTTCACGTTACGCTGACCGGCTCCTGGGTGAGGGAAACTAAAGGCGGATATGGCCCTTCTTTATTTACGGAAGATGGAAAAAGCGGCACGCTGAAATCGGTGCAGTTCATCCCTTCTATTGTTCGGGAAGGAAAGTATAAAGTGTATGCTTATTTTCCGAAGCTGGCAAATGGCGCGTCGCAAACAAGCTTCACGATTTTTGACGGGATCATCCGGAAAGAGCAAGTGGTGAAGGAAGCGGATGTGCGGGTGGAAGGGCAGACTTCCGGCGAATGGGTGTTGTTAGGGAGTTATGTACTGCCTGCCGGGAAAAAGAGTTATGTGGAAATTTCCAACAGGAATGCGGATGGGGTTGTAGCGGCAGATGCGGTGTTGTTCATTCCTGATTTTTGATGAATTGAGCGCAGAGGATGGTTTAAATAATGCGCTCATTACTTTTGCACAAGGGCTTGATTTTTTTAAAGTGAATTGGATTTGTTTATAGTTTTGCAGGCATAGACTGCCGTTATGAAATATCCGAGGTACCCTGTTGAAATGAGTGATGATTATACTTATGATTTTTTCAGTGAAGGCCATAGGGGAAGAATCAAAAAGGGTGTATCCTATTTGGAGATTGGAAAGAATCTGTTCAATCTTGGTTTCGGTGACTGGAATAAAGAACTTCAGGAGTTAGATGATTCCAGCAGGAGTAATAATGGTGACCGGGACAAAGTGCTGGCAACGGTAGCTTATACAGCACTGGATTTTACCAATAAATTCCCGGATGCCCGAATACTTGCAGAAGGCAGTACTTCCTCGAGGACCAGGCTATATCAAATGGGGATAGCCGATAACCTATTGGAAATCAATAGGAGTTTTGAAGTGGAGGGCCTTTTAAATGGGCTTTGGGAGCCTTTTCAGCGAGGCAGGAATTATGAGTCATTCTTGATCAAAAGGAAACAAATTCGTAAATTTGATTTAATGTAATTTATATGCCTACTACAACAAATAAAAAACCTCTCCCCGGTATTACTGTTAATCCTAACATGCCGGACTATAGTAAGTCTCCTTTTATCATTAAAAAGGCAGAAAAGGCACGTGCAACTATTGCAAAGTATGGATTGCCAGAAGATCAGCGTAAGAAAAGTAAGTAATCTCTCAAAAAGCTTTCATGCCCGATAAAGCAGATAAAAAACATTTACCCGGTATTACTGTAGACCCCAACATGCGGGATTATAGCAAAGATCCTTTTGTCATTAAAAAGGTAGAAAAGGCTCGTGCATTTATTGCAAAACATGGATTGCCGGAAGATAAGCGTAAGAAAAGTAAGTAATCTCTCACATCTGTCGCATTTAACCCCATAATTGCCGCGTTTACACCCGCTACAGCTTACCAGGTGGCAGTAGATTTGCAGTAGTATTATTGATTACTACAAATTTCGTCACCATTAAAACAGATAAGCTATGTTTAAGAACGCAAAGTCATTCAGCAGTTTTTCTGTAGACAATATTGAAAAAGCGAAGCAGTTCTACGGCCAGACACTCCAACTGGATGTTACCGAAAACAGCATGGGGGTGTTGGATCTGCATATGGCCGGGGGCGGCGAAATAATGATCTATCCAAAGCCCAATCACAGCCCGGCAAGTTTTACGGTTCTTAATTTCCGGGTGGACGATATTGAAAAAGCCGTAGCCGGGCTCGGGAAGCTGGGCGTAGTTTTTGAGCAATACGATATGAAAGATCTTAAAACTGACCCGAAGGGTATTGTTTGGGGCAAGAAGGCGGATATGGGACCTAATATCGCCTGGTTCAAGGATCCTGCGGGAAATATTTTGTCCGTTATAGAAGGTTAGATAAGCGCATTAATCTTATGGGTTCGGCAGATCCGGTAGGACCAGGTTCTGGAAAAGCAGTATATTCGTTGAACAGGATATGGAAAAAAAAAGGCCGGGTAAGCTATTTATCATTTTGTTGTTAGGCTCCTTGATGACGGTGAGCCCTTTCTCGATCGACATGTATCTGCCTGCTTTTTCGCAGATCGCAAAGGATTTCGGTACGACGCCGGCAAGAATTTCGTTTTCCATCACCAGTTATTTTATCGGTCTTGCGATAGGACAGTTACTGTATGGTCCATTGCTGGACCGGTTTGGCAGGAAAAGGCCCTTATATTTCGGGTTGACCCTGTATATCCTGGCTTGCCTCGGCTGTATGCAATCCCATAGTATAGAGGTGCTGGCTGGTTTCCGTGTAGTCCAGGCGTTGGGGGGCTGTGCGGCCCTGGTAGCCGCTACAGCGATGGTGCGGGATTTTTTCCCCGTGGAAGAGAGCGCCAGGATCTTTTCCCTGCTGATACTCATCCTGGGTCTATCCCCTTTGCTGGCGCCTACCCTCGGAGGTTTTATCACGGCCTGGTTCGGATGGCAGTGGGTCTTTATTATACTATCCATCATCGTATTCCTGATCCTGGTGGTCATCTTTCTTTACCTGCCGGAGGAACATCAACCGGACACCTCCGTTTCACTCGCAGTAAAGCCCATGCTGGCAGTGTTCCTTTCTATTCTTAAGAATCCTGCATTTATTACCTATACGCTGGCCGGAGCGTTTTCCTTTAGCGAGATGTTCGTATATGTTGCGGGGTCCCCAGTGATCTATCTGGACCTGTTCCAGGTAAGCCCCCAGACTTATGGCGGCCTTTTTGCCCTGATAGCCATTGGATTTCTTGGAAGTAATCAGCTGAATGTCGTTCTGCTGCGTAAATACAATCCTTCTCAGCTCTTCTATTTTGGCCTGCTGTGCCAGGTGATCATCAACGTCCTATTCCTTTTTGGCGCCCTGAATAACTGGTATGGGATCGTTGCGACAACCGTATTGTTCTTCTTTTCCTTGTCCTGTATAGGCCTCACTTATCCGAATGCATCTGCCCTGGCGCTGGCCCCTTTTACTAAAAATTTCGGAAGCGCCAGCGCTCTGTTAGGGTTCTTACAGATCGGCATTTCAGGGCTGATTTCCAGCGGTGTAGGGCTTTTAAATTCGAAGGGAATTGTCCCTGTTACAGCTATGCTGGTTACCATTTCCGTGATCGCCTTTTTAATCTTGCTGGCCGGCAGGAAAAAGCTGGCTGCTGATTTATCGGTACCGGGGTAGCCGTCTTATACCAGTTCTACCGCTACTTTATTGTATTTATTTCTATACTCGATCGGAGTGAGCCCGGTTATTTTCTTGAATACATCCCTGAATGCCTTGGTATCGGTATAGCCCACGTCGAACATTACTTCGCTGACATTTTTCCGGCTTCCCTCCAGGCTCCTTTTTGCCACTTCTATTTTCACCCGCTGGATATATTCTATGACAGTGTTGTTGGTAGCTTTTCTGAACCTTCGTTCAAAGCTTCTTCTGCCGATGGCGCACATGTCCGCCAGGTTATCGATGGTGATCCTATCCTGGAAGTTGGACTCTATAAAATCCTGCGCTTTTTTTATATCGGCGTCTTCATGTCCCTTCTGTCCTTTAAACATCATAAATGCCGCCTGGCTTTCCCTGTCGATATCGATGGCAAAGTATTTGGAGGCTTGTATGGCTGTGTCCCGGTCCGTATATTTTTCCACCAGGTATAAAAGCAGGTTCCAGTAAGAGTTGGCGCCCCCGCTGGAATAAAGGCCCTGTTCTTCGGTGATGATGCTCTGATCCACCAACTGGACGGAGGGAAACATGTCCCTGAATTCATTGGCCGAATTCCAGTGGGTAGAGCATTTTTTGCCATCCAGCAAGCCGGTGGCGGCCAGCAGGAAAGCGCCTATACAGAGAGAGGCGACTTCAGCTCCCCGCGCATACTGTTCGCATATCCAGGGGATCAGTTCTTTATTCAATTCCAGGGCCCTTGTCATATCTCCGCTAAGGGCAGGTATAAAGATCAGGTCCGTTTTCTTTACTTCATGCAGCAATTTATCGACATGGACGGAGAAGAGACTGTTTTCCAATCTTATTTCTTTGGAAGCGCCTACCAGTTCAATTTCGAACAGCGGGCATTTGCCGGCTGCCTCCAGGAACATGTTGACCGCTTTAAACATATAGCGGGGGTCCGCTATGGCCTCTATGACGGCTGTCTCAGGAATGAGAATGGATATATGTTTCATCTCCTAAATAATGTTTTTTAATGGCCGGATGGCGCTTACGGTTCATCCGTTACTGTTGTTTTTAATGGCCGGATGGCGCTTGCGGTTCATCCGATATTTTTTGTGTGACGAGGATAAAGATAGTTAAATTCCCTGTCGTAATCACCACCGCGAAATGTCGTTTTTACACCCTTTTCGTTTTCTTTTAACAATTTATGTTTGTGTCGTAATTGGGCGACTACTATTAACAAACCAATAAATCCGATTAAAAATGACACAAATTAATTCTTACCTGACCTTTTCCGGGAATTGTCGCGAAGCCATGGAATTCTACAAAGAATGCCTTGGAGGAGATCTCACCCTGCAGACCATTGGAGAATCCCCTTTAGCAGACAAATTGCCACCGCAAATGAAAGAAAGCATCTTGCATTCCACTTTAACAAAGGGGACGTTGCAGCTCATGGCTTCGGATATGGTAGCAGAGCAGGGGCTTATGAAAGGGAATGCGGTTTCCCTAATGCTCAATTGCAGCAGCGAGGATGAAATAAACAGGTTCTATGCCAATCTCTCAAGAGGAGGCGAAGCCACGCATCCCCTGGAAAATTCATTCTGGGGGGCCTTATTCGGTGATCTGACCGATAAGTTCGGTAATCACTGGCTGCTTCATTATGACAAGAATCAGAGCCATTAAATTTTTAGTGCGATAAAAAATTGAAAATAGCGGGCGATCGCGCAGCGGATTAAATTTTCAGAAAAAGTCGGTTCCGATAAAGGAAATATAAGAAGATCCATTGAACGGTCGTCACGGACAGGGCCGTCCATACGGGCTGCCAAGCCAGAGGGGATAAATGGATCAGACCGCCAAAAACATAATTCGCCGTATATCCAAACTGGATCATTCCTTCCGAAGCCATATAGATGACGATGGAGTTAACACCGATGACGATAAAAGGGAAAGCCCATTTCCGGTATCCGGCCACATCGATCACGAGATAAAAAACCGATAGCAGCAGGACGCTCCATCCGCCGGCGTACAATACGAACGAAGAGGTCCATAGCCGTTTGTTAATAGGGAATACCCATCCCCAAAGAACACCTGTCAACAGGAGGAGGACACCTGCCGCTGCCAGGCTCCATCCTTTTTTCTTCATCGGCCAGTCAGCATTTTCCCATTTTAAAAAGCTGCCGGTGAAAACGCCCAACAGGGCTGTCCCGATAGCGGGGATCGTAGAGAGAACGCCTTCAGGGTCGTGGATCCTGTCATGCAGCCTGCCGGGAAGCAATAACCTGTCTATATAAGATTCCAGGGAGCCCTCCATGGTGAGCACGCCCGCTCCATAACCGGGTACGGGTCCCAGCATCATGACAGCCCAATAGCCGATGAGGAGCCCCAAAAACCAACCGACCTGCCAACGCAGGCCACCGCTCAGATAAATGATCCCCGCGAAGAACCAGGCTATTCCTATCCTGCCTAATACGCTTGGGAGGCGGGTATTTTCCAGGCCGTTGAAGCGTAGTGCTCCGTTGACGACCATTCCAAGGAGGATCAACAGGAATGTCCGGGAGATCATCCGGAGAAGCAATTCTTTTTTATCCCTGGCGGGGAGTTCATGGGCAGCAAGTACACCTGCCTGCTGCACTTTTTTATGCAAGGAAAAAGGCATGGCTGCCCCGGCAATAAAGAGGAAGAGCGGAAAGATCATATCATAAAACGTAAAGCCGTTCCAGACGGTATGATGCAATTGGTCTGACAGGGTGTTAAAGACCGGCCATCCGGTCGTTCTTGCCAATGCATGGGCAATCTGCTCCCCGCTCATGATCCAGAACATATCGAATCCGCGAAGGGCATCCAGGGATAGCAGTCTGGGGGAAGGTGGCTGTACCGAGGGAGATACTTGTCCGGAGGATTTTGTCGTAGACGGATTCATTTTCATGGTTGATACAGCGTTATGCCAATAATTAATTATGATTATCCGGTTGTTTATTGATAAATGGTTTCTATTTTCTGTCTGTATTTATGATAAAGCTCCCTGGCCACTTCCAGGCTGTTGCCGGATGGAGTAACCGGGAAGGACTTCTCTTCATTCACCCATTGCCATTCCCATTGCTGGATTTCCTTTTCGAAAGCCTCCCTATCCGGAGCTTTCCCATTTTCCAGCGATTGATCCAGCAGGGCAAAGAACTTTTGCCATCTCACTTTGTAGAAGTCGTTCAGCAGGCCGCTCCATTGCCGGTTGGCGTATTCGTGCAGCGGGCTGTTGGCATCTCCCCACAGAGTGATCAGGTCGCGGGCATTCCTTTCGTATTGTTCTTTTTCGGAAGGAGTATTTCCCCAGTTCCGGGCTGAGACGATCCAGGGACCGAGTAAAAAATCCTTTCGGGTGGACAGCAGGTGGTCCATATCATCGATCAGTTCTATGAATTGCCGGCTATAGTTTCGAAAGCCGGTACTATCCTTTGCGTGGAAGGCGTTCACCCATTTTTTCTGCAGGGGCAGGGCATAATTGGCGAGTACCTGCCGGGTGATATCGGTGAGGTCGAAGAGAAAGCCTTCGGTGTGGACTGGGGAGGTTGCCGTAACCCCAGGGATTGGGGATGAAGCCGTGGAGACTGTTGAGGAGGTTGTTGCGGCAGAGGATGGGTATTGCCCCGCGGCAGCGATAAACAGGTCCCATGCAGGCAGAAGCGCCTGCGGGGGATAATTCAGTTTTGTTCGCGTCCATACCGTGGTAGAGTCAAAGGTGGGGCGTCCGGTGATGATGGACTCGGCGCCATCCCTTATTTCCTTGCCATTGTAAACGGTCTGCCGGAGGATATCCCATGCACAGAGCAATTGTCCGCCGGCGGGGTTGGAACTGGAGAGGGTTGCAACACCATACCGGTTCCGTATATACTTTCCCAGCCACTCGTTCAGCAATACCGGGCTGGATTGCCAGGCGTGTTCCATCATCAGCTCATAGATCACCGGGTTCTGTTCGATGGCTTCCATGGTCAGGCCGATCCCCGTCATCCTGCCGGAGGCGGTATCGTTGAGCGCCAGCGCGGGTCCGGAAGCGACTCCTTCCATCCGACCAAAGAGGTTGACGTTCCCGCCGAAATTATTGAGCATATTCCAGATCCAGGGTTTACCATAAAAAGCCTGCGTTCTTTTCCAGACAGGTTCTATTTCTGCGGCCAGGTCCAACAGGAGCATGTGGTTATCGGGTACAGCGTCCAGTAAGGCCTGTATCTGTGGCGCCTTCCAGAATTTCCGGTCGCTGTAGAACAGCCAGCCCTGCATCACCCATATGGCAGCGGTGTCAGCCTGCTGCATGCCTTCATACAATCTCCGGCTAAGTGCGGCCAGGAAAGCGGGGTCGTCGGAAGGCGGTTCGTTCTCATTGAAGGTATCCGCGGAGTAGAAATGATCGGTGCCGAAGAGGCGGGACTGGGTCTCCAGGAATTTCTTACCGATCGATGCGAATAAGGGATCTTCCGAATCCAGGATATAGGTGTCGGCAAAGCCGTTCTTCCAGTTGGTCTGCTTGAGCTTAGCCGAAGGGAAATGATCTTTGAAGCTGGCCGGTACATGGCCGGTGAAGGCGGGTAAAACGGGCTTCATGCCCAATGCCCTTTCTCTTTGCAGGATCTTCGTTTGCAGGTCACGATGGCTTTCCATCCAATGCCGGGAAAGGGGGCCGCCCCATCCGTCGAGATTGCCCATCCAGAACCAGGCGAAATAAGCCGGGCCGCTGAAGAAGGAAGACAGCTCTTGTCCGGTGAATCCCATTTCCTTATAGACGGTATACCAGGTATATTCTTCCCCGGTGATCGCCAGCGGCATATTGATGCCATGGAGGGCCATCCAGTCGATCTCTTTTTCCCAACGCGGCCAGTCCCACCAGCTCATGCTATAATTGAAGGTGCAATAGTTCAGGTAATAGCGATAGTTGTAAGGGGAAGCTTTGTGTATTTTGCCATGAACGGGCGGCCATTTTGCGGGTAGCCGCAGGTTGCTGCCGTTCCAGGTAATCTGGCAATGGCAGTAGGTTTGGAGGTAATAGTACAGACCGGAGGCGATAGCAATTCCGTTGTTGCCCCGTAGTACGATCCGGTCGCCGCGGCTTTCCAGTTCGAAGGAATCTTTACCGGCGGCGGCCGGTAAAGACTCTATTATGAATCCGGCTGCCCTGTCAGGCAGTATACGCCGGAGCAGGGCATATGAGGCTGCTTTGTTCAAAGGGGAGGCATTCTCCCGGGCGCTGGCAATCGGCGTGCCACCGGCGACCGAAGGATTACTGGTTGTCTGTGAAAATGCAGTCTGCCGGCTGATCAATAATAAACAGACAAGGAAAAAAGGGATCTTCATATTGTTGGTTGCCTTTGTTAGTGCGGACCAATTTATCAAAAAATCCCCGGGGTTGCCTAAACATTTGCCCCGGGGAATCAAGATCTGGTTTTCTAAAGTATAATAAGATTAAGAGGAGGACGCACCGGGTGGATGGGCCGTCATCAATACCCCGGATTTTGCTTTAAGGCCGGATTTAATTGCAGCGCAACCGTCGGTATCGGGTAAAGCCGGTGATTCACATCTGCATCTGTCTTAAAGCCCCATGAACCTTCATATTTCCCGAAACGGATCATATCGTTCCGGTGCCATCCTTCCCAGGCAAATTCCCGGCTTCTTTCATTGTAAACAGAATCCAGGGTAATATTGCTCCAGGCCGCGGAGGAAGTACGCTCGGCACGCAACTGGTTGGCCAGGGAAAGGGCCGTCTGTCCGAGGGTAGCCGTTCCCCCGCGCAATATGGCTTCGGCCTTCATCAGCAGGATATCCGAATAACGGAATACCGGCACATCATTATTCTGATTCCTGTTCGGGGAACTGGCGTCGGGATAGAATTTGATATTGCGATAGCCCATATTCCAGCCTACCTCATCGTCACCGACGTCAAATGGTTGAGTCGTATTCCTGAGCACGATATTGGGGGTAAGGTTCACCTGGTAGGTGTAAGGGGTCGTGTCGCCTTTGTTTAAAATGCCATCGTAGCCCGCCTTGGTGGTTGTCACCTCTACCTTGGTAACGCCGTCATTCAGGAACTGCAGGCCGGTCAGCCATTGACCGTTCCGCACGTCATTCGGATCGTTGAAATTGGCATAGAACTCCGGCAAGGTGCTGGCCGGAGCGCTGGGTGTAAAAGGCAGGCTGAACTTGGCTACTTCACTCCTGGGAACATCGTAGCGGGAGTGTATGTTCACGCACCGGAAAGGCCAGGAACCGTTGTTAAAAGCAGGATCGTAGGGGATAGCAAAAACGAACTCCTTCATTTGCGGACCGTTGGTAGGATAAAACATCTTCAGATAAGAGCTCATGGGCTCCAACGAATAGAGACCGGAGTTTATCACGTTATCACAAGCCGCTATGCAATCATCATAGCGCGCCGTCCCCGTATAATATTCCGCATTCAGATACATCTTCGCCAGCAGGGCATACGCCATGTATTTGTTGGGCCTTCCATACGTGGATGCCCCGGAAGCGGTGTTAAGATAAGGCAGGCAGGCTTTTATCTCGCTTTCGATAAAACTGAACACCTGTGGACGGGCTGTATTGGTTTTTGTCGTAAAATCCTGGTACGCCGTGTCGATAGGCACATTGCCATAATTGTCCATCATCATGAAATAGGCGAACGCACGCACCATCCTTACTTCCGAAAGAAGGGTCTGCTTAAAAGATCCGGCTGGAACGGTCTGGTTGAGTAAGGAAAGCGTCTGGTTGCTCGTTCCGATAATGGTAGACAGCCACGTCCAGTTGCCGTTGATATATCCATTGTCCTTTGTCCAGGTGTGATAATGCAGGGTCATATTCTGTCCGCCATCATACCAGTTACCTCCGCGAGCCGGTTGGATACCTTCATTGGTGCTGTAGGTCTGTTGAAAAAAGTATTCTACCGCGTAATTTCCTCTCAAGACCGTATATACCGCGCCGGAGGCCTGGATATACTGTGCAGAATCCTGGGGGAAGACAGCGGGTGTCAGTTCCGTTTTTACCGGCACGTCAGCCTTATGGCAGGACGCCAATGTCCCGGTTAGAAACACCCCGAAAATGATATATTTTAATGCGCTTTGCATACTGATGATTTTTGCTGGTTAAAATTAGTTCGTGCCATTATCTCTTTTTAACGACCTTACTGAGTTCGGTTCGCTTCTTTAAAAGGAGACTTTTGCTCCCAATAAGAATTGCCGGGTCTTGGGATAGAAATTGTTATAGTCCACGCCCGGCGCTATGCCACCCTGAGTCACTTCCGGGTCTACTCCTTTATAGCCGGTAATCACGAAAAGGTTATTGACAGAAACATATACCCGGAGGAATTTGACAGACTCGCCCAGGTATTTGAAATTATACCCCAGGGAGGCATTGTCAAATCGCAGGTAGCTTCCGCTTTCGATGAAGCGGGAAGAATATTTGTAGGCGTTCCCGTCGCTGGGGGACTCCCCGGCCGCATCCACCAGGATATTCGTAGTCGCTGCCGTAGAGGGCCTGAACAGGTCGGCGCGGGTGGCATCGAAAATTTTATTGCCGAATACTGCCCGCAGGAATATATTCAGATCAAACGCCTTATAACGGAACGTATTGGTCCATCCCAGGAGTAATTTCGGTTGCGCATTGCCCAGGTAATGATAATCCGTTCCGATGGAAGGATTGGTCGTCAATTTACCATCGCCGCCCACGTATTGTGAAACGCCGCTGGCATTTTTACCGGCATATTGAAGGGAGAAGAATTGTCCCATTGGCTTGCCTGCCTTCAGGATCTGCAGAGTGCTGCCCGACTGTCCCCCACCCTCCGGGTCGGCAAGCAGGACGGAGTCTCCACCGGTAAACAAAGGATTGGTCAGGCTGGTGATCTTATTCGTATTATGCGACAGGTTAAGGGAGCTCATCCAGGTGAAATCACCTTTTCTCACAAGAGTTGCCGAAAGGCTCAATTCAATCCCTTTATTATTCATGCTGCCGCCATTGGCAGTAATAGTCCCGGTCTGAACGAGGATAGGATCCACTTTATATGGGTAGATCATGCCGGTCGTATTCTTGTTATACCAATCCAGGGCGCCGCTGAGCTTACCCTGCAGGATCGAAAAGTCCAAACCGATATCTGTCGTAGCCGTCTTTTCCCATTGCAGATTGATATTGGACGCCTGGGTGGTTCCATAAGCGGCAACATTGGACCCATTGTAATAAAAAGTTCCGTTGCCGCCGGACAATAATTGGGCCGTATAGGCATTAAAGCCCGTTGCATTCCCCGTTACGCCATAGCTTCCTCTTATTTTCAGTTCGCTGAAAAGGGCCTGGTTATTCATAAAGCTTTCCTGGCTGATCCGCCAGGCTGCGCCTACGGAAGGGAAATATCCCCATTGATGGTTGGCGCCAAACACTGAGCTGCCATCCCTTCTTACAGAGCCCTGTAATAAATACTTGTCTTTATAATTATAATTCACCCGGGCGAAATCGGAGATCAGGCGGGTCTCCTGGTAAACGCCGTCCGGTCCCAGCCCGATCGTATAACCGCTCAAGCCGTAGGGGTTGCTTAAGGCTAAGTTGTTATACCCGATATTATCCACCGGTAAATTCGAGGTGGTGACCTGGAAGCCGTCCCCTATGATAAAGTTCTGCCAGGAATATCCCAGGACAGCATTAATAGTATGGAAGCCGAATTTCTTATCCCAGGTAAAATAGGTCTCCAGCAATTTGCTGGTATTCTGGTACGTACTCCGGGTAGCCTGGCCGTTAGTGCCGAAAGATTGCTGGGTATGATAACCCAGGCCCGGGTTGGGATTGTCATACATGTTATTATAGTTCGCAGTAAAATAACTGTCCAGGTATTGCCCTTGCAATGTATCCATTTTTTGATAAGACAGGTTCAGATCATAGGTCAGTCCGAACGGTAATTTTACCTGTGTGGTAAAACTGCCCACCAGGGTATTATACTTCTTATTCAGTTGGCTATGATTCATCATCGCTACCGGATTGTAATAGCCGGTCGTATTGAAATTCTCGAAATAAGTACCGTTGGCATTTTTTACGGGCGATACCGGCAGGTGGAGGGCTGATTGCAGCAGCACGACATTCCGGTAAGGGATGTCATTGGCATTGCTGATTGCATTGCTGATATTCACCCCGAATTTGACTTTATCCTTAAAAGCATACTGTTCGATGGCCACGCGGGCGATGAAGCGCTCCATGGAGCTATGCGACAGTATCCCTTCTTTATGCACATAGTTGAGGCTGGCAACATAGTTATTATGATCGCCGCCACCGGTAAAGGAAATATTCTGGTTATGCGAAAAAGCGGAACTCCTTTCGACGGCTTTTTGCCAATCGGTATTCGCATTTTTATCGTCATTGGGAGCGTAGGCAAGGCTATTTTTGGTAACGAACGCTCTCGACTGAGCTGCATTCATCATTTTGAGGCTGCTAGATACTTTTTCCAGACCGGCATATCCGTTGTATGCTACCTGCAACTGGCCTTTTTTACTTCCTTTTTTGGTCGTGACCATGATCACGCCATTGGCGGCCCTGTTGCCATAAATGGCGGTTGCAGCGGCATCCTTCAGGATATCTATTGAAGCGATGTCGTCCGGCGCAATGATGGATATATCGGCTCCGGGGACGCCATCAACTACATAAAAAGGCGACTGGGAGCTATTGATGGTAGAAACGCCGCGTAAAACAACAGCAGCAGGCGTATTGGGGTCGCCGCTCGTCGATATATTCAGGCCGGGCGCCTTGCCCTGCAGCAATTGCCCTACATCGGTGATGGCGCCTGCGTTCAGGTCTTCCGATTTAACCGTACTTACAGCGCTTGACAGGTTCTTCCGGCTGGCCCGGCCATAACCTACGACGACGGCATCGTTCAACGTCGTGCTGCTTTCCGTCAGGCTGATATCAATGGTTGTCTGCCCGCCGACTTTTACTTCCCTGGAATCATATCCTACGTACGAAAAGATGAGGATATCCTCTTTCGTGACGGAGAGCGTATATTCCCCGTTCTCATTGGTACTCGTCCCTTTTTTAGAGGCTTTGATGGTAACGCTGACCCCGCTCAATGGTTTGCCGGCGGCCGTGGTGACCTTTCCTTTGATAATGGCTGCTATTATTTCGGGCATTGCCACAGGGGAACGATCCCTGGGCTTGACGACGATCGTTTGTTCAACGATAAAATAGTCGAAAGGCTGGTTCTCGAAGCATTTTTTCAGTGCTTCATCCAGGCTGACATCTTTCAGGTCCAGGGTGACTTTGGCGGCCTTGTCGAGCTGTCGGGTCTTGTACCAGAAAGAATAGCCGCTCTGTTTTTGAATTTCTTTGAACACCTTCTCCAACGGGGCCTGCCGGGTCGACAGGTTGATCTTTTGTGAGAACCCGTTGGCGCTGACCTGTAGACAGGCGACAAGCAGAAAAAAAGCCGTCATTTTCATAACTAGCAATGTTTTGGTTTGCAGCCGGGGCGAAAAGACAGGGGATAAGGCAGGAATTCCCGGCCCGATTTTGCAATAAGCAGTCGGAATCATAATTTTGATTTGATTTGGGTTAACAATAAGCAGTTCCTCAAACGATTGTTTATAATAACAGTTAACTCAGCTATCCGCCGGGAACGCCTCCAACGTTCCCGGTTTTTTGCTTTGGTCAACGATTAGCCCTGATGTTTGTCCCGGAGCCTGTGCTGCCTGATGCTCAAGACCTTACGATAATCTTCTTATTTTCTATCGTAAGCCGGATATCACTCAATTGTAAAATCTTTAATACGCCCGACAGGCTGGTATTGCGGGAGACCCGCCCTGTGAACCCGTCCGTTGGGATCTTTCCTTCATAGATCACTTCGACATCATACCACCTTGCTATCTGGCGCATTACAACCTGCAGGTCCTCGTCTTTAAATTCGAGCATACCGTTCTTCCAGGCTATTACATTTTCGATGTCCGCATCCGCTGTCCACCGCATTTCCCCATTCTCCTGCAATTGGGCCTGCTGCCCGGGTTGCAGCAGACGTGCGGCCGTTCCTTTTACCACTTTTACAGAGCCTTCCAGGAGGGTAGTCCGGA
>Ga0307511_10001346_pt1 | contig 26053 bp, 22 predicted proteins | sample 13_EM_MG_FD_200266 | JGI IMG/M metagenome (GOLD analysis project Ga0307511, IMG submission 200266) | Populus trichocarpa ectomycorrhiza microbial communities from riparian zone in the Pacific Northwest, United States - 13_EM | ecosystem: Host-associated > Plants > Roots > Unclassified | place...
TTCATGCTCCTTGACGTCCTTCCCCCCTTCCTCCCTCTACCGCCTCCTGAAGCGCCGCCAGAGTTCCCGCCTAATCTTCTAACAGAATATGAGCAATGAAGCCATACTGCTGCCGATGGAAGATACAAATAACTCTCATATTCTGTCCTTTGGAGTGCGGTCGGGTACTGGGGCTGGGCAAGGTTGTGGGGTCGGGCAGGGTGCTGGGGTGGCAGATTTGGGGTTGGATCTGGGGCCGTCACAGAGACTGTTTCGGTAACAGTCCATGTCGGGGGACAAAGGCCGTACGCATCGAGGTTGTTTGGTGAGAATTGACCACCAAATCCATATGTGGGCCCATCAAATTGTCCTCTGAGTGTTGTGGAAATATGTTAGCAGAAGGACTTTGTATGGCAAGGATTCTCTAGGGAAGGGGTTACTGACGTGTATTAACTTATTGCACACATAATTGGGCACAGAGGCACGGCCACCGCACCCCCAGCATAGAGGAACAATGATGCTAAGGTGAGCAGTGCAAGAAGGAGCCCTGAAACCATGGTGGTGAGTCTATATAGTAATGGGGATCGTGAATAAAGCAGTGTAACTGGTGATGCTTATGAACGAGAGATCTGGAGATGGGGATTGTAGACAGGTAATCTGTAGGAGGGGATAATAGAAGGGTGGCCCACCTTGCTATTGGTTCATGTAGTGCCTCTGGAACACCTCTTTCGGCAGCTTCGCGAAAGGGCCGCTCGGAAAGGCCGCTCTGGGCTGCTTATCGCACCATATGCCAGCCCCCGCAGCATTATTACAGTCGATTACTTGATATTCCACAAGTACCTAGGCAGCTTTCCCAATCCGGCTTGCGTACAGTGGGAATGCTAAGCAAGCTACGTAAATCAATTTCGGGGTCAGGGAGGTGAAAGGGGGTCTCACGCGGAAGGGGTCCAGCTTCGGCACTTTTTCTATCATGGTTCCTGTGATTGTCATCGTGGCGTTTTCTATCCAGCTCCTGATCTGAATTCCCGTATCTTTGGAGACGCATTTTTATTCGTTTACTGTTACACCATGGGGTTGATGGACAGCAAGCCAAGCAGACTATTGCAACCCAGATGTAGACCCTCAGAGTTAAGGTTTAGTGTGCTAATCTCTCGCGTCATTACCAGCTGGCAACATACAAGTCACGGCTGAAACGATGTAACTTTCAAGCGGTGATTACTAATCACAGTTATCGGCGAGTGCCTTAAGTGGCGCTGTTGACACGTTACATATTTGCTTTCCGGTCCATAGGTAGGCCTCGCGTAGCCGTAGGTCGGGTTACTAATCATGCCATGGCTCAGCATATCCACTCAAACGCACTCGCTACACTATCCACCTCACTCAAACCCCCGCACCCTCCCCAAGGTCAATGGCAGCTATCAGCATCTCGCCTACAGCAGTGTGAGCGTACAGTATACCAAAGCTAGCACCCAGTGATCACGTTTTGTCCTAGCCGTTACACTCTCCAACAAGCAGGAGCACGGAAATTAACCCTGTGGCCACTACAATGATTGATCACAGCGTGATGGACACACCCAAACCCCTCGAGACATCTCATGCCCAGGCCTACCCGGTTATCGGCGTACCCTCAGCGAAGATCCTACGAATAGGAATCGAGTCGATGTGCAAACGTTTCTGAAGCACAATCAAGGGGGATATACCCTTGACGGCGCTCACATTGGACACACGCGACCTCACGACCCCATGACCCCATGTCAACCTATTTATACTGTCCCGTACATTCCACCCTCTGCTCCAACATTTAGAAAGGCTTGTAAGTGTTCATTCTGTGTCTCCTAACATCTACTGTGTGGTTAGCCTTCTAACCAACCATTCTACCATCCCAGAGACCCTACAACGCCAGCGGCCCTAAGGATGTTACAATGGTAGCGAGCCTACAAACCTAGCGAGCCCACAATCCAGGGAACCCAGCAACCCTCTCAACCAATCCCACAAGTCGGACTCTTTCAACTTAACTCTGCACGGCTTGTGGGGGGCAGACTATCAATTACACTAACTTCCACGCTGCAATTATTGCCATTGGGTGCTAAAGCACTTAATGCTTACAAGTGAGATGTTCATGATTGTGGTTGGTGTCACAGTTCAAGCTTATGGTGGAATCAGTTGGATCCTAAGGTGGCTCGTGAATTTCATCACCATATTCCTTTGGCATGATATGCCAGCTCAAATGCCTCCGTTACCACCTCCGCTACTGCCACTGATGCACCGAAGACCCCTCGGGAGATCATGGTTATAGTCAATGACCAAAGGTCGTCTGTGCACCTCCTATATCTTCAGTTACCTTTACTACCTCCCTTGTTATTGTTTTATCTTCGGTATTGATCCCCACTTCTTGGAATGATCTCAGGTTATTATCTTCTATGGACATCAGAGAATCTCCAATAGACACACTTACCTAGGACTATTGCTGGCTACATTTCTCACCATCATCCCCCAACAACTGTTCACTCCACGATTTACTATTCAGCAATGCTGCAGCATTTGTTCACCCAATCCTTCACTGTCAATAACCCCTGCGAGACAGTACCGTGCAGAACTCTACCAAGCCTACTCACCGTGACTACTCGTACGTGTACGAGTGTATGACCATCACACAATAGCACCCCCCCACTGCACGTTACTAATCTAATCGCAGAACATGCATCACCTCACGGACCGGATCCTGTGCTGGCTAGCCGCCTCAGGTCCACCTTTGCCCCAATTATGATCGATTCTAGTACATACCTGTGGGACACCTGATGACGTTGGAATAATTCAGAAAGCACTATGAGGAGCATAGGGCCTGGCCGGTTATGTTGCCGAACAAAGAGCACACAGCGGTAACAAGAGTGCAACGGACAAGTTAAAAATGATGCCAAAGGGACATTGGTTAGGTTGTGGACTAACTAAACTAACCGATCTTGACGTGCGGCTGCAGGTTGGGCCCCGTTTCGATGGAATTCTTGGGCATTTCATTCCCCCGATGCGTTAGCAACCATTTTCTGCGACGATCCAGGGCACCATTGTGGGGGACCGAAAGACATATCAGAATGTAATGTGTTACTCTGGGACAGACGAGGTGTACAACTGCGCCCTCTTTTTCGACCAACATAGTTTTTCACTATCCCTTGTAGAGAAAGATCTGCTTTTTTCCATGCTCCATGACTTTACGCATCTTGAGGCAATTTATTTCCCGCCGACGAACGCCTTAGCATACATACACGAGGAAATCCTGAAGCTACATACCACAGCGGCCTTACGAAATGCCAATTACCTATGCATATTATGCCAACACCGTGTGCCTCGCTTATCTGCTTACAAATTTCCGCCACTGTGGCCTCGATGTTACCTTTGTGGATCTGTGTGGGTCGGAGAACCCAGATTTAGTGCCAACACAGGGGGCTATTAATTGCAACCTACCACAATGGCGAGAGATGGGGTTTGCGGCAGCAAAACTGAGCAAGCTAAGTGCTGCGGAGGCCAAGTCAATCAACCAAGACTTATTCCACCTCTCGCGAATCATTCAACAATCTAAGCGCACAGATGCCAACCGAATTAGGGAGTATGCACAGTTACCAAGCTTCTGAGGGATCGCCTTACCACTGGTCTGACAGTAATTTCATTCATGATCAATCCTGAAGACGAGCGCGACACACGCAGCACAATAGATTTTGCCGGACATGCCGGTACTGCAGTGCTAACAAATAAACCCTAGTGTGCGGCCTTTCTTGACGGGGCTCCTGTTCTTTTCTCTTTTTTTTGTTGCCGCTTGTTGTCCGGTGCTTTTGACAAGCCTATCTCTCAATTCCGAGTATCTCTTCCGTTTTTTTTGTTTTACATATTCGTTACTCGATATTCGGCTTCAGTGATCTCTTCTTCAATGTCTCATTTTTCCTTGCCTGGACCCGAGCCTTTTATTCTCGTGACTTTGTTTACCTGATATATTGAACTGTCTTCTAGGGCGTTTAGCTTAGCCTGACTATGTGGGAAAGCGAACTTCGATGTATGTGTGTATGCTTAGCATAATTAGTTCGGGGGGCAATGAAGTGCGCAGTAACTTTACTAGGGGGTGTGGGAGGCGGGTAAGACGCGATATCTGAAGAAGAGGGGGTCATAGTGCAATGGAGGCTTGATTTGCGGTATGCAAAAGGAGGTGGGGGGCACAAGACAAATGAATCAGGGCCACCCGGAAGCCAGCGCTGGGGATTTGGTAAAAAGCATAACGGAAGCAGTGGAATGGCCCAGAGGAAGATGGCGCATGCATGGAAAAGGCTACTACATGCCGCTCGTCATGTTATCCACATTGAGTATTCCGCACATTACTGGGACATGTCTTTCTTGCAATAATGAACGCTAGTCTAGTTGTTGTTACCCTGAACAGTATCCTCGCCCTGTCTTCCTTTCCTATCTTTTCTTCTTCTTTTACTCACTCGTGCACCTGGTACAACAAATCTATGTTTCTCTCTACATACCTCAAGTGAACCCAGATGAAAAGGGAATCTTCCTAGCCGATTTACTATTAGGTGGGGTAGCTGTAGACCCTTGGGGTGCTATTGCGTAGACAGCCGAAATCGAGGGCTACGTATGTAGATAATGGCTCAAATCAAGCGCCAAATACCCATATTTCATGTCCGAGGTCTGGTAATTCGTTTGCCATATGGAACTCTTAACCTCGCCCGTTTTGAACAGACTTTCCCCTTCATTGTTCTCCCCAACATGCAAGGCAGAATCCCCCGCTAGTTCGCAGATAAATGTAGGTACAAGCTATCGAGGTGACTAGAATATCCTCCCGGGTTTCCGGCAGGCTCATCATGGTCCTATAGGGCCGCACATGAGTACTGAATTTTATTTTATTTTAAAAAAAGAGGTGACTAGAATGGTCATCAGTGGACATGTTTAGATGCAGGCAAGTCTAGCATACTGACATCTACGACCATAGACTGAAGAAAACGAGGCATCCCGTCCGCTCTGCCATATCTAAGCTTCAGATCGCCAGGCTAGTACTGCGGTGGGTGACCACGCGGGAATCCCTGGTGTTGTAGATTTTGCTTTTTACTAATTGTGCTCCTTATCCACCCGACAGCTTCCGAGGTTACCATGGCAACGCAAAAATAATAAAAAGGATTTCGTAGCAGGGGGTATACGTAAACTCAAGAGCTGCCTCTCGTACACCTCATCTCTCTCCTTCAATAATTATCCAAAAGACACGAATTGAGATATGGCTTCCCTCGACCAAGCTGCAACAGGAAGTGCAGAGTCCGTGTTACCAAGTGAGGTTGATCAGGCGCAAACTCTAGCTCTACAAGCACCTATTTTTGTGCGGCGAAACCTATCCAGGTGGTGGAACTAGTCTGGTTAGCTGATGATCTAAACGTTAGCCTCGATGTTTAAACGCTACCGTTAGCCTCACTGGCAAAATCCCTAGAGACTTGTGTTCTTTTGTTTTTCTGTGATTGGGCTTACTAATAGTAGACCTAGCATGAACAAGAAAAGTTTGCAAAATCCATCTGTACCACAGAAAGCCGGGAAGGGGTTGGGAATCGGTTTGGGGGTAGCCTGGTTAGTTTGGGGGCAGAGCGTCATGATAGAACCGGCATAGAACTGATAAAACAAGAAATGTGGGGGTACTCGGTAGGATAAAGTCAACTAGTAAAAAACAAACACCAGATACAAGTCCCAAAACTATCTCTACATGCCACGCTATTTAGAGTAGGTACATCCTCTACACCTGTGAAACTAAGCGAAAGAAACCAACTCCCCCGTCTTTCGTCTACCTCCAATGTGATACCAGTATTCTTTCCACTTCCCTTCCTGTCCCTTCTTGATATTACCAAGTAAACAGGAAGCAAAGTTTTCTTGGTGATATTGGTCTACCAGTTCCTTACTATTCTTCAACGCTCTTGCTCGAAAACCACTCCCCCACTCCATGCCGATACCCCTCCATTCGGGTAGATGATGCAAGTGCAATCTCGGCCACTGCATCCCATGATGCGTAGGTTACGTACGCGCTGTAGATTTTGTAGCCTAATGTGTCGTCGTTTCGTTTGGTCATTTCGCATCGGATCCAGAGTTACATAGAAAGTCCAACGTCCTACACCCAAGCGAGTTTCCCACCGGATTACCGTACTCTGCCGTTGGAGTTCAAACCAAAACGTTGGTACCCTTGAAAATATACGACATTCTCGGGCCCTGAATGTGTCGTAACATGTGGTTTTCAGCTGAACATGAACCCCTGGAATCAATTCTTGTTTTAGTCCGCATCTCATGTCGCACAGCGCTACTATTCTGTATTCCTCTCTTATTAGTGTATTGGTTCGCTTACATACTTGTTGGCTCATCATGTATTTAACTGGAACTATTTACGCTATTACTAGAAGAATCAAGGACGTTTCCATATTTCTATTCTCCACGTCGTAGACGCAAGTCTTCCACGATGTCTCTCTCTCTGCTCGTTCCCAAAATATCGTTGCACACGTTTCGATAGAATGTATGCAATTATAGAGGTGCTTCTATAACTCATAGCTATTATACATTGGCCAGTCCCTGTCGCGGTAAATGTGTAAAGTTATCGTAACGTAATAAATCTACAATCAAATCCACAAAATCACCTATTCATCAACTGAAGAAGTCGTAAGCTAGTGAATTAGCTCCTCCCTTCGCGATAGGTCAACCATCGATTTCATGTAGATTACTAGGGAGGCTACCATGTTACCGCCGATTTTCTGCTTTCACCAGCCAACTGATCCGTATTATTCCTACCCACTCATTACCCGTTAATTAACGCCTCCCTTCGCGATGCCAATCGAATACCGCAATAATTAGTGAATAAGAAGGCAGTCTTAAACACGGTACGGGAGCCGAACACACTCTCTAATAATAGGTTTACCGAAACCGTCTTAATCACACGATGCAAAAAATTGCTCAAAATGTTCTAGAACTACCTACACTAACGTGAATATTCTCTTGTGGCCCGGATATGATTTCTCCTCTCTAAGTTTCACACATAATGGGGTTATATTGCTGATAGCATCTAGGTACTGAAGAGCTAATCCCGGATGGAAGCCCCCCGTCTCGTACCTGTAAGGGATCTACTGTCTTGCTAATTATTATGGTACCTTTACATTCTGCTTGCGTACTCTGCAACCCTTGTTGTGCTGCGCCATCTCATATGCGCACGGACAGGAGCCAAGGCAGGTTCACCAGAGATCACATGTGGGAGCGATGAGTTGACTCCAGAACGGCCAGATATAAGACTAGCACTTAGTGTCTGATGGCATTCACTAGGTGCCCCTCGTTGTTTACATCACCCCGACCTACAAACCCAATCCCCCACAAAACCGCACGATAACCATGATACTAATGACTGAAAATGACACTGAAACAAATAAGCTTTAACATGGCCAGCAGCTTCGCCACCACATTCCACTACCCCATCCCAGGATTTGCCATGGTGTATTGGGACTCTTGGCTGCCTTCCGCTGGTATAAACAGGTCACCCCACATTCCATTCCTCGCCTCGAAGATTTGACCCCAGGAGCGCCACAGGTGCCAATCTATCGTCCAAGCAATTTTCCCGAGCAGAGCCCCAGCATATAAGAGCTGGGTCTCGAAGCTATTGGCGGGGCGATTCTCAGTATCTCCTGCGAGTGCATCTGGTTGGGAAATGTATTCGAGCTGGAGAGCGATTACTTGGCTTTGTAACCTGTCATGCTCGTACTTCACCTTGTTGATTGCATACTCCAGCTCATCTCTTAAGCTTCCCATGTCGTGAAGCCGGATTTCTTCTTTCACCTCCTCGGGGTTGCCTTTGGTGAACTCAGATCTCGTATTATCGAGGAATAGGACAACTTCGTTGATCTCATATTTGAGGCGTAAGTGTTGTTCACCGACATGCTCCAGCCTTTTTGCGAAGCTGAAGGCAATATCTGTTGCACGAGGTGGTGTAGGGCTTCTGGATATCTCTGAACCGGAAGGCGGTGGGCTTTGGGGACGTTGTGGTCTTACTCCACCTTCAGCTTGCAAACTCCGCATCGCAACAGGGGCAGACGACATCTGGAGAGTTTGAAAACAGTTTCTTGTCGCTCTTATAGATTTTTAGTGGGAAGGTATGCCACCTCCATGACCTGCCGTGAGTCCAATTTATATATGTATAGAAGTGGTGTTGCGCTGAAACGCTTAGATTAGGTACTTGGTGTCAGTTTGTGGCCCGTGACTCTCCTTAGCGGAAACAGTCTATAAAGCAATGTTAATGAAACTCTGGTATAACAAGATATTGTTACGTTGTACAGCCTGGCGCCGATCGGTGTTCATCGATCAGTTCTAATACGAACGCCAGGTATGTGCCACAGCAGCTCAATGTGGATCCAAGTTTGCCTACGTTGCAGCAGCATTATCAGCCCACTTACGGTTTGTGGAATGGAACAGTCAAGAGTTCCACGGCCGTAGCCCCAGCCATTGTGTGCAATCGGAAATATATTTTGTGTATTGTGGAGTACTTTAGGGGGTAGGTACGAGCGCTGCCGGTGAAAGTTTCATCAAATGTTTCAAGTCTCGGCATAATCTAAGCCAAAATTCCAGGATTGACGAAATAATAACAAATCGGCCTATAAGACCCTCTAACGTGGCTAGTCGTACTTTGTATAATCCCGCAGTTTCATCGCCGGTTCCGATGGTATTTATACCGAATTTCTGTCACGTTGCAGTGAAGTGTCATATCCCAATTGTCCCTGTTCACAGTTCCTTCATGCAAAGAAAGCCTATATGAAGCAGAGTGCCGTTAACAAGACAACTGGTAGATCGCAAGCACAACCATTAATGATAGAGCAGGAGATGTTCTGTTATGGGGATTAGCTGGTTCCTCATCGAGGCATCGTACTGGTTGTTACATTGGTAGTGTCGCACATGCTACTCCCAGAATAAATGTCAAGCCACCCTTTCGGTGACTAAGCTGACCCCACCGAGGGTGTTGCTATTGGAGACACTTTTCCATTATACTTTTGGGAAGTTTCTTGGTGCGTGGGCATCCTCCCCTTCAAGTGAACAAATATTACAGGACACGGCCTACCACGCGCCTAGGGCCCTCACGAAACGATGTGTTTGCCAGTGTCCTAGACCAGTAATATATTTCTATTATAGTAAATCCATCCTGGGAAGCAGCCTAACGGTGTAGTTATCGCTTCCTATTGGACCCCGATACATATTACAACGCCAGATCCCGCTGGGTTCTAAGTCATTAAGCACGCAATCATTAAGCACCTGAACTATCACTCAGTACTACGTCACAAGATACCTTTTGAACCTGAGTGGCCAGCGATACTGTGTCAGGCAGCGTTGCCGTAAAGGCCCGCGGGGTCGCTTCTTAATTTGCGTGTGATCATGTTTGGTTATTGTTTGAGGATACGGCTCAACCTAATCTTGTAATAAATAATCATATTTCGGGATAATGGAAATTAGTGCTCGGAAATTTATCTAGAAATGTAATAGAATTTATGTATAGAATGGGAGAATGGTTTAGGAGTATAACAAACCCCATTCACAGATCCGCATGCAATCGGTACGATAAACCCCGTTCACGAAGTAGACATGTCCGGAGGTTCAAACTCATGACCTAAGTCTAAAAATACAAAAAGAAACGAAAACAACCGGCGACCCCAGCGCCTGGGAGCACAGCAGCAGCCCAGCCGATGATTTAAATAAAAAAGAAGAAAAAAGAAAAAAAAGACATAAGAGCATGATACCCATAGAGAACTGCGGATCACCCCCCGACATCATTGTTCTGCGGAACCCCGCTGGATTCAGGAGGTCGTCAAGTTAGTCTGATGGCTACCGGCGTCTATGTACAATAGTGAATCGATATGGAAAGGACGAAAGTCTGAGGATATATCGAACGGAATGAAATAACAGAAAAATCTCCCGCCATTCCCCCCTATCTATCCTGGACCGCTCATCTCCCTGTAGATGTAGTTTAATATTCCTCAATCATGGTTCATAGTCCTCTCTCCCTTATACCCAAAGAATGTAGTTGGTCATATACCCAATTCGTGTTTTGGATGACGCTGACAGCCTCGTACCCCAAAATATCTTAGGCATCATTTGATTGTTGTCTTTATGTGCCTCCACAGCACAAATAATTGCCCCACTATTTGGATAACACATTCGCATGTACCGTTTAAGATGAGCATTTTCACCGGTGACGGTTCAACCAGGGGATATCTAGCACCTGATTGTCGGGAAATGTTTTGAGAAGGTAGCAGAGGACTGGTGCAATCAGGACATCGATGCCGAGAGTGATTGCGACAAGCTCTTCAGTGGATAGCTGTCACTCGAATTAGTATTGCAATGTAAATGAACATACTCTTTTGTGTACCCAATGTAGAAGAAACATCAACCCAATTATATCCTCCAAACAAATGCAAATAGCTTTTGAGCCAGCTCTGTGTTTGCATAGCGATCGCGAACACAGGGGCTACTTTGAATACCTAAGGCGGGTAAAACAACGAGAAGTATGTAGTAACCTGTTCTGTGCTAATTAGAACTCGGACCTCACAGGGATACATTTTTTGCAAACCTAATGTAGATAAGGTGGACCCAAATACGCCAGCCCATCTTCACAACTCCGACCCAGCTCATCAGATATTATCGACGCAAGTTAGTGAGGCAAGGCACACGGCTTTGTCATAAAATGCATGAAATCCATAGAGTCGACATTTTGTAAGGCTGCTGTGGTTTTTAGACCTAACTTGCCTCAAGATGCGTGAATTCATGCATAATTGAGAAAATCTGATCTTTCGCTACTAGGGAGGGTGAAGAACGCTGTAGGCTGAAAAAAGAGGAGGCAGTTGTATACTGCTCCTGCTAGAGAGAAGGAATATTGAATTCTGTTTTGCCTTTTCGGGCACCCATTAGGGTGGTCATTGGCACTGAAGAGATAAAGAAGAGAGAACACACAGGATAAAGGTCAAACTCACTGTCACTCGTGAGGACAATCTGAATGTGTATGGAAGAACTGTTTTTATGATGATGATGAAGAGACGAGAGGGGGGATCCGAAGCCTGTACATACTATGATTCCCCATCACATGACTCACACCTTTCCCTTCTTGGATACATCACGTGTTTCCCCTTGCGTCATTACTTAACTAATTGTCTGCTATACGGATCAATGCATTCCACCCGTGTGTGGAAGCCACTGCTAATGTGGCATGGATGAAACTGATGACAAACCCAACCCATTCCTTTGTCCCTTTCGAAGTCGCCTGCCATGTTGGTTGACGGTACTCAATTGTCTCATGGTTCTTCAGCGTTTGAAAATTCCATGCATTAAAGCGGGAAGGTGACACGCCATCAGCTAGTTGGTTTAGGCCTTGGGCCTGTTGCAGCTCCGGTAGATGACAGGTGTTGCATCGGCAGAATGGATTATTAACACGCCGTTGATCAGGGAAGTTCAGATCAATTGTTGGCTGAAATTGGAGAGCTATCTCCAAGATACGTCTTGCTTCGATAATCTTATATTCCGTGTCCCATGATATGTGCATATGTGTAATGGGAGGTCTTAGTGTCGCAGGCCTCGAGTGACCCTATACGGAATCTAAAACCAAGGAGTTGGTTGTGTCCTTTGTGTTTTCATTGGGTTGAGACCCCGTTGATGGGTAAGAGAATTAACTATTTGTATTGAAAACTATCTCTGATTGGCCCTGCAACTGAAGGGCGGATGGCCTGGTATATATACCAGCCGCCAAGCCCGCCAAGCCCGCTCGTGGTTGTTTAAAACAGGTTTTGGAGCCCGTTCACATGCCACTGTCGTCGAGCCAAGCCCGACGCTAGCAGAGGTGTGGGTGGCTAGCCCATCCACGATTTACAATACATAGTGAGTAATGAGTGACTAAAAGACGTAATGGGAGCGGTAGCAAATACAACAATGAACGACACCCCGTCACAGTATGTATTCCACACTTTTAGCTTGTCTCCAAGTGACACAATCCATCCAGGCTTCTCCGGATGCGATTTGATTGGTCGTGCCATTTGCTCCTGGTCGGGCTAATGAACGCTGCCTCGTCTTGGATCCTCAAGCCTGGTCTCATTACAGAGGTCTAGATCATCACATCAAATGCGGGTTGCAGTGTCCGGGGAATGAAATACCCCAAGAATTCCATCAAAACCTTCCCTAACTTGCACCCATACGTCAATATCGGTAGTCCCAAGTTATGTCCACAACCTAATTAATGCGGGTTAGAATAGTGCACAACACCGGGCAATATTACCTAATATTTACCACCATTGTTGATTTACTTGTCTATTGCAGTCTTGTAACCAGTGTCTGCTGTTTCTTCGGCCACATAACTAGCCGCCCAGTTCCCATGCCTCTCGTAGTGCTCTCTGAATAATTTTCAGGTGATTCGATGACCAACACTTACCGGAATGGAAATAATATATAGGTAAAAGAGTACTGAGATCGGTTAACTCTCGCCTAGTACGATATCTCCAAGAGTAGAGAGTCACATGCCTAGCAGGGGATTAGTCCATAAGCTTACAGCGTTAGGGGCTTGGAATGAATAGGACCGTGAGCTTCGCAGACTTTGCAAGGTCTGTAGATTGAATGATGTATTCGGCTTCAGCTGTAGAAGTAGCTGTACATCGTTGTTTAACTGCCCGCCAGCGGATAGTGTTGGTTGCAAACTGAAATATGTACCCCAAAGTCGATATCCGATTTTCGGCCAGATCGGTCTTCTGCATAATCTGCATCCGAACAGCCAAAAGCAGCTGGGTGCATAGCAGTTACATGTATGGCAGCTGGGCTCAGGCCTTTAGGTCGGTTTTAGGTGAGCATCAAGTTGCGTGTGCATCGAACGCATGTTTCAGCCCATGGTGGAGGGAAGGCCTTGAATATCTCCCGGGGCGAGAAAAACCTGAGGATATTGTACTTGCATAACGAACCTCCTCTTCAACTTCAGGTGGCGAATTGGGGGTTCTCGAGTATTTAGAGAACCTGGTGGAACGACCAGCTCCAGCCATTTTGAAAGAAAAAAATGTAGCTTCGCTCAGAGACCGAGACCGTGCTGAAGAACTAATAGAATAACGTGAGCGGTGTGCTGTGGGTCCCTTATAGGGAGTCCTACACAAGAGAGAGAGAAGAGCAGAGGAGAGAAGAAAGCTCTGAATTGATCCGATCTGCAGCAGTGAAGTGATCGGAACTGATGAGCAGAAGTAGCAAGAAATACACGAGCTATATATATCTGAACGGAGCCTTCAGATGAATGTTCACATTAGTGCCATGTGGAGCTCAGCAAGTTAAGCATGAGACTAGATGAATAGTCCAAGGCGCGGTTATAATAATATAGCTACGTATAGGCCGAATGACATACACTGTATTCTAACAGGTCTGTGGTTAGATTAGTAAATTGGTGCTATGAGCACAGATCGTTAAACGAACGCACACGTATGAGTAATCACGGTGAACATGGTGGGGTGCTTCACTCGTTGTACGTTGGGGCATACTACTGATATTGATAGTGAAGGGTGGGGTGAAGAGTTGCTGTAGAATTCTGAATGGTGAGGAAGTGTGTGGTGTAGTCAACCACAGTGCTAGGCCAAGTATGGCAAAGCAGGAGACAGTGTAGGGATTCGGCGGGGCTGCCTATCAGGCGGCATGGCCGGGCTGAACCGGCCTGTTGTTTCAGGCCAGGCCCAGGCAGACTTCCTTGGGGTCCAGGCCGCCCCAGGAAGGCAGCAGACCGACACTTTGGCGCATGCCGTGCGCAGAGCGACCATAATCCATTGCCATTCCGCTGACCCCCTATAGATCATTGACCACCTTCTTGTGACAATAGTTGGGGGCGTGGTTTAGTGGTATAATACCTCTTTAGCATAGAGGTGGTCCGGGGTTCGATTCCCCGCGCCTCCAGTCACCTTTTTTGTTCCTGAGCCTGACTGAAGCTTCAGATAGTGTTTTGGTTTTTTGGTCAAGTCCGAGTGGATTTGACACCCGTATTTTTGTTTTAAATCAGCAGAAATGACAAGACATCGCATGCCTGCAATCCAGCGAGCGGCGCTAGCCTAAGTATAGCGTAAGTTAGTGGAGGTGCATAAACGCCACGACACAGTGAACTCGCGTTATAAGAAACGGTGCGTCAAAATTTGTATGGGAAAATAAGAAACTCACGTTATAGGCAGGTTTCTTAAGTCTTGACTTACTTAGTAATACATAGAGATACTTATAACGAGGTTGTGGTTGGTCGATGTCGCATGAGCCGTATCAGTTACCCCGCATCGTGGGAATTGTTTCTCCGCGAGTTTACACCACAGTCAAGTGAATAACCTCTTATTCTGCTCACCCAAGTCAGCTGTGTTTAGACATATTGTCGGTCTACCTAGTCATTTTTCACCATGTCATCCAAGCCAGTTCAAACCCGGCAAGCATGGACTGAAAATTTCCCTCGAGCTAGCCTTCCTCAGTTTATTGATTCTGTGGATGACGTGGTGGAATATTCGGTGGAGGCAGAGGAGCAACTGATTTTAGATACCTATGAGCCTACCACCGTCTATGAGTCTGATTCTGATGCAGACAGCGTTCCAGATGTACCTATCATATCTTATAAGACTGCACTGGAAGGCCTTGAACCCCTTGGTCTCTTTCGTTTTCAAAATCCTCAACTTAATTTATAGAAAGGCGAGCAGCTGGGTCTGCAGGGCATGGCTCGCCGGAGGCCAGCCATCACCGGATATTTCACCCCCAACTCGCACATTTCCTAGTTTTTGTGTATATATCTTGTTATAAGAACCTCGCGTTATTAGATACTCTATGGCGGTCCCGAGCAGTTACTTATAACGCGACACCACTGTATCGCGAGTATGGTTGCCAGAGGCACTTGAAGGTCTTGAAACCCTACGTCTGTTTCGTCTTCAAAATCCCCATGTCCATTCAGAGACAGGATAGCAGGTATAGGATGTTCTATATTGAGAAAAGCGAGATATTGAGACTCTACAAGGTATGGCTCGGGGGAGACACCATCGGTCTGCTATCAAGAATTATTTTAAGCCTCTCTCGGATATTTCCTAGTGTTTGTACGTATATCGCGTTATGTATAATAAAACTCGCCCTATAAGCAACATTTTCCCGGTCCCAGGAGTTCTTATAACGCGAGTTCCCTGTGCTTTGATTAATATCTCTGTATCTACTTCCGGATATCTAGTAGCACTACCTCACTAGGCTGGTTACTACCTTGTACAGTGCAGTTGTGCCAACCAGGCTAATTTACAATGGTCACCTGCACTGCAAACTATTATAGGGCCTGAATGAGGGTGTGTGCGTACTAATTGAGAGTAGTAGAATTCAGGATAGTGCACCTGGCATACATGTACTACAGACGTAAACACGATGTAACGATTACTAAGTCATAAAATTAGTACTGACCAAATATGTAAACTCTCTATGTGCCTGTCTATTGTACAAGTACGTATGCCATGGCGTTTTATAAGCATGGCGTTATATATATTTGGTTTGCAATTGTACATTCTAAATTAGCCTGGTTGGCGCAACTGCACTGTACAAAATGGCCGCGTTTTTTTGCGCAGAGAATTGCATTTTTTTCACCTGAATTCGAGGCTCCAGGCGCCCGATTTAATTGAAATCAGGTAGTAAACCCGTATTTGTATGGGCTTCGGGCGCCCGATTTCATTGGAATTAAGCGGTAAGCTCGTGTTTGTATGGGCTTCAGGCACTTTGTTTGGTTGGAATCAAGCGATAGGCTAGCCTTCGGGTGCTTGATTTCCTGGTAAGCAAGCGTTGGTATGGGCTTCCGGGTTGCTTTAAATGCCTTGCTTTCGCGCTCACCCCCCCAAAAAAGCTTTGGACCAGACTCTCTACTAGAGCTTGTGCCAACCAGACTAGGGAGAGGTGGTGCTATCAAAAATCGATCCAGTTAGAGCAAAACGGTCACACTAACCCTTTGATATTTGGGACTGTAAGGATCCCGGAGCAGGCTCTGTGAAGGGTCAAAAAAACTATCCAACTGCAACACCAGGGATTCCCGCGTGGTCACCCACCGCAGTACTAACCTAGCGATCTGAAGCTTAGATATGGCAGAGCGGACGGGATGCCTCGTTTTCTTCAGTCTATGGTCGCAGATGATGATTTTTCATTAATTCTTCTTAGAAACAACCCTATGACTCGAGAAATCTGATGACCTCCTAGCGTGTATTTTCACCAAACCAAGAATGTTGGATTTCCGTATATCCTGCCATGCTATACTTTGTAACGAGGCAGTAGATATGATTGGAAAGCGGGATTCAAGCTTTGCTTGTTAGGGAATACCAGTAGCACCGAAGCCGAAGTTCAAAGGCCCACTCTCATAACGTGCGATAGGCAAAAGAACCCCTCAATGGCCTACGGGAATACTGTAACTAAGAATATTCTGAAAGGGACACACAGGCTGGAGTGTGGTGCAGCGTTCGGGTGCTTCTCTACGGGAGCTATGCTTTGGATGCTTGCAGTCTACGGTGCTGAGCATTGCACTAACCCAACAGGCTGGGCTCTCTATGGAATCACAACATTAGGAACCCAAATGCTCTACATCAGTCTTTCCACCTGTTAGCAATATTTTCCACTCGTCAACAGAACCTCTACAATTGCATACCCTTGGAACTGTAGAATTTGATGCATATGGACACGTTATATATATATTTTTACATACTCAGTACTCATATGCGGCCTCTATAGGGAGGCCATGATGAGCCCCTCAGAAGCCCGAGAGGATTCAAGGAGGCCCAGGTCGGACGACATAGACGATGGCGACGACACCGCCGCAATGATCATAGACACGGATCACATGACATCCGCATTCACCGCTGTGGTCTACCGAATTTTCACTATTCCCTGGGGTGATGACGTCCACGAGGCCACATTGGGCTTCTCCGCATCATCGACCTTACAACACCAGGAAGAGTGGATCGACTTGGACGAGTCCTTCACAGACTGCGCACCGACTCGCTACCAACACCTGGCAAAACAATGAGTCGCAATGGAGAGCGCATTTCCAGCCTTGGTCTCACAGAAAAATGACATAGAAAGTCAACGAGACGAACTAGAGAGGCTGAAGGCATTATCAACACCACCGCCACCACCACTACTATTAGTCAGCCGCGCATCCACTCAGACCCCCGCCGGTGGGACCCAAAGCAGAACCGGCAACACCCTGGATAAAGGATGACCACAAGGGCAACGGAACTCAAATCCTGGGGATTCAGTAGCTAACACGGCCACAGAAGGGCCGGGAAGCTCGCGGCTTCGCTGGTAATCTACATGAAAGAGAAAATCTTCTCAGTTGGGGGCTCCGCATGGGGAGGAAAGTCTTCCGCACCACAGGGTGTGACTGGGATAGATGAGGGGTTTATGTTTTCCTACCCGCAATGTTTATTTTCTACCTGTTGAGCGTTGATTTCGTCTTTCTCCTCCTCGTGCGTCATTATTATTATTTACGGAGAATTTTGCATGGAGCAGAGACTTGTTTTCCTACCGAGTTCGATAGTTGTTTTCGACCTGCGCGACTTGTTGAGCGTGATGTTGTCGTTTTCCCTCTTGAGCGTTGTCATGTATTTATCGCTTGGGCGGCCAAATTAACTTGACCCCTTGACTCCACCCGGGTTTCTGAGTGGCTCATCGTGGCCCCTCCATTGGGGCCGTATGAGTACTGAGTATGTGAAAATATAATAAAAAGAATCTAATTGATCAGCTTAGCTTGATAGTCGTGTTCCTCCTACTCTGTCGGACCCAGCACACAGGGTGCACCTGTGGACACCCGCTTCAAGATGGGGACCATGTAGTCTTCGGCTGCACCAGGTTTCACAAAGAGAGAAAGGACCTCCTTGGACCTCGCAAGGCGTGGGAGGGCCTAGATGCACCAAACTAGGGAAATATGAGGATGATGATAGTCATTGGGACACCATCGAGGCGTTTTTCGATTTCATATATTCGGTGTTTTCCTAGGAGAGTTTTCTTATGGGTATTGTCGTTCGCGTAAGGGAGAAGCAGTCTATTCGTGTTTGTGCGTTAGTTTGTGCGTGGAGAGGCCGTATAAGAGTACTGAATATGTAAAAAAAAATAAAAAACATATCCCCCAGGTCCGGAAAGTGAGCGAAAATCCTGTGAGCATACGTATGAGCATTTAGGTTCATCTTGTAGCCATATAATCTGGGCTTCGTTGCAACAATGGACATTGTTCTGTCAAAATCCCTAATTTGTGCATTTCCATCTCCACATCTCGCACCTGGGGTTCACATCTAGCGCATACTATCCTACCACTTGAGCTGACTAGATACATAGAATACCAGCACACTACTAAGAGAGGATAGTCACAATATCAAACATATATAGGTACACGAAAATTCTCTCCAGATATGTAATGTCGAAACCGCAAAGTGCACATCTACAAACTAATGGTTCTCCCGTGGTGGGGTGGGTCCAATGAATATTTCTCATCCTGCTATGCTGCAACTGCACGCAACATCATATGAAGATGCCAATGCCAGCACGGGTGCCGGTAATACAAGCTGAAGCATTGAACCGGCGGCAGCTCTGGTAGCTTTCGCTTAATCAATCTACATGGTGTGTATCACAACGTTGAGGGAATTTAATTATCCGGTCTAGCTAGATCCACATGTTCGCTAGAATGAGAAACAGATCCATTCAATAAACAACACATGCCATATTGTACCCATTGGTTCCTCCCGCCGATGATTGCTTGAAGGTTTGCCCAGGCTAGAGAGGGCATATCTCTTAGCTCAGGAACATGATTCGCCCGGACGGCTGCAAGCCGTTGATGGGGACCTACATGTAGTGCAGTGCTGTAGACGCCACAGTATCGTAAAGATGGCATTGTTATCAGGGCGGCAAGTTGCCAGAATTCCATTCCTTGGGCCCAGTTCATAGGGGAAGTCTCACCGGAGGGGCCCACATTCAATATAGCTACCCACCCCACAAATGTGCGCCTGGTTACGAGGCATCTCATGACTACGGATAAATAACGCATGTCACAAGCATTAGGGAGTGCTTCTACACAGTCTTCGGCAATGAGACTTTTACAAGGTTCGAGGCACCTTCATAGCTCTCATGTCTAGGTTTACGTTGATCAGGGCAGGTTCGAGTCGCAGGCGAAGCAATAACTGGTTATCATGCGCAACCCACCCTAGTTCCGCATTGTATATTCCCCAGTGCCCCAGCCCTGTCCATTCGCAATATCCTCTCCAGCCTGGAAGCTTTGTTCTTGAAACCTTGATAACAACTGTAATACATCTAAAAATCGATTTATCCTTCTCGGCCCTGAGCTCAAAACGTCTCACAAGAACGGGTTGACAAACCTCACAAATGTCGTTAGGGAACAGATCCGTGAGTAGGTGTGGTGAACCTGACTTAGACCCCCTTTTGATATGACCTCCAATGAACCCCCTTGGATGCAGGAGCCCTCATGTCTCCATGCTACATGGCCATCAGCGGCTACCATCTTCCCCCTAGGGATATCATAGCGGTACGGTATCATCGTTGTGAGTGTAATCGGGGTGGTGGGTATCTTGCAAATCACGCCTGACTTACTGACATCTCCATCTTCGGTGCATAATCAGAGAACCCCGAGCCCCGAGGCAGTTACACACCGGCAGATAAGGTGGGCCACTGCTAGTGGATGAGCTGTGCCCCTCACGCTACATAGAATATTTTCTATCTGGAAGGGTACATTGGGCTTCTTCAATCCTGCCCTCCCCCGGGAATGCTAAATGCAATGCATCGCACGACTGCGAAACTGCAATGAGGTTACCCAATGGCGCCTACCTGTAATATGGAACGGGCTTTGCATTCCCGACAACAACAAGGGCTGCCTATATTCCAGACTAGAACCCCTAACGGATACGACTCTGAGCTTGCCGCGTTGTACGGATATATATATTGGATATGTTTAGAATGAAAGATACTGTTTTTGATGGGTGCATGCACCTGTAGACTGAGGGGACCCCACTACCCACAACGATAAGATCAAAGCAATGGTCAACAAGGCCATGTCATGTGGCCCCCTAATGCTCGGCGCTATCTCGGGTGGCCAACATAACGTGGCTATGGTGAATATAAAGCGCCCTATAGCCGGTGCCAACTGGTCAATCAAACATACCAATCGGCGAAGCACACTAAAGAGACGCTACCTCACCTCTTCCCTTGATATATTAGCAGCTTCACAGTGGAAATCGAACATGGCCCAAGACAGAGAGTTCAGAGGTATTGGGCTACACGAACCCAGACCCAGCCCACCACCAATGACTGCCACCGAAGAGCTCGCAACCCGGTTCGACAACTTATCGGCAAGCGGTGCGCTTCCGGACAGCCGTCCCGTACATAACGAACTCGCGAATTTGTTCTCGGATGCAGCCGGACTCCATTTATTAGTGAACATTACCAACAACAAATTGGCAAGAGTTGAGAAAGCCCTGGAGAACAAAGATACAGCGGGGTTACCAAATCTGGGGCAGGTGATTTGCAATGCCATCAAGGCAATTACCGAGGAGCGTGGTGGACATGAGGTCGACCTGTCCCAGCTAAAGAAAGATGCTAAGGACACCGGTACCAGCCTGGAGAACTATCTTAAGCAACACGGGCTGATCCTCGGGGAGGGCTCCGTGGCCTATGTCACTCAAGAGATTGCGAGGCTCGAACCTATGATCGCGGAGATCCAGAAAAGCCTTGAGGATCTTAAGCTAAGGCTTGACCAAGTTGTAAAAGACTTCTATGGCTAGCGAAATGGATGAACGAAGAATGTAGTAAGGTGATGAATGGTGATGGAAGCGTCACAGTGGACCCAGTGCAGAGAACCCAAAGTGGGAGGGCAGGGTAAATACGGAATAGAATTATTTCGATTTTTTTGTTGTTTCCCTTGTTATTTCGAAGTTTCCTAGGCCTGGGAGGCTGGAGGATTTTGAGCATGTTGTTCCAGAGACATAGACTTGCGTAAAACAAATTGAGCCGGTTGAGCTAGAAAAAACAGACCTCGTAACCGCAGGCGCTCGCTATGACTACGGCAAAGTCCTCCATTCTCCCGATCACCAGAGGTAGTTGCTGCCGCCACACCAGTAGCTGCCACGTCTGTACATGGGTTCCAGGGATATTTCTCTACGATCAGATGGTTGCTTTGAGTCCCCCTAAAACCGTCCTTGGCATAAAAACCCTAAAATACTCGTCTGTTGCATTATTCCCTTGCAATCGATTCCCGTTCCCAGCGTTGCACCATGCACTAGGCGGGGAATCGGAGCCAAAAGTGCCAACTAGGAGTGTTATAGTACAGGCGAAACTCGATAACTACATCCCCTATGGTTGCATAATATCCTTACATGCATAGGACCTTCTGGCCATGCTCGGGACTAAGGTGATATACATACAGTCGAACCTGTCTTACTGCATGTCCGTCAGGACACTTCTTATGCATTAAGGGAGGTTATGCAGGATGTGCAGGAATGAGAAAAATACCTAATTTCAGCTAGTTACAGGATACTCCGAGCCCTTCACAGCCCCAATCTCTCACTCCACTCCAATCCGCTTCTCAATTGCATTACTATAGTATACTCCGTTTCCGGATCCAACAAATATGGCGGAGCGCTCATCTAATCCGTACCAAGTAGCAGACAAATTTCTGAACCAACGTGAGCTTGCGGGTATGAAATCTGAAAATTTCCAATCCTAGTGAACTACTGATATTGAGAACCCCTTTGTGAGTGAATATTCTTACATCATCTGGGGTGGTCCCTTGCCACCTTTATACTACAACTACCTGCAAAGTTCCCATTGTTATATACATTTTTTAAAAAAACTTGACTATGTTTTCCCAGATTCAACTTTTTTCCCCCAGATAGCTAACAACATATCTTTGATTTTAGCCTAATCACATCCTGCCTGTACATACATACTAAATCTGAGCTTCAATGTGCTGTGGCTGATACATGCGATCCAGCTATGCAAACTTTCTTTAAGATAATGTAAATTTCCCCTGACAAAAAATCGTCCGCGGCCTGCTATTCGCTTTCGCCGAATATGGTAGATGCAATGTCACGGTTCAACTGCACCTCTCTAATTACGTGCATAGCTTTTTACTGGTCCCAACGCTAGTCTTCTACTATATACTGAAGCTACTGAGACAAATTCTTCGACCAGTGCACCCCGTGGGCAACTAGACATAGTAGGGATTGAACCTGTAGATCAACATCAGGCTATTGCATATGTAGGTGCGACTAATTTCAGGACAATAAGTAGGGTTTAACATGGGCTTGAGGACATGGTGATCTGGTTCGGCTATCCCATAAGTAGTAATCGGGATTTGCAAGGTCATTTTATGAAGAGCTGGAGTTCATATCGATCTACTGGCAAACCACGTCCCTGGTCAATTCCTAAGATATAGGGTGGATTTAACGTGAAAAAGAGTGTTCCTGCATGAGCTCAGCCTATGTCTTAGGAATTGACTAGGGACGTTGTTTACCAGTGAGTGCAGTATCTAAAGCGACGTTTCCACCACCATCATTTCCACCTCTATTCCCATCCCCATTGGCATCTCGATTCCCACTCCATTCCACCTCCATTCGTTCTGACTGATTCTGCTGATGGGTTCCTACCATTCCCACCTACAACATGTCTAACGAGGCCAGTTCTACTGCTGATTCTGGCATCTTGAGTTGGGACGCTGATTTGAACCCTGATTTTCTAGGCTGATTTGGGTGGTGATTTCTAGAGTGATTTGGAAGGGATTTCAAGCTTATTTGTGTGTGGTTTTATGGGACACTAATTTCTGTTTTTCTTTTGAAGTCTATACCCCTAATCAGTCTAAGGCTATGCGGCGGCCTGGAACCTTTGACGGAACCCTCATTTGGAGCGGTTGACCCCCGAGAAGACTAAACTCCCTACATACAAACTGTGCGAGACCTGAATCCACTGTATAAGAAAAGAAAGACCCAGTCAGAGTAATAGAGACGTGATATACAAGCTGACATCAAGAGTCTTCCATCACCAATCACTGCGTTCCACCCTTCTCCTCCCTCTGTCAAAGTCGTAGGCTCCAACCGGAAGCCAGCGTCCCCTCACCTTCAGTTGGCTCTTGAGTGCCAACTTCGTATCAAAAAACACCACAACGGAGCTAGTGAATTTACCCAATCTCCGCATACCTCCCAAGAGCCATCGTGCCCCCATTATCCCCTTCACTCCTACACCCTGTATCGTATCTGCCATGAATCTCTGGCAGGGGACCCCATGGATCACCATCGCCTTAACTAACGGTCTGTTGTCGTCAGGTGATGTGCTCCAAAGGGGTGTTTTGGCTGGTTGGGATCAATTTTTGAATGATAGTTTCTTAGTTGATTTGCATACTGATTTATAAGCTACTTTGGATAGTGTTTTATCGGATGATTTGTATGCTAATTTATAGGTTGGTTTGAACAGTGGGTTCTTGGATTATTTAAATGGTGGTTTTTTGGGTCATTTGCACAGTGACATCTAAGTTGATCTGGACAGTGATTTCTAGGTTGAGTTGAGCGGTGGTTTCTTGGGTGATCTGCATACTGATTTATAGCTTGGTTTGGACGGTGATACCTTGGGTGATTTAAACAGTGGTTTCTTGAGTAATTTGTATGCTAATTTTTAGGTTGGTTGGAACTGTATTTCATAAGTGAGTTGTATACTGATTTCTAGGGTGATTTGGATGGTGGTTTCTAGGTTATTTGAAATTAAACCTTATCAAGTGCTATGAATCCCAGCTATCCTGAATGCATGAAATCCGACCTAATTTAAAGGTTGATTTGGGGCTTATTCAGCGACATATCTACTGGTATTTCAACTAATATGCCAGAATATTTGGAGTTACAGTGCATTACCACCTTGAAAGTGTGAAATCTGAGCCGATTTAAGCATTGAATCAGAGGCTAATTCTAGTCATATTTATTCTGGTGGTAATTGCAGTATGAAGGAAAGAGGTGAGCATGGCATCGGGGTAGAAATATTGTATATGATGGGATTTAGCATGACAGGTTTCTAAACATACAAAGGTTGAGACTGGGCATGGGGGAATGGCTGGCACCACCTCTGATCAACAATGAGATAAATTCTTTTCTGTAACTCATATTACCAATTGCAGTTTAGCATTGAGAGCTGGAGTAATAATGTTCAAGACTCCTTATCTCCAAGCCGATTTAATATAGCGAGAGCAAGATTGAGATTGAATATTGTGAATATGAATATATGCGAGATTGTGGTGGGTTTGCACATACTAAATGGTGGTATCCTCACCAAACCCCTTACCTTCCACCCCAAAGATAGAGCCTGTATGTTCAGATACAAGCCCATGCAGAAGAAAAGAAGAACAAGAAAGGGCTAGTCTGTATTTAGTTCTGGCGGTATACAGTTGCTCGGTCTCGCTGTCTTGATGTGCTTATTTATGTGATGTCGATGAGAGATGATCTCCTGTCCTAGTTGCTTCTGGTGGATGGCCTTTATGGCCATTCCCTCGTAAGCCTCACTAAGCTATTGTTATATACCTATCTATGCTATCGAATGCAATGAAAACTACTACCTATCTAACGAGAAAAGAGGGGCTACTATTATGCCCCCGTGACACCCCTCTTCTTCAGGTATGGTTAGGAATCATCTCAATCGTCCTCTAATAAAACAGCTAGCTACTATAGAGTAAAAAAGATAAAGAAATCCTTGCGACTGCCCCTTCCTTTTATTTCATTCTCCTACTACCTACTCACTCCCGCAGGATAAAAGGGTTCACCCGATCTATGAGCCAGCCCCTATGAATTGTCCCATTGGTGGAATCGAAATCAATCTTCCCTTTAAACGAGTTGTAGGTGATTTTTGCCGGTCCTTTCCACCTATCCTCCCCTGGATTTCCTGGCTTGTGCTGCTTTGCGTAATTCTGGAGCAGTATTAAGTTATCCACTTCCTATTATCTATATATCGTCTTCCTTCTAATAGGATTGGCTGCCCATGTACTCGTAGCACTTCAAGGTAGTCATGGCGCATTCCAACCTTTGCATGCGTCATACCCGCCTCTGGCTCTACATATTAGCAGGGTGTGTTGGACCATAATTCCTAAGCCTAGATCGATCAATATCCTGACCCACCCTACCATTGTACTCTTGCCTCCGATTCCTATCACTTCATTTCTCGTTCAGGGCTTGATCACCGTATATACGCCATTCTCACGCACAATCTTCGTGGATATCTTGGAGCTCACCTACTTGTACTTTGCGCCACAATGCAATAACATGTCCTGGTTGAAGGTGCTACCAAAGTTAGCTTCTGCTAAGAAAGCTGGCGACCACTCCTATGCATCCTCCCTCTCAGCTGCATTTGCATTCACTAAACTCGGTAGACTCTGAACATAACTGCCGGATCGGTACAGTCACCACTGTATCCTTAGCCCCGTTGTCTGCTTGAACGAAAGGCTTTTCTGAATCATATTGCTTGCGAGTTTTGCGCCTATCAACTGCTGAAGGGTAGACCGTGTCTGGATTGCCTCTGGCTGGATAGGCTTGTTCGATATGAGTCTTGCTTGACTGAGCTTGACAGTCTTGTTCGGGGAACAGCTATGACTTCAGAATAGAGTACCGGTACCAATCGCCTGGCAACACAGACTGGCCACTATGAAGATGAGTAAAATGGTGATTACGGAGTCAGCGGCTCGCATTAAAGGAGTGTATGATGATGACTTCGAGTTTGAGTTCGGCATGGTAACGGTGGATAGCTTCATCATTTCTTATTTCACCACCGCATCCCCCTGCGTGGTGACCATAATTCCAACAGTTCCAACATAGGACTTGAGCCAATCTCGGGTTTTCTCTATTGCTAACTCCTCCAGGCCTATTCTGCCTAGGGTTGCCATTCATAAGCTTCTTCTGTGAGTCCAATAAAACCTTCTCACGATTAACGTATTTGACGGGGATCCGGCGCACTACCGGGATCCGGCGCACTTCCGGGATGCATGTATTTAATTGTTAAAAAATCGAATTATAATGCAAATAGG
>Ga0307511_10001347_pt1 | contig 26036 bp, 27 predicted proteins | sample 13_EM_MG_FD_200266 | JGI IMG/M metagenome (GOLD analysis project Ga0307511, IMG submission 200266) | Populus trichocarpa ectomycorrhiza microbial communities from riparian zone in the Pacific Northwest, United States - 13_EM | ecosystem: Host-associated > Plants > Roots > Unclassified | place...
GGTCGAGGTGATCGCCGAGCTGCTCGGCGTGCCGACCGAGGACCGGGCGCTCCTCCAGCCGTGGTCGAACACCATCGTCAAGATGTACGAGTTCGGGCTGCCCGACGAGCAGCGGGCCCGGGCCGAGCGGGCCGCCGCCGAGTTCGTCGGCTACCTGCGGGAGTTGATCGGGCTGCGGCGCAAGAAGCCGGGCAGCGACCTGGTCAGCGACCTCGTCGCCGAGACCGACGCCGACGGCGCCAAGCTGACCGAGGACGAGCTGGTCGCCACCGCCGTGCTGCTGCTGATGGCCGGGCACGAGGCCACCGTCAACGTGATCGGCAACGGCGTGTTCGCGCTGCTGCGGCACCGGGACCAGTGGCAGCGGCTGGTCGACGACCCCGGCCTGACGCCCACCGCCGTCGAGGAGCTGATCCGCTTCGACTCGCCGCTGCAGCTGTTCGAGAGAACCGCCACCGCCGAGGTGGAGCTCGCCGGCATCACCCTGCGCCCCGGCGACAAGATCGCCGCCCTGCTCGGCGCCGCCGCGCGGGACCCGCTGGTCTTCGCCCGGCCCGACACGCTGGACATCGGCCGCTCCCCCAACCCCCACCTGGGTTTCGGCGCCGGCATCCACTACTGCGTCGGCGCGCCGCTGGCCCGCATCGAGGTGGGGGCGACTCTCACCGCGCTGACCAAGCGCCTGCCGAAGCTGGAGCTCGCCGCGGAACCCGTGCGACGGGCCGAATTCGTCATCCGGGGACTCAGCTCGCTGCGGCTAACGAGCTGAGCCAGCCGGGCGGGTGGCGCGGAGCGGGGGTTCGGGGGCGTCGACGACCTTGAGGACCTGGAGGCGGTGCACGGTCACGAGGTCGACGGGCTCCAGGAGCAGGGTGACGCGGGTGACGAACAGGGCCCCGGTGGCGGCGGTGAAGGCGGCGACGAGGTCGGCGAGCAGGTGGAGTTCGACGCCGTTGGCCTGGGCCTGGACGCTGGTGCCGAAGAGCAAGAGCAGCCAGACGACGGCGAAGAGGAGCTCGCCGGCGACCCAGGAGATCCACCAGAGGCGGAGCAGGCGGGAGGGGCTGGGGCGGGCGGCGGCGGGCTTGCGGGCGGCGGCGTGTTCGAGCTCGGCGAGGATGGAGCCGGCGACGGCCAGGTTGAGGCCGGGCACGAGCAGGCCGATGAGCACGTCGCGAAGGGGGCGGGCGGGCCGCTGACCGGTGACGGAGGCGGCGACGTCACGGGCCCGGAGCACCCACAGAACGCCCAGCGCCAACGAGGACAGGGCGGCGAGCCCGGAGACGACGCCGGCGGTGACGACGAGGGCGTCGGAGAAGGCGACGACGCTGCGGGACAGGGCGCCGCCACGGCTGAGGATGAGCAGCACGTACCGCCAGCCCTCACCGACGGCAGCGATGCCAAGGGCGGCGGTGGTGACCCACAGGGTGGCGACGAGGTTGCGGGACAGCATGCGCAGCTGGTCGAGGGGCTTGAGCTTGGCCCGGCGGCCGAGCGACACGGGCCAGCGCCAGCTGAGCTGTGGGAACCCCCACCGAGGGGGCACGGGGTAGGAGGGCGGCCCGGTGTACGGCAGCGGCCGCCGCGCGGCGCCCCGGGGCGCGCCGGCCTGCGGCGGCGGGGTCGCCACCCACTGCCACCGCCCGGCCATCGTCAGATCACCTCGGGGACGACGCCCTCGGCGGCGACCAGCGGCAGCCCAGAGATGTGCCACGACTGCATGCCACCGTCGACGTTGACGGCGTCCCAGCCCTCCTGGTTGAGGTACATGGTGGCCCGGGCCGACCGACCGCCCATCCGGCACACGACGTACACCTCACCGGCGTCCTGGGGCACCTCGCCGATGCGCGCGGCCAGCTCGCCGAGCGGGATGTGGATGGCCTGCGGCGCGTGCCCGGCCTCCCACTCGTCGTCCTCCCGGACGTCGAGCAGCACGGCGTCTACGGGCACCTGGTCGACCGACGTGGTCGGCACCTCCTGCGGCATCATGCCCCGAATGCTGCCACGCGACGGCGTTGGACAGGCGTGAACCCACCTCAGCCGAGCGTGGCGATGCGTTCCCCGACCGCGGTGAGCTGAGATTCGGTCAGCGGTAGGGAGTGCCGCCCGGCGCCTTCCGGCACGGCGACGGCGCCGGGATCGTCCTTGTTCACCTGGGTCCAGTCGGCGCTGGAGAAGCCCTCGGCCGTGACGATGTAGAGCCGGTGCGCGGGCGTGTAGACGCGCAGCGCCTGAGCCGGGTGTCCCGGGTCGTACTTCGTCTCGGCGTACAGCTGCATGATGGTGCCGTCGGCCAGGGTCTTGCGCTGTGGCGCGGTGCAGACCCCGCCGACGTACTGCTCGCTGTCGGCGGCCTGCGCCGGGGTGCCGCTGAAGCCGTGCACCTCGACGTAGACGCTGCCGCCGCCGCCGGAGTCGATGACGTCGGCCCAGGTGCTGGCCAGCACCGAGTTGCTGCTGATCGGCTGGTTGGACGCGGTGTCCCGGGTGATCCTCAGGTTCGCCGTGGGCGCGGCCTTGGTCAGCGCCTTGAGCAGCGTGCCGCTCAAGGCGGTCACGTCGACCGGGTCGACCTTGGGCTCGCCCGGCACGGTGACGCCGTTGGAGCAGTCGGTGCTGTCCCGTTTGGAGGTGGACGGCGGGGCCGCAGCCGACCAGCCGGACAGGCCTGTCGTCGACGTGACGCTCGTGGGCGGCGACGCGACGAGCTGGTTGCCCGGCAGGTTGTCGCGCAGCACGGCGGTGGTGACGCCGACGCCGGCAACGACGGCGACCACGCCCAGGGTGGCCGCCATGCGACGAGCGCGCAGCCGACGGCGGCCGCGCCGCACCACGTCGTCGAGCAGGGTGTGCACGGGCGGCGGCGCCTGGCTGTGGACCTCGGCGCGCAGCTGGGCGAGCAGCTTCTCGTCCTCGGCGTCCACGCTGCTCACCTCGCCGCCTGCAACAAGCCGGTCACCGCACCGTACGCCTTGCGCAGGGTGGCCAGGCCACGGGCGGTCTGGCTCTTGACCGTGCCGGTGGTGCAGCCGAGCGTGTCGGCGACCTCCTCGACGGACAGGTCCTCGATGAACCGCAGCACCAGCACGGCCCGCTGCCGCGCCGGCACCGCCTGGAGGGCCTTGAGCAGCGACGGCCGGTCCTCGACGCTGGAGGTGTCCTGCTCGACGACCACCTCGGGCGGGTCGGCCATCACCTGCTCGCGCCGCCGCCCGCGCCGTTTGGTGTCGAGGAAGGCCCTGGTCAGCACGGTGTGCAGGTACGCGTCGGCGCTCTCGATGCGGACCTTGTTCCAGCGCCCGTACATGCTCACGAACGCGGTCTGGGCGATCTCCTCGGCCTCCAGCCAGTTGCCGCACAGTGCGTGCGCCATGCGCCGCGCGCCATCGAACCGGCTGGTGAAGAAGTCGGCGAAGCCGTCGTCACGTCTTGCCACGTCTGGGGGGACGCTCCATCCCCCGAACGGGTTGCGCACGGCCGTCAGGCCGTCGAGGAGGAACGCCGGGACCGCAGCCGGGACCGGATGGCCAGCTTGCGGTGCCGGCCGTCGGTCTGGCCCTCGCCGAAGCGCAGCACGTCCCGGTCGCGGGTGAAGCCGAGCGGGTCGGGGGCGTGCAGCCGGAGCATGATCCGGTTGACGTCCTCGGGCCGTCGCCGGCTGGTCGCCTTGCTCACGATGATCATTGTGAGGAACGCGATCGGCACGGTGATCAGCGCCGGCTGCCGCACCACGGCCGGCGCCCAGTCGCCGGTGTAGCCGCTGACGATGTTGGTGACCAGGGCCAGCGCGACCAGGCTGCCGCCGAGCACCATGCCGGCCCCGGCGCCGACCCAGGTCAGGCCCCGCCACCAGATGCCGAGCATGAGCACCGGGCAGAAGGTGGACGCGGCCATGGCCAGCGCCATGCCGACGCCGAGCGACACGTCGTTGCTGCGCAGCAGCAGTGCCCCCACCAGCGGCGCGACCACCACCAGCACGGTCGACCAGCGGAAGTCCCGGACCCGGCCGCGGGAGACGTCGGTGGAGACCACGCCGGCCAGGCTGACCAGCAGCCCGGACGAGGTGGACATGAACGCCGCGAACGCGCCGGCGGCCACCACCGCGCCGAGCAGCTGGCCGGGCAGGCCCGGCAGCATCGCGGCCGGCAGCAGCAGCACCGCCGCGTCGGTCTTGCCGGTGACCAGCAGCTGCGGCTCGTAGATCCGGGACAGCGCGCCGAGTAAAGCCGGGAACAGGTAGAAGGCGCCCAGCAGCAGCAGCACGTGCAGCGTGGTGCGGCGGGCCGACCGGCCGTCGGGGTTGGTGTAGAAGCGGGCCAGCACGTGCGGCAGGCCGAGAATGCCCAGGAACGTGGCGAAGATCAGGGAGTAGGTGTCGAACAGCTCCGGCAGCCCGCCGGACTGCGGCCGCAGCCAGTCGGCGTTGTCCTGCACGGCCCCGGAGACGGTCGGCACCGGCGTGCCGGCGCTGAAGGTCAGCTGCGTCTTGGCCCCGATCCGCTGCTCGCCGGCGTTCCACCAGGCCGGCCCGTCGGCCCGGATGCCGTTGACCCAGCCGTGCACGTCGGGCAGCCGCATGGGCTGCGGGACCTCCAGCTTCACCGCCTGTTCCAGGGTCACGGTGGTGTCCTGGGTGAACATCGGCGGCCCGGGCGCGGTCAGGCTCTGCTGCCCGTCCGGCGGCCCGCCGCCGGCGAACACCACGCACAGCACGAACGCCGGCACGGTGATCGCGAACAGCTTCACCCAGTACTGGAACGCCTGGACCAGGGTGATGGCCCGCATGCCGCCGCTGAGCACGTTGACCACCACGACGATCGTGACCACCACGACGCCGAGCCAGTCCGGCGCCCACGGCAGCACGCTGTTGAGGGTCAGGCCGGCCCCTTGCAGCTGCGGGATCAGATAGATGTAGCCGATGGCCACGGTGATCACGGCGGCCAGGCCGCGCAGGCCGCGGGAGCCGAGCCGGGCCTCCACGAAGTCGGGCAGCGTGTACGCCCCGGAGCGGCGCAGCGGGGCCGCCACGAACAGCAGCAGCGCCAGGTAGCCGGCGGTGAAGCCGATGGCGTACCAGAGCTCGTCGGGCCCGTTCTTGAGCACCAGGCCGACGATGCCGATGAACGAGGCCGCGGACAGGAACTCGCCGGCGATGGCGGCGGCGTTCTGGTGCACCGACACCCGGCGGCGGGCGACCAGGAAGTCGCGGGTGGTGTTGGCCGTGCGGGAGCCGTGATACCCCAGGTAGAAGGTGCCGAGCACGATGACGGAGATGCTCACCAGGGCCAGCGCGTTGAGGCCCATGTCAGCGGTCGACCATGCTGACGAAGTCGCGCTCGTGCCGTTCGGCCCGCCGCACGTACCACACGCCCAGGCCGTAGAGCAGCGGATACGGCAGCGCCCCGAGCAGCACCCAGGGCAGCCGGATGCCGAAGACCGTCAGGTCGCCGAACGCCGGGAACAGGAAGAACAGCAGCGGCAGGCTGGCCAGCGAGACGATGAGCAGCACCGCCATCCAGAAGGAGGTGCGGAACTGGGCCCAGACCAGGCTGCGCACCAGGTGCTCGCCGACGCTGGTCTGCTCCTCCAGCTCGACGATGGTGCGGGCGACCGTGCGCGAGCCCTTGGCCTCGGCCAGCACGACCTTCTTGCGCCGCGGTGGCTTGCGGACCGGTTGCGGCTGCCGCTCGACCGGCACCAGCTCGGTCGAGGGCTTGTCGGGCGTCCGCTCGCCGGTCATGTGCCGGCGCCCCAGCCGTGCTTGGGCTGCCGGACCAGGCGGTCCTTGAGCTCACGGGTGTGCCGCCGGCTGACCGGCAGCTCCTTCTCGTCGGCGCCGGCGCCGACCACCACGGTGTAGCCGGAGGAACCCATGCGCAGCTCGGTGACCAGCGGCAGCGACACCAGGAAGGACCGGTGGATGCGGATGAAGCCGGCGTCGGCCCAGCGTTCCTCCAGCTGGGCGAGCGGGATGCGGACCAGGTGGCTGCCCTCCGCGGTGTGCAGCCGGGCGTAGTCCCCTTGGGCCTCCACGTACCGCACGGTCGAGCGGGGCACCAGCTTGGTGGTGCCGGCCAGCTCGACCGGGATCACCTCGTCGTCGTTCTGCTGCTCGACCGCGCCGCCGACCGGGGCCGGCGGGGCGGCGGTGAGCAGCCGGAACTTGGCCACCCGGTCGATGGCCATGTCCACCCGGGCCTGCTGCGGCGGCTTCACGATGTAGTCCAGCGCGCCCAGCTCGAACGCGGTGACGGCCTCCTCGGACAGCCCGGTCACGAACACCAGCTGCGGCTTGTCCCGGAACGCGTTGATGACCTGGGCCAGTTCGAGGCCGGACAGGCCGGGCATGGAGATGTCGGCGAACACCGCGTCGACCGGGCACAGCCCACGGTCCAGCCGCAGCTTGGTCTCGTCGTCGCTGCCGCGGATGACACGCAGCGCCTCCGCCGCGTCGAAGGCCGTGATGACCCTGCGGACCTGTGGGTTCTGGTCGAGCAGGTAGGCCAGCTCGTCGAGCCCGTGCGCCTCGTCATCGACGGCCAACACGAGGAGACCGGGGGTGGTGTCCTGAATGCTCACTGTGCCGCGCAATCTTGCCGATCGACCGGTGGGTGTGTCCATCTTCGACCACCGTTCGATTCGGGTGAAGCCGGCCCCACCACACGGACGCGTCCCTGGCCACGCACGGTGATGTACGTGGCCGGGGCGCGGGGCGGTTCAGAGCCCGAATCGGGACCAGACGGCGCGCTGCTCGATGGCGTCGATCGCGGACAGCACCCGGTCGCCCGCGGTGCCGAACAGCGCGCTGCTGCCGCCGGCGATGCCGAGCCGGGCCAGCAGCGGCTTGCGCGATTCGGAGACCGTGATCTCCGCGCCGGGGAACTTCTTGGTCACGACCTCGCGCAGCGACCCCAGCCCGTCGACCAGACCCAGCTCCAGGGCCCTGGCCCCGGTCCACACCTCGCCGGTGAACAGGTCCGGGTTGTCGGCCAGCTTGTCGCCGCGGCGCTGCTTCACCCAGTCGGTGAACTCGGTGTGCAGCTCGCCCTGCAGGCCCTTGAGCCAGGCCACGTCCTCGTCCTTGACCGGGCTGAACGGGTCGAGACGGTGCTTGTGCTCGCCGGCGGTGAAGACCCGGCGCTCGACACCGAAGCGCTCCAGCAGGCCGGTCAGGCCGAAGCCGGCGGTGATCACGCCGATGGAGCCGACCATGGAGGTGCGGTGGGCGTAGATCTCGTCGGCGGCGCAGGCCAGCCAGTAGCCGCCGGAGGCCGCGACGTCCTCGCAGAACGCCAGCACCGGCACGTTCTTCTTGGCCGCCAGCTGCCGGATCCGCTCGCCGACCAGCGCGGACTGGGTCGGCGAGCCGCCCGGGGAGTTGATCGCCAGCGCGACCGCGAGCAGCCGGTCGTGGCCGAACGCCTTGGTCAGCGCGCCCTCCACGGCGTTCAGGCTGATCGAGCCGCGGCCGACCGGCGACGGCGTCGGCGTGATGACGCCGTGCAGCCGCACCACCGCGACCACCGGGGACTGGTTCATCCGGTCGCCGATGAGGGGCAGCCGGGCCGCCAGCTTGTCGGTCAGCTTCTCCGGGACGCTCATGGCCACGAATCTACGCGTGAACAGTGTTCAGCGCGTTCGCCGTCAGCGGACCGGGCTCAGCCGCGCCCGGCGCTCGTCCGGACCGGGCCCGTCCTCGGCCCCGTCGTCCGGCACCACGGCCAGCACCGGCCGCACGCCGGGGCTGAACTTGGGCACCCGCATGGTGACCTTCATGCCAGCGTCCGGGGCGGTCTCCACCATCAGCGCGTAGTCCTCGCCGAACACCGTGCGCATCCGGTTGTTGATGTTGCCGATGCCGACGTGGGCGCCGGACTTGTGGGCGTCCTTGAGATCGTCGAGCAGCAGGTCGGCGTCCATGCCGACGCCGTCGTCCTCGACGCTGATCAGCGCCTCGCTGCCGTTGTCCTGGGCGATGATGGTGACCGTGCCGCCGCCGGGCTTGTTGGCCAGGCCGTGCTGCACGGCGTTCTCCACCAGCGGCTGGAGCACCAGGAACGGCACCACCACGTTGAGCACCTCGGGCGAGATGCGCAGCCGCACGGACAGCCGCTCGTTGTAGCGGGCCCGCTGGATGGTCAGGTACCGGTCGATGTTGCGCAGCTCCTCGGCCAGCGTCGTGAACAGGCCGTTGGCCCGGAAGGAGTAGCGGGTGAACTCGGCGAACTCCTGGAGCAGCTCGCGGGCGTGCTCGGGGTCGGTGCGGACCAGCGAGCCGATGGCGTTGAGCGCGTTGTAGACGAAGTGCGGCGAGATCTGCGCCCGCAGCGCCTTGACCTCGGCCTGAGCCAGCCGCTGCCGGGACTCCTGCAGCTCGCCCAGCTCCAGCTCGGTGCAGACGAAGCGGGCGACCTCCTGGGACATCCGGTAGAGCCGCTTGCTGCCGACGCCACCCACGATGATCAGCGCGCCGCGGGTCCGGGACTCCACGATCAGCGGCACGATCACCGCCTGGCGCATCTTGCAGTTGCCCTTGTCGGTGCACTCGAGCTCGTCGTGCTCGACGAACTCCTTGCGCTCACCGCTGATCGCCTTGACGATCGCGTCCTGCAGGTCGACGTAGTGCTCGTTGGCGTCGCCGTCCCAGGACAGCAGGGCGCCGCGCTCGTCGGTCATCCCGACCGCCACGCACTTGAGCAGCTCGACCAGGTTCTTGCACGCCTTGTCGGCGGCATCGGGGGTCAGCCCGTCCCGCAGGTCCGGCGCGGCCTTGGACATGCGGTGCAGCGCGTCGGCGACGGCTTCGTCGACCGACGTGCTGACCCGCCGAGCCCGGCACAACAGCACAAACAGCCCGAGCACGGCGAGCGTCGCGATGATGCCGAGCACGGTTTGCTCGGTCAGGAGCTCGACCACCCCGTTATGCTCCGCCGATCAGGGCCGATGGGCAAGCTCTCGTCAGGCTGACGGACGGGCGTATCGGTGAACGGTCCACTACCGGCTGCGACCGAGTAGACATCCGATGAATCACCGTGCAGGGTAGTTCCGTGCCTGGTCCACGAGTTGGTCTGTTCGCCACCTGTCTCACCGACACGTTCTTCCCGTCGACCGGCCGGGCGGTGGTCCGGCTGCTGGAGCGGCTCGGCTGCCAGGTCGACTTCCCGATGGATCAGACCTGCTGCGGCCAGATGCACTACAACACCGGCTACCGGGACGAGGCGCGGTCGCTGGCGCAGAAGTACGCGGCCGTGTTCGCCGGCTACGACGCGATCGTGGCGCCGTCCGGGTCGTGCGGCGGCATGGTGCGCGAGATCCACCCCGAGCTGCACGGGTCATCCGATGCCTTCACGCACACCTATGAGCTGTCGGAGTTCATCGTGGATGTGCTCGGTGTGACGGATGTCGGCGCGTACTTCCCGCATCGGGTGACCTACCACCCCACCTGCCATTCGCTGCGGATGCTGGGCGTCGGCGACAAGCCGCTGCGGCTGCTGCGGGCGGTGCGCGGGCTGGACCTGGCCGAGCTGCCGGAGGCCGAGTCGTGCTGCGGCTTCGGCGGCACGTTCGCGGTGAAGAACGCCGACACCTCGACCGCCATGCTCGGCGACAAGATGCGCTGCGTGCTCAACACCGGCGCGGAGGTGCTGTGCGCCGGCGACAACTCGTGTCTGCTGCACATCGGCGGCGGGCTGTCCCGGCTGCGCACCGGCGTGCGCACCGTTCACCTGGCCGAGATCCTGGCCAGCACCGAGGAGGAGCCGTGGGCAGCAACCCCGTGACCTGGCTGGGCAGCCCGGTTTTCCCGAAGGCCGCCCGCGCCGCCCTGGCCGACACCCAGCTGCGCCGCAACCTGCGCAAGGCCACCCACACCATTCGCGACAAGCGGGCCCGCGCGGTGGCCGAGCTGCCGGACTGGGAGGAACTGCGGCTGGCCGGCGAGGCCATCAAGGACGACGTGCTGTCCAATTTGGACACTTACCTGGAACGGATCGAGGCCGCCGTCACGGCCCGCGGCGGCGTGGTGCACTGGGCGCGGGATGCCCGTGAGGCCAACGAGATCGTGCTGCGGCTGGCCCGCGAGGCCGGCGCCGACGAGGTGGTCAAGGTCAAGTCCATGGCCACCGCCGAGATCGGCCTGAACGAGGCGCTGGAGGCCGGCGGCATCCGGGCCGTGGAGACCGACCTGGCCGAGCTGATCGTCCAGTTGGGACACGACCGGCCCTCGCACATCCTGGTGCCGGCCATCCACCGAAACCGTTCGGAGATCAAGGAGATCTTCCAGCGGGAGATGGACGAGAAGCCGACCTCCGACGAGCCCCGGGCGCTGGCCGAGGCGGCCCGGCGGCACCTGCGGCGCAAGTTTCTGTCCGCCCGGGTCGCCGTGTCCGGGGCCAACTTCGGGGTGGCCGACACCGGGTCGATCGCGGTCGTGGAGTCCGAGGGCAACGGGCGGATGTGCCTGACCCTGCCGGAAGTGCTGATCACCGTGATGGGCATCGAGAAGCTGGTGCCGACCTGGCGGGACCTGGAGGTGTTCCTCCAGCTGCTGCCCCGGTCGTCGACCGCGGAGCGGATGAACCCGTACACCTCGGTGTGGACCGGGGTGACGCCCGGCGACGGTCCGCAGCAGTTTCACTTGGTGCTGCTGGACAACGGGCGCACCGACGCGCTGGCCGACCGGGTCGGGCGGCAGGCGCTGCGCTGCATCCGGTGCTCGGCCTGCCTGAACGTGTGCCCGGTGTACGAGCGGACCGGCGGGCAGGCCTATGGGTCGGTGTACCCGGGGCCGATCGGCGCGATTCTGTCGCCGCAGCTGGTCAACGACATGCACGACAAGCAGGCGGCGTCGCTGCCGTACGCGTCCTCGCTGTGCGGCGCCTGCTACGAGGTCTGCCCGGTGCGGATCAACATCCCGGAGGTGCTGGTGCACCTGCGGGCCGAGGCCGTGGAGGCCAAGGGGCGCACCGCCGAGTCGGTCGGAATGGCCGCGCTGGGCTGGATATTCGGGGACGCCCGTCGTTACGAGAGCGCGCAGAAGGTCGGCTCGCTGGCCCGCTACCTGGCCCCGTCCGGGCGGATCAGCAGCCTGCCGTGGCCCGGCTCGAAGTGGACGTCCGCGCGGGACGTGCCGACGCCGCCGGCCGAGTCGTTCCGGATGTGGTGGAGGAAAAACCGTGGCTGACGCAAGGTCCGTGGTTCTCGGCCGGATTCGCCGTGCCCTGGCGGACGGTCCGGTGACGCCGGAGATCCCCCGCGGCTACGACGTGAGCCGGCCGCTCGGCGACCTGGTGGAGCTGGCCGCGGAGCGGATCGCCGACTACCGCGCCGAGGTGCACCGGGTGGGTCTGGGCGACGTGCCGGCCAAGATCGCGGAGCTGCTGGCCGGGCGCGGCGCCCGGCGAATGGTCGGACCTGTCGACCTGCCGGCGACCTGGAAAGTTGACGTGGCGGAATGGCTGACCGACTCGCCGCCGCTTTCCATCGATCAAATGGACGGCGCGGACGGTGTGCTGACCGGCTGCGCGGTGACGATCGCCGAGACCGGCACCATCGTTTTGGACGGCGGCGAGGCCCAGGGCCGGCGGGCGCTGACCCTCGTGCCGGACTACCACCTGTGCGTGGTGCGGACCGACCAGATCGTCGGCATCGTGCCCGAGGCGCTGGCCCGGCTGGAGCCGACCCGGCCGCTCACGTTCATCAGCGGACCGTCGGCGACCAGCGACATCGAGCTGGACCGGGTGGAAGGCGTGCACGGCCCCCGCACCCTGCACGTGATCATCGCCAGCTAGCTCCCCACCATCACCCGAACGGCCCAATATTCCCCATCGCAAATGCCACGTGTGCGCCACATTCGACTTCCAGCGCCACATGTGGACCACATGTGGCAAAAGGTGGGGGTGGCGGTGTCGCTCGAATGGTGTGGCGGCTACTTGAGGAGGCGGGAGAGGCGGCGGTCGGCGAGGGGCTTGCCGCCGGTCTGGCAGGTCGGGCAGTACTGGAACGACTTGTCGGCGAAGGACACCTCGCGCACGGTGTCGCCGCAGACCGGGCAGGGCAGGCCGGTGCGGCCGTGCACCCGCAGGCCGGAGCGCTTCTCGCCCTTCAGGGTGGCCGAGCCCTGGCCGACGGACCGGGTGACGGCGTCGGTGAGCACGCTGCGCAGCGCGGCGTGCAGCCGGTCCAGGGCGTTGTCGTCGAGCTTGCCGGCCGTCGCGTAGGGCGAGAGCTGGGCGGTGTGCATGATCTCGTCGGAGTAGGCGTTGCCGACGCCGGCGAGCAGGGTCTGGTCGGTCAGGGCGGTCTTGAGCCGCTCGGTGCGGCCCTTGAACAGCGCGGCGAGAGAGTCCCGGTCCAGCGACAACGCGTCCGGACCGAGCCGGGCGATGCTGGGCACCTCGGCCGGGTCCTTGACGATCCACACGGCCAGGCCCTTCTTGGTGCCGGCCTCGGTGAGGTCGAAACCCGGCCCCTGCCCCGGCGGCCCGAGGTGCACGCGCAGGGCCAGCGGCCCCTTGCCGGGCTTGGGCGGCGCGGCCGACAGCGTGTTGGCCCAGCGCAGCCAGCCGGCCCGGGCCAGGTGCACGATCAGGTGCAGCCCGTCGCAGTCCAGGTCCAGGTGCTTGCCGTGGCGGCCGGCGCCGGTGACCTCGCGACCGTGCAGGTCGGTCCACGGCGGGCTGGCCGTCTTGAGCACCGACAGCGAGGCCACGTCCACCCGCACCACCGTGCGGCCGACAGCGAACTCGCGCAGGTGGTGCGCGAGCGCTTCGACCTCGGGCAGTTCAGGCAAGGGCTAGTCCACCGGTTGCAGCGGCCCGTCCACGTTGGGCAGGGAGTACACCTCGATGTTACGCGCGACCTTGCTGGTCTCCTGGCGAACCGTGAACACACCGCGCACGGTGCCCACCCAGCGCTCCGGCGGGTGTTCGTCCAGGTCGCCGGGGGTCTCCGCGACGATCGTCCACGGCCGCCGCAGCGCCCAGCGGGCCGGGAAGAACAGGAACAGGATCACCAGGGCCAGGATCAGCCAGGCCGGCACGACCACGCCGTCGGGCCGCCAGACCAGCAGCACCACGGTCAGCAGGACCAGGATGGCGATCATGCCGATGCCCGGGCCGTGGCCACCGGCCACGTCATGCTCGAAGTCGTCGGCCCCGTCCATGTTGGCCCACGACATGCGACCGCGAACGGTCCACATCCTGCCGTCGGCACCCCGTACCAACCGCGTCATCCCCGCCTCCTCGCGATCGCGAACCGGTCACCGGAGCGTCTGTCCACGGTATCGCGCGGGGACTGGACCCGGCGGGTGAACCTTTGCACGCGGCAATTGTGACGGTTCGAAACCGACCGCGCTCACTGGGGCTTTCGAGGCGAGGTCGAGCTGGCCGCAGTGCTGGTCGAGGTGCTGGTCGAGGTGGGTGTCGGGTCGCTCGGCGTCGGCGTGACAGTGCTGGTCGTCGGCGTTTTCCTGGGCGCCGAGGTGGTCGCCGGCGTGCTCTTGGTCGGTGTGGTGGTGGTCGTCGGGGCCAGCACCGCCGCCGTCGCCGACGTGTCGGACGTCTCGGAGGTGCCGGAGGTGGGGGCATCGAGAATCTTGCCGGTGGGTGACGTCGGCGAGGTCGACGTCACGGTGACAGCGGTCTGCGGGTCGCCCGACGGCGGCGTGGCCGAGCCGGTCTGCGACGGCGGCGTCACCTGCCGGCCCGGGTGGTTGCCGAAGAAGGCCGACTGCGCGCCCTCGGCCGCCTGGACCTTGGCCGACACCGCGTGGCCGCTGGCGAACGCGCTGGTCGGGATCGAGCCGCTCGGTCCGGTGCCGGCGGTCGGCTGCCCCGGCGACGGCGCGCAGTACGTGGACACGATCTGGTGGTCGCTGTGGTCGGGCGCCGCGTCGGGCTGAGCGTGCGACAGCCACGGGCCGATGGCGATGCCGAACACGCCCACGGCGGCGACCGAGGTGGCGGTCAGCGCCAGCTTCACCCGGGTGGCCAGCAGCGCGCCCTTGCCCACGAGGGCGGCGCCGAAGCCGCTGCCGGCGACATGGCCGGCGACCGCGGCGGTCGCGCCGAGGCTGACCATCGGCACCAGCACGCCGGCGTGCGCCCGCAGCGCCGAGCAGACCTCGTGCAGCTCACCCTGCAGCGACTTGCACTGGTCACAGCCGCGCAGGTGGGCCCGGATCCGGCGGCCCTCCAGGCCCTTCACCGTGCCCGCGGTGTAGCCGCCGAGCTTCTCCCGCACCGACCGGCAGGCCGTCGCGCCGAGGCCCTCGGTCAGGTGTGCCTGGAGGTAGGCCGCCCGCAAGCCGTCCCGCGCCCGGCGGGCCAGCGCGGCGGTGGCATTGGCGCTCAGGCCGAAGTGCGGCGCGACCACGGCCGGCCGCTCGCCCTCCACCTCGACCTGCCACAGCACCGTCCGCCAGCGCTCCGGCAGGCTGCTGAACGCCTGGCTGATCAGCGTGCTCTCGGCCAGGCGGGACGAGTTGTCGGTGTAGTACGGCTCGGCCCGGCGGTCCAGCTCGGCGTCCTCCACCGGCACGTCCCGGCGGCGGGCGCTCCACTCCCACGACACCCGGCGAGCCACCGTCAGCAGGTACGTCCGGACGTGATCGGTCGGGCCGTTGCCCCGGCGCACCGCCTGCAACACGCGGAAGAAGGCCTCCGCGGTCAGGTCGTCGGCCTCCGCGGCGTCCCGCACCTGCTGCATGGCGAACCGGCGGACCGCGTCGGCGTGCCGCGAGAACAGCAGGCCGAAGGCGCTGTCGTCGCCCGCGCGCAGTCTGTCGAGCAGGGCTTGGTCATCGTCGGCTCCCGCCGACGCCGGGCGGCTCAACTCTGCCATCCCCGCCCCCTCCCCAGCCGAACGCCACCGAGTGGGTGACGATGATCCCACAAACAGGTGTAACCAAACGTAACAGGACAGGACAGCCTGAGTCGTTCTTACAAGGTCGCCGACCGCCGCTGATACCGCCGATTGGCCTCAGCCAGCCGTAATAACGCCTGGTGTCGACCCGGTCACGGGTCGGCGTCAGGTGGTCACGCCGACGTCCGCCGACCGGCCCCGCTCCAGTAACCTTCACCCGTGGTGGAATGGCGTGGAGAAGCGTCGGCGCGGTTCCCCGAACTGCGTCCCTACCTCGAACGCGACTCCTGGTCCTGCCACGTCTTCCTGTTCGAGGTGCTGCAACTCGCCCTCGAGGCGCACCGCAGCGGCGACCAGGAGCTGCTGGCGAGGGCGTACGGCTTCGCCCGCTGGTGCTTCGAGCAACCCGGCCGCTTCCTGTCCAACGCCGCCGTCGTCAGCTTCTACGAGCACGTCTTCGACGACTGGGACCTCCGCCACGACGTCGCCGCCCGACTGCCCGCCGAAGTCATGGCTACCGTCCGCCCGCTGTGGGAATGGCGGCTGCCCGCCGACAAGTTAGCCGAGGTGGACCGGCTGCTCGGCGTCGTCGACCACCCCAGTTGAAAACCCGGCCGCCGCATGGGATATGCTGTGCGCAGCACGGCGTTGCGGACGTAGCGCAGTTGGTAGCGCATCACCTTGCCAAGGTGAGGGTCGCGAGTTCGAGTCTCGTCGTCCGCTCGTGACTGAGGGGCGTATGTCCGCTGGAAAGCGCGGACATACGCCCCTCGCCATTATTTTGGGGGGCCGAGCCCCCCAAACCCCCCACGCACTAGCAAGCCTTCGGCGAAGGCTCCTTCGGGTTCTGTCTTCAGAGTTCTAGGCGGTACATGCCGAAGATCATGAAGGCGGTTTCGAAGCGGATGGCCAGGTCGTTGAAGCCGTTGCCCCAGACGCGGACGGACAGGACCTCGGTGCCGGGGCTGGTGGCGAAGGCCAGGGTGACGTCGGAATCACCCTCGAGGGGGAACTCGTACCAGCCGTCCTGGGCGGTGGAGTCGCTGGTCATCAGGCCCAGGTCGACGTTGCGCCAGTCGCCGTCCTCCAGCTGCTGGCCGGCGAAGGTGCTGGCGACCTCGACGAACGCCTTGGCGTTCTGGGCCAGGATCCAGCCCTCGGCGAGCAACTCGCCCTTGCTCCTGCTGATGACGGCCTCCCGGGGCAGGGCGCTGGCCCCACCCCGGAAGGATGCGGTCAGCCGCCGAAGTACGAGGTGAAGTTAGTGGCGAACTCCCAGTTGTTGAACTTATCCCAGTTGATGGACCAGGTCATCAGGCCACGAAGGTCCGGATGCTTGCCGTGCACGGCGTAGCCGCCGCAGTTGGTGTTCTTGGTGAGGCAGTCCAGCGCCTGGTCCAGGGCGCCGGTGGAGATCCAGCCGTTGCCGGCGTTCTGGTTGGCGGGCACGCCGATGGCGACCTGGCCGGGGCTCAGCGCCGGGAACACGCGTGAGGTGTTGCCGGCGACCGGGAAGCCGGTGAGCAGCATGTCGGTCATGGCGATGTGGAAGTCGGCCCCGCCCATCTGGTGGTACTGGTTGTCCAGGCCCATGATCGGCCCGGAGTTGTAGTCCTGGACGGTGAGCAGCGTCAGGGAGTCCCGCAGGGCGTAGATGACGGGCAGGAACGCGCCGGCCCGGGGATCCTGGGCGTTGTTGGGGCCGGGGCCGTAGAACTGGTAGCCCAGCTGCACGAAGAACGTCTCGGGAGCCATCGTCAGCACGAACCTGGTGCCGTAGCGGGCCTTGAGCTGCTTGAGGGCGGAGATCAGGTTGACCACGACGGGCGTGGTGGGGCTGCGGAAGTCGGAGTCGCCGGCCTGCAGCGACAGGGACTGGTTCTCGAAGTCGATGTCGACGCCGTCCAGGCCCCACTTGTCGATGACGGCGCTGACCGAGTTCACGAAGTTGGTCGCGGCGGCGGCCGAGGTCAGCTGGACCTCGCCGTTGGCGCCGCCGATGGAGATGACCACCTTCTTGCCCTTGGCCTGCTGGGCCTTGATGCCGGCCAGGAAGTCGGCGTCGCTCTCCACACCCGCGCACTCGCTGGCCGAGCAGCGGTTGAACACGATGTTGCCGTTGCCGGCGGAGTCGGCGAAGGCCAGGTCGATCACGTTCCACGCGGCCGGCACGCTGGCGATCGGCTCGTAGCCGGAGCCGTTGCCGAAGCTGGTGTGCAGGTAGCCGACCAGGGCGTGGGCGGGCAGGCCGGAGCTGGGCGGCGTGGTCGGCCCGGTGGTCGTGGTGGTGGTCGTAGTCGTCGTTGTGGTGGTGGTTGTGGTGGGCGGCGGCTGGTTGCCGGCGGGGCCGGCCAGCGAGACGTCGTCCAGGTAGTAGGTGGGCTGGCCGTACCAGCCGTGCACGTAGACCGTGACGCTGGTGGTGGACGCGCCCGTGGTGAACGAGGTGGACAGCTGCTGCCAGCTGGTGCTGGAGGTCCAGGTCTGCGGGTCGGTCGTGCCGGTGCCGGTGGCGCCGAGGTAGACGTAGCTGCCCTGGACCCAGGCGGACAGCGTGTACTGCGAGTTCGGCTGCACGCTGATCTGCTGGCTGCACTGGGCGAAGTTCTGGCCGGCCGGCGTGCCGGCCACGGCGCCGGAGCCGGAGTGCGTCGGCGAGGAGACGGCGGCGGCGGCCGAGCAGGTCCAGCCGGTCAGGCCGGACTCGAAACCGGGGTTGGCGGCCAGGTTGGCGGTGGCGCCGGTCGCCGGCTGGGCCACGATCGCCAACGTGACCAGGGCCGTCGCGGTGAGACCGGCCAACACGTGAAGCAGGGGTCTGCGGGTCATGCGTGCCTCCACAGGGTGCGATCCGCGGTGCCCGAAAGTGGACTAGACCACATTTTCCGTGTCAAGGTCTAGACCAAAATCGGTGGCTTGGGAGGCCGTCCGGGTGGGCATCCCGGTGGGGCCCACTCGCGGGAGGTGCAGCCGCCATCGACAGCCACCCGCCGGACCAGCCGGACGAGCTCCACTTCGGGCTCGACGGCCTCGGCCGGCTCCGGGATCTCGTCGCCGCCCGCGCCCTGGCCTGTGGGCTGGCCGGGGCGCGGGCCGAGGACCTGGTCCTCGCGGTGCACGAGCTGGCCACCAACAGCGTGCGGCACGGCGGCGGGCACGGCACCTGCCGGCTGTGGCGGGACGGGACCGCGCTGGTGTGCGAGGTCAGCGATCGCGGCTGGATCACCGACCCGCAGGCCGGCCGGCGGCGACCGACCGCGGACCAGCCCGGCGGACGCGGGCTGTGGCTGGTCAATCAGCTGTGCGACGCGGTGGAGCTGCGGTCGTCGCCGGACGGGACGGTGGTGCGGGTGCGGATGTCAGACGGCCGCTGAGCGGGCCGCGTTGTCGGCGATGGCGTCGGCGATCTGGGGCCAGGCCGGGATCGGCAGGTCATGGCCCATGCCGGGGATGGTCAGCAGCCGCGAGTCCGGGATCGCCGCCGCGGTCGCCTTGCCGCCGGAGATGTTGACCAGCGGGTCCGCCTCACCGTGGATGACCAGCGTCGGCGTGGTCACCGAGCGCAGCGCCTCGGTGCGGTCGCCGGAAGCGATGATCGCCGCGAACTGGCGCAGGAAGCCCATCGGCCGGCGGGACCGCTCGAACGCGGCGATGCCGTTGGCGCGGGCGCGCTCCTCGTCGAACGGGAAGCCGGGGGACCCGACCGCCTTGCTGGCGCGGATCGACGCCTCGCCCGCCTCCTGCGCGGTCTGCGGCGGCGGCGCCTGGAGCGCGGCCATCGCCTCCGGGGTTGCGTGGCCGACCGAGCGGTCGCCGGTCGTGGACATGATCGAGCAGGCCGACAGCAGCCGGTCGGCGTGCCGGATCAGCAGCTCCTGCACGATCATGCCGCCCATCGAGGCGCCGACCACGTGCGCCCGGTCGACGCCCAGCTCGGTCAGCAGCGCCGCGGCGTCGTCGGCCATGTCCGACAACCGGTACGGCGCGGACGAGCCGTCGCCCGCCAGCACCGCGGCGGCATCCAGCGGCAGGTGGTCCAGTGCCTGCGACAGGCCGATGTCGCGGTTGTCGAACCGGATCACGTGGAATCCCTTGTCCGCCAACAGCTGGCAGAACACGGGGTCCCACATGGTCATCTGCGCGCCGAGGCCCATCACCAGCAGCAGCGCGGGCTGGCCGGCATCGCCGAAGGTGTCGTACTCGAGCGTGATCCCGTTCGCGGTCACTTGCGGCATCGGGTTTGTCCCGTCCTCTCACAGATCCGGCAGCGGGTCCGGCGGAAGCCAGTCCCGGTCGGCGTGCTCCGCGTCCGCGGCCCGCGCCACCGGCACGTACTCCTCGTCGATCTCCAGCCGCATCGTGCCCAGCACGATGACCCCGCCCGACGGCGACAGCCGCACCGAGCGGGGAAAGGTCGCCCACACCGACTCGGGCACGTGCCGCTGGAAGAACTTGCAGGCCAGCAGGGTGACCCCGGACGCGCCGACGACCACGAGCAGGCTGATCATCCCGGGCTGGCCGACGGACAGCACCGGGAAGACGTACTCGATCTGCTCACCGGGCGGCAGCAGTGCCCTGCACAGCTGCCTGACCTCGGACGACAGGGCCACCCGACCAGTCTGCCATCAGTCGACGCGGAACGGATCGTGCTCGGCGATCAGCTTGTCCACCCGGGCCCGGTCCACCCGGTGCGCGAGGGCGGAGTCCTCCTGCCGGTCGCGCACCACCTTGGCCAGGGTGAACGCGGAGGTGACGGTGTAGAGCAGGCCGACCGCGAGAAACGCTCTGATCCACGGATCGACCGGTAAGAACGCGATTCCGACGGCCACCGCGAGCAGCGACAGGCCGAAGGAGATCGCCGCCTGGGCGAAGAACGCGGGAGTCGGGCCGGCGGTGGGAGTTGGCGTCGTCATGGGAAAAAGGGTCCCGGGCCGGGACCCGCTCGTCTTGAGTACTGCTACTCAAGTTCAGAGTCTGCCGCCGCAGTCGGAGCAGAACACCGCGCCCGCCTTGTTGGCCTTGGAACCGCAGCCGGCGCAGACCACCGGCAGCGCCAGCGACGAGCCGCAGGCCGAGCAGAACTTGCCGCCGTCCACCTTCAAGCCGCAGCTCGGGCAGTTCAGCTTGGCCCGGGTGTCCACGTCCACGTCCGCGGTCCAGTTCTTCTCGCGGGCCTGCTGCCAGATCTGGTCGCGCTGGGCCGCCGACTGGGCCCGGGCCACCTCCTCGGCGACGATCGGCGAGCAGCGCAGGCACTGGCCGATCTCGTCGTTCCAGCACAGCGACTTGCACATCCAGTCGCCACAGCCGCGGCACTGCGAGAAGCTCGGCGTGATCTCCTGGACCGCTGCGGTCAGCGCGCGGTCCTTGGCCGGCGAGTTCGTCGCCCGGTCGTAGCGCCACTGCTCCGCCGACCGGCTGACCTCCTCGACCGCGCCGCCGAACAGCGAGCCGACCGCGCGCAACAGGCCGCGGCCCATTTCCACCTTGTCCCGGTGGAACGCCGAGCGGTAGCCGTTGCCGCAGCGTTCACAGTAGAACTCGAACTGGTACCCCTCGGCATTCGAGAGATCATGAAAGTTGTTGGTGAACGGGACCATTCCAGGCACGCACGGACCCTATCCGGCCGCGGACCCGTTGCGCCCCTGCCGTTTCGGGCAAGGACCACCGCAATCGGGGCAAGGGTTCCCGCCCCTTGGTGCAGCCGGTGATCCCACCGTCACGCGCCGTTTCGCGACCATTCCCGCAACGTCGCCGCCAGCGTATCCATATCGTCCGATTCGCCCGCTGCCGCCGCGGGCACGAATTCCGTCGCCCGATCGTCGTCCGGCGTGAAATCGAACCCATTGAGCATCAGGAACACCCGGGCCGCCGACGAGTCCACCAACCCCTCGTCCCGGACCAGCGCCTCGCGGCCCATCATCAGGCAGTCGCACGGTCACTGTGGTCACGAGTTGACCTTAACTAGGGGCAAACGCCGAGCCCGCCTCCCTTCTTCGGGTCACTATGTTGTGACGGGCGGACGCGCCTGGTAGCAAGGCCGGACACGTGCCGCGGACCCCGGAGGAACCATCGTGACCTGGCAGGAGGAACTGCGCGCACTGGACGCCGAGCTGGCGGACAAGGGGATCACGCCCGCCGAGTACCGGCGCCGGCGCGACAACCTGCTCGCGGCGGCGTCCGGAGGCTTCCCGCCGGCCGGGCAGGTCGCGCCGCAGCGTCCGGCGCCGCCGACGCCGCCGCAGGGACAGCCGGCACAAGGGCAACCGGCGCCAGAACAGCCGCCACACCCTGAGCCGGGACAGCCGAACCAGGGTCCGACCCAGCACCAACCGACCCAGGCCCAGCCGGCGCAGTATCAATCAGCCCCGATCCAGCCGATGCCCAGCCAGGAGACGCCGGCGCCGGCCCAGCACCAACCGACCCAGCACCAACCGACCCCGATGCCCAGCCAGCCAGCGCCTGGTCAGGCGATGTACGGGCAGCAGATGCCTGGGCCCGGTCAGCCGTTCACGGGGGCGCCGATCCAGCCGATGCCGTCGGCGCAACGACCCACCCCGCCGCAGGACAGCCACGTGGTGCCGCCCTGGTCGGCGGTGACGGAGCTGCCGATGTACCGGCCGGGGACCGACCAGCAGGCGCCGGCGCCGCAGTACGTGCCGAGGGCGCCGCTGGACGAGGAGATCTTCAACGCCAGGGTGGCCAGGAAGAAGTCCCGGGCGGCGCTGCTGGTGGTGGTCGTGGTGGTGGCGTTGCTGCTGCTGGCCGGCGGCTGGTGGTTCGGCGTGCGGCCGACGATGGAGGCGGCGTCCACCACGCAGGCGCCGCAGGCCCTGCACCTGGAGGACCTGCCGGCGCTGCCGGGCACGGCCCGGCTGGACCGGGCCGAGCTGTCGGTCTTCGAGGGGCAGAACCGGGGCCTGTTCGACGCCCGCGAGGCCGACTTCCTCCAGGCCGACAAGGTGAGCCAGGTCACATTCACCGGATCGGCGGACGGCAAGCTCAACTACGTGGTCCTCGCCTTCGTCACCGACAGCGCGACCGCGGCCAAGAAAACCAGCGCCGACCTGCTGGAGTACCAGGACCTGGGCGGGCTGCACCCGGCCGACGGCATCGGACTGCCGGACCAGGTCAAGGTGGTCAAGCTGGTTGCCGGCGACCAGGTGCAGTACCGCGCCATCTACGCTTCCGGGCTGAACGCGGTGATGGTGGCGGTCGCGCAGGCCCAGCCCGCCGACGAGTCGGCGGTCGTGAAGGCGCTGCACGACGCCGCCACCGCACTGTTGGCCAAGGCGCCGGCGAGCTAGCGGCCGGCGAGGGGGAACCGGAGCTCGCATGACCACCATCCAGTTCGAGCCGGTGAAGGGCGAGATCGAGCCGGCCGGCCGAGTCTCGCGCTGGAGCTGGCCGGTGCTGCTGTTGACGCTGCTGGCGGCGGTGCCGGTGGTCTCGATGATCGTCGAGGTGTTCCGCTCCCCGGTGCTGAACTTCCTGGACTACTGGTCGGTGCTCGGCCTGGCCAGCTATCCCTCCGGACAGTTCCACCTGGCCGGCCTTTTTGTCGTCTACAACGGCCACCCGGTGGTCATCGCCGGCACGCTGTTCTGGCTGGACGCCAAGTTCTTCGGCGGCTCCAACCACACGTTGGGGCTGCTGGTGGTGGTGCTCAGCCTGGTCGTGGTGGCCGCGCTGGCCTCGATGCTGCCGCGCCGGCTGGGTGCGACCACCCGCGCGGGACTGGTCGCCGGCTTCACCCTGCTGCTGTTCTCCTCGGGCAACTTGGAGAACTTCGCGGAGGGCATGAGCGGCACTCACTGGCTGTCCGGGCTGGCGCCGGCGATCGTGGCGATCGCGCTGGCGCACCGCGGCCGGACCGTGCCGGCGCTGATCCTCGGCGTGATCGCGTGCTTCGGCCACGGCGCGGCATTCCCGGTGTGGGCGGCGCTGGCGCTGATCGCCTGGCTGCGCGGCGACCGTCGCTGGAAGGTGCTCACGCCGATCGGCATCGGCGTGCTGGCCGCGATCGGTGTCGCAGTGGCGTACGCGACGCTGCCCGGCTCCGGCCCCGGGGTCACGGTGCCGACGCTGGACCGGCTGCTCGCCGTCACCTCGGGAGTGCTCGGTCAGCTGTGGTCGTCGCAGGTGACGGAACTGGCCGTGCTGGCTGGCACGGTCACGGCGATCGTGCTCGTGGTGGGCGTCGCTCTTGTCGTGGCGGCGCGGGTACGGCCGCGGGAGGACCAGCCGACCGACGAGTCGGCGGAGGCCGCCGGCTGGACCGGCTTCGCCACGCACATGGTGCTGGCAGCGGCCTTGATCGGCCTCTCGCGCGCGGGTCTGGCCGACAACGTCGGCGAGTCCGGCCGGTACGCGGTGATCAGCGGCCTGTCCGCCTGTGCCGCGCTGGCGCTGACGGTCATGCTGTGGCGTCGGCTCACGGTGCTGCCGGCCGTGGTGCTCGCCCTCACCGTCGGGCTGGTGACCTTCGCGGTCGGTAGCGGGCAGGCCACCAACGTGCGCAACCAGTACCCGAACCAGTCGGTGCTCGCGGTCGCGGCCCGGCTGGACGCCAAGAACTCGATGGCGTCGCTACGGATGCGCGACAGCGTGCTGCCGGCCGCCCGTGGTCTCGGCGCGTATCCGTTCACCAGCGACTTCAGCCTCGGGTGCGGCGGCCCGGAGCTGGGCTCGAAGCTCGACGAGTCCGGCGCCGTCACGGTGACCCCCGGCGCGGTCAACGCCACCACCGGCGGCTACGTGGAGAGCGGCAAGGTGACGGGTGACACCGTCGCCAGCGGCTGGGCGATGGTCGACGGCGTCCACCCGGACTGCGTCCTTGTCGTCGACGACAAGGACGATGTGATCGGCGGCGGTTACGTAGGCCTGCCCAGGCCCGATGTCGCCGCCGCGAAGAAGACCACCGACAACAATGTCGGCTGGCGCGCGGTTGTCGCGCCGGGCGCGACAAATCCACAGGTGGTGGCCATGGCCGGCGGCAAGGCGTATCTGCTGCCGGTGGTTCCGGGCAAGTGAGTCGGGGGATCGGGTCACAACCCGGTCTCTCAACTACCCGGTCGAGTACGACCGCCACGGGGGCTTCGGCACAATGGCCCCCAGACACAGACGTGATCTGGAGGTTTGGGAGATGTCCTGGCAAGAGGAGCTGCAACAGCTCGACAGCGAGCTGGCCCAGGGCCGGGTGACTCCAGAGGATTACCGTCTACGCCGGGACCAGTTGCTGGGCGTGGCCCAGGGCCAGCAGCCGCAGACGCCGCCCGGTGGCCAACCGCAGCAGCCGTCCGGCGAGCAGCCGCCCCAGCAGGCGAGCAGCCCGTTCGGCCAGCCGTTCCGCTGGCAGCCGCCGGCCAACCAGCAGAACCCGAACCAGCCGCCGCCGGCGGCGCCGTCGGAGAGCACGCAGGTGATGCGTCCGATCACCGACTCACCGGCCGGTGACAGCGCGGAGCGCACGCAGGTGGTGCGCAACACCGGTGACAGCGCGGAGCGCACGCAGGTGGTGCCCAACACCGGCGGCTTCACGCCGGGACCGCAGACCCCGCCGCCGTGGCAGTCGATGCCGCAGCAGGGCATGCCCCCGCAGGGCGGCCAGCAGGAGTACGGCGCGGCGCCGTGGAGCAACGAGCTGCCGCCGGACTTCGGCAAGGCCAGCTGGCCGCTGCAGGGCCCCGAGGTGTTCGACAGCGGCAAGAGCGGCAGGAACACCGGCAAGATCATCGCCATCGCGGTGGCCATCGTGCTGGTGCTGGGCCTGGCCGGCGGCATCTACTTCTTCACCGCCGGCTCGAACCACGACGCCACCACCACGACGTCGACCACGGCCAAGCCGACGACCACCACGTCGGCCCCGCCGCCGCTGCCCACCGGACCGTTCGTGCAGGTGCCGGGCAAGCAGGTCTACAACGTCAACTACTCCATCGCCGACGCGGTCACCAACCACGCGCCGACGGAGCAGGAAGTGGCGCTGCTCAAGACCAACGGCGCGATCCAGGTGGCCGGCGTGGTCACCGAGAACGGCCAGATGCACGAGGGCATCTGGGCGTTCCAGGCCGGCACCGGCGCGGACCCCAAAGCCATCCTGAACGCGATCGACAACTTCTACGCCCAGTCCAAGTACGAGCAGGTGACCTCCGGCATCCCGACCGGCGTCGTGGCCCGCACGCTGCCGGCCAGCGGACCGGACGGCCAGACGGCGTTCCGCGCGCACTACATCTCCAACGGGTACGTGATCCGTGTGGAGGCCTACGGCCCGGACGCGGCGGCCGCGGAGAAGGCGTTCCGCGATCTGCTCAAGACCGAGACGCAGAAGTACGCGCCTGCGTCGTGATGTCGGGTGAGGTCGGCTACGCCGACGGCGCGGAGTCCGAGGTCCTGCTCGCGCTGAAGGCGGCGCAGGACGTCAGCGCGGGGTCGACGGAGCTGGCGGTGAGGGTCGACTCCTGGGAGACGGCCTATCATTTCTCGCCGCAGCGCCTGGGTCTGCTCGCCCCGCTGCGGCTGCGGCCGGGGCTGCGCGCGGTGGATCTGGGCTGCGGCACGGGTGTGCTGACCCGGGCGCTCGGTGAGGCCGGCCTGGACGTGCTCGGCATCGAGGGCACGGAGGATCGCGCGGCCGCGGCCCGTGAGCGCTGCCGGGACCTGTCGAACGTGCAGATCGTCCGCGGCGAGATCGAGGGTGAGCTGGCCGCTGCCCCGGGCGGCCTCGACCTGGCGGTGCTGTGCGGGGTGCTGGAGTACAGCACTCTCTACGGCGCCGGTCCGCAGCGGCTGCTGGGCCGGGTGCGGGAGGCGCTGTCCGAGCGTGGCGTGGTCGCGCTGGCAATCGAGAACCAGCTGGGCGTCGGCTATCTGCTGGGCCGGCCGGAGGATCACCACGGCAAGTCCTGGGTTGGCATCGCCGACTACCCGGGTGACCAGCCGCAGCCCCGCACCTGGACCCGGCGCAAGCTGGCCTCGCTGCTGGCCGAGGCGGGTCTGACGGCGCAGCGCTGGCTGCTGCCGTACCCGGACTACAAGCTGCCCCGAGTCGTGCTGAACACGGCGTTGTTCGACCGCCCGGACGCCCCCGAGCTGGTGGAGAAGCTGGTCCGCGACCCGCTGCGTGGCGCGTTCGGCGGCGGTCGGATGGCCGCGCCGGGGCGTGAGCTGTATCGGGC
>Ga0307511_10001348_pt1 | contig 26033 bp, 29 predicted proteins | sample 13_EM_MG_FD_200266 | JGI IMG/M metagenome (GOLD analysis project Ga0307511, IMG submission 200266) | Populus trichocarpa ectomycorrhiza microbial communities from riparian zone in the Pacific Northwest, United States - 13_EM | ecosystem: Host-associated > Plants > Roots > Unclassified | place...
CTTCAGTGACGCACATTATCCAGGGCAAGCGTCCTCCGCGGTCACCCAACCTGACCCTCACAGATGACCTATGGGGAATGATGCAAAGGTGCTGGGATCAGCAACCTCAGCAACGCCCACGGATGACGGAAGTGCTCAAGGCGGTTCCTGGCTCCGTCTCGAAAAAAATTCGACGCATTCACGAGTTCAACAAATCTTCCCCCGAGTTTCGGCTTGCTCTCGACCGGCTTTACGGCAGTATTGAATACGAGGATTACATAATTCACCTACACGGCACAGCGCTCGAGGAATTCATCGATTTCCTAGCTGATGTGAGTAGACAAACGTTCCTCACTTTTGCCATGTTGAATCTGGGTTTCGTCAGGTACTACGCATCCAAGGGTTAACCCAAAGACTGTTTGAACAAACGTTACACAATCTACGGGAAGTATGTGGCCATCGGACCATACTTCCCGGATCCCACATAATTTCTAGCGGGCCTGCTAAATTAACTACCAACCCACACGCCGTGGGCAGATACGCAGATGTGTGGAGGGGGGAACTATGCTCCGGAGGTGATGATAACACCAGAATGGATGTGTGCGTCAAGACGGTGAGAATAGAAAAAGCTCATAAGGTCGGTAAACCTCTACCTCTTGCTAAAGCGAGCTGCCGGTTGACGTCTCTCAGGGGTTTCACGGGGATGTTGCGTTGTGGGTGGGGCTAAGTCATCCGAATATCCTGCAGTGTTTTGGTGCCACACTCGACCCCCTCCAAATCGTGATGCGGTGGGCACCGAACGGGCACGTGATGGAATATCTGCAGGAGCACCACGACGCTGATCGTATTCATCTCGTGAGTTGGCCCTTTTCCACTAAGGTTATAGTTATTCGACGCTATTCACCGGTCCCAGCTGATAGAGATAGCTCAAGGGCTGGAATACCTCCACTCGTTGGGGGTGGCACATGGGAACTTGAAGCCGGTTAGTCACTCCGTAGACTTCATCCCTTGTTTGGTATTGGTCCTCATAAGGTTTGTCAAGCAAAACGTCCTTGTGAACGCCGCCGGGAATGTCTGCCTCTCGGACATCGGTCTCCCCGCAGCCGCACACGATGGGAAACTCGAATTTAGTTGGGATAATGCGAGCACCCCTGCTTCCCGACGACTGGCACCAGAAATCTTCAAGAATGACGAAAACTCCAAACAATCCGACATGTTTTCCTTTGGGTTTGTTGCCGCCGAGGTACGCTGCCCCAAACGCCGCCTTCTGCCACCACCACCGACCCTTCCCTAGGCATATCTGGGAGAGTCATTCTGGGAAGAGATTGGCGCAAAGGAGATGAGGTCCAGAACTGTTGGCGGTGGGCGCCCACGAAGACCGGTGGGTGAAGAGGAACTCGGCTTGACTGTAGAGTTCTGGCGGACGTTAGCCAAGTGCTGGGAGATGAAGCCAGAGGACCGTATCTCGGCCTCGGACATGCTTGACTTCCTATTTTATATGTGGGTCCCTTCCTTGAATGAGCTTGCTCCATATTGATTTGATCCGTGGTTTAAGGCCACATCCACTCTCCGGTACTTCTTACGGCTTAAAAAGGGCGACAATCGAATCCCGAAACAGGCCTAACCAGGACCTTATCGATGAGTTGGATCAGGGACAAATTTATGGTTCTCAACCATCCCCTCTAGACTAATACGTGGATTCAGATCTTAGGGAGAAACATAGTATCCGATCAAGAAAAGCCGGAATTTCTGAACATATTGTGCAAGATGTGCGATCGTCAACGGATCACCCCGACCTCAATGAACATCACGAACTGTCGCCGTGAAGAGCCTGACCCAGCCGAGAGCGGTGGTAATGCGGATGTGTTTCAAGGAGTTTACCGTGGCCGTCTAGTCGCCATCAAGGTCGTGAGGGCCTACCTTAGCGGCCTTGACCAGCACCGCAGTGTGAGTCCATCCTCACCGGAGAATCTGGAGATCAGACCCCAACCCCGGCGCCCGTAGAGGTTCTGTAGAGAAGCTGTCGCTTGGAAACACCTACAACACCCAAATATTTTGCCATTGCTTGGCGTGGAGATGGGCCAGAAGTTTGCGATGGTATCGGAATGGATGGATCATGGTAATATCAACGAGTTCATCCGGGGCCACGAGAAAGTGAACCGTGTACAGCTTGTGAGTCGCCATGCTTCTCTATCGAACACGGATATGAATTTTTCCAAAAGCTGGTAGACGTTGCACATGGAATGGAGTATCTACATGGGCTCCGCGTAGTCCATGGAGACTTGAAGGGGGTCTGTGGACTTGGCCGCCACCCTCTCCAGTTGCCCGCTGACCCGATTAACCAGGCAAATATCCTGATCAAAGAGGACCTCCGCGCATGCCTTGCAGATTTTGGGCTCTCAACCATAGTTTACGCGGCACCCCGGGCGCCTACGGATCCTTCCTTGCCCTTACTCACCCCTGAAACCTCTACGGACTCCAACTCCAAAACTTCCCTTCCTCCTTACACTTCCGGAGGAACCCGTCGGTGGATGAGCCCAGAAGTACTCGTTCCGGAGATGTTTGGGATGGAGGAATCTCGGCCTTCGAAGCAATCCGACTGTTATTCTTTCGCCATGACTGTCTATGAGGTTTGCAGTCACTCGATCGTAGTTGGGACCCCCTACTGATAAGGTGCGATCAGGTCTTGTGTGGCAATGCGCCTTATTCAGGTCTCCCGGAGAATGTCGCCGTGAACGCGATACTCAACGGGGTGCGGCCGAGAAAGCCGCATCTAGCGATAAACCTCGGATTTACCGACGGGCTCTGGAGGATCATGGAGCGCTGTTGGATGGTGGATCGTGACGCACGGCCGGATGTGAAAGCGATTCTCTCTCAACTAAATTATGCCGCATGGACGTGGGACAGAAACCGGTCTGTGTAATAATGAGGATGTTTTACTACCGGTTGTTCTTGTACGGAGCACAGGAAACCGGGTGTGACAGCGGTGGATTTCTCACACAGGGACTTAAGATATTCGTTTCCGCAACCACCGCCATGGAACCCCCGTACAATGCCAGCGGTCACACAATTGATATTTGGTATCAACCCCTTGCGGCCAACAGCCTCTCCTTTAAAATGGCATCGCCCAACGTCAGCGCCAAGGAAGGGTATGAAAAGTGAATATCCTGTCACCGGAACCACAAGCTGCGTTGGATTGTGTCAGGTCGGAGGGCTGGATGAACGTTCCCGGGATGCGCAGGAGATCTGGCGAGGATTGAGGTGTGCAGGACTTGGGAGGTGTCGATGAACGTGGGGCTGTCGTCGATGATTCTGGCTTCAACGTGTGCTTTGCCGGGAATTGAAACAACTTCGATATAAGTATGTTCCCACCTGGAGATGAACACGCAGCACGGCGACTAAATGATCCAAACTGCCAAATAATCGGTTCGCTCCGGGATTTGGCGTGTAGTTGGAATTGACGTAAGGGATTGCTACGTTTACAGCCTGCGAATGGCCAACATGTGTATCTGAATAGGATCTTTAAGTTAGAAAAACATTAAACCGCTCTCTCGCGACAGAGTCATGTGGAGCGGATTTTCCGCCCTTCGCGAACCGGTGATGCTCTAGGCCACAATAACGGTACACTATGCGCGGGGAAACGGCGATGCGGGTATAAGGATGGTCCTGCCTCCAAGACCACGAGATCAGAGCAATCCACAGATCAATTTCTTCCGTCGCTTCGATGCTCCGGCATCTGTAAATCATTACTTGGGATTGGTACCCTCCTGGAAAGAGAGACTCACTCGGTTGTGGATGGATGGGTTCAGGGCTTGTTCGGAATCGGGAAGCCTTGGACTTTGTTTGTGGGCGACTGGCCCCTGCCCGGAGATTGCTGGTGGTTGGCGCAGGACCTGTTTCGGCCTTTGATCCTCTAAACCAATCATATAAAGTTGAGAAAGGAATTTCCGAGGCCAATATTACTAGGGTAGTTTGCACGCACCTGGTTGTGGTGTCGTCGTTGTTTTTGTATTCAGCGAACCTCCGCCATCTCCTCACAACCTCCTTCATCGTGGGTCGTTTCTTGGGATCTTGCTGCCAACAACTCTCAAGGAGCCTCCACACCTTAACAGTAAGTCCCGCACCCTGAGCATCCCCTGGCATCTCTGGCCTCTCTCCACTTTGTATGCATAAAACAACCTTCGCGGGTGGCTGCCCATCAAACGGAGCCTTATCGGTGAAGACCTCCACGGCAAACATCGCGAAGGCAAATACATCAGCGAATTTCGACTCTGTCACAGGCGTCCCATCACCGTCACAAGAAAAGTCGATGATCTCTGGAGCTGGCCATCTGGAAATCCTGGCAGCGAATCTGGGGTCAGAGTTGATGGATGCCAGCCCGTATTCTGTCAAGCGAGCGCGATGCATCTGGTCTATGACAACATTCGTCTGTCGCCATTGAATCAGTACGGTCACACAACCGGGGGCGGCAGGAGGGAGGGAGGGATCCCAGCGGCGCAATTGCCACAGCTGGAATACAACCTGATGGGTCACGGAGAGCACCTACCCCCTGTAAATTCCCATGGGTGATATCTAGCGAGTGAAGGTATTTCAGCCCTTTTGCAACATCAAATAGCTACCGTGCAGGAGGAGAATAAATTAGTAATTTGACGTGGTGACGGGCGGGTTCCATACCAGAGGTGGTCGAGAGGCGCCGGGATGCGATGCTATGTACTGATTGATGTTACCGTAGTGACCCCAGTCATATACCAGCGCAAGCTGAAAGAGTGTCATATCCACGCCACGGAACGATAAAATGTTCTCATGGGATAGCTTCCTCCACATAGGCACTCGTTTCCACAGAATCTGTAAATTTCGCTCAAGACCAGACCTCCCGCGCTGACCGCAGACGGACCTCCTTTGCCTCCTTCAATTTTTGGGCGTCGTAGATGCGAAAGGCTTTGAGAGCAACCGATGCGCTATTGTATTGCCCCCGCCAGACGTCGGTCAGTCCTCCGGATGCCACGGCAATGCTGCTGCATCTCTCGAGTTCATCGGAGAGCAGGGCTGAAATTGGGAGTCGTTCAGTCGCACTACACACGTTCCCCAAGGCGGTTACGAATTTTGCATTTTGCGGGTTGACGGTCGGGTATGCCTTTGCAGGGATGAGGAAGGGAAGATTCCAAGAGGGATAATAGGTGATCTCGACAAACCTGATCGACCTTGTCCACAAATCTTGTCTGATCCTGTGGTGTCAGTACCGAAATGTTTCGCAGTAGTCCCTCGCTATTCAGCAAAGGAGCTGCTCGTCGCCTCAGCTTCCTGGACACCCAGTCGCTGTTCGCAAACTTCCGGGCTGTGGTCTCTCCAGGGATTGATTCGCGTGGTGCAGCGACAGTTTGACCCGTACGAGCCATAATGAGTGTAGAGAAGTGGAGGGGGGAAAACGGAGGGCGGAGGGAGGAGGACGGAGGGAAGCGGAGGGCGGACGGTGCACGGTGCACGGTGGGGGGAGGGAGCACGTATATTAGGAGGCTAGTCTAGGTCTACCGCCATACCCTGCCGTTCACACGAGGCAGGTCCACAAGACTTCATCGGGACCACCCGGCCCTGGGGCCAGTGTGCAGCGAACCACGAAATTGAAGCAGTCGCACCGAGTTCGAGCCTGAGGCATGACAGTACGGCAACCCCAGGACTCCGTAGTAGTCCACTCTACTTACTTATGGTCGTCACGCTACGCGGCGCGGGTACACTTACTTTGCCTCTGTCGATGGACGTGAAAGACGTGAGCTGTCTGCCATCGCATTCCCGTAGACATCGGGCAGCCCTCCTGACGGTACCGTCCCCGCGGCGGGTGCAGTTAAAGTTTGGAGTCGTTCATTCGCACTGCTCAGGTTCCCAAAGGGAGTTGCGAATTTCGCATCGTACGGCCGGCGATCGGGCAGTGTCTTTACAAGCTGCACATGTCGTTGGACCCATCAGCTTCATTACCCTGGTCCCATTTTCTCCGTTCGGCTCCACTGACGCCCACTCGCGCAAAAAGGATAAGATCAACTCGTGCACATCCTCTGGGTGTCCCAAGCCAAACCCGACCGCACGGCGAACACAGCCTCCATTTGAACACCGGTGCGCAGTCAACGTAAGGTGTCTCGTGGTTCGGCATTATTCCCATCCCAACGGGGGAAGCTCGACCAGATCCATTCGTGGCAACACCCCACACCTCAAACTCCCACAAAAGAACGACGGGTCCTACGTTAGACCAGTATTGGGGGAGGGTTGAACGCGCCTACGTTGGACGGCAGGTCAAGGGAGGTGGATCAAACCGATGGCGGCCGTAGTACTAGTTCCTCTCTTTCCTTTGGGGTTCCTTGGGTCTTTTCCGCGATATATCTCTGTTGGACATTCTTTTCACTCCTCCGTCGCAACTCTCCCCTTCTCGGCTTCACTTCAACGACCACAAGCTGCCACCAACGGATGTTGTAGATGTCTCATACCGGATCGCTGCCCAGAGAGAGAATCATTTGGTGAAGAGATAGAGAAAGTATTTTCTGAGCGCTTTGAGCCTCATAGCCCCGGATACATCCGGGGCACCGTCTGACCACGCCTTATCCGGCAGGTTTGAGGAAAGCGCGTCCTGACTGTTATATACAAACCCAATTCGGTTGACCGCCACTTCCCCTCTCCTCCTCTCCAGCACACCTTCAGCACCCACGCTCAACACTCCCGGCTCCTCCCGTGGAACCATGGAGAAAGATTTCCAACGGTTGTGGATGAACCTCATCAGCACCATCGACAAACCAAAAGCTGTTCAAACATTGGCTGAGATTGTGGTCAGTAGGCATGGCAAGGCCTTCGTTTTGGATTCAGAACCTGAGGCAGCTAAACTGGGTGTTGAGATCTTGGACTACGTAAGTTGCGATCTGTCTTCTCCTTTCTCTCCCTCAGGTGGTCTTGTTAGGGTATCGCAAATTGCTACCTCAAACCCGCCGAGAAGAACGCCTTCTTTTCCGTGTTGAGGTCTCTCTCTGAGCGTCACGAACTACTGCCAGACCGCATGAGGATAACAGAAAGGATCGAGGTTTGTCAGCCAGTCGCCGCCGGTGGGCTCGTAGATGTGTGGTCCGGAATGTACGGTGGAAACCGTGTTGCGATCAAGGTTGCGAGGGTCGCGCCGCAGGACGACTTCCAGAAGATAAGAAAGGTGGGCATCAACGCTGACCATCTAGGAAGCGGTCTCAACCATCCCATCCTAGCGATTTTACAGGGAGGTTGTTTTTTGGAAAGCTTTATCCCACCCGAACATCTTGAGACTTGTTGGGGTTCAGGAAGACATGGAGATGGGGCGATTCGCGATTGTTTCAGAATGGATGGAGCACGGGAGCATCATGCATTACATCAAGGAGAGCCACGTTAACAGACTGGAGCTGGTATATGCCTTCGTTTTCCCCGCCACTTCCTTCACTAAAAATGTAACGATAGTTGCACGGGGCAGCCCAGGGTCTCGAGTACATCCATGAATCTGGGTTTCCACATGGGAATCTCAAAGGGGTGCGTCTTTTCGTTTTGTCACCGATTCCTTTTTCTGATGTTTTTTTGTTTTTTGTTTTTTTTTGTTTCCGGTTTATTGCGCTGAGGTGGTAATACCTGTATTACTTTCTGATATTTAACAGTCGAACATCCTCATTACCAACCACACACCTCCTCGTGCCTGCCTCGCGGACTTTGGCTTTATTACCACGGTCGTCTCCCCTGGTCAGAAACTGTCATGCAGTAGTCGGTTGGAGGGCAGCACGGTGAGGTTCATGGCTCCTGAACTCCTCATGCCCGAGAAGTTTGGTAAGGAAGACTCGGTACCTACCCCCCAGGCAGATATCTACGCATTTGGGTTGGTTATCTTCCAAGTACGTGAGCAGGATTAAAGGTATTGGCCATTTTTATGCATACTTTCTCCAGGTCCTCACTGGTAACGCCCCGTTCTCTGGTGTTCAAGACTCAGCCGTGGGATACCATGCGCTTCGTGGGAAGCGCCCAGCCAGACCGGAGGACGCTTCGGCCATCGGGCTTTCCGATTCAATTTGGAACTTCATTGAACGCTGTTGGCACGGTAACATTGGATCGCGACCTGAGGTTGCTGAACTTGTAACGCATCTTGAAAATGCGGCACTCAACTGGGATAGGCTCATGCCGCCTTGCATCGAGAACGTCACCGCCAAATCTGAGGAACCAATGCCTGGTTCGATGGACCCCTGTAAGTTCGAGATTTCGATTCTCATTTGGTATTGCCAATCAGGCAACGGTACAGGTGGGGTCCTCCGACCGTCTCGGGGGAGCGATTCGATGGAACACCATAGGTTGGAGATGTTTGGCCCCTCTCAAAATTATCCACTGTGCTGCGATATAGGTGGGAACTTCCAATCAAAGAATGAAACTGAACCCAACACGAGTAGAGTTAAGCTGGTACCCATTCATACCCCCACCTATCTGCTGTTCCTTTAGCCCTCTGACCTCCCTTGCTGGTAGTTGATGGGGGTAGTTGAAGGCTTGAATCACATTCACGATTTGGCGATCATCCACGGTAACATCAACATGGTACGTCCTTCCCACACCCACACCACACAATTAACGTTCGTCTCCTGTGTCAGACAAACATTCTGGTCCGCGAGGACGGCACCGCCCACACCGCCGGCCTTGGCAATACATCCATTAAACCCCCACCGTCGGATCCACCGACCTTCTCGAGGTCAGTATGGTCTTGCGTCCCCATTGGCCGGAAGGCCGTGACACCGCGTTGTCTCCGTGCCAACGGAGGCGGTGAGCGTACAACGCGCCCCCCCCCCCTCGATTACCCCTCTTGGGGGCGTTAAGACTACCCCCAGTAACTCCTAACGCGTCTTTTACAGGTCTCCGTTGACGTTTCCCAGCCAGGTCGCTGGTATACTCTGTGAGAAGCACTTCAGGGACTGCGTTTCAGACCTTCAAGACGACGACTTGGCTCACCTCGTTGACTGCTTGGACAACGTATGCCTCTCACTGCTTTGTAGACCGACTTCGTTTATAATTTGTCTAGGCTCTGCACACTCTGGATCCCTCGAGCCCTACTTTCTGGACGTGGATCCATCGGCTGGGGTGGTTATGTGGCACCCGTGGAATATTACCGAAATCGTGCACAATCGCAGACACCTCCCTTCTGAACACGGCCAACCAGCCCTTCGCCTCCGGAGCTTTGGCCGACATGCACGAGGGGTTTCTCAGCGGCTCCAGGGTCTGCGTCGAGAGGGTGCGGGTGTATTCGGAAGAAAACCCGGAGAGGGTGAAGAGTGTGGGTCACCCAATACCATCCTTCCCCAGGTTCTCACTTTCAATCGGTCCGCGCAGATGGTTTGCAAAGGAGTCGTCATGCGGAAGCACTTGAGGCACAGTAACATCGTGTATTGTCTTGGCGCATCCCTCAACCCTCCTCAATTTGTCTCTACTTGGATGTCGGGCGGTGGTTTGAGAGAGTACCTCACCGGATATCCGGAAGGAAATTCGCTCAGTCTTGTAGGTCCCCTTCCTGCCGTGTCCTGTGAAGCTCTCACCCTCTTCACCAGTCGTACGATGTCGCTCAGGGTCTGGAATACCTTCATTCGCTTGGTATGATCCATGGGGATCTCAAAGCGGTGTGTGGATACTAATATACCCCCCAAAATATCACCCCAACATATTGACCGTTGTCAGTCCAACATCCTGATTGATGATACAGGCCACGCGCGTGTCGCTGGCCTTGACCTCATAGATACCACTTCGGACGTGTGGTCTATCCCATCTTTCACTGAAGGACCCGCTGTATGGTTGGCTGCGCCGGAGGTCCTTGGCGGGACCATCACCGCCAGCAAGCCGGCAGACATCTATGCTTTTGGAATGCTTGCGTTTGAGGTACGAGCCCGTAGCATCATCACCATCAGCCACGTCATTCATCAATACTAGGTCCTCACGGGAGCCACTCCGTTTACCCACATCCCACCCACCACAGTAGCGATGAAAATTCTGTCAGGAGAACGACCGGGGCGGCCGGTGCATCCAAGTTTAGCCGACAATCTCTGGGACCTTCTTCTAGGCTGTTGGGACCAGGGACCACCGCTACGGCCAGGGATTTCGGAAGTGGTTGGCTGTTTCCGAACCGCTTTAGACGTCCAAGAAGCCCACGCTGATGAAACTTGTGTCTCCACAACGGATGACTCGATGTCGACGAGCAGCCGAAAGAGAGAAGTCTCATATGACGCATCATCTTTCCCCACCCCACAGAGTCCCATCTCACAACACGAAGGCTATTTCTTCCAGGAGTTCGGCTCGATTTCGTGTCGGCTTCTGCCGTTTTTTGCACCCCGCCAACCATCTCCTGTCTACCGGACTGCTTGCCCTGAGCCAAATGGGTCTGGAGACAGCCTTTACGATGCGAAGTTTGGAGAGTGGGAAAAACCCCTGGACATCAAACACGCCCCCTCCGGTTCGCACGGCTTTCTGCGAAGGGCAGCGGTATGGTTCTCAGATCGCAGGGCCCGTCCCACACAGGATCGCGCTGATAACGTTCAAGAGAAACGCGCTACGGAAGAAGCCGGGGTGAGGCTCCTTGATCTAATTCCTACAACCACTCCAGGAGCTACCTCAAAGCCAAACAATATGCCTCCGAATACAGTTCCTAGGGAGCGTCGTTCGTGTGCGTCCATGAAACCCACCATGTCTCAACACATGGGCTTCACGATCGGGATACATTGTTTACTAACGTCTCCATTAGTGTCGTGCCTTGCTTCGTGCAGATCCAACAAGTATACGGACCTGTAGAGCGGTGCCGTTTTCGGTTAGTTGTAACTTGACACACTTGACTTGACATACTGGTGTTATTCTCGAAACGATTGAAATTTTCACAACTGCTTATTTATCCCGATAATTGGAATACGTCGTCCCGATAACTGGAATCCCGATAACTGGAACTACGGGAGCCTGCTCTATACGACTCGAGTCGCGGCACCGAGGCATCCGTGACCGATGGGCTAGATATAAGATTACAGGCATGCCTAACCTTAAAAGATGTGGACCGAGCAGGTGCGGAAAGAGAAGGCATGCAAGGTTGCCAGGGTTCTTCACGGACGCGTTGCAGCCCTTCCAGGCCCGTGATTTGCCACTCGCTCCAACGTAACAAATAGAGACCGGACTATAGCCCGCTTGAGGGTTGTATACTATAGGGTGCATTCTCTTCTTGATCCCTCGAATTCTACTGTGCGTCCGAGTTTCGTGCAAGATCGCGCGGGCTCCGGGTAACAAAAGCGAGGTGCGGGTAACGGAGTGCGAAACCGTGTAGACTATTCAACAACATCGTATCGCAACTTTCTTCATCGCACCCGTCCAACCTGGGGACCTGGTAAGAGCCCAAACCGTAAGGACACCACCACCCCCGCCTTCTCGTAAAACTCCACATCTGAGATCTCGATAGGGTGTTCCTTGAGGCCACCGGGTGCGTGAAGGTCCCTAACCACCTCCCCGCGTCACCTCTCTCCGATGTCCTGCGAGGGTCAAACCGACAACTCGAACCACGCCTACCATCACGGTACGTGTCATAGTCGCCTGGGTAGCTCGACCACCCTTGGTCCTCAGAGATCACAGTAATCACGACTTTCTTCGGTGTCTTGTCTTCAGGGATCGGCCGAGAGACGAGATGAGACACTTCCACCCCGAACGCCGACCTCCTCTTCGTGTTGGCCAACGATCTCAATTCACGACATGGGCTTCTCAACAGTCAGTTCGCGCCTTCCGACTGTCTCCATCGTCGCGGTCGCCCGCCAACGCGAGTTTCTGCAGGCGCAAGAAGTCGCGTCTGCCCTTTGCGACAGGGACCTCGGGTGCCACCCATCGGGGTTGGTCGGGATAGGCTTGAAAGAAGCCTCATCACGCAGGGCAATTTCAAGTCCACAATCCGAGATAGAACCAATCCCATTGCTATCCACCAGTGCATCGTGCTACGAGATCGTCAGTTCCCCTGATCTCGGGATAAAAATCCAGGCATACCCCCGTTAAGTTCTCATGAACCAGATTGTACCTATGCAGGTAGGCCAAGCCACGAGCGACATCTGATAGCTGGTAGTGAGGGAAGTCAAGTCGTTCAACAAGTTGACAACCGTACCAGGAATGGCCACATACCGAATTGGGTTTATCAACATCGGGGTGTTCAAGTAAGTACGCGCACAAGTTCCCGTTGGACACATAATGGTACACAAGGGAAAGAAGAGGAGAGCCAGAGCCGAATCCAATAAAATGGGCCGTATTTGAATGCTATAGTCGCTTCCACACGACGCAATTCGCGCCCCGCTTCTGTAAGAGCCAAAATTAAACTAACGTCCGTAAGAAGAGGGGATGGGGACGCACCCTCTTGAAAACATTGTAATTCTCGATTGAATCTAGACTGACGGTTTCGACAACCACCAGCCTTCCACCCACAAACCACTGACGAGTGCTGGATACCCTCCCTGTGGCTGAGGGAGCACCGTCGGACCCCACGAGGCTACTACTGGAGACCCAATGGCTCTTCTGCAGGAGGTGACAACAGGCGGAAACTTTCTGAAGCCCGTATTAGCACCCGCTGCGGAGCATTGGTCTTTCAGCGAAGAATTGAGGACCTAAAGCCAGGCGGAGTCAGAGACGCTCAAAGGCGTACCGAGGTAGCGAACGAGGGGGCTTACTCGATCAATGTCCTGGATTAGTATGAGGGTCGCCTTCCCCCACATCCCCAAAAGTCTCATCCGCGTATCCGAATATGTGGCGGAGCATTTGAATGCGTTCTGTCGGAATCTGCGTCGAACCTTTGAGCACGGCGGTGTCGGGGGTAGCCTTCTCCAAAAATCAACAAACGCGGATACTTAAGGTCTTTCCTCCGCCTGGTTGGCCAACGAAGACCATATTACTTCCCAAAGGTCATCCGACAGACCGAGTTTCTTCCCATTCAAAGTTCTCGGTGGTCTCTCCCCATCTACGATCCTTTTCGTTACAATCGGCGGAGACTCATTCTCTGGGGACGGCACTTAGCCGGTGAACAGCTGAAGGAAAATGCGAGATGGAGTTTCAAAATCATGAAATGACTTTCCACTGAGACATTCCTCACCTCAAAAGTGATTATTCCTCAAGAAAACACGTCCGACCTGCGCGTGGGGAGACCAGATTTTCCCTCGGTATTGAAGAGCTCGGGGGCACCCACCACTGGGATCCCCTGAACCTAAACCAGGAAGTTTCCGCACAGTTGAGACTAGCGATGATGGCGAACCCAAAGTTATTGACTCGTACACAGCCCGACTTGTCAACAAGGAGATTCTCCTGGGGCAGGAGATGGTGAGATCGTTGCGGACCGAGGTGCGGGTAGAAAGGAACTGAGATGCACCCCTTTCAAATCTTCATGCACGCTCTCGTGGGAGTGTAAGAACTACAGCCCGTGGCTGATTTCGAGCAAATGAAGTTGGATCCAGTGCGCTTTCGAGCCAACATAGTACCATTTGCAACCGACTGGCTCAATCATAGTGTCGAACACCTGTTCGGCATCCACTCGACCGCCATGCAACTTGGCGCAGGCGCCTTTGAAGCTTCGAGGAACGTGACAGTGTCGGGGTGGGAGATCCACCTCCTTGTAAAAGGCCCTGCAGCGATACCACGTCAGCGACGCCTGTCAAGAGAATAAGAAACGCGTTACCCTTTCGGTTTCCGTACTTCATCGTAAACAAGGGGGGGCTTTATTGCCACTCGCTTATCGTTATAGATGCCTTCCCAAACATCGCCAAAAGCTCCGGGGCAACGGAGCTCTCAGTTATTCGGATGTATTCTTCAGGAACGACGTGGGAAGTGAGTGGTGGCCCTGTCGAGCTGAAGAGTTGTCGAAAATGCTTGGAGACCGCGACATCGTACGCAGTAGCCGAAGAGCCTGTTTCGCCCAGTGGTGCTGAGGATGTATTCACGAGAAACGAGCGTCGCAGAGCGCACCTTATCAAAAACCTCCAGCAAAACCTCGCCCTTTCTGTGTTTTCTATCGGAGACGAAATGGAAATATCGTATAGCTCGTGTTCCTCGAGTGCGACTCGCAGAGCATCGGAAGGGTTTTCTGCGCGAAGTCCATCGAGTTGGGTAGTGAAGACGGCCAGATCATCAATGAACGAGGTCCGCGCTGCGGTCGACATCAATGTCGTTTGCTTGGAGAGAGAGGGTACAACCCAATACGACGTAACCCTTGGGGGTCTAATGCTGGAGGAGAGGACAGACAAGCACGCGCATTGCACTGGGAATAGTCCTCGTGATTACGCCACGAAGTAGCTTCCAGCAGTTATGGGGGAGATGAAGGAATGGGGCCGTTCAACAACGAATTAACGGGGGCTTGACATGGCCGCGAAGTTGATGGTAAGGTATGCAATGTGGTAGGAAGGCAGCGTGGACAAAAGGGTGGGCGGAAGGGAGAGTGTCTTCGCACCATGGAAGGGATGGGTTGGAGATTTTGGTTGGGAAGTGGATTGATGGTCATTACATGCGCGGCGGGGTGGAAATACTCAAGAGAACCCATGGTGAGCCGAATGGGGAGTTGAAGCTTGAAGGCTGAGATGGGTGGGAAGCGGGAACACATGTCGGTAGACGCGAAAAATGGGGAGAAAGTTGAATCGGACGAGGGAGGAGACTTGGAAATCTACGAAAAGTAGGGCAGTTCTTGATATACGCAGGGGAGGGTCACCGTCACCATCGTACTGGAGAATCACAGAGGCTCCACGCGCTGTGAGTGCTCTCGGTCGCGATCGGTCGCAAAGCCTGTCGGGGACGCAGTCGTGATGTTCTGGATGGGGCCTTTGGGCTGGGGGCATCGAGTCGTACGAGTCGAAGGCGGGTAGATGTGTGGATATAAGCACTCGTGTCAGCGAACATGAATTCAAATTGAAATGTTCACGTTCAGAACCCGGATCTTGCTCCGGTCCTCGAAGCGCCCGCGGGGTTTTCACAACGCTAAGCGCCAGGGGAGGCTGTCAAATCCAGCGAGCGGCGGCTACGTATCACGTCTGCTGAGACCCGTAATTTTAGGTCAGTCAACTATCCCTCTTTCCGTTATCTCTGGTGACAAACACCCAATGCAACACTTCGCGTTTTATCCCTCCGCTCCCGCAGCCCACCCTCGGGCAACTGGCACAACTCCCAGAATTGGACGAGGAGGTGGTCGCCGCCCCCATAAGATCGTTTTCCCCAACGGATTGCCGGATCTGTCAACTGTCGGGGCCGCACTAGGTGGAGTTGTGGGCCGAGCGTTGGTGCAGGGTGGAGGATTCTTTATGACACGCTGTGAGGCACGTCGTATGTCCCACAGTTGGAGATTTTCGACAGATGCTCGGTTCATTACCACTACGGTACTAGCGATATGTTTCATATACACTCAACGCGAAGGCACTGAACGCTCGTGACATCCCTTCACGCTTTGCCCGCCGTGCTGGACACCCAACGGATCCCGAGTCTCCCTCGCTAAACGCCGACCAAGTGGATCACAGTTACAGTGCGAGTGAGCCACCCACCCACTAGTCTTGCTGCCGGTGAAGACACTACCCCCCACGGCTCTTGTTCTTTCTTCTAGAGGGAGTGGACATGCCTGCGGTTCCTTCATCGGACGCGACGCCTCTCGGTCTTCGACGTCTCGCAAATACTTATCACCTCACCGAGGGGGCGAACTGGTGCAGGGACAACGAAAGGAGCGTGGGTACGGGTCTGGTGTGCGGTCGAGGATAAACCGCAGCCTCTGTCATCGAGATTTGTTACACCCTATTCTAGGCAACTTCGAGGAAAGAATTGAGAAAAGATACGGTCACCCAGAGTCCCCAAATAGTATGGCGATAGCCCTACGGATGGTCAACGTAGCCGTTGCTTGCCCGTCAGTATGATGGAACGCCGTAGTATATATATCCTCCACACCCGGCCGTGCCCTCAAATCTTCCAACCAACACTGCTCGACGACGTTCCATAGTACCTCGGCTGCCGGGAGCCCAGTCCAACGGGTAGTCACTCCCAACCTTGTGTTTGCCCTGCTTTGACATATAAACGCCAATTACGGAACTCTTCCAACACCACAGTGTCTGCAATCAGTGAGTCAGATACAAAACCGGCGCGTCCGACATTGAATAAAGGGTGTTGGTCGTAACTTTAAATACTGACCGAACGAACCTGTTTCCTCCGTCCGTACTCGTGAATAAGACTACACCTGGTACGGTGTCGGGGCTGATTCGCCTGATGGCAGGGCAACAGCAGGCGCGCTCGAGATGTCGTCCGTTTGATCGCCCTCGGATCCAAACCCCACTCCGATGCACACGATGGAAAGAAAAGCTGGAGGGTATTGAGAAGAGTTACGTTGAACGTTTCTCGTCGTACTCACACCTCCCTGTCGGTCGCGCTCGTCCAACGGTTTGATCGATGTTTTGAGGGCTCGGGGTTACAAGGTCACGGATCCTATTTTTGCGTCGAGAGGTATCCACTGGTTGCCCTTGGAAAATACGTTAACCTACAGTTATACTATGCTTTGAGGGACGAACCTGTCCTTCGAGGGTTATAACAGATGGGTTCCTCCCTCCCAGAAACGAGGTGGCCGTGGTTCCTCCTACCAGATTGGGGCCCAGCGGTATACACGGGTCCAACTTTAGAGTACTGCAATCAATTCCCGCAGCCGCACAATCAATTGTGGGACGAACCTGCACGAGCCTCGTTGCAACGGTCGTCATGTTCCTCCTGTTCGACAACAGAATGGTCGTAGTTTCCCTCACCCTCGTGGGCGTGAATTACGATAAGGGCACGCTGCATGAAGTAGAACCGGAATGGCGATAGAACCTTCACGAATCCATCACGACGGTCCAACAGATAAAATTCGCATAGCACGTTGACCGCCTCTGCTACACCACCTATTGTAGGAAATGCCCTCCTGACTCTTGTCTCTTCCACCCCGCGAGGGTAGGCGGAAATTGCTTCCAGTGTCTCGCGAGCGACGGACCCAAGGTTTTGGATTGTGGGAGAACCGAGGGCTGACTCGATAGCGACCTCCAGACTCCGGTAGCCATCAGCTTTAAGCGAATAAATCTGACCGCCCCACTCCTGTAGCAACGTCGGTTCGTCCCAGTTGTGCTTAGATACGGCCATTGCGAGAAGATTGATGGAAAGGGGATGGAAATCAAGGTTTCCAATAAGGTCGTCGATGGCAGATGATCTGCTGAGGTGACACAGGCTGTAGAATGCGTCACACGCTCCTTCTCCAGACAGAGCTGCCACTTCAACAGTATGGAGACCTGGGACATTAATGGCCATCCGACTGGTAGCGAGAAGGCAGACGTTTTGGTATTGGCAGATCTCTTCGATCATTGTGGATATCTTCGTGGAATCCGCTGCCCATGGGTCGAGAACACAATCGGCGCTATCTATTACCAATAGAAGCGGAGGACAGCGGGCCAAGCGTGGTCGAAGCCATTCCATGCTCTTGGTAGGGGGGATCCCGATCTCGCTGGATAGACGCTGGAGGAAAGCTTCCGAAGAGTTGATGAGATCACCGCAGCGCATGAAGTGGCGGCTGTCTCCAAACTTGGCTTTGACGCGGTTGTGGTGAAGAATATTGAGAGCTATCGTGGTCTTTCCGATTCCAACCGCTCCTGACAGAACGACGGACACGAGGCCATCCAAATGATCCAGTGATCGGGCTATTATCTCGTCTCTTGCGAAGCAGTTCGTGGGGGCTTGTGGGAGCGGAGGCACTGTCACTGTGAAAGTAACAAAACCAAATGTCAGAACCTGGGCTGTCATAATGAGCCTCGAAACACACCCCCGGCGTCCACATCCAAATGATCCGGTGATTGGGCTCTGATCTCGTCTGTTGCGGGGGAGTTCGTGGGAGCTTGTGGGAGGGGAGGCTCTGTCATTGTGAAAGTAAATAAACCAAATATTAGAACCCGGGCTGTCATAATCGACCTCGAAACGCACCCCCGGCGTCCACAACCAAATGATCCGGTGATTGGGTTACGATCTCGTCCCTTGCGAAGGAGTTCGTGGGGGCTTGTGGGAGGGGAGGTACTGTCACTGTGAAAGTAAATGGACCAAATGTCAGAACCTGAGTTTTAATAATTAACCCCGGAACGCACTCTTGGCGACCACATATCGTATCGCGACTTTCTTCACCATGTTCGTCGAACCCGGGAACTTGGCAAGTGCCCAAACCGTGAGGACATCACCACTCTCCGCCTTCTCGTACAACTCCTTATCCGATATCTCGATTGTGTGTTCCTTAAAACCATGATGTGCAAGGAGGTTCCTCACCACCACGCCACTCCACTTCTCCGGTGAGCCCGGCGCGGGTGATCCAACTGACAGCTCGAACCAAGTCCAGCTGTTACGGTATGTACCGTAGTCTTCCAGGTGGCTCGACCACCCCTGGTCCCTGGAGACGACAGTGACGACGACTTTCCTCAACATCTTTCCCTCAGGAATCGGTTGAGAGATGACGTAAGGAACGCGGCCGTCACGAACGATTATGTCTTCTTCACGTTGGTCGAACATTTCAGTTCCCGGTGTGAGCTTCTCGGGTGGGGTTATCTCCGTCGACACACGCTTCGGCAGGTTGAAGATTTTGCGTACGTATTTCCCAACCGTCTTGCCAAAACGACGATTGGGTTCATCGTTTCTAGGCGTGCCACTCTCACTATGGCTCAACGGCGTGGTCGGAGGCGCTGTAAACCAACCAGTCAAGTGTCAGACCTTGGAGCATCAAAACCAACCGGAAAACGTGCTTTCTTCGCGATCACTCTCAACCCAATTCCACTCCTTCATTACCATCCCTCTGTCAGGGTCCTCTACGGGCATCACTGGTTCCAGGGATTTGGCTTCACCGAGCTCTCGCAGTACCCTAGGCGCAGTGGGTCGTTCGTTCGGGTCTTGGTTCCAACAGACCACAATCTGCTCCCACAGCTCGTCCAATAACCCCTGCGAGGGGCTGTCAAACGGTCGGTCAGGTCGGAGACCCTCGGTGACTTTATCCACAATCTCTTCGTCACTTTCGTTTGGGAATGGGGTGGTACCCGTCAGAATCTGGGTCGGGGGGATATTGAGACAGGCTGTGAGGGTAAGGTAGGGTATACACACTTCAAACATGACCATAGCAAATGAATAAACGTCCGCAGCCTTTCCGGCATCCCCGGGTGGAATGCGCCCGGCGCTTGCGCCGAGAATTTCTGGTGCCATCCATCGAGCGTTGGCCGGGATCGACATGAGGGAAGCCTCGTCACGCAGGGCGATTCCAAGGCCGCACTCCGAGATGCAAGCAACTCCGTCTTTATCCACCAGTATGTTATGCTGGGAGGATGTCAGCTCCCCTCATTTCGGGCGGATAAGAAATTAAGCCTTACTCCTGTTAAGTTCCCATGAACGAGATTATACGTATGTAGATATGTCAACCCGCGAGCGACATCCAGTAACTGACATCGGCAGGGGGTCAGAATTGTTCAACAACTAGACGACCGCGCTGGAGGTAACAACCGCTTACCAAACGGAGTTTGTCGGCGTCGGGGTTCTCGCGCACGTAGCCAGGCAAGCTTCCGTTGGACATCCAATCGTATACAAGGGAGAAAGGAGGAACACCGGTGCCGAACCCGAGGAAACCGACCACGTTTGGGTGTCGTAGTCGCTTCCATATAACCCCACTCGTGCACAATCTCTGTGACAGTCCAATCAGAGTATGACATCGACGGGAGATGGTTTGGAGAAGCGGGAGAAACGTACACGCTTGAGGGCAACGAAACTCCTGGTGCAGTCAGGACTGATCGTCTTGACAGCTACCGACTGCCCGTCCATCAACCCTTGGCGGGTGCTGGATATCCCTCTTATGGATTGGTAGGCGCTAGTAGATTCAACGAGACGATCCTGGGAAATCTAGTGGCTCTTCGGCAGAAGGCTACACCGGGCGGAGACCCTCTGCAGCCCGTATAAACACCGACTGCGGAGTGTGGGGTCGTTCGGTGAGGAGTTGAGAACCTGAAACCAAATAGTCAGGCATATTTGAGAGGCATGAAGGAGTGCTGAGCGTGGTTTACCCGATCAAAAACCTCGATGACCACGAGAGACCCCTCCTCTCGCATTCCGAAAAGTGTATTATCTCCATACCTGAACATTTGGTGGATCTTCTGGATGTGTTCTTCCGAATTAGCATCGAATTCGATGAGTTCTTCGAGCGCAGCGATGTCCGGAGTAGCCTTTTCCAGAAAATCAACGAACGCGGGTGCTGATGGTCTTTCTCCCACCTCGTGGGCCAACAAAGATTGCACGAGCTCCCAAAGTTCATCCGAAAGTCCAAGTTCCTTCCCCCCAGAAGGTGGCGACGGTCGTTCACCATCTATGGTCTTTTTCATCACAGCTCCCCAAACGTTATTCTCGGGGAACGGCAACAGTCCGGTGAACACCTGAGGGAAGGTGAAAGAGGGGGTTTCAAAACCATGAAGTGACTCTCCACGGCGAGTGTTCCTCACCTCAAAAGTGACCATGCCCAAAGCAAAGGCGTCTGATCCGCGTGTGGAGAGGCCGGATTTTCCGCTGCTGGTGCTGAAGAGCTCGGGGGCCATCCATTGGCATTGGTAGGATCCCCTGAACCTTGGCGCTGAAGTCTCCGCACACTTGAGGCTGGCAATGCTGGCGAACCCGAAGTCACTGAGGCGCGCACGACCTGACCTGTCAACGAGAACATCATCCTGGGGCGGGAGATGGTGAGATTATTGCCGACAGAGATGTGGTAGGGAAAGAAACCGAGGCGCACCCCTTTCAGACCACCGTGCACGATCTCGAGGGAATGTAAGAACGACAATCCAAGGCTGATATCGAGCAACTGAACTCGCGTCAGCCAGAATTTAATGCGCTTTCGAGCCAACGCACCAATTGCAGTCGACTGGCATCTGGATTTTTTCCGACGTATTCTCTCACGTTTCCGTTCGGCATCCACTCGGATACCATGCAAAGGGGCGCGGGTGCCTCCGAAACTCCCAGGAATGGGACGATATTGGGATGGGAGATCCGCCTCCATATCACCACCTCTTTGCAAAAGACCTGGTAGCGGCAGTCAATTGGGGATGTGGTGAAATAAGAATACTGGGTATAATACCTTTCTCACTTTCCGTATGTCGTCTCTCTTGTATACACGAAGAGCCTTTACCGCCACTCGTTTTTCGTCGTAGATACCTTCCCAGACTTCACTAAACCCACCGCGGGCCACGGGATCCTCAGTCGTTCGGATGAGTCCTTCGGGAATGGTGTAGGAGGTTGGTAGAAGCCCCGTCCGACCGCAAAGTTGCCGAACCCGCTTGATGATCACAACATCACACGTGGTAGTCTGAAGGGCCTGTACCGTACACTAGCACTGAGAACCGATCCACGGGGCAGCGCATTTCACAGAGCGCACCTTGTCAAAAACTTCTAATAATGCCTTCGCCCTTTCCGTATCCTCCTCTAGGGAGGAAATATACCAGTCGTATAACTCTGGCTCCTTGAATGCAGCCCGTAGAGCATTTGAAAGATCATCTGGGTCCTGATCCGTGCGAAGTCCGTCGAGTCTGGCAGTGAAGATAGTAAAATCATCAATTTGGCGGTGGTTGCGCTGCCGTCGACATCGCCGTCGTCCGCGAGGAGGGAAGATACGGTGCACAATACAACCTCAAGGGGTGGGGGGAACAACACACGTAAGACCACGCTGTATCCTGCCTGCATGTTTTATATGCGTGATGCTACGCCACGAGGCGAACACGATGCTGTGACGGGACCCCGGAAGCAAAGGAAATTAACGAACCCCTGGCATCTACGCCCACCAATAGCCTTCTGTGCTCTAGAAATTCCTCCTCGGCTCGACATTTCCTGGTATCCTAAGACCTCGGTAACGGTTCAGGTCGTCAACGACACCACCAGGCTTCCCGAGCCTCGTGAGCAACCCCGTTCCCGGACCTTGCTCGAGACCGTGTTTTTCCCATATCCGGAGGATGTGGGTGTTGATAGTAGCTTTACATTCAGGCCGATGAGGACTTGGTGTGAGTGATGGTATCGTGTGAGGTGATGGGAAGATGATGTAGATGAGGGAAAGAACGGAGGCGAAGTGGTCCGACTTCTTCAAACGCGTCTTCGGGGTTTGGACATCGCGGAAGGGGTACGTTAGTCCATTTGGCTGGGAAGTGGGTTCGATCAACGCGGCGCGCGCGGTGGAGTGAAAAAAACCAACCAAGTCTGCAGTAAGTGGGGTATCAACGGGGAAACCGAGCGAGAAATTGGGGGTTGAGGGCCGAGATGGGCGAGAATTGAGAATTCGAGGGCGAGCCTGCTGGGCGTGAAAGAATGAGGACGGGATTGAGCCGAACGAGAAGAGTTTCGGGGTCCATAAGAATGCAAAGCCATCCTCTTCAAACACAGAGAAGGATTGGTATCACTCAAGTCTCCGGGCTCTGTGTGTGTGAGGGTCTTCGCGGTTTGGGAATAGTTAGGGAGGGGAACTTACGTTGAACAATCGGCGGAGACGTAGGACAAGAGTGGATACGACAGTGACCCAGCGACACTCATATCCAACCGTTGAACGTTCAACGGTGATGCGCAATGACCTGGAGTCCGCTGGAGCGTGAAAGCGGCTCAGCCCGGAAGAATCGCTATAGTTCAGAGTCGGTAGAAAACTGAAAGGACGAGGGATGGCCGCGCAGGCGAGGACTTAGTAAGTACCCGCAGGATCACGGGAACTCGATGCGTTGAGTGCACTCGGTCGGTCGTAAATTTGGTTGGGGACGCGGTGACGAAGCCCTGGAGGGAGCAGCTTGGCCATCGCACGATACCGCTCGGGCGAGCTGGCTGAGGAGGATGCACGTGACTCAATTCCTGAGTCCGTCCCGAAAACGCAAAAATCCAACTACTTCACCTGCGACGGACACACGCAATCGGTGTGTGGAACGCTTTACATACAACGCAATTACGATCGCACCGGATCAGCCTGGAGTAAAACTTTCTTTCCGCCGGAGCCACCGGACAGCCTATTCACCACCCCCCTTATAATCTCCGTGGCTTCCTCGTCACTAAGCTTTCCATCAATCTTAACTATTTCGTGGCTTGGCTCTCTGAACTGTTCAATTCTTAGCGCATCCAACCAGGGGCACGGAGGAGTACAAGACGCACATTGCCTGCGGCCATATACTTAACGAGCTCCCCGGTTACCCGGGCCCTTTCCTCCGGACCCCTTTGTTTGCACCACTCCCTTTGCCAGAACCCATGGGCGGTGAGGTTATTGAATATGAATGTCGTGGGAGGGAAGGTGACAGCCTCCTTGGCCATCGCGCCGTATGTAACAAGGTGGGCATCCTTCCCGGCAAAGCGGAGCATCCGTGCTGTAGACTCCCCCCCAATACAATTTAGCAATAGTCGGATATCCTACAAGGGCATCAGTAGGTGAAATCATGAAACGACGTCGACGCATACCTTGCCACCTGTCCACCCTTTCGCTCGTTCATAGATAGACTTGTCTTCGAGTTCATCGTAAGTAATAACACGGGTCGCTCCCAGGTTCTTGAGGTATTGTTCAACATCGGGAAAGTTCTCCCTACGAGGGCCTAAATCGGAACGGGTTTGTGGGAGGGAAGACACAACACACACCTATTCCGAACGAGGTTGATCGTGTTTAGCCCCCGTATCTTGGCTAGCGAAATAACGGCTTGCCCCACCTGTACTGGTTGAGTCTGTGCGCTGGCTGCCAATTGCGAATTCCCATACCGCGCTATTGGCGCCGTTCTGTACAACCCAGTCTCCAGGTTGCAGATCCACGAAGTCGGATAACATGTTGTATGCGGTAGCCGGATTCACCTGCGTCAGCAGTAAATCAGCAGACTCCCGAAACCAACAGGGGATCCCTGAGCGTTTTTTGAGTTGAACGTACCAGAAGGGTCGCGGCGTTCACGGCGGATATCCCAGTATCCCTATCGACCTTGATCACATCCTCCGCTTCGATTATTTGTCCGCTTGACCACGTTCCGGACTGAGCCTTCCCGAAGACAACCCAATCGCCATTCTTCAGCCCTTTCACACCTTCCCCAACGTCTGTGATCTCCCCCAGACCCTCGATACCAGGGACACGGAACGTCCGCTCTTGTCCGTCGACATTCAGCTGCCTCGCCTTGGGCTGGTAGGGATACACGCCTTCAACGACGTTGATATCCGCGGGGTGAATGGGAGATAAGAGATGATTAACCGCGACCGAAGAACCAGTTGGTTTTGGAGGGAGAGGGCATGTCACCGCGGATAGTACAGAACCGGGATTCCCGTTCGATTGGTAAACGACGGCTCTGGTGACCATGGTGGTGACCGTTCCCTTTCAAACGAACGTGGTGGATTCTCTGAGTTGCAACATTCTGCTTGAACGTTGGGACCGGTGCCGGAACGTCAAGTTGGCAGGGTTGTCGCGTGGCATCGTTGATTGTCGGTTATCGATTATCGGTTAAAGCGAAGAGATGTTGACGCTTGAGCGCCGCCCTGTCGTGTCCAGTCAGCAGACTGGGGCCGGGTGGAACACAACTGGCCATCGTCTGAGAATCTCGTACCGATGGCGGAACCGTGTGTCGAAGCTTTAGCCTCTACGGGTCGTGGAAGCGCGAGCCGTCAATCAGACTCCTGCAGTTTCATGGGTCGACGCTCTGGTCGTGTTGTACGAAAAATAGAGAAGCTGAGCTTGAGTGGAAGAAATGAACGTTCTGAACGCTTGTGGTGACGAACATTCAGAACGCGGATCTCGCCCAGGCCCCAGCCGCTCGTGGTGGATTTCTCAGTACTAAGCGCTAAACGGACGAAGCAGGGACGCGTAGCTTGAGATCAGGTCAATTATATATCCGTCTCTCCGTTAACTCCGGTAAATAAATTAATAAACACCCAATGCAATGCTTCGTGTTTTGTCCTCTTTCCTTCCTCCAACTCCCATCCCACCCTCTGGAGAATAGAACGCAACTCCCAGAATCGGATGAGAAGGCAGCCAAGGTTTATCTACTCCCCGAAAGACCTTTTCCACGACGATTTGCCTGATGTCACACCCAACGTCGAAGCGGGTCGAGTTGTGGGGCGCGTAAATTGTGACTTCTGGGAGAGCTCGGTGTTCCGGTGTGATGGTTTGGAGTCCAGTGGTGATTTATTCTACCCTTCTGGCTCAAAGATACATCTGAGTTTCGTCACTTTCCAGAGGTCGAGGGAGGCCGGACTAGTTCGTGGGATCCTGGAACGTCTTCATCCACGACGTGAGGCCCCTTGCGGAACGGAACCGGATATCGGGGGAAAGGTATTTTCTGGTCTGCGAAACCCATGATTTTGAGATGAAGGCAGTGGTTCCCGAGTGTTTTCGGTTCGTTGTGTAGGAGGTAGTCGAGAACGTCCAAAAAGATATTTGACATCGTGATTTCTTTCGAGGAACAAAGTTTCCGGTTTGACGCCGACTGGCTCCTCTATGTCGTATTTAATGTTGATCAATTAACCGCCTGCTGTTCGGGACCCATGGACTCCGTGACGAAGACGGTCGGAATTTTACATTCACAACGTCCTGATAGACTGTCATCAGTGATATGCCGGGATGCCATGAACGGGTGATCAAACGTACCCCAATTGACGCTTCCTGCAGTTCGGGCTTTCCCCTAAGGTTTGGTTCGTGCGATTTACCTCGTTTCGGGGGTTTCGTGGCATTTGTTCGCTCGGTACAGGGGAGTTGTGGAGGGTATCGATTGTCGGTGCCAAGACAGAGGCGTTGGTTGGGTCGAGGACCACACGTTGGGACAGAATCATAGCGGATAGTGGTCCAGCCATGTAACCGGTGGCGTCCATCACATATTGTGTGTATCTCTTAGATGGCAGGCGGCGTTCGCGGGGATTTTTCTCCAGTTGGTTCGTGTTACCCCGTCGGGTTTCAGCTGTTGTTTTGTCGTGATCCGTTGGGCTTCAGGTCAAAGCGGACGTCTCAGCGTTGGCAGAGCGGGGAGACAGGGATCAGGCACCTAGGTGACGTTTTTGTTTCGTGTGCGAGCATGAAG
>Ga0307511_10001349_pt1 | contig 25984 bp, 18 predicted proteins | sample 13_EM_MG_FD_200266 | JGI IMG/M metagenome (GOLD analysis project Ga0307511, IMG submission 200266) | Populus trichocarpa ectomycorrhiza microbial communities from riparian zone in the Pacific Northwest, United States - 13_EM | ecosystem: Host-associated > Plants > Roots > Unclassified | place...
GTTCTACGCCACACCCGCCTCGGTGGGCGTGTGGGAAACGTTCCTGACACTCGCGGCCATCTACTTTGTGTTCATGATGGCAGGCGCGCTCGGCTATCGTGTTCCGCCCGAAGGTTGGCAGCCCTCGGCCAAGTCTCCTTCGAAGACCACGACCGCGAAGCTGGCCACCGACCGGCACGTGCATCTGAGTGTCGCCTGGCGTACACCGCAATTCTGGCTGTTGTGGGGCGTGCTGTGCCTCAACGTCAGTGCCGGAATCGGCATTCTCGGCATGGCCTCGCCATTGTTGCAGGAAGTCTTCGGCGGACGGCTGATAGGCGTGTCGGCCACCATCGATCAGCTCACCGCGGCCCAGAAAACCCAGATCGCCGCAATCGCCGCCGGCTTCACGGGCCTGCTGTCGCTGTTCAACATTGCCGGCAGAATCTTCTGGGCCTCCTTGTCCGACCGCCTCGGCCGCAAGATGACTTATGCGGTGTTCTTCCTGCTGGGAATTGCGCTGTACAGCTCGATCCCATGGACCGCGGCAACCGTCAACCTCGCGTTGTTCGTCTCATTCTTCTGCGTGGCGTTGTCCATGTACGGTGGCGGCTTTGCCACTGTGCCCGCGTATCTCGCGGACCTGTTCGGCACCCGGATGGTTGGCGCCATCCACGGGCGGCTGCTGACCGCCTGGTCTACCGCGGGAGTGCTGGGTCCGGTCCTCGTGAACTACATCCGGGACTACCAGATCGACCACGGCGTGGCGCGGGCTCAGGCATACAGCTTGACGATGTTCATCCTGGCCGCTCTGCTGGCCGCCGGATTCGTCTGCAATCTTCTGATCAAGCCCGTCGATCCGAAGAACTACATGACACCTGAGCAGATCGCAGCGGCTGATGAGGCTGAGAAGGCGAAGAACGTCGCCCAGCCTGTACCGGCCGCCTCCGCGGCCGGCGAAGCACGGCCGACGTGGCTCATCCCCGCAGCCTGGCTGGCCGTGTGGGTTCCTCTGGGTTGGGGAATCTGGGTGACGCTGCAGAAGGCCGTAGTGCTGTTCAAGTAGAATCCGCGACGCAAAATCCAAGCGATGCGGAGTCTGTAATGGCAGAGGTCGAAATTCATACCGGGCACGATCACTCGGGAGACAGTTTTGGGCAGCGGGTCGGCGTGGCCGTCGGCGTCATCGGCATCATTCTCGCCGTTGTCACGATCGGCTCTCACCGTGCCCACACCCAGGCCGTCATCGACCGCACCGAGGAGAACGACCAGTGGTCGTTCTACCAGGCGAAGAAAATCCGGCAGCAAGTACTGGACGTCGGTGCTGACCTCGCCCGCGCGCTGAGCTCCGACGAGAGCAGAGTCCAGGCCATCGTGGACAAGTACGGCAAGCAGAGCGCCCACTACGCCGAAGAGACCAAGGACATCGAAAAAGAAGCGCGCACCAGCCACGCTGAGACCACTCGCGAGGAAGGGCGTGCAGTACGCCTGGACATCGGAGAAGGATTCCTGGAGCTCGGCCTGGTGCTGTCGTCTCTTTACTTTCTGTCCAAGCGCAAGTTCTTCCCGGTCATCGGCATCACCGCCGCCGTGATTGGAACGGCGCTGGGTGTGGCCGGCTTCCTCTCCTGACCTAGGGGGTCTAGCTGGCCGGCTCGGGCTCGAGCCGGCGGCTGAGCAAGGTCACGACCCCCGCGGCAAGGTAGAGCACCGCAAACCAGCCGATCGTGCGCGTGAGCAACAAGAAGCCCAGGTGGTAATAGCTGCCGGAGTTCCAGGCAAGGTATGCCTTGGAGACGCCGATCAGCAGCGAGACGAACGAAATCATCACCAGTACGAGCCAGCTGGCGGGTGGCCGCGACTGATCCTCGGCGACCGCCGGCGGCACCCGAACCAGGAGGCCTCTAAACCAGATGGCCAGCACCGCCAGCCCGAACACGGAGCTGACGTACTGCAGTAAGTGACTGACTGCGGTGTCCCATCCGAAAAGCGCGACAGGGGCGCTCAGTGCCGCAACACGCGTAGCCGTCCAGCCGTTCTGGTGGGTGAACGAATCCCACGCAATGTGCGTCCACGAGCCGAGCAGAACCGACAACAGCGCTATTGGCCAGCGCAGCGGCCGCGCATTGAAGCGCTCGATGGATCGCAAACATATCCACCGTGTGCGTGCACCGAGCAACACGGTCAGCGGTTCTCGCAGGAGCAGGGTCAGCATCAGCAGCAGCATGCCCAGCGGCAGGCACATCGAAAACGACCCATACAGAGTGTGAGTATCCGGAAACCAGATCCGACCGATCCGCGCGGGGAAAAAATACGGCACATCAGGCACGAGGCTGCCGATGATCAGGGGAACCGTCTGCAGGAATCTGGAGCGGCGCAGCGGCAGAATGGCTGCCGGGTGCGCGAAGGTGAATGGCATAACGGCTAGAGACTCGCAGATATCCCCCGCCACCTGCAAGTCTTTCCCGCGGTGGGGTGGGCAACCGTCCGCCCCACCGCGGAAAGCGAATTACTTCACCCGGGCGTTATGCTTCTTCCGGTACACCCGCGCACTCTGCCGATTTTCGGACCGCTGCACGCGGCTCTGCTCGGCAGCCCCAACGTGCCCATTGGCCGCCGCGTTGGCCTCCTTGCGATCGACGTGCGCCTGTCCGCGCTCCAGTGAACCAACTTCGCGGTTGGTCAGGGCGCCACTGTTGACACCGTTCGCGATTCGCTGCTGCTGATTGACGTTGCGCCGCACGTCCGCCTGCATGCGCTGTGACGAGGCCGAGTTGGGATTTCCGGTAACGCCGTTGTGCTTGTCAGCGGCAATGTCGCGGCTCGCCTTGTTTTGAGCTGCGTTGAGCCGCGCCTGCTCAGCCGGGCTGATCGACCCGTTGCGCAGATCGCGCGCTTCCATCTTGTCCACATGTTGCTGCTCGCGCTCGAGCTGGCCGGCTTCGCGGGTCGACAACTGGCCCGACTGCAAACCCTGCTCGATGCGCTGCTGTTGATTCACATCACGCTGTTGGTCCTGCGGCACCGCCTGAGCGAACGCACCCGTGCTCAGAAACGCGGCAAGTACCCCCAGGCTCATTACTGTCGATTTCATACAGTTCTCCACGAGTGGCGAAGATTTCGTAGCACATGCTACTGAGCCGTTACAACGTGCAACATCTGATGAGGTTTACGTCAGGCTGTGCCGGCGCGAAACACTGAATCGCGGCTGAACCGGCCTTCTCGAGCAGCTCGCGTCGCGGCGTGGGCTGTCAACCCATCAGCGGTTGCCGCGTTTCGGGGCTACCCGCAGCGGCTGCTCATCGCACTGCCACAATCGCAGTCCGCCTACGAACGCGTTGTCGTTGTCGCCGAGACGCTCATTGTCCGCGAGATCCTTCAGGCGCTTGGCGTTGCCGCCACCCACTATTACGTACTCAACTTCGAGCGCCTTGCGCAACTGGTCCACGACCTCGCGCACGACCTTGCGCCACTTCCTGGTACCCATACGCAACCGACCACGCTCTCCAACATAATCCTCGAACGTGCGGCCCTTCTTGTACGGCATGTGCCCGAGCTCCATCGGCTCCACGTAACCCTCGATGATGAGAGTTGCGCCCAGCCCGGTGCCCAGCCCCAGGAACAACATCCGGCCACCCTCGTAACTGCCTATAGCCTGCATGGTGGCATCGTTGATCACGCGAACCGGCTTGCCAAAGGCCTTCTGGAAATCGAAATGCACCCAGCCGCCGCCGAGATTGTGCGGGTCGGCCGCGATCCGTCCCTGAAAAACCAATCCCGGGTACCCGATGGACACGGCATCGTAGGACGAGGATGGGATGACTTCGGTGACCCTCTCCACCATCTGCTGCGCCGTGAGGGCGGGCCCCGAATCGAATCTGTAGATTTTGCCGCGCGGGCCGATCCGGAATTTCACGTGCGAGCCACCGACGTCAATAATCAGTATCCGTCGCGGAAGCGTCGCCTTCGAAGTTTTTGCTTTCATGCGATGGAAGTATAGCGGCAGTCCACCGGGCGCACAGTCAGGTCGCCCTGCCGCCAGGGGGCTTTGCAGCAGGCGCGCCGGGCATCAATATCGCCTTTCCGACAGTTAAGGGAGGACAGCCATGATCGGAGCATCACATCTGCCAGGTATCCCGGGTGCCGCTCGCATTTCGGGTGCGGCTCGTATCTCAGGTGTGGCGCGTACCCGGGGCGCGGCCAACGCCCTCGGCCAGGCCCTGGTTTTCGCCGCGGCCGTTGTCGCCGTTCTCGCTTCCACTGCCGCTCGCGTATCGGCGGCCGACGACTCGCACTCGAAGGTGTTGGGCTCGATCAACATCGAACCGGGTCAACATACCGGCGATGCGACGACGGTGAACGGCGCGGTTGAAATTGGCGCCAACGCAGTGGTCAAGCATGCCGAAACCGTGAATGGCAGTATCACCCTGCATGAGCATTCGACAGCCGACTCCGTCAAAGGCGTGAATGGACCGACGCGGCTGGAACAGGGAGTGCGTGTGCTCGGTAACGTCGAATTGGTCAACGGCCACATCTCGCTGGACAAGCAAGCCGATGTGTCGGGCCGCCTGACCAACGTCAATGGCGCAATTCAACTCGACGCCGCTCACGTGGGGGGCGGAATCGAAACGACGAACGGCGATATCGACATCGGTCCGAACTCGCGTGTCGAGGGCGGCATCCTGGTGAACAAGAACGAGGGCGGCTGGTTCAATTCTGACAGCCGGAAAATCATGCGCGTGGTGATCGGACCGGGTGCGGTCGTCAAGGGCACGCTCAGGTTTGAGCGCGAGGTCAAACTATATGTCAGCGACCGCGCGACCATCGGCGCGGTGGAAGGCGCGACCGTCAACAAGTTCAGCGGCGAGCATCCTTAGATGGCTCAGCGATTATTGCTCTTTCGCATATGCGTCGCCTCATTTGCGAGGGCCTTTCCCGGGCCGCCGTAAACCCGTCCTTGGGGGCTGCGAGAAAAACATCCTGTTTTTCACGCCCCGGGAAAGGCCCTCGCAAACGATGCGCCGCCAAGTGGACTCAGGCTAAAACAACCCCACGATTTTCCCGTTCTCATCCACGTCGATCGAATTGGCGGCAGGGGTCTCGGGAAGCCCGGGCATCGTCATGATGTCCCCGCAAATCACCACGATGAACTCCGCGCCGGCGTTCAGCCGCACCTCGCGGATGTGGACGATGTGGTGCGAAGGCGCCCCGCGTAGTTTTGGGTCCGTCGTGAAGGAATACTGAGTCTTGGCGATGCAGACCGGGTAATGGCCATATCCGGAATGCTGCAGCTCGTTGATCTGCGCCCGCACCTTGGCGTCCGCATCGATATCGGCGGCGTGATAGATCCGGGTGGCGACCGCCTTGACCTTGTCCCATAGGGTCGCGTTATCGTCGTAAACGAATTTGAATCCACTCGGCTGCTCGCACAGCCGCACGACCTCGTTCGCAACATCCACCGCCCCCTTGCCACCTTGCGCAAAATGGCGAGCCAGGATGACCTTGACTCCCATGGGCGATACCAGGTCGATCAACCTCCGGAGCTCGCCCGGCGTGTCTTCCTCGCGCTGATTGATGGCGACCGCGCAAGGCAGACCGAACTGCTGCCGCACGTTGTCGATGTGACGGCCCAGATTAGCGACCCCCTGCTCGAGGGCCGCGAGATTCTCCCGGCCGAGTTGGGCGACTTCGACTCCGCCGTGATACTTCAGAGCACGCACGGTCGCCACGATGACTGCGGCGGATGGCTTCAGATGCGCCTTGCGACACTTGATGTCCACGAACTTCTCGGCGCCCAGATCGGCGCCAAAGCCCGCTTCCGTCACCACGTAGTCAGCGAGCTTCAGAGCCGTGCGAGTGGCCATCACCGAGTTGCAGCCGTGCGCGATGTTGGCGAACGGCCCGCCATGGATGAACGCCGGGTTGTTCTCCAGTGTCTGGACGAGATTGGGAGCGAACGCGTCCCTCAGCAGGACCGTCAGCGCGCCGTGCGCTTTCAGGTCCCGCGCCAGGATGGGTTTGTGAGCGGCCGTGTAGCCCACGACCATCCTCCCCAGGCGCTCCCTGAGATCCGCCAGGCTGTTGGCCAGGCAGAAGATCGCCATCACCTCCGAGGCGACCACGATGTCGAAACCATCCTGCCGCGGAAAACCGTTTGCCGGACCGCCGAGACCTGCAACGGTCTCGCGCAGCGCGCGATCGTTGACATCCAGCACGCGGCGCACCGCGATGCGCCGCACATCGAATCCCAGCTTGTTGCCGTGATGGATGTGATTGTCAACCAGCGCGGCGAGCAGATTGTTGGCCAGCGCAATGGCGCTGAAGTCGCCCGTGAAGTGCAGGTTGATGTCCTCCATCGGGACCACCTGCGAGTAGCCGCCGCCGGCCGCCCCACCCTTCATGCCGAACACCGGTCCCAACGCCGGCTCGCGCAGACAGATCACAGTCTTCTTGCCAATGAGGTTCAGCGCATCCCCCAGGCCCACCGTCATCGTGGTCTTACCCTCGCCGGCCGGAGTTGGAGATATGGCCGTCACCAGGACGAGCTTGCCGTCCGGCCGGTCAGCTAACTGGCGGACATAATCGAGCGAGACTTTGGCCTTGAAGCGCCCGTAGGGCTCCAGGCTCTCCTCGGGTATCCCCAGCCGTTCGCGCGCCACCTGCACAATGGGCAGCATCCGGGCCTTCTGGGCAATGTCGATATTCTGCAGTGACATCCGCTTGGCTTACCGTCAGATCGAAAGGCGGCTACCTTAGCTTGCCGCCTGCCACAATTCATCCACAATCCAGGCCGCGCAGGCACACAATCCCGCCGCGACAATGCTGACGTCCACCCATACCGGATTGCGATCCGTTCCTTCGGGATACGTCGAATGTCTGCCAATCTGCGCCAGCGCGCCCGCCTGCTTCTGCACAACCGACAAAACCCGCGACTTGCCGCCATTGCGGCAGCGCTCGTACTGGTAGTCGCCTGCGCAACCTATGCCGGCTGGCGTTGGTACCAGGGCCTGCCCAAGCCCGTTGAAACCCAATTCACGGTGCAGGCGCCCCAGGTCACCTGTTATTCGTGCACCCCGCCTGAAAAACCCAACCCCATCCTGGTGCGGTTCTCGCAATCGGCCGCGCCCCTGCAATTGAGCGGCAAGGATCTCGATCCGGCGGCCGACGCCGTGCGCATGGCGCCCGCCCTCCAGGGTGTCTGGCACTGGGACGACGATCGGACACTGCGATTCCAACCCGCGCAGGACTGGCCCATCGGAACAACCGTGCACGTGACTTTCGCACGCCACGGATTCGTGCCCTCGCACGTCAGGCTCGAAGAATACGGCTTCCAGTTTCAAAGTCCCGCGTTCTCGGCACGTGTTTCCGATACCCAGTTTCACCAGGATCCCGTCGTTGCCAGCGACAAGAAAGTCGTAGTCACCGTTACTTTCTCCCATCCGGTGGATCCGGAGCAGCTCGAGAAGCGGATCAACCTGACATTGTTCGAAAGAGTCACGGACACGATCGAAAAGGACACGGGCAAAACACCGTTCACCGTCATCTATGACAAGCTGAGACTGACGGCCTACATCCACTCGGGACTGCTGGCCGTGCAGAACAAGCAGGGCCGGCTGCGAATCCGGATCGAGCCGGGCGTGCGCGCCGCCCGCGGCGGCAACCAGACCGAGACCCGCATGGAGTCGAGCGTCACCGTACCAGGGCTGTACAGCCTGCAGGCCGAGAACATGCAACTGGCAGTCGCGAAGAGCGAGCGTGACGAGCCGAGCCAGGTTCTGATCATCAAGATGAGTCATTCGGTGATCGAGCGCGACATGCCGCAGGCAGTGCACGCCTGGCGCCTGCCGGCGACTCATCCGGATCCACGGGTGCAGGCGGAGTTCGAAAAATACCAGCACGGCCCGTATCCGTGGACGCAGCAGACCGTCACCAGCTCCATCCTGGCAACCGCGACCCCGCTCACCCTGACGCAAATACCCGGAGAGTTGGAACACTACGAGCTGCACAGCTTCCGTCACGAAGCAGCTCCCGGCGAGTACATCTACGTCAAGCTCGACAGAGGGCTGAAGTCTTTTGGCGGCTACGTGCTCGATCACAGCGTGGAGGAAGTCTTCAGCGTTCCGGAGTACCCGCGGGAACTGCGGATTGCGCAGCAGGGCTCGCTGCTCGCGCTGTCGGGCAGCAAGAGCCTGACAGTCATGACACGGGATGTCGCGACCCTCTGTGTGGACATCGGCAGGCTGCTTCCACAGCAGATCCAACACCTGGTCTCACAAACCGAGGGTACGTTCAGTGCCCCCGCCTTCAAGGACTGGAACTTCGATGTAGCGAACATCACGGAGCACTTTGCGGCGGTCTACAAACTGCCGGCGCTCAAGCCTGGAACGGCGCATTACCAGACTGTCCCGCTCGATTCCTATCTCGCCGGCGACGCGGGCGACCGGCGTGGAGTCTTCTTCGTCGCCGTGCGCATGTGCACGCTCGATGCCAAGGGAAATCCGCAAGCCCGCGCGGATGACGAGCACTGGAACGGCAGCCGCCGGCAACAGCTTAGCGATGCCCGGCTGATCGTCCTCACTGACCTGGGACTGCTCGCCAAACAATCCCTCGACGGCTCGCAGGACGTATTCATCCAATCGATCCATTCCGGCCATCCTCTTGCGGATGTGCGTGTTGAAATTCTCGGACGCAACGGCCAGACAGTCCTGGCAGGCACGAGCGATGCCGACGGCCACGTGCACTTCCCGGACCTGCGCAGCTTCAAACACGAGCAGCAGCCGATTGTCTATCTCGCACGCCGCGGCGGTGACTCATCCTTCCTGCCCATCGAGCAGCGCGACCGCAGACTCGACCTGTCGCGTTTCGATGTCGGCGGCGTGGACAACCGCGTCGACCAGGAAACGCTGTCCGCCTATCTGTTCAGCGACCGCGGCCTGTATCGGCCCGGTGAGGACATTCACCTGGGTGCGATCGTACGCAGCCAGGATTGGAAGCGCTCCATGCTGGGCGTGCCCCTGCGCCTGGAAGTGGTCGATCCGCGCGGAATCCTGGTTCGCGACGAACCCTTTGCTCCGGGCCCGGCCGGGTTCTCGGAAATACGCCATACGACACGCCCGAGCTCTCCCGCCGGCAACTACAGAGTATCGATCTCACTCGAGCGTCCGCGGGGCGGCCGCGACCTGATCGGCTCAACAGTCGTGCAAGTGCGCGAGTTCCTCCCCGATCGGCTGCGCATGAGCACGCATTTCTCCACGGAATCGGCCGAAGGCTGGGTATCGCCCGAAGATCTCAACGCCCAGGTCAACCTGCAGAACCTCTTTGGCACACCCGCCGCGAAGCGACGAGTTACGGCGCACATGACTCTGTCGCCGGCATTGGCGTCATTCAAGGCATATCCCGACTATCAATTCTACGATCCGCAAGCGACGCGCCAGAGTTTTGAGGAGGCGCTGTCGCCGACTGCGACAAGCGACGAAGGTACTGCAACATTCGAGCTCAACCTGCAGCGATTTGCGCGCGCGACGTATCACTTGCACATCGCAACGGAAGGATTCGAGGCGGACGGCGGCCGCGGAGTCAGCTCGGAGGCGGTGCAGCTCGTCTCGAACATGCCTTACCTCGTCGGCTGGAAGGCGGACGGCGATCTTGGATACATCCCGCGCGGCACGCAGCGCAGCCTGCAACTCATCGCGATCGATTCGGCGGCACACCGCAAAGACGTATCCAACCTGAGAATCGCAAGGATCGAGGTCCGCTACGTCTCAACCCTGATCCGGCAGAACAACGGGACGTATCAATACGAGTCGCGCCGCAAGGAAATCCCGCTCGACACGCGTGACAGCGACCTACCTGCAGCGGGACTCAGCCTGCAGCTCGAGACTGCCGAACCAGGTGCATTCGCCTACGTGCTCACCGATCGCGCCGGACTGCAGCTGGCGCGTATCGACTATCACGTCGCAGGCAACGCGAATCTCACTCGGACGCTCGAGAAAGACGCGCAGCTTCAGATCGCCCTGGCGGGCTCCGACTACGCCGCCGGTGACGAGATCGAAATGCAAATCCAGGCACCCTACGTCGGCTCGGGGTTGATCACTATTGAGCGTGACAAGGTGTACGCGTGGCGGTGGTTCCATACGAGCACCACCAGCTCAACCCAGAGCATCAAGCTGCCGCCGGGAATCGAAGGCAACGCCTACATACACGTTGCATTCGTCCGCGACCCGGCATCGGATGAGATCTACGCAAGCCCGCTGTCCTACGGCGTACAACCCTTCTCGATCAGCCTCGACAGGCGGCGCAACCCCATTCACCTGGAGACTCCGGCGCTCATCAAGCCCGGCAGTGAGCTGGAGTTGAAGTATTCAACCGGGCGGCCCGCGCGCATCGCCGTGTTTGCCGTGGACGAGGGCGTGCTCCAGGTCGCCCGCTATCACACACCCGATCCGTTGGGGCACTTCTTCCAGAAGCGTTCCCTGGATGTCACCACGACGCAGATTCTCGATCTGATCCTTCCCGAATGGCGCCGCGGCGGCCTGGATATGGCCGCGGGCGGCGATCAGGACAGCGCCCTGGGCCGCCATCTGAACCCATTCGGCCGCAAGGCAGACAAGCCGGTTGCCTACTGGTCAGGCATTGTCGACGCCGACTCGGAAACCCGCACCCTGAAGTACCTCGTGCCCGACTATTTCAACGGCACGTTGAGGATCTTCGCGGTGGCCGTCTCGGATGATGCCATTGGCGTACAGGACACCCGCTCGCTGGTACGTGCCGACTTCGTGTTATCACCCAACGCACCCACGACGGTTACGCCAGGCGACGAGTTCGAGGTCAGTGTTGGAGTTGCCAACAACCTGGCCGAATCCGGCGACCATGCCCAGGTCATCGTTGGCCTGGAACCGGGCAAATCCTTAGGCGTAGTGGGCAGCGCGAGTCAGACGTTGACCGTTGCGCAAAACCACGAAGCGTCGGCGCGCTTTCGCCTGAAGACTCTCGACCAGCTTGGGCCGGTTGACCTGGTGTTCACCGCCGGCGTGGGCACTGCCAAAGCCCACCGGCGTATCAGCTTGGGTGTGCGGCCCGCTACGCCCTTCATGACTTCGCTCAAGGCCGGGTCGTTCCAGCAGGGTTCCCAGGATGTCCCGATTGACCGCACCCTGTATCCCGAACACCGCAAGCTGCAAGCTTCCATCTCCCCACTGCCACTCAGCCTGGCACACGGTCTCGTGACCTACCTGGGCAACTATCCCTATGCCTGCACGGAACAACTCGTCAGCCAGGCAATGCCGGCATTGCTGCTCGCGGAGCGGCCGGAGTTTGGGTACGTGCGAGCACAGCCCGGCGCGGACATCGAAGGACTCATCAACGAACTACGCGTCCGTCAGAACGATGAGGGAGCCTATCGGCTCTGGCCAGGTGGAAATCACGTGGTCGAATTCGTGTCGCTGTATGCGCAACATTTCCTGATCGAAGCGGGAACCCGTGGCGAGCGCGTGCCAGTGGGCCTCGTGGACAGCGGCAACGCCTACTTGCGAGCGGTCGCGGCTCGAGATGGCGACAACTTGGCGCAGGAGCGTGACTCGGCGTATGCGATCTACCTGCTGACCCGACAGGGACAAGTGATGTCGGCGCAAGCCGCAGCCCTGCGACAGCGCCTGACCCAGCGCTACAAGAAAGAATGGCAGCAGGATCTGGCTGCCGCATGGCTCGCCGCGTCCTTCAAGCTGATGCACCAGGACCGCGACGCCGCAGAGGCAATATCGTCCCTGCGCTTTGCAGACGCGGCCGCCTCTGATCCTTTTGGTTACAGCGATGAGATGACCCGCGATGGTTTCCTCCTGTACGTGTTGGCTCGTCACTTCCCGGAGCGCGTGTACAAGCTGCCACCCCAGGTGCTCGAAAGAATCGCCGCGCTGATCACGACGGGGCAATATCACTCGCTGTCTGCCGGCACTACGTTGTTGGGTCTCGAGGCATACGTGCACGCAACCCAGGCCGACACCGCACCGCACCTGGCGATCTATGAAGTCCTCAAGGATAACAACACGGTGCGCGCCCTCGATCTGCCGCAAACGCTGATGCCCGCGGCGCCATTCACGGCTGAAGCGCGGCTGCTGCGCTTTGCGAACAGTTCCGGTGCAGCCGCGTTCTATCTCGTTGACCAGTCAGGGTTCGACCGCGCGGTGCCCAGGACGGCCATCACCCAAGGCTTCGAGATCATCCGCGAATACACCGATGCGGCGGGACATCCTCTGCAGAAGGTCGAGCTGGGCGCCGAAATCAATGTGCACCTGAAGTTCCGGGCCATCGAGGATCGGGGCGCGCAGGACGTGGCCCTGGTGGACCTGCTGCCCGGTGGCTTCGACCTGGTCGTCCCGCCACGCGACTCGAACATCCAGGCAGGCGATTCCAGTGGTTATGGCTGTCAGTTCTGCTCCGGTCAGTCTGCAAGGACCCTGACCTTTGCCGACCCGCGCGAGGACCGGGTTGTCTTCTATGGAGCAGTGACCCGCGAGGTGCAGGAAGTTCAATACCGGATCAAAGCGAGCAACGCCGGCTCCTACGAAGTACCGCCGGCATACGGTGAAGCAATGTATGACCGCAATGTCATTGCCCGCTCGACCGCGGGTCGCGTGGAGGTCGTGCGGCCGTGAGCTTGCGCAAAGGCCTGACCCTCTGTGCGCTCGCGATCGCATTGCTGGCAGGCGCGCTCGTTGTAATTCGAATCTGGCCGCGCCCATCGCTCGCGTCACGCATTCCCTCATCGGTCGCGATACTGGATGACAAGGGACGCCTGCTGCGGCTGACGGTCGCGGCGGATCAGCAATATCGCCTGTGGACTGCGCTCGATGCTGTTTCGCCCGAGTTCATCGCGGCGCTGCTGCTCCACGAGGATCGCCATTTCTATTGGCATCCAGGCGTCAATCCCGCAGCCCTCGCGCGGGCGGCCATTGCAACCTACACAGGGCGCACGCGACAAGGAGGCTCCACACTGACCATGCAGCTGGCCCGGCTGATGTATGGTCTCAATACTCGCACCAACGCCGGCAAGCTGCGGCAGATCGCGCTCGCGATCGGCCTGGAGGTGCGCTACTCGAAGCGCGAGCTGCTCGAAGCCCATATCAACCTCATTCCATTCGGCTCCAACGTGCAAGGTGTCGGTGCGGCCAGCCTGATCTACTTCGGGAAGCGGCCCGCGCGGCTGGCACTCAACGAGGCACTGACGCTGGTCCTGGTTCCCCAGGCGCCCACCAGCCGCAATCCGCAAGGCCAGCCGGAGCCGCCGCCACTGACACAGGCCCGGCTGCGCCTCTTTGCGCAGTGGCTGGCAGCTCACCCGCGCAGCCAGGATCAAAGTGAATCCATGCAGATTCCACTGCAATACAAGGGGCCGCGCAGCCTGCCGTTCGAGGCGCCTCATTTCACCACCGCCCTGCTTGCACAAAACACGGGTGAGGCACTCATCCAGACGACTCTGGACCTGCACCAACAACAGACAGTGGAGCGCGTTCTGCAGGCCTACGTTCGCGAGCGCAGCCGCCTGGGGATTCGCAACGCGGCCGCGCTTCTCGTCGACACGCGCACCCTCGGTACACGGGCTGCTGTTGGTTCCGCGCAGTTCAGCGACGAGTCCATTGAGGGCCAGGTCAACGGTACGCTCGCCAAGAGGTCACCTGGATCGGCACTGAAGCCCTTCGTGTATGCGCTCGCCCTGGATCAAGGCCTGATACATCCATTGACGGTGCTGAAGGATGCGCCGACGTCTTTCGGCACCTTCAGTCCCGAGAACTTCGATGGCCGCTTCGTTGGGCCCATCAATGCCACCGAGGCGCTGATCCGCTCGCGCAACGTGCCCGCGGTTGCCCTCTCATCCCGTCTGTCGCAGCCCAGCCTCTACGAGTTCCTGCGTAGCGCCGGCATCTCCCAACTGGCCTCCGAGCGCCACTACGGCCTCGCGCTGGCCCTGGGTGGTGGTGAAGTCACGATGGAGGAAACCGCAATGCTGTACGCGATGATCGCCAACCACGGACTGCTGCGTCCGCTGCGCCACCGCAGCAGCGAGCCCGTCGCGGCTGGCACACGGCTGTTGTCGGAAGAAGCCAGCTTCCTGGTCATCGACATGCTCGAGCAGAATCCCCGTCCACAGGACTCCGACCTCCCGCAGCACGAGCTGCCGGTTGCCTGGAAAACAGGCACGTCCTGGGGATTTCGTGACGCCTGGACTGCCGGCATATTCGGTCACTACGTACTGGTGGTCTGGGCCGGCAACTTCGACGGCAGCAGCAATCCAGCCTTGGTCGGCGCCCAGGCCGCGGCGCCCTTGTTCTTTCGCATCATCGATGCGTTGCATGCCGCCGAACCTGACATCGCGGACATCTCCCTGCGGCCGCCGCCAGGTGTAGTACGAGTCGAGGTTTGCGCAGCTTCCGGAGACTTGCCCAATGCGGATTGCCCGCAGACCGCGACCACCTGGTACATCCCCGGCAAATCGCCGATACGCTTGAGCGATATCCATCGGCGCATCTGGTTCGACACGCGCACCGGTCGGCAGGCCTGCCCCCCGTACGACCCGCACTTCGTGCGCTCGGAGGTGTTTGAATTCTGGCCGTCCGACATGTTGCGCCTGTTTGCACAAGCCGGCATGCCCCGGCGGCAGCCGCCCGCGGCGAATGAATGCCGCCGCGAGATTCCGGGCGGCCACGCACCGGCGATCAATTCCCCGCTTCGCAATGCGACCTATACGTTGCGTGCGGCGCGGGTGGGAAGCGAGACCATTCCGCTCAGCGCAACGACGGATGGTGATGTAAGGACATTACATTGGTTCATCGATGATGCGTATGTCGGCACGACGCGACCCGACGCAACCGTGACATGGACTCCAGGCCGCTCCGGCGCGTTCCTGGTACGTGCAGTAGACGATCAAGGTCGCGCCGATACCCGCGAGTTGAGGGTCGCCGTGGTACCCTAGTAAATGGGAAAAACTGGCCTACGGCCGTTTTTCGGACATCGGCTTCGTTGCCGCCGGCAAAAGGCGCGACTTTTGCCGGCTGTGGCGTGGTACAGTTTGGGCCGCGCAAGTCCGACAGGTTGTTAGTGGGGCATGCTCCTCCTGTGGCTCAAAGCCTTCCACATCGTGTTCGTCGTGACCTGGTTCGCGGGGATTTTTTATCTGCCGCGCCTATTCGTCTACCACGCTGTCACGACTGATGCAGTCAGCCTCGAGCGCTTCGCCGTCATGGAGCGAAGGCTGTTTTCGATCATGACTCTCGGCGCGAGCCTGGCGGTTGTATTCGGCATTTCCATGATCGTCGCCGCGCCGGGCTACCTTCATTTCGGCTGGCTGCACGTCAAACTGACGCTCGTGGCAGCGCTGATCGGTTACCACATCCGGTGCCGCGTGCTGATGACGGCCCTGCAGGCAGGGCGCAATACTCACTCACAGCGCTGGTACCGCCTCTTCAACGAAGTGCCCGCATTGCTGCTGATTGCAATAGTGATACTGGCGGTCGTCAAACCTTTCTGAGGCGCCGTGCTCTCTTTGCTTCCCAGGTCCTGGCGCGATTCACCGACGCTCGTACCGTTTCACTCGCGCATTTTCGCGCTGATCTGGACCGCGAGCCTGATCTCAAACTTCGGCAGCCTCATCCAGGCCGTGGGCGCCTCCTGGATGATGACATCGATCGCGCCTTCGGCGGACATGGTCGCGCTCGTCCAGGCTTCGACCACCTTGCCCATCATGCTGCTCTCACTTCCGTCGGGCGCCACTGCCGACATCTGGGACCGGCGCCTGTTGATGCTCATCGCCCAGGGATTGATGTTGGCCGTCTCGGCAGCGCTGACCGTCATTACCTACCTGGGACTGATCACACCCTGGACATTGCTGACACTGACATTCCTGCTGGGGTGTGGAACAGCCCTTTACGGGCCCGCGTGGCAATCTTCAGTAGGAGAGCAGGTCCCGCGCGCCGATCTGCCTTCCGCGGTGGCCCTCAACAGCCTCTCATTCAACATTGCCCGCACGGCGGGACCTGCAATCGGAGGTATCATCGTCGCGAAGGCAGGACCGCCCGCCGCATTCCTGCTCAACAGCCTGTCGTACCTGGGTTTGATCATCGTCCTGGCGCTGTGGCGCCGGCCGCGACCCGCCGCCTTCCTGCCGCCGGAAAACATGCTCATGGCAATGGGGGCCGGCATCCGCTATTCACGGCTGTCGCCCGACATTCGTACCGTCCTGATGCGCGGGGTCGTCTTTGGCGTTCTGGGCAGCAGCATCTGGGCGCTGATGCCCCTGATCGCCCGCGATCTGATCGGCGGAAACGCGGTTACGTACGGCGTGCTCCTCGGCGCCTTCGGCAGTGGCGCGGTGTTAGGGGCACTCAGCAGCACATCGCTGCGCAGGCGTTACACCAACGAGATCATCGTCCGGGCTTCGACCGCCGGCTTTGGGATTGGCAGCATCGTAACAGCGGTCAGCTCCTGGCATGCATTGAGCATGCTTGCGCTGATGCTGGGAGGCGCCTCCTGGGTACTGGCGCTCTCCACGTTCAATGTCACTGTTCAAACGTCCTCGCCGCGTTGGGTCGTCGGGCGAACGGTCTCGATCTACCAGATGGTGACCTTCGGCGGACTCGCGATCGGCAGTTGGCTTTCGGGTGTAGTCGCACACCGGCTCGGATTGAGTGTCTGCCTGGTTTCATCCGGGGCGCTGATGACACTCTCGGCGCTGCTCGGACGAAAGCTGCCATTGCGCCAGCCCGAAGGACTCAACCTCGATCCTTCCCGCACGTGGTCGAGCGAGCACCGCGCTCAACTCGACCGGCTCATCGATACCGGGCCGGTGGTTGTCACGGTGGAATATCGGATCGCGGTCGATGAGGCGGAAGCATTCAGACTGGCCATGCGCGAGTTGCGGCGCATCCGGCGGCGTGACGGCGCGAAGCGCTGGTCGCTCATGCAGGATATGGCCGCTCCCGAAATCTGGATCGAGCGGTACCACAGTCCGAACTGGGTGGAGCACCTGCGACGCCAGCATCGGTTCACGGTCTCCGACCGCGAGATTGAGCGCAAAGTGCTCGATTTCCACCAGGGGGACGAACCGCCACACGTCCGCCACCTGATCGAGCGACGCACCGACGAGCCGGTTGGCGAGCGCAGCGCGACCACCGATCCGCATTTGCCATCGGGCTCCGTCTCCCTGACCACCGGCACCGAAACAGAGCCCGGTTAGCATCAGGCAGCGCGGCAGCCCCGCGACCCGCGGACCCCAACGCCACCGCGACCGCCGCGCGGACATCACCGCACCGGCGCCGCGCACTATTCCGGGGCACCCCCCTCATTTCGCCATATTCTGTGACGAGCCGCTGACCGCAGCGCCCGCGCGAATTGCTACGGTTGGTGTTCCACCGATCGCAGTTGCCATGACCAAAGCTCGCTCAGTGACGCCGCTCCCGGCGGTGTCCGGGATCGACAGTGCCCAGGACAACGCAAGGATGCTCAAGACCTTGCTCGCTACCGTGGATGGCATGGTCTACCGACGCCGGCTCGATCCCGAGTGGACCATGGAGTTCGTGAGCAGCGGGTGTCTGCGAGTGACGGGCCGTCACCCCGGTGACCTCCTCTTCAACAACTGCATCGCCTATGGCGATCTCGTCGTCTCCGAGGATCGGCTGTGGGTGCGCGAGGCGATTACTTGCGCCGTGGAGGAGGCTCGATCCTTCGACCTCGAATACCGCATCGTGCATGCCGATGGCACCACCCGCTGGGTCTGGGAGCGGGGCACGGGTGTCACCGACGATCACGGGAAACCCATAGCACTCGAAGGCCTGGTGCAGGACATCACGAAGCGCAAGAGCGCCGAGCAGGCCCTCCGTGAGGCCGAGCGGCGTTATCACGGCCTGTTCGACAACGCCATCGAGGGCATCTTCCGCACGACGGTGGATGGACACTATCTCGATGCAAATCCTGCATTGGCGCACATCTACGGTTTTGATTCGCCGGAAGAGTTGATGAAGTCACTGCGCGACATAGGCACCCAGCTGTATGTCGCCAAACAACGGCGCGACGAATTCATGCACATCATGAAGGCGCGCGGCTCGGTTACGGGCTTCGAATCACAGGTGTACCGCAAGAACGGCGACATCATCTGGATCTCGGAGAATGCGCGCGCCATTTTCGCGGAAGACGGCAGTCCGGTGGGCTACGAGGGAACGGTCGAAGACATCACCGAACGCCGTCTCTACCAGGTCAGGATCGAGCACCAGGCCAACTACGACAACCTGACGGGGCTCGCCAACCGCTCGTTGCTGCAGGACAGACTGCAACAGGCCCTGCTCACCGCCACGAGCTCAGGGCAGCGGATCGCCGTCGCCTTCGTCGATCTCGACCGCTTCAAGTTCATCAACGACAGTCTCGGCCATCATGTCGGTGACGAGTTGCTGAAGGCCGTCGCCGTGCGGCTGAAGGCCTGCGTGCGTAGCTGCGACACCGTCGCACGCCTCGGCGGCGATGAGTTCGTGTTGCTCATCAACGGTCATACTGGCCCGGAGTACGTGCGCCAGCTGATGGACAAGATGCTCGCCTCCGTGGCGCAGCCGTGGATCATCGAGCAGGGCGAATTCCTCGTCAGTTGCAGCATTGGCGTCGCGCTTCATCCGGATGATGGAGAAGAGGCGCTGACTCTGTTGAAACACGCCGACTCGGCGATGTACCGTGCCAAGGACAACGGCCGGAACAACTTCCAGTTCTTCACCCGCGAGCTGAACGCCCTGATGACGGAGCAGCTCGAGTTGGAAACACACCTGCGCCGCGCGCTCGAGCGTAATCAATTCGTGCTGCGTTACCAGCCGCGTGTCAACCTCGCCAGCGGCCGAATCGTGGGCGCGGAAGCGCTGCTGCGCTGGAGGATTCCGCAGCGTGGCACGATTCCCCCGCTACGCTTCATAACGCTGGCGGAGGAAACCGGGCTCATCGTGCCGATCGGCAAATGGGTGCTGCAGACGGCCTGCGCCCAGAACAAGGCGTGGCAGGACGCGGGATTTCCTCCAATCGTCGTGTCGGTGAACGTGTCACCCCGCCAGTTCAGGCACGAGAGCCTGGTGCAGACCGTGGCCGAGGCTCTGCGCTCAACCGGACTCGAGCCGCGCTACCTCGAGTTGGAACTGACCGAAAGCATGGTGATGCACGATGCGCCGCAACTGGTGGCCATGCTCGATGAGTTGAAGCAGCTGGGCGTGAAAATCGCCGTGGACGATTTCGGCACCGGCTACTCGAGCCTGTCCTACCTCAAGCGCTTCCCGGTGGATCGCCTGAAGGTCGACCGCTCCTTCGTCGAGCACATGACCACCGAAGCGGACGACGCAACCATCGTCCGCGCAATCATCGCACTCGGCCACAACCTGGGACTCAAAGTCGTAGCCGAGGGAGTCGAGACGGCTCAACAGGCGCGCGCTCTGCGCGCCTATCAATGCGACGAGGCCCAGGGTTTCATGTTCGCCCGAGCCGTATCCGCACGCCACCTGCCGCGCCTGCTCACCAAATCGAGACCCGATCAGCCGGCTTGATATACAGCTTGTCGCCGGGCTGAACATTGAATGCCGTGTACCAGGCGTCGATGTTGGGTAACGGCCCGTTTACGCGGAAGTACGCGGGGCTGTGCACGTCAGACATCACGAGTTCCCGAAGCGCGCCATCGCGGTACTTGGCGCGCCACACCTGCGCCCAGGACAGAAAGTAGCGCTGATCCCCAGTGAGCCCATCGATAATCGGCGCGGGCTGACCCTTCAATGAGAGCTGGTAGGCGTGATAGGCCATGCTCAGGCCGCCCAGATCGCCGATGTTCTCGCCAATCGTGTTGGCCCCGTTGACCTTCAGCCCCGGCAGCGCCTCGAATGCCGAAAATTGATCCACCAGCCGCGTGACCCGGCCCTTGAACACGTCGGCATCCTTCTGCGTCCACCAATCCTTGAGACTGCCGTCGGGTCCGAACTTGCGCCCCTGGTCATCGAAGCCGTGGCCGATCTCGTGCCCGATCACGGCGCCAATCGCGCCGTAGTTCACGGCTGGATCGGCGTTGGGATCGAAGAACGGAGGCTGCAGGATAGCCGCGGGAAACACGATCTCGTTGTTGAGCGGGTTGTAGTACGCATTGATCTCCTGCGGGGTCATCTGCCACTCGTCACGATCGACCGGCTTGTCGAGCCGCGCCACCTGGTAACGCCAGTGCCACAGCGCGGCGCGCCGGGCGTTGCCCACAGGATCGTTGCGCCGCACTTCCAGTCCGGAGTAGTCCTTCCAGCGGTCCGGGTACCCGATCTTCGGTGTGAAGGTCGCAAGCTTCTCGTGGGCGCGCGACTTGGTGTCCGCGGTCATCCAGTCCAACTCGTCGATGCGCTCGCTCAGGGCGGCGCGCAGGTTGCCCACCAACTCCTGCATCTTCGCCTTGGAGTCGGCCGGAAAGTACTTCGCAACATACAACTGGCCAACCTGCTCGCCGAGCGAATCGTTCACTTCGTCGACGGCGCGCTTCCAGCGGTCGCGCTGCTGCGGCTGCCCGCGCAGCGTACGTCCGTAGAAGTCGAAACGCGCCTCATCGAAGCGCTTCGGCAGGTACGGCGCGTGGTCGCTCAGGTAGTGGAAGGTCAGATACGACTTGAGTGTGGGCAGCGGCGTGCGGTTGAACAGAGCCGCGAGATCCTTGATGGCCGTGAGCTCGCTCAGGATCAGATCCTGCCGGGAGCCGATCTCGGAAGCCTGCAGAAACGCATCCCAGGCAAACCCGGGAGCGTAGGCCAGGAGCTGCGCCTTGGTGCGCGGATTGTAGGTTGCATCCACGTCGCGGCGCTTTTCGATCGGCCACTGCAACTTCGCAGCCTCCGTCTCGAATGCCATGATGTCGCGCGCCTTGGCTTGTACGTCCGGCGCTCCACCCAGTGTCAGCATCTGCTCGATGTACGCGGTGTACTTGGCGCGGATCTCCTTGAGCTTCGCGTCATCCTTCAGGTAGTAGTCGCGATCCGGCAGCCCGAGGCGCGACTGGCTGACCACGACCGAATACTGGTCCGGGTTCTTCAGATCCGGTGGCAGATCCAGATCAAACAGCGAGGCAAACCCCGCCATGCCGAACACAGTTGCAATATCCAGCTTGGAGTTCGCAGCAGAAATGCGCTTCAGATCATCCTGCACCGGCGCGAGGCCGTTCGCCTCGATGGCCGCCTGGTCCATGAAGGCTGCGTAGTAATCGCCGATTTTCTGTGCCGGGCTTCCGGGAGCGGGCTGCGCGGCGGACGCGGACTCGATGATGTCGCGCACCCGGTTCTTCGACAGCTCATCCAACTGGTTGAACACACCGAAGCTGGAACGGTCGGGCGGGATCTCGAAATGCTCGTACCAGTTGCCGCTGGCGTAAGCGAAGAAATCGTCCCCCGGCTTGATCTGCGGCTTGCCGGCCTCGAGGTCCAGGCCAAAATCCCCGATGGAGGCTTTCGGACGCGGTGGGGAGGCTGGCACGGGAACGGACGGCGGAGCAACGGCGGCCAACGGCTTCTCCTGGACTGGCTTGGATGTACAGGCGGCTGCCAGAAGCACCGCGGCAATCCCGACGATAGCCCTCAAACTGACCCTCATAGTAGAAAAACCCCTTCCAAATGTCGTGCGATAAGTGGTGGCGAATTAGACGTTTGTCTGCTGAGTGACCGGGTTCGTTCCGTCGCGGGCGCAGATTCCGTTCATCGAGTCCCCGCTGGGGACGTCACCGCTGCCGCGGCTCCAGTCGGGGGCCAGTCCTGGACGAAATTGCGCCAGTCCGGCCGGGGCAGCGAGCCTGGCCCCGCGTCGTCCGTTCCCACGTACAGGAAGCCGACGATGGCATCTTTCGATTCGAGGCCCAGGGCCACCTTCACCTGGTCATCGTAGGCAGCGCCGCCAGTCTTCCACACAGCGTTGAAACCGAGCGCGAACGCGGCATGCAACATGTTTTGTGCCGCCGACCCGGCCGAGAGAACCTGCTCAATTTCAGGAATCTTTCCGTCGGGTGTGACAATGGCCGCGACTGCCACGATCAGCGGAGCGCGGAACGCCTTGAGCCGCTCACGTTCCAGCGCCTCATCGGAGACCGAAGCTTTTGTACGGCGCAGATGACCGGCAAGCAGCTCGCCAAACTGTGCGCGAGCTTCGCTCTTGATCACTACGAACCGCCACGGCCGCAATCTTCCATGGTCGGGAGCCCGGGTGGCGCTCTCGAGAATGAGCGCCAGCGCGGCATCATCCGGCGCAGGCTCTTTCAATGCTCGCGGGGAATAGCGCCGCAGCAGGGCTTCAATCGCTTGCATGAAGATCAGTACCTTCTTTTGGGGGAGGATAATCAGGCTATTGTCGCGCAGAATCATCTGCACTATGCAGTTTGCAGTGTCCGAAGCGGCTGACCGCAACAAGGGGCCGATCCTCGAGATCATTGCCAAAGAGTTCGCTCACACGCGGCGCGTACTGGAGATCGGCAGCGGTACGGGACAACACGCACTCTACTTCGCCGCGCGGCTGCCGCACATTTCATGGCAACCGAGCGACACCGGCGAGTACTTGCCGGAACTTCGCGAGCGCATCCGGCGGGAGGGCGGCACAAACCTGCGCGAGATCATTGAGATCGACGTGCGCGCCAACCCGTGGCCAATCGAAGCGGCTGGCCCCATCGATGGGGTGTTCAGCGCCAACACGCTGCACATCATGAGTTGGAGCTCGGTGCAGGACTTCTTTCGTGGTGTGGGCCGTGTCCTCGGCAATCCAGGCGTGCTGTGCGTCTATGGTCCGTTCCGCTACCGGGGCCGCTACACCAGTGATAGCAACGCCACTTTCGATGACTATCTGCGCAATCGCGATCCCGACAGCGGCATCCGCGATTTCGAGGCAGTGGACGAGCTGGCACGCCAGCAGGGCCTGGTGCTTGCAGCCGATCACGCAATGCCGGCCAACAACCAGCTCCTCGTCTGGCATGCAACTTGCGGAAACGGTCACCCATGATCCACGACAACCGCTACCGCCTCGTGCGTGCCGCCACACTGACGCTATCGGAACCTCTGTCCGCGGAAGACTATGTCGTCCAGTCGATGCCGGACGCAAGCCCGGCGAAGTGGCACCTGGCGCATACGACCTGGTTCTTCGAGGAGTTCGTCCTGCAGCACGCGGTGCCGGGCTACAAATTCCACGACGATCAGTTCCGGTATCTGTTCAATTCGTACTACAACACCGTAGGCCCGATGCACAGCCGCCCTCATCGCGGGCTTCTGTCCCGACCGACAGTCGAGCAGGTGCTGGCCTACCGTGCTCGCATCGATGAGCGCATGAACGTGCTGCTGCAGCGTGATGATCTCTCGCCTGAGATCCGCAAGGTCATCACGCTCGGATTGAATCACGAGCAGCAGCATCAGGAGCTGCTCCTCACGGACCTGAAACACCTTTTCTCGTGCAATCCGCTGTTGCCGGCGTATGTGCGCGAGCCGGCACAGACTTTGCGCGGCGCGCCCGCTCTGTCCTTCGAGTCCTTCGACGGCGGACTCATCGAGATCGGTCACAAGGGCGACGGATTCAGCTTCGACAACGAGCTGCCCCGTCATCGCACGTACGTCCATCCATTTCGTCTCGCGAACCGCGCGATCACGAATGGCGAATACCTCGAATTCATACGCGCCGGAGGTTACGAGAATCCCGTGTACTGGCTGTCCGACGGGTGGACAGTGGTAAGCCGCGAAGAGTGGAAACGTCCGATCTATTGGTCCGCGTCCCTGGATGCGGAGTTCACGCTGACGGGCCTTCGAGAATTGAACCCGAACTCGCCGGTCTGCCATTTGAGCTACTACGAATCAGATGCCTTTGCGCACTGGGCGGGCGCCCGCCTCCCCTTCGAAGCTGAGTGGGAGCTGGCGGCGAACGATGCGCCAATTCGCGGCAATTTCGTCGAAAATCGCCGCTGGCATCCGGAATCGCCGGCATCAGCGGCGGGGACTCGAGCAGCGAGCCCGCTGCTGCAGATGTTCGGCGATGTCTGGGAATGGACTCAATCGGCCTATGCACCCTACCCCGGCTTCCAGGCGCCCCAGGGCGCTCTGGGGGAGTACAACGGCAAGTTCATGGTCAATCAGCTCGTACTGCGCGGCGGCTCCTGCGCGACTCCGGCCAGTCACATCCGGGCCAGCTACCGGAATTTCTTCAACCCCGCGGCGCGGTGGCAGTTCACCGGCCTGCGCCTTGCCCAGAGCGTTTAACGGGACAGCCCAGGTGCAGCCGGAGTACAGTGCCCGCGTGGACTCAGGTACATTGCGGGAAATCAGAGAATCGATTCGCACGATTGCGGACTATCCAAGGCCCGGCGTGCAGTTTCGAGATATCACCACCCTACTCGGGAACGCGCGGACCTTCCGCCGCGTAGTGGACGAGCTGGTCGAGCCTTGGACCGTTGCCAAGGTCAACCGCGTCGCTGGCATCGAAGCGCGTGGCTTCATTCTGGGCGGTGCCGTGGCGCACCAGCTCGCAGCCGGCTTCGTGCCGATCCGCAAGAAAGGCAAGCTTCCCCATGCCACCGTGCGGGTCGCCTACTCGCTCGAGTACGGCCTGGACGAGATGGAGATGCACGAAGATGCCGTCTCCCACGGGGAACGCATCATCCTGGTGGATGACCTCATCGCGACCGGGGGCACGGCGGAAGCCGCCGTCAAGTTGCTGCGCAAACTGGGCGCGGAAATCCTCGCCGCCTGCTTCGTCATCGACCTGCCGGAGCTGGGTGGATCACGCAAGCTCGAGGCACTCGGCGTGCCCGTCAGAACTCTCGTCTCCTTCGATGGTCACTAGTTTTTCCGTCATAATGCGCGGGCCTTTTCGTTTCGAACTCACACCTCTTCCGGAGACCTTCGATGTTCAAGCAAGTCGTTCCCGTTCTCAGCCTGATCCTGCTCGCCGGCCCGGTGCTCGCGGCTGACACCACGCCGCCTGCGGACCAGTCGGCCTCTGCGCCCGCCGCTAAGAGCACCAAGAAGCACCATGCCAAGAAGCACCACAAGGCTGCCACGGGCACCGATGCCGCGGCTCCCAAGTAATACCGCTCGAGTAAGACAACACTAGAATTTCGTAATCAGCGAAAACTAGGGCGTCCGCGGCTCAACGCGGGCGCCTGTTGAAGAGGCCCGCCTCCCGGCGGGTCTCTTTGTCGGCCCGCTCCTACATCCGGGCCGGCTGCCGCGGCAATACATGCAGCGGTTTCAACTGACACCGGTGGACTTTCTGCTAGCGTTACCCTGTACGCGAAATTCCCTTTTATTGCACCGAGGATGGAGTTGAAGACCATGAAGATGATTGTGGCTGTCCCCTTTGCCCTGCTGACCTTCGGCATGCTGGGCTGTTCCCAGCATGCGAGCACCGCCCCGACCGTGGCGCGTCCCGCCCCGGCCGCGGAGACAAACACTTTCGGCGAGAGCAGGGATGAAGCCGCCGGCAGCGCCGCGAGCGCCCGTGCCGCTAACTACGGTGCGGAATCGACCGCTCCGAAGTAAGCTGGCAGGAACTCGTAGGAGCATTCCGACACGTTTTTCAGACCTTTGCCCGGACCGGGTGGCGTTGTGACGGCTGGCCGCCGCGGCCCACCCGGTTCAGGCTCGATTTTTTCCGCGACTGTAGATACGGATATGACGATTCGCGATCTGTCATCCCTGCTGGCCCTGGCTCTAGGCATGCTGCTGGTACTGGCGGCCTGATCGGTCCGGCCTGCAACTTCCGGGACATCCCTCAGGAGGGACGGACATGCTGGAGCGCACAGCTGCGCAGAGCGCAGCCCTCGCCGAAGAACTCCGCAACGTGGTGCGGCAGGCGGAAAAACTCGTCATTGCGCTCAGCGAAGACCGAGAGGAAGCCCTGGTCGAGCTGCGCGAGCACGTCACCGTAGCGGTCGCCGAGGCAAAGAAGCGATTAGCAGACTTCGAGGAGCAAGCTCGTTTCTTCAAAGACACCGCCGGAGCGGCTGTGGACGTCT
>Ga0307511_10001350_pt1 | contig 25983 bp, 29 predicted proteins | sample 13_EM_MG_FD_200266 | JGI IMG/M metagenome (GOLD analysis project Ga0307511, IMG submission 200266) | Populus trichocarpa ectomycorrhiza microbial communities from riparian zone in the Pacific Northwest, United States - 13_EM | ecosystem: Host-associated > Plants > Roots > Unclassified | place...
GAAAACCTGGAGGAGCTATGGGCATCGAATAACGAGTTATCGTCATTTGAAGAGGTGGAAAAGGAGCTGGGGGATAAGAAGAAACTGTCAACAGTTTATTTTGAGGGTAACCCGTTACAGCTGGATAATGGAGCGACCTATAGAAATAAGGTCAGATTGGCTCTGCCCAAAATCCAGCAGATTGATGCTAGTTAGTAATTCCTTTTTTTCAGTTATGATGGAAGGTGCACGGGTGCTAATGGGGTTTGATAGCATTTGTCCGACCGGGCTAGGTTGGATTCCCACGGGGCAGAGGGGGCTAGGTTCTAATCTGTTCTGACTTTCTTATATCATTTCTTCATGCTATACTGGCAGGTGTTTTGTTTGCGACTGGGATCTCATATGTTCATTTCAGGTGGATATTTGCATTGCTTTGATAGAGGGGAAGGTAGATGTCTGCTTTTAAAAGTTGCTAATGAATCAATGTTGCATTCTTAATAAGCTATCTGGTATAGGATTGAAGGGTACTTTGTATGTACTGTTCATTCCCGGACCTCTCGGGCCTGGTATTGGAGGCAGTGATGCTACGATAAGTGGGACGGAAGTACTACTAGTAGTAATGAGTCAACATACTCTGTCATTACCGCCCTACAAGAGGGACTTTCGAGAGTTTGTAGATCCTGGATGATAGATGTACGTCCAGCGAAGGGGTGAATTCCGGCTAGCTAGGGAACATGCAAGCGCAACAACCAGGCCAGAATATCCTTCCGTGGAATATTCAAGCTCCTTAGTCGAAGTGAAGGAGGAATTTCGCCTTTCCATTAGTGGACGCTCTTCCTTATTGGATGGTCCCTATCCAGTTGCACGTAGACCACTAGTTATTAAATCGTTACCCTGAACTCTAAAACCCTGAACTTTTTTGACAGTATAAATTGCGAACAAAAGTATATAGTCTTTATGTAAATATATGCTCTTTGAATAACGTTGGCCCCGAGGTTAATCCCGAGGAAGCTTATCGTAGACGGTTCTGTCAATTATGCTAACATTCAGCAATTCAGCAAGAATAATTTATTTACTCAGGTTCCTTTTAAGTAGCTGTTCTTAGTAGCTGTGCCACCACGGTGGGAATTATTCTTTTCTTTTCTTTCCTTTTATTTCTTTTCAAAAGTGCAAAATAGAGGAGGAATTTTTTTGGTTGGGAGAAGCCATTGCACCCGTAGCGAGCACTATGACGGGCTAAGCTCGGTTACGGGACTATCTCGCAGCATTAGGCGAGAGAAGGGTCCTGATATTTACAACCCTCCACACAACAATTCCTCCGGCATGGAATCAGACTACCAGCATGGCACAATTGACATTAAGGAATGTCTTTTATGTGTGGTTGAGCGTGACCCCAGCCCGTCTGATGTATGTATCCTGGCACGGACATGGAACTAGTTGCCGTTCCGCACCACCTGATAAGGACGCCGATAAGGCCTGTAGGGAGTAGCGATCTCCGTCCTCAAGGCTTGCGGAGATTCTTCACAGCACTTGCAAACATACACTGAATCAATTAAGCCTTCCCGCAATCTGCTGCTGAGTTTCTGTTTTCACTTTGAGCAAAGATGCATCTCGTCCCACGTGAGGTAAGTCCTGGCCTGTGATTGACCCCTGCGAAGGGCATACCGTGGGTTCGAACATCGGACGACCAATTGATAAAGATTGACATTGGCAACTTGCTAATCCAATATAAAACTATCTCCAGATCGACAAACTTCTCATCTCTCAAGTCGGTTTCATTGCCCAGCGTCGTCTTGCCCGGGGCGTCCGCTTGAACCAAACGGAAGCTACTGCACTCATTGCCAATGTCCTTCAAGAACTCATCCGTGATGGAGCACATTCAGTGTCTGCCCTCATGGATATCGGAAAGCAATTACTCGGCCGTAGACATGTTTATCCGAGCGTAGTTGGTTCGCTACAAGAGTTACAAGTCGAAGGAACGTTCCCGGATGGGACATATCTTGTTACCATTCATCATCCTATTTGTACAGAGAATGGGGATTTGAACAAGGCATTGTATGGGAGCTTTTTGCCTGTGCCTAGTCAGGATCTGTTTCCGCTGCATGACGAGGGGGTTTGGGCAGCGGAGAGACAGCCAGGGGCGGTAGTGGCTGTGAAGGGGAGGTGTACCTTAAATCCGGGAAGGAAGTGTAAGCAGTTGAAGGTGACGAATAAAGGGGATAGACCGATTCAGGTACGCTGCATCCAAATACCTCTTGTGGAGCAGTGGCTAATTTGTATGTGGTATAGGTCGGCTCCCACTATCACTTCATTGAAACCAACCCCCTCCTTGAATTCGACCGCTCGGAAGCCTACGGTTACCGCCTGAATATTATCGCGGGCACCGCAGTCCGCTTCGAACCAGGTGATTCTAAAACCGTGAACATCGTTGAGATCGGTGGGAAGAAATGTATCACTGGTGGGAGTTGTATGGCTACCGGCAAGCTTAAAGTTTCCTGCCCAGATGCCGTCCTAAAAAAGCTTTCAGACTGCGGATTTGCACACGTTCCTGCTCCTGAGCTGTTACCAGCACCGGAGCCGTGTACTGTTGACCGGGCGGCGTATGCATCTACATTTGGACCCACGACAGGTGATCTTATAAGGCTTGGAGACACAGATCTGTGGATCAAGGTCGAGAAGGATTACAGTGTGTATGGAGATGAATGCAAATTCGGAGGGGGGAAGACCTTGCGTGAGGGTATGGGACAGGCGAGCGGGAGATTAGATCGAGAAGTGGTTGATTTGCTTATCACGAATGCGTTGGTGGTGGATTATACCGGCATCTACAAGGCCGATATTGGTGTCAAAGATGGAATTATCGTGGGAATTGGCAAGGGTGGGAACCCGGATATGATGGATGGGGTTTCCCCAGAGTTGGCTGTGGGGAGCAATACGGATGTTATTGCTGGTGAAGGGAAAATCGTTACGTATGGTGGGTTTGATTCCCATATTCACTTCATTTGCCCGCAGCAGGCGCAAGAGGCGATTGCGTCGGGGGTTACGTCTATCTTGGGCGGTGGGACTGGGCCGTCGACGGGGACGAATGCTACTACCTGTACCCCCGGGACGAATTATATCCGCGATATGATACAGGCTTGTGAAAGTCTTCCTCTCAATGTCGGTATCACCGGAAAGGGTAATGACAGCGACCCGGCTCCTCTCAGGGAACAAGTCGAGGCGGGGGTCGTGGGGCTCAAGCTCCATGAAGACTGGGGGACTACCCCAGCAGCTATTGATTGCTGCTTGAGTGTGTGTGAGGAGTATGATGTTCAGTGCCTCATCCACACTGATACTCTTAACGAGTCTGGCTTTGTCGAACAAACCATTGCTGCCTTCAAAGGCCGCACGATCCACACATACCACACTGAAGGTGCGGGAGGTGGGCACGCGCCTGATATTATTTCCGTAGTAGAACACCTTAACGTCCTCCCTAGCTCTACGAACCCCACAAGGCCGTACACAAGGAATACTTTGGATGAACATCTAGATATGCTGATGGTTTGCCATCACTTATCTAAAAAGATCCCCGAAGATGTTGACTTTGCAGAAAGTAGAATTAGGGCAGAGACCATCGCCGCAGAGGATGTACTCCACGACTTGGGCGCTATCAGCATGATGAGTAGTGACTCCCAGGCAATGGGGAGAGTAGGAGAAGTTATTCTTCGAACCTGGAAAACTGCACACAAGAATAAGCTCCAACGCGGCCCTCTCCCCGAAGATGAAGGCACTAATGCAGACAACTTCCGCGTTAAGAGATACATCTCGAAATATACTATCAACCCTGCTATCACCCACGGAATGGGGCACCTCATCGGCTCCGTCGAGAAAGGTAAACTTGCAGACTTAGTCCTCTGGGACCCTAAGCGTTTTGGAACGAAGCCGGATTTGGTGTTGAAGGGAGGAATGATTGCTTGGGCGATGATGGGAGATGCGAATGGAAGTATTGGGACAGTTCAGCCGATTATTGCGAGACCGATGTTTGGTGCTCTGGTGCCTAGGACGAGCTATACGTTTGTGAGTCAGAAGGCGGCAGACTTGGGGATTGAGCGGAAGTATAGATTGAAGAAGAGGGTGGCACCAGTTGTGGGGTGTAGGGTGATCGGGAAGAAGGATATGAAGTTTAATGACGCGATGCCGAGGATGAGGGTTGATCCAGAGAGTTATGTGAGTACTCAATTGCCGATTTTCTCCGAGGTGTTGGATCAGGTTTACCCTGAGGAGTTGTGACTGACAATCATGATATAGGTGGTCGAAGCAGATGGAGTGCTTTGCACGGCTGCGCCGGCGGACAAGCTTCCATTGACACAGGAATACTTCTTGTACTAAGGGACAAAGCAGCCCGGGTCTAAAACATGAAAGCAGCATGAAGTTGCCGCTCTGGCAGGTTGTGTCAACCATCCCAACTGGGTGAGTGAGAGGAAAGTAAGTTATCGGAAGTATATTTGAGCAGAGCGTATTGCAGCGTATTCTAGTGTATCTTATATATATATATACCATAGAAACGCACAATGAAATGAAATATGCTTAATCACAGGGCCTTAGAGATTAGTGAAGCTTGCATGTACATATGTACTTGGGGGAGGGTTCAGGGTAATCGGAGCAGTTGCTGAGGATGGGGGCGGGACTGGGGCTGCATGGGAGGGAGATATGACGAGTCTGGCGGGCGCTAGGACAAGAAATAGCGATCAAACGATTGATAGTTCTATATTCAGTGGAGCGAGATAATGTCTAATTTTTATTTTTTTTATATAAATCTAAACTCCAAAGCGGTAGCCTAAAACCGCGGGAACCTTGATCCTAATACATAGTACCAATTTTCCCTCCTTTTACGCCCCAAAAAACCAATTTAAATGCAAATTCCTCGCTCTCTCATCATTCCAAAAGCAAAAACATGATAAAAACCCAATGCCTAAATAAAATAATACTTTTTTCCCTTGATAGTAAATAGTAATAAAAAAAACCACCTACTTCCTCCTATTCCTATCCTCCCTCTCCAACCTACTCAACAACTCCCCCAACTCCCTCTCACTCATCCCCAACACCAACTTCTCCACACTCTCATCTCCCGCCTTGGCTAAATGCTCCAACCCCTCGAACCCTTCAAACCCATCCATATCCCTCTTTGCAAGCTTCACAAGCCCAACCATATCCTGCCTGCCAACCTTTTCAAGTCGGTCAAGCAACTCAAGCAACTGGTCATTAGTCATTGCGAAAACAATATCCTCGATTTCAGCCTCGCCAGGGTTGGAGACGAGGGCTTCGAAGCCATCAAGTCCCTCTAGGCCTTCAAAACCACGCTTTTGAATGTGCCCACTAGTCTTTTTTGAGAGCAGGCCGCGGGAGAGGAGGTTTTTGTGGTTGACGGGAGCTCCCCCAAGGAGCTCACGGTCGATTTTATTTTGCAGGTACTGCAAGTATGCGACGTCCCGCTCAGTGAAACAATCGTAGATGACCTCAGGTTGGGACTCGTACGTGTCAGTAGTAGTGATTGGGCAAAAGACATCTCTCCGGACAGTGAGCTGGTTTCGCTTCTTGAGTCTCTGGCTATCGAGATTCTCGAGATAGGAGTGGTAGTAATCTTCATCCTCGACAATGGCAGCAGCGTATTCGCGGTTCATGGTTTCGAAGCACTCGGCGTCTACGAGGGCGATGTCGTTGTCGTGGAAGGCACCGGTGACGACACATGCGCAGGCGGCAAGATTCCCGGGGGTGGGGTCCTCGTTGCAGTTTTTCACTACCTCTCCCAGCGAGATGCCTTCGGGGGTAACGGAGATAGCAGAGGATGAGGTAGTAGTTGGGGGAAGATTTGGATTTGCCTCACCAAAGACTACCGCCTCATTAGTTGTTGGGGGAAGTTCTCCCCCTACTTCACCAAAGATTTCCGCTTCAAGCTCCTCATCCTCCTGTGGATGAAGGTGCGCAACAAGTTGCTCCTCAGCAAGCTGTTCCAACTCCTGCACCTCATCCAACAACTCCCTCAGCGCCGCCTCAAGATTCACAGGGACGGTAGAATTGCCTTCCTTAATAACCACAACCTCCGTATTCGCAACACTAGAGATATTCACATTGATCCCATCTGCCGTATTTCCACTCGAGCATGTAGCATTACACTTGAACCCAGCCGTGGTAGAATTCTGATATGGCCTAAAAGAGGTACTATTCCTATTAATCATCCTCCCAGGAGTATTCTTCACACCTTGATATCCCTCAGAGCTGGCAAGGTAGAACCCTCTTGGGCGATCATTCCTGTACGGCTGAAATAGTCCGCTGGACAGCCTGCCCTTCCTGTCCACCTTCCCCTCAGGTCTGGAGAGATTCTCCGCCGGTGCCCTGGGCAACCTAGTTGTAGCGCGAGTGGTGCTGGTAGCGAAGGTAGTTGGGAAGGCACCATCGGTGTTACCCTCAACGACAGCCCGCGGCGATTGGGCTTGGGCAACTTCGTTCCCAAAAAGTTCTGCCTGAACCCCGAGACCAATGGCAAGTGCAAGGGCAAATGCCACAGCGTGGGCACTGAGCTTGATGGAGGCCATGGTGAATAGGATTTAAGTATTATCAAGCGTTGAAAAGGGATGAAGGAAAAGAGATGTGGTGACCTAATGAGAAATATAAGTATTTGACTGGCTCTGAATGTTTTTCCAAGGTAAGGGGGAAAAGAAAGATGGGAGGGGAGCGGGGTATTTTATACACTCAGAAAACATTTGATAGCTGTGGCCTTTCAACTGCATTAAAAGCAGAGTTCATAGCTGGCAAAGCATACTGTTACAACTTCTGTCACTTTTCCCCAATATTGTCTCGCTGGTGCTTCCATAAACGAAAGGTTAATATATTTTTCTCGCGGTCACATGGGAGCCTCGAATAGTACAGATGGCAAGAAGAGTCATTCAGCATTTTCACATGAATAGACAGACAGAACGATGATAACACACACAAGAATGCCTAGCCCAATATCCCTGAGAAAATCCCCCCTATTCGTGTCATTAGCCTCTTCATATTGCCTCGAATTCGTATTCAACCAACTCCTCCAAAGAATCACCTGTAAGTCGACCTATAGGATGCGTGTGAAGCCAAAAAATCGTCCTCTTGGAACCGATTGTTGCCATTCTCCTTGACCTTTTTCTGTGCCTCTTTGATTTTCTCTTGCTGTTGTTTAGGTGAATTGACTCCTTAGTCAACCGTGGTCGTATATCCAAAGGGTAAAAGGGTAACTTACAATAGAATTCGTATGAGTATCAATCCACTGTAAGCTAGACAAATGATTGTTGAGAACCCTAACGATTTGGGAAAGCTGTATAGCAGACAAACACCTTGGTTAGCCCATGTTCTCCACCGAGAACATCCCTTATGAATACAAAGAAACTTACCGGATCTTCCTGGTTCGTCGTCTTATTGATCGTCGTGCTCGCTTTGTTAATCTCATCAATCAATCCTGCCAAATCCTTGCCCATCTGCTCCAGATGGTCACTCAATAACTGTGCTGTATGGTATGTTTTCTCCCTCTCCAGATCTGCCGGCTGCATCCCCTCATATCCACCCATCTGTCCATCAAACAAATTCTTCACCACGGTCTCATAGTGGTCAAGAACCTCACTCAATTCCTTCTGTTCGTTCTCAAGATACATCAATTGAGTCTCCACCCTGTTTTGCTTCTTCTCCTCTTCTATTGTGTCCTGGTAAAGTTTGGAGATCTTTTCCCCATTTTCTATGAGCATCTGATCCCACTTCTTAATCTCCTCTGCCTGGCGGAGGAATTGAGATTTGTATTTGGTTGTGTCATTAAGCCAACGTGACATTATTTCTTCCATAGACTTATTCTTCAGCCGGGACTGGGCAGGGTTAGAGGATGGGGCAGATGTGGATGCGGCCATGGCTGGAGCCACAGGATTATTCGAACCAGCGGCTCCTGCGGTAGTGGTGGTAGTTGATACAGCCGGTTTGTTGCTAAATAGTGATCCTGCACCGAGAGATGGTGTTGCGGTAGCTGCGGTGGTTGTGCTGGTTGGGGCTGGTGCAGTAGTCGCGGCAGGCGTGAAGAAATTTGGGGTTGGCGCAGTAGATGTGGTAGACACCGGGGCTGTAGGCTTGTCTGTACTAGCAGCTGGAGCGATACCAAAAAGATTTGAGGCAGCGGCAGGTGCTGTGCTGGAACCACCGAACAAATTTGAGGTCGGTGCAGTAGTAGTCGTGGGCGTTGAAGCTGCTGTGGCCGGGGGACCGCCGAACAGGGGCTTTTGTGCAGCCGTACCAGCACTACCGAAGATGGATGGAGTAGAAGTGGTTGGAGCTGCGGTAGGCGCGGGGGCTATTCGAGTTCTATTAGCGAGCCCCCAAGTTCAAAGGACATTCGCAATATATCACTTACTGGTTTGGGCACCTCCAAAGAGATTTGGCTTAGTGGTAGTGGGTGTAGAGGCTGGCCCAAACATATTACTGATAGTGGGTGTAGAGGCTGCTGCCGCGCCTCCGCCAAACACATTACTGGTGGTTGCTGTTGTTGGCGCCGTAGCAGATTTGGCTGGACCTCCGAAGATATTTGATGCACTAGCTGGCTTTCCACCAAACAGCCCAGCAGCTGGTGTAGGTCCAGCGTTGGCAGTAGGGAACAAACCTGGTGAAGCGGCAGTCGTCTTGTCCACGGCCTGTGTTGTTGCTGCTGGACCGAACATTTGCATCGTCGGTTTTGCCGCGTCTGCAGTGGGTGTAGCAGGTTTATCACCTCCAGCAGAAGAATTGCCGAACATCCCACCTGTTGGAGCTGCAGACTTGTTTCCACCAAAAATTCCAGCACTAGGAGTAGAGGCTGCTGCAAGAGCCGTAGGTGGCTTTCCAAAGGTATTAGATCCAGTCCCAAACAGTGCAGAATTTCCAGTACCACCAGCGGCTCCTCCAAAGGCCGTAGTTGCCCCACTTCCAAATGGTGATGTATTGGTTGTGGGTGTCGGTGCTTGATTGTTTGCTCCACCAAATAGCCCACTTGTGCTCGGTGCGCTCCCAAACAAGCCTCCGCTGGTGCTAGTAGAAGGTGTAGATGAGCCAGCTTGTGCTGAAGCTGATTGCCCGAAGGGAGGGGGTGGCCTCCCAAAGAGACCTCCAGGGGCTGGAGCCGATTCAAGCAGTCCTCCGCTTGGAGCACCAGATGCCGTCCCTGACCCAAACAGCCCTCCAGTCCCAGCGCCGAAGAATCCTCCTCCCTGGTTATTAGACATGTCTGTGACCCTGCTGATTAACGTTTGTAGGTTTGGGGTACTGCGTGTGTAGAAAGCGATGAGCGTGCAAGCGGCCGTTCAGGCGATTGCGGTTTGCAGTTGAGAGCAACGCGTACCGCGACAAGGGGCGTCAGAGAACAGGCTTTGGAGGACTCTCGTGTTGATTGTTTCCTGGCCGTTTCCTGGACTGTAGAACTGGTTGGATTTTATTGAGGTTACGTTTAGAGGTTGTTGTTGACCTGGAAAGGTTTGGCCACACTGCAGGGATTGCTTGGATAGATCTGCAGAAGCAGCCGAGCGTCGAACACATACACATACAGCTGTACCTACCGCGGGCCAACCAGACTGCACTCTAACGCCGAAACGCGAAAGAAGAAACAATTTGAAAGACGAAAAACATCTACTTGAGCAGCCAGACTATACTTCAGCATGGCACTGAGGTTATCGATTTGTACAAATCTTGGGCTTCCGGTTCTATAATCATTTGATTCACGCAGGATACTACTCTCTATGATATGCTTTCTCGTATTTCTGAATAATGGGGAGAGTTCACTATGCGTATCCGGATATTGCAGCATATGCAGACGAGAATTACGTAGAGAATGGTGGGAGAAGGAGCCAAAACCCTCAATCATTCCATGACGCCTGTGAACAAAGATATCCCTGGTTCCTTTTGATTCGCCCAGAAAAAACAGCAAGAGGAAAAATAAAAAGATTAACACCCATCCCAAGAAATATAAGATGTTTACTTCTTGGACTTCTTCTCGATCTTCTTGTTGGCATTCCTCTGGGTACCACGGATCTCCTTGCCCTTGTTCTTGCGTTGCTTGCCTGTACAAAAGGTAAATCAGTAATCTGCAGCTGTGTAGAGACATGTGATTGATCAAACATACGCTGTTGGCGGGAAGGCTTTTCGATTTTCTTGGCCTCTTCGTATCGGACAAGTCTGTAGTGGGGCTCGAACTTCTTCAACGCCTCGTAGGTGTCGTAGATGAGAGCGAAGCCAGTGGTCTTGCCACCACCATAGTGGGTTCGCATTCCGAAGACGGAGACGGTGTTCTTCTCAACCTTGTAGGTCTCGGCGAGCTTCTTGCGGAGGTCATCCTTGGAGATGTCTAGTGATATACAAGTCAGCAATCGACGACACACCAAAACATGATAAAGAAAACTTACTGGGTCGGTTAGGATGGAGGATGTCGCTGCATTGGCAAGTCGATATTAGCCATTATTCCACCCAGATTTGCAGTGACAGCCCTTCCACTCCACCCCGTGCTAACACCCCCATCTCAAGAATATTCTGTTTTTTCTCTTTTATCCAATTCCAATGCTGATAGGGCTAAACATACACAACCATCTGCTTGCGGGCCAACAAGGGGTTCCTGATGAACTTGCGGGTACGGATAGTAACTGGAGCGTCAGACATGGTGGCTTATGTTGTTCTTTCTTGGGGAACGGAAGATCGACGTTAGCGATAAGTATCTGTAGCGTGAGGTCGCGGACTCGACGAACAGAGATTCAGTAGTGCTGGTTTGGGCGTAGGTTGCTGGGTGGTTGTCGAAAGTCGTTGTGATAGTTGCTAAATTGATTCTTGCGAATTTGCTCGCGTGGGCAATTGGGCAGATTGTGTGGACTTGGCATAGTAAATCTATTGCAAGGGCAAACCCTTGAAGATAAGCCACTTCAGTTGCGTGACAAGAGACTCACGAGCCACATGCATCCATCTAGGATTTAGAGTAGGCACCCTGTCGGTTAATAATGGTCCAAAATAACCAAAATAACCAAAATAACCAAAATTACCAATGGGAAATCCGCCAGATTACTCCTGATTACGGGTTATGTAATCCGCTGCGGGTAGCACTATGTGTAAGCCAATCACAAAGTTATCGTAGCGTAGCGTAATAAATCTACAATCATCACTATGAGAAATCGGCTTCTTACTCTTTAGATTTGGACGGGAGCAAGTAATTGGCTATGAAGACAGCTGTTCAAAAATCATCGGGTCTCATGGAAATCATCCAATTAACCCCCAACATCCCTCCGAGAACACAGCTGTTGTCTCCTTTCAACTCGAAAAAACGTAGGAGAAGCCATACATAGTTGGGGTTGCCTGTTTGCCTTTGTTTCCATCTAAATGTATACATATAAGTGTGTTTATATGAAATATATGTAGTCTGGATACCTCAAGTTACGGGGGAGTCTAAATAAACTCGCTTGGCCAAACATCCAATGGATGTGTCTCAGAAAACCACTTATTCGGATTGTCGAATATATACCATCTTACCCTATCCTCAGAAACGCAGAAACACATACCATTAAGTTGGAGTTTTGAAGAAGTGTTTAGGAATTCTCTGTCCGAAGCTCTGTAGAGCGACACTTTACTCTATTCGAATATAGGCCGACTACGTCCATGGCCGGCTCACCCCCCCAGTCCCCAGGCCATCTGGGCATTGATACCTATTTCTCGCCCCCAGTAACTCCTGGGTGTAAGTAGTACCTCCTAGAGCTGACCTGGCTGGGATAAGTAGCTAAGCGTATATCCACAGACGTTTCTGCCGAAGAAGACCACTTCTCAGACGCTACTGAAGGCATGAGGGACGGAAGCTTTGATGATACTCCCAGCACCCCAGTTAGAGCTCCATTGCATCTGGAGGACGAAGATGATCTGCCTACGCCAACGAAGCTATCACCATTTGCTATAAGACTCAATGCATCCGGGGACTCGCCTACTCGGGCAGCTGGCACTCAGGCAGAAGTAGCGGTCCAGAAAGAGGACAATGCCGTGTGGTTATCTTATGATGATGATTTGGGTAGTATACCCATAATACCAGACACGGGGCTGGAACCCGAGGAGAAAGGAGAAGATGGAGGAAACCCCAGTGACCCAACCACACAACAAGACCTGGATATACAGACGAAGGTTGGCCAAGAGGCGGAGGCCAGGATAAAAGAAGAGAACGGTCAAGCCGTGAAAGGCGACGAGAAGAAGGCGGCTATTGCTTTCGAAGACGGCGAAGCGGTGGAAGTAAGGGAAGAAGCTGGTGGCTTTGGAGACAGCGATTTTGGTCAGCTAGAGGCAACTAAAGACAACGGCGACGGGTTTGCAGGCGATTTTGGTGACGACTTTGACGACTTTGGCGAGGCTGTAGAAGGAGACGGTGGCTTTGACGACTTTGAGGGGTTCGGAGAGGGCTGCGCACCAGAGTTTTCCGAACCACCAACACCAGTACCACCACCGCCTCCAGCAGTTCCAGTGCTACCTGTGGTATTTCACCCCTATAGGCATACATCATGTGTGGATACTAACCCTAATATAGCCCGTCATTGACTTCGATTCCTTCGGCAGCAGCGAGGATGCCCAGTCTGCAATCTGTGATATTGTGAGCAAGCTATATACCATCGACGAGACCGACCCTCCCGGAAAGCCACTTCAGCGAACACGGACTGGCATGTTCCTCACGGAGAGAAGGTGATATTCTACTCCATGGGGGGTCTTGAACTCGCCAACTAATATAACTCCTAGTGAATCATTATGGAATCAACTTGTTGCCCCCCCACCTCTCCAACCCCCTGACTGGAAACGCTCCCGCATTCGCCGTCTCTTCCTTGTCTCCCTCGGTGTTCCTGTCGACCTCGATGAAATCCTCCCTGCCTCAAAACAAAAGAAACTCATCCTTCCCTCCACCAAAGCACTCCCCGCACATCTCGCTTCCTCATCTACCCCACCACCCTCCCGTCGTTCATCCATAGACTCAGCTTCCGGCGTATCGAGACACAACCGAAGCAAATCTCGCAATCGAGCAGCAACGGGTAGTCGAGCACCATCTTCTCACAGAGCGTCGAGAGCGGATAAGAATCCTCCAATGCCGGGGTTCGATGAACCTGCGGCAAGGATATTATGCACGACAAGTGATTTGGTGCTGGAGGGCATGAGGGAGAGAGATTTAAGAGAGCATATAAAAACGCTGCAGGAGTTAACAAATACAGCGAGTGAGCTGTTAACCTGGTGGTTGAAGAAGAGGGATGGGGCAATGGGGGATAAGGAGACGTTTGAGACGGTGATTGAGAGTTTGGTGGGCTATGCGAGGAAGACGAGGACCGGTGCTCGATAGCACGATTGTTATATTGTACACGGAGGAGTTCTATGGGAAGGTATTTGGGGCTTTTATTATATGTTTCTAATTTCTTAATTTTTCAAACTGTGGGAATTGGGCCAAATTTTGACAGTCTAGATGGTTGGGCTCAGGATAGTCTGGGTTTTTTGAGGCAAATCGAAATACCACTCACTGTATTCAGCGAGTGGGAGAAACCGTAAATAAGATGGACATCTAGGGGTACGAGACATAACTCTGATAGAATCGTACGTAACAAGCATTCTAATACTATACCAGAAACAATTTCGCCGCCCCAGCTCCAGTAACAACATCCACGCAGCTGCGCTATATACACATTCTATTCCTCTTCCCTTCCCCCATCTATATTGAATTTTCGCCTCTTATTACTCTCCCTCAATGCTTGAGTCGCCATCAGCGAACTCTGCTTACCCGCCTTCTTCTGCATCTTCTCAATCTCTTCCTCCGCACTGACCGCGTCCTGGTTCGACCACTCGAGCACCAACTTCCTTCCGAGAAAATGGGTATCCTTGAGTGTATCCATAGCAGTAGCAGCTTCCTTTGCACTAATAAATTCCGCAAATGCGAACCCTGAGGAGCGGGAACCAAATTTTTTGGGGAGACGGACAGCTTTAAGCTTTCCATAGGGACTACAAAGGGATCATCAGTACACGCTAGCTGCAATGTATGTATGGGATGTGAGGGTAAGTATTGGGAACATACACAACAAGTCGCCTAATATCCTTCTCTGTGGCTTCGAACGGCAAGTTCTTGAGTATGACCTTGGTCTTGTTTCCAACAGCCTTCTTCGCTATGTCCTCCTTCCTTCGCTCAGCAGCAGCATCGGCTCCCCGATGGGAGGATTTTACTAGCAATTGATGCCCATCTAAGGTATAACCGTTCATAGCCGCCATAGCAGCATGTGCTTGCGCTTTTGTCTTGAACTCCACAAACCCGAATCCCATGCTGAGTGTTGCACCAGGTTTCTTCGGGTCGTTTTTCATCTTAACAATAGCTTTGCGGAAGCCATCGATTGGCGAAAAGACTTTGGTGAGATTGGCAGCTGTGGTGGAGAAGTTTAGGTTACGCACGTAGAGCGTAGTGGTATCCACTTCCTCTGCTTCATCTGGTTGGAGAAGTTCCTGGGCGGATACCTTGGGAGCCTTTGCGTCAGAACCAGCCCCAGTTGTAGGAGTCGTTGAAGTGCCAGCAGGGACAAAGTCTGGATCCAACAGGTCCTTTGGTGCTTTCTCTAGGAATAACACCGTGTTTTTGAATCGCCGATAAGCCATACTGGCATATGCCACACGGGCAATGGGCGCTTGTACGAATTCTACTATGGCAATTGTCCCAGCTGGTGGCATAAGGACTCTCCCAAGTTGACCGAATTCCCCGAACATTTTCGTAATCTCTTCCCGTGCTGTCCCATATGGAAAGTTTTTGATCAGGATGACTTTATCGTCTTTCTGCTTATATTTTGGGTTCTTCCCAAAGGCTTCGAGATTGACACCATTATCCTTGAAGTACTGTTTTGTCTCTTGGATAACCTGGGTTTCGGCATGGGCTTGCTTTACTGCGGCGTCCGCGGATGTGGGATCAAGAAGTTCGGATTTAGATACTCCTAGTCGTTCGGCCATGGAGGAGATTACAGCATCGATCTTCGCCACCAATTAGTACAGGGAAGGCAGACAGCGTGTAGCAAACGCACATTCATGTACATCGAATTCCAATTAAACGAATTGGTTGCAGTAGATTTTTTCTTTATTTCCAGCTGCTTTTTTAACGGCAGTTTGGCTATGGCAAATTCATCCAGTTTGTTTTCTCTTTTTGCAGCGCCTGCTATGATATGAAGCAACCGCCCTTGAAAGATTTTTTTATCCATTGCTCGATAAGCATCCACTGCATCTGCGGGCGATTTATATAAGACAAAGGCGAAGCCTTTGCTTTGATTGGTTTTGGGATCCAGTACGAGGTGTGCCTGAAAAGCTCAAGATGTTAGCTATCATCCCAGAGAAAGACCAAGTGCCAAAATATGAGGGACGTATGCGTCTGTTCAGATAATTCTACTATCTATTCCGAATGATGACATCATTTGCATTGCATAAGATGTCCCTATCAGATTTATCATCATTGAACGCAGGGGTTGGGCAAGTGAAAGGAAATATAAGGGAATAAAAGTTGGAAGATGTAGTACCTCCTCAAGTTCACCAAAAGGTTCAAAGGCCTGCCAAAGCTCCTCCTCTGTTGTTGTATATGGTAAATTCCGTAAAAATAATCTACCTGATTTACTGATTTCTTCTATTACCGCATCGAGTTCAGCCTTGGGCTCTTCCCCATCTTCCTGATGTGGCTTCTGCGTGACCGCTGGTGAGTCTTCATTGGTCTCAGTTTGCATAAACGAAGTCGTCTCAGTCTCAGTAATTTTAGGTATTGGAGGTTTCTCTGCTGCTGTGGTTAGTTGAGCGAGATGTCCCTCTATATCGTCAGTCAAATCAAGCAATCGACTTGTTCTTGATCTGAGCCATTCCTCATCTGTCATCGCTCGCTGCTCCCCCTCAGCGGATTTAGTGACTGCTATAAGAACATCCTCAGTAGATTCCTTCGAGTTATCTTCCATGGCAGTGTCTGTACCGACACCCATGCTTACCAGGGCATCAGTGGTGACCACATCCTTGAATTTAGTGGGCTTAGTTATAATCTCAACGAATTCATCGTCAGATTCACCTTCCTCCGCTTGAATTATTGGAACACTATCCTGGTTTGTAACAGCCAGTTCACCATTCGACCATGTTTTCGCCTGCGAGGAAGGTTGCATGACTTCCAGGAACTCTTGCAATTTAGCATCAGTAGCAGGATTTAGTCCTTCTGCTTCATCTCGTTTCCGTTTCAAGGAATTTGGGGAGTCTTGTACCGGGATCTTTGGCTCGTGCTTGCGCTGATATGCCGAGGAGCCTGGTGTATGCGCACTCCATGGCCTTGGGAGATTATTATCTGCAATCTGAGTGAGGTTAGCCTGAGAACCTCGTTGGCTTAATCAAGTGATCCTCACTGGTCTGGCGATTTCAACAGCTATCCTTGACATGCGGATGAATGTCTTGTTGAAATACTTGACTGCTCTCTCAGCATCCTCTGGTGATTTGAAACCAACATATCCAATGCGGCGATTTGGGATTAGCTTGACATCAGTAACAGGAGCAAATTTGCCGAAGTGTTCCCTGAAGTCATTTTCAGTAAACTTGCTCGGAGGAAGGTTCTTGATGAATATCCGTGAAGACCTGGAAGTCCAGTCAGTTCCATTGTTGGCGGCTCGGTTGAAATTGGGGAAGCTCACATGCCTCCGACGATCCAGTGGGTATTAGGAGGAGGGGTGGTGCGTACCGGAAGGTTAGATGAGATGGGATGAGATTGAAAGGATGGAAACTGAAGAAGTACTGGAGGTTTGGTTGGTAAGTGTGGATTTTTTCTCTTAAACTTAGTGCCAAGATTTCACCTTGCCAAGCCCGCACAAGGTGAGCCAAGCTCTCTTGTGTTCCACGCATCAGTTTTAGATTACCTTGAGTCCAAGCTCCTCGGACACTAGCGAGAAGCATCCCCCACCCTTGAGAAAAGATAAACAGACTCGAGCCTCGCCCACCAGACCTGCTAGCACGACACGCTTTCACACAACCCATCCATTTTCGACATCACTTCGCCTTTGTTCCGAATAATTGGCCCCACATCCCTTTCAACAAAACTGAACGCTGAGAAAACTATTTAAACCAAAATGGGCGTCGACAATAAAGCTTCTGCTGACAAGGGTGAGTCTCGTCTCGTGCTCCCCCCGATACATCAGCTGCAGAGTTACCATGTATACACCATACATTCCGAAAGATGTCGTGTATCCACGGCTTCCTCGTTCTACACCTCGTTCTCGGGCCCGAACTGTCAAAGCTGACCCACGCCGTTCGCGAATAGCTGTCATCAAGTCTGCCGACATGGTGTGTCTCTCCCACCCAGCATACCAACAAGCTGCACATGGCCTTCCATCATTACCTATCGGAGTCGTCAATCACTAACTCCATCACACAGACTGAGGAGATGCAGCAGTACTCGATTCAAGTGGGTACGTTGTCATCCTGCCCAATTCTTTGGTTCCATGCACAGGAACTAATAGCTTATGGGAATCAACAGCCAAAGAAGCGATGGGCCAGTTCACCATTGAGAAGGTAGCTCCTGATGGATCCGCAATACGATCAGTATAATTGACTTTTCCTCTAGGAAATCGCTCAACACATAAAGAAGGAGGTATGTAATGGACATCGTGTTTCACGTTTTCCCAGCAATCAGCAACTGACAAAGTTTCTAGTTCGATAGCCGTCACGGATCTACATGTGAGCTTATGTTTAGCTGACCTATTCCTTCATAGTATAACTAACTTCAACCTTTTCAGGGCATTGTATCGTGGGAAGGAACTTCGGAAGCTTCGTTACTCATGGTATGCCCGCCCAGAGCTCCCAGCCCCGATCAGAATTCCCATGCCTATATATATAAACTGCCGCTTTGATCAATATTCGTTGCTAACGATGCTTTCCTTACGCAATATAGAGACAAAGCACTTCATATATTTCTATGTTGGCAACCTAGCTGTGTTGCTCTTCAAAACCGCATAAACACCCGCCGCCCGATGTACACCATCTTTCTTTTTTGGATTGGGATCTATGTTTCGCTCTTCCGTGTGAGATGGGTAGCGGACAGCATATGCGGGCAACAAGAACCGAGCAACACTCATTACATTATGGGGCGGGGCAGATACTGAACTTACATGGGAGGCAAAGATGAGAGATAATGACCCACAACCTCCAATAATCTTTCTCCTCTATTCGACTAATGAGAGACGCCGCTGGATCCTATATGAACGGGCGACGAGATTACCTTCTTCTTATATCTACTTCCTGTCCTTTTGATATCTTGTGAGCGTCTACTAGGTATTTTATATTGTCTGAGTTGGTTATTGTTTTCATGTTCTCTGAAAAAAACTTGTCCTACACTCGATTGTGCTATGTCATGAGTCAAGAGTTCGGGCTTCTCTCTGCATATTCTATTGCTCTTCTGCCAAAGTGGTCTCGCGAGGCAGACTGGAGGTGCTCAATAGGAATGCCACTGCGTATCCGTGCCAGCTGGCCAGTCCCAATCGCACTTCTACCCAGACGCCCCAGGGATGCAGTCTACGGCCGTGCAAATGGACAATACGACTTGTTACGACATACAATGCATGTAACTGCAGATGTTTCTTACTAGGAACCAATTGGTGGTGACAATATCCGGGCTTGCTTAAAGCCCAACCAGGTTATAGTACCCATAAAAAGCCATAGGCTCGATCTTTAAGTTTATTGGTTGCATGCAGGGTGTTTGCATAGTACATTATCTTCTATATTGCTGCATAATCTCGCTTTAGTGCTTTGATCTGCACTTGTCATTTAATATATCAAAGACATAAGTTCAAGTTTAAGAATATGAATCAATGTTTTCTACCGAGATGTGTCAGTTTTTCATGTCGCATGCCTTGAAATGGCGATAGGAAGTTGCATTCGAGAAATGATTATGATTTTGTCCCTAATTAACTCCGTGTAAAGAAATCAGATATCCAACTAGTATCTTATAAAACAACCACAGTCCTATACACATACGATTTTACCCCTTGTGACTTCCAGCCTCGAAAGTGCTTGCGCATGACTTATTTCTTTCTCTCCTTCGAGAACTTCCCTGGCTTCCCTAACCCGACACCTTTCCCAAACCTTTCTCGCTGTAGTACCAGCTCTCTTTCGGCCTTCTCCAGCTCCTCGCTTCTCTTCATCCTTTGTACCAACTCATTCAACTTCCTTTCCCTTGCCTTTGCCCTCTTTTTCCGTTCTTGCAACTTCTGCAGCCTCTTCTGTTTACTATTTAACTGTTGACCCTCATCCAGCACCTGCCTTTTGAGCTCCATCTCTGCCAGCTGCCCCTTCCTTAGCCTGTTGCCTGTCCTATCTACCAGCTCCGGTACTGTATCAAAATGCTTCACAGGGTCAAACTCCCTCGCCTCCCCCCTTGACTCCACAAACACCGTATGTTTCCTCTTCTTCCCCGACGCCGACACCCCATCTAAATTCAGCAATGCCGCTTCAACTTCTAATCTCTCGATGGCTTTCTTTTCAATAGTCGACTTCACACGGAGGTATCCGGCGTCTTGGGTCTTGAGTAGCTTGACGGTATCATTGTCGAGGGCGCGGTTACCGCGGTCAATAATGTGGATACCTTTTGAGGTCCGGTGGCTGTTGGTCATGCTGTAGTAGAACTCATCGGGATTGCGGGCGTTGGCTTTCTCTTGGAGCGCTTTTAGGCGGGCTTTTTTGGCATTATAGTCCTTTGAACGAAGCTTGTAGTCTTTCTTTTTCTCGAGGAGCCCCCATTTTGAGCGTTCGAGGGGCTGGGCTCGCTCCTTGTGGTTGCGCCGCTGTGAAGGAGGTTAGCAGGTGGTTGTGGACTGAAAGGCTGGAGCTCACTTGAACGGCGTTCCTCATGGACGACATGACAGACTATAATGTTGCAATCTGTCTGGATGGAGAGTGAGGTAGCTGGTTTCCCAGGACGAACGGGGCCTTGATTGAAGTTGCCGGCTAGAAAGTTTGAATAGACCTGTATTTTGAATTTGAATCTGAGCTTTCCCTGTCCGCCAAGATTTCAAGTTTACCTAAGCAGAGCCGCATTTGGAGCTCTCGCTCATCTGCATTTGGATGCTTGGCCATTAGTAAGACGCCGCCAATGGAATTCACCATCGTTAGGTCTTTATTCCATTGCCACCCCAGACACTCTCCCGTCCCGACATCCCGCTGATACTTCCTTTTGCACTACACGTTCTTTCATTGTGAAACCTAGATATTCCTCCCTGTGAATTGGCTATCTTGCTGAGACTCGAGCGGCATACGGATCACCCAACTGCCAGCCTCTGTCAACAGCAACAAAGCCCAATCCTCACACAAAATCCTTTAGTAGTAATAACAATACCCCCCCGACAGGCATCATGACAGCAGATACCATGGCAGACAGCATGGCTGACCCCATGGATGATTACGAGGACGAAGCCGGCTCCGAAGAAATCACCAGCGAGGACTGCTGGCAGGTCATCTCCTCCTTCTTTGATGCCAAGGGTCTCGTTTCACAGCAGCTGGACTCTTTCGATGAGTTCGTGATGTCGACAATGCAGGAGTTAGTGGAGGAGGATTCAGTCCTTACCCTGGATCAAAACACACCTGCAAATGATGACAACATAGTGCTCAGGCGATATGAGATTAAGTTCGAGGATCTTTCCTTGTCCAGGCCCTCGATGACTGAAGGAGATGGCCACACAGCGCATATGATTCCACAAGAGGCAAGATTGAGGAACCTGACATACTCATCACCTCTGTATGTGAAAATGAAGAAGAAGGTGATGATTGCCAGGGAGGTGGATGATGACGATATGGAGGAAGATGACGAGGAAGGGGCACCAGTGGGAGGGGAGAAGGGTAGGAAGCTGTTTTGGGAAACGGAGGCAGGGGGTGAAGACGAGGAAGGTGTTCAAGTGTTCGTAGGGAAGATGCCAATGATGTTGAAATCGCAGTATTGCAACCTGAAGGGATTCGGCGAATCAGAGCTTTACCAACTTAACGAGTGCCCTTATGACCAGGGAGGATACTTCATCATTAACGGATCTGAGAAGGTCTTGATTGCTCAGGAGCGAAGTGCGGCGAACATCGTACAGGTCTTCAAGAAGGCACTGCCATCACCCACACCATTCATAGCGGAAATTCGAAGTGCGGTGGAGAAGGGATCCAGGCTGATAAGTAGCATGCAAATTAAAATGTTTGGAAAAATAGATTCAAGAGGTGGTTACGGTCAGACTATCAAGTCGACTCTACCGTATATCAAGAGCGATATTCCCGTGGCGATTGTCTTCAGAGCTCTCGGCGTTATACCTGACGAAGATATATTGAACCATGTGTGCTATGACCGAAACGATGTGCAGATGTTGGATATGCTGAAGCCATGCTTGGAAGAGGCATTCGTTATTCAAAAGAGAGAGATTGCTTTGGATTTCATCGGACGAAGAGGCAGCTCCTCCGGTGTCGCGAAAGACAAGCGTGTTCGATATGCAAGAGAAATCTTGCAGAAAGAGTTCCTACCGCATATTTCCCAGAAGGAGGGAAGCGAAACCAGGAAGGCTTTTTTCTTGGGCTATATGGTTCATCAAATGTTGCTTTGTGCGCTGGAGCGTAAAGACCCAGACGACAGAGATCATTTTGGAAAGAAACGTCTTGACTTGGCTGGGCCATTGCTTGCTGGGCTGTTCCGTACATTGTTCAAGAAGCTTACCAAGGATGTGTACAAGTATCTTCAGAAGTGCGTTGAGAGCAGCAGAGAGTTCAACCTCACATTGGCTGTCAAGTCAACTACCATTACAAATGGTCTGAAGTACTCCCTTGCCACAGGAAACTGGGGCGAGCAGAAGAAGGCTGCCAGCGCCAGAGCTGGTGTTTCCCAAGTGTTGAATCGATATACCTTTGCCTCTACTCTATCACATTTACGTCGGACGAACACACCTATTGGACGAGATGGGAAAATTGCAAAGCCTCGTCAGCTCCACAACACCCATTGGGGTCTCGTCTGCCCTGCAGAAACTCCAGAGGGTCAAGCTTGTGGTTTGGTCAAGAATTTGTCACTCATGTCTTATGTCTCTGTCGGTACACCTTCTCAGCCCATCGTTGATTTCATGATGCAACGTAATATGGAGGTCCTTGAAGAATACGAGCCGTCTAGGTCCCCGAATGCGACAAAGATCTTCGTCAATGGTGTGTGGGTTGGTATCCATCGTGACCCGGGATTCATTGTTAGGACTATTCAGAAACTTCGACGGCAAGGCCATATTGGTTCCGAGGTTTCTTTGATTCAGGATATTCGTAACAGAGAGTTCAAGATCTTTACTGATGCGGGGAGGATCTGTCGACCTTTGTTCGTAGTTGACAATGATCCGGCGAGCCCGCGTCGTGGGGAGCTTGTCTTACAGAAGCACCATATTTCGAAGTTGGAGGACGATAGGGACAGTGATAGATATGGTTGGCAAGGTCTCTTGACAGATGGTGTGGTGGAATACATTGATGCCGAGGAAGAGGAGACTGTTATGATCGTGATGACACCTGAGGACCTCGAGACATCGAGGCAGTTCCATGCTGGTTACGAAATCCAACAGACACTTGACCCTGCACAGCGGGTGAAAGGTGCAGTGAATAAATTTGCACATACATGGACACATTGTGAGATTCATCCAAGTATGATCTTGGGTATTTGTGCCAGCATCATTCCATTCCCGGATCACAACCAGGTAATTTTTTGGCTGCAACCAGTGTTTCATATTGAACATGTTGCTAACACATATAGTCTCCTCGTAACACTTATCAATCTGCTATGGGTAAACAAGCGATGGGCGTTTTCTTAACTAACTACCGAGAACGTATGGATACCATGGCAAACATCCTTTACTACCCCCAGAAGCCTCTTGGTACAACACGTTCTATGGAGTTCCTCAAGTTCAGAGAACTGCCCGCTGGACAGAACGCTATTGTGGCTATTATGTGTTACAGTGGTTACAACCAGGAGGACTCCGTCATCATGAACCAAAGTTCAATCGACAGAGGCCTTTTCCGATCTCTCTTCTTCAGAACATACATGGATCAAGAGAAACGGATTGGTATGTCTGTGGTGGAAGAGTTCGAGAAACCTACTCGTGGGAATACATTGAGGCTCAAGCATGGCACTTATGATAAGCTTGATGATGATGGGCTGGTTGCTCCTGGTGTGCGTGTTTCCGGTGAAGATATCATTATTGGCAAGACAGCGCCGATAGCACCTAACCAAGAGGAGTTGGGGCAAAGGACCAAGTTCCATACGAAGAGGGACGTGTCGACACCGTTGAGGAGTACAGAGAATGGTATAGTCGACCAGGTTATGGTGACAACCAACCAAGAGGGATTGAAGTTTGTGAAGGTCAGGATGAGGACAACGAAGATTCCGCAGATTGGAGACAAGTTTGCATCTAGGCACGGACAGAAGGGTACGATCGGTATCACGTACAGGAACGAGGATATGCCATTTACATCGGAGGGGGTTGTTCCAGATCTTAGTAAGTATTCCCGGGGGGAATCTTTTGCCTTACATGAAGAGGATGGGAGCTTACGATACTGTAATTTACAGTCATCAACCCCCACGCTATTCCCTCCCGTATGACAATCGCGCATTTAATCGAGTGTCTTCTCTCAAAAGTCTCTTCTCTCCGAGGATTCGAAGGTGATGCCACGCCCTTCACCGACGTCACTGTCGACTCCGTCTCTACACTCCTCCGTGAACACGGCTACCAATCCCGTGGGTTCGAAATCATGTATAACGGACACACAGGCCGAAAGATGGTTGCTCAAGTGTTCCTTGGACCAACATACTACCAACGTTTGAGGCACATGGTTGACGACAAGATTCACGCTAGAGCAAGAGGGCCAGTACAGATTCTTACTAGGCAACCTGTGGAAGGTAGGGCGAGAGATGGTGGCCTTAGGTTCGGAGAGATGGAGCGCGATTGTATGATTGCGCATGGGGCGGCAGCGTTTTTGAAAGAGAGGTTGTTTGAGGTTTCGGATGCATTTAGAGTCCATGTTTGTGATATTTGTGGGCTAATGACGCCTATTGCGTAAGTCGCTACTCTTACCCTAAGTAGTCATTTACTACTATTTTCGAATGGAAGCTAACGTTGTGGTGGTGTGTAGAAATCTGAAAAAGAACCTCTTCGAGTGCCGCCCATGTGGTAACAAGACACGTATCTCGCAGGTCCATCTTCCGTATGCGGCGAAATTACTATTTCAAGAGTTGATGTCGATGAATATCGCGGCAAGGATGTATAGCAAGAGGTCGGGTGTTACTGTGCGATAATAGGAAATATTTAGTTACTCTCATTTCAATTGAGGAGAGGGGAGAAATGTGGTAGATTGCATTATGGGTTTTTTCTTGTTGATAATGTGCTTCGTTTCATGGCTGTTTTGTTATTGTGTTACTGATGCCTTTACTTCTAGGTCGTGGATATGAGATAGTTCATTTAGTTTACCTGGAATGGGGTAGGGGAGAAGCCCATCTGAAGGCTTCTTTACTTCTTACTAGTATGGGTGGTACGGGGGTGAAAAATCACATTCACCCTAGCAATTGTTGTTCGCTTACGTCCGCACTCGCATTTATGTTGTTTTAGTTAGGTCCTTACGGCCGTAGTTCACCATAATCTAGGTTCTAGGGGCTCTGCCAGCAGTATAAATCCCCCGGTATACGCACTCCTACTGCCAAAATAGTTGCGAATACAGAAGTGGACAGGCACCCTCCCATCGCCCAGCCTGCAACAGCTCTCCACGGTGTCCCACTCATAGTTGAGTAAAACTATCCTTTGAAGTCTATAGTTCGCACATTGCTCGAGTTAATCAACCCAAAGTTCAGGGTAACCGGCAACGGTAAGACTAGTTGCAAGTGCGGGTCCCCGGGGCCCCGGGGCCCCCGTGCCGACGCTCGAGTCTTAGAAAACCCCTGAAATAGCTTTCTTTAATAGTTAAAAGGACAGCCGAAGCGAGGTTTATCGCCTAAACCCCCTAGGCGTGGTCCGGAAAATTGTAGAGGTGCGCCTTACGAAGACATGTAGCCTCCCCCACTGAAAGGTGGGTTGGGGTGAGGTTTTTTTTGTCCTGGCGACAGATATTTTCTTTTATTTTTTGAAAAATCTTCAGTCTTTAATTCTTTATATCGCCACAGAGAGGAGATCCAAAAGACAGGACAGGCGGTAGGAGGGGACATGGGGCAGAATCTCTCAACGAGACAAGTCGTCCACCAAAACTAGTTATATATACCGGTACGTCTATTCTAGACTCGGAATCTCTGAGAGTCGCCTACTTGAACACCGCACCGTACCAAAACAAAGTACCTGGTCTCCGGGCTCTACATGTTTTGCTGGATCCAAGGCAAGTTCCAAGGCAAGGTTGCCTGCGAAAGGCATAGATACATATCAGCTATACCTAAGAAAACCCGGTGGGACTTTAGAGATTGATTCCCCCCCCCCCCCCCAACAATCCGCTGCCAGCCACAGCCATTAGTGGGGAGGTTTATGCCCGGATAATACTAGTACCTGTGAACTGACCAAAGAGTGGAGTGCGAGGAGCTTCTGCTAGTTCACCCCACTTGTATGAGAAAATTTTCTCTTCAGCCGGGGGAGTATGGTGTATTTTTTGTCTGTCTCAAGTAGTGAGTGCAAGTAGGAGAATATGAATTGGAGTTGGTGGATATTGATTCCGCATTTATAAGGTGTATAATACGATGTGTTCTAGTTACCCTGAGACCCCACCACTGAACCTGTCATGATGCCACTGTAATTTAGTCTGTCAGTGACCAAATTATTACTACTACGTATAACAAAGTATAAGCGAGGGTTAATCTCAGAATTAAGTTCAATGAGAAATAAAAAGCAACAACGCCAAATGAGACCTAGGGAAATACTACAAATCATTCATGAGCCAAGCCATAATCACACCACGCCGCGCTTTACTGCACCCTATAGACATCATAACTCAGTTGCCCTCCCT
>Ga0307511_10001351_pt1 | contig 25983 bp, 22 predicted proteins | sample 13_EM_MG_FD_200266 | JGI IMG/M metagenome (GOLD analysis project Ga0307511, IMG submission 200266) | Populus trichocarpa ectomycorrhiza microbial communities from riparian zone in the Pacific Northwest, United States - 13_EM | ecosystem: Host-associated > Plants > Roots > Unclassified | place...
TCGTCGCTCTCGATCGTGCCTGCGCATTCGACGCATTCGAGCCGCTCCCGGTTCGCACTCCGGTCGGCATCGCGCCACGCCATATCCCCGTCACAACTGGAAACAGGACAGCGCAAATATTCGCAGATGAGGCCCCCCGCAGTCTGCCGCCAACCACTGCGCACCTCGTGCGCGTTTGCGGCGGAGCGTGGGGTCGGACCGAAGAACGTCCCGATCAGGATTTTGCGCCGGCCGCGACTCGCCAAGGTCGCGTCAAGGCGTCGGGCTTGACTGTAGACCTCGGCAAACTGGTCCTTCAGCAGTTCGTTGCGCGGATAGAGCGCGAGAACCTTGACCCAGCGCTCCGCGCCAGCATCTCGCTGGATATGCGAAGCAACGCGCGAGAGCGCCGGCAGATAGAAGGCAAGGGTCTTGCCGCTGCCTGTGCCGGCGCTTACGAGCGTTGCGATCGATTGCGAACCCTCGAAGCCCGCGAGAATCCTTGCCGCCGCGGCCACTTGGAACCCCGCTAGGGCAAATTGCGGCCCGTAGCTCTCGATCAGAGCAGAAAGTGTCGCACGCGCGGCTGGGTCCGGCGTCGCCGCCGCGATGGTGGCCAGAGCTGCCGCCCCGGCGATCTCTCGGCGCGGATAGCGCCGACGGCGCCAGATGAACCGGAAGTCGGCGACGAGTGTTGGCGCCGCCTGCCAGCCGATCGGCCCTCGATGCTTGGGGAAGAGCTGGCGCAGCCGAAACAGGAGGCGGACGCCTTCGGCCATGCGCGACCGATATCGCGTGCCCGGCTCCTCGCCGACATCGAACAGCAGTGCTCGGCGCCTCAGCTCTGCGATCACACGGGCCGCCTCCGGAAAGCTGACGCCGACCCCCAAAATCGGATCGTCGAGCAGCGCATCGATGATCCCATGCATCTCGCCGGCCGAGACATGTCCGTCGACCAGACCCCAAGTCAGTAGCCGGGCTTCGCGTTGCTCGATTTCGTCGAGCGCCGCCAGGAGCAGGGCTTCATCGGCTTCCATCAGGGCTCCGGGGCACGATACGATAATTGTCGACGGCGTTGTTCTCTTCGAGCCACTTCAGGACTGCATCCGTCAGCAACTCGAGCTTCGCGCCGCCAGTCTGAATGGCCTCCAGGAATCGTTTCACATCGACGGGCACGTCGAAGTCGAAATCCTTGGCGGTCTCGGTCAGCTTCGCAGCGAGCGTCTTCACGCCATCGATTGCCGCCTTGTCGACGGGCAGCTTCTCGAATTCGGCGAGGAACGCCTGGTGGAGCAGTTCATAGGTTTTGAAAGCGGCGTTATTGGTAGGTGTGAGGGCGATGCGACCTTTCACCAGTGATGGCGCTTCGCCGGTGAACACGGTCTGGCGATAGCCTTTCCAGCTCTGGCCGGCTGCTGTGCCGAGATCGCTAGCAGCCGTCTTGATGCTCTTGATCAGATTGGCCCAACCGTTGCCTCTCTTGAGGGTGGCCGCCTTTCGTTCCGAGGTGAACCTCTCGAGGAGCGTCGCGGCTTGTTTCCGTGCGGTCTTAAGCGTGGGCGGCTCAGGAGTTTCGATTCCAGAAGCAATCAGCAGCGCGCGCTCGTCGAGTGCGCGGCTGAGTTCAGCCGCGTGCGGCGCGAGGTCCGAGCGTAGATCCTCGAGCAACCCGGTTTCCTCGACATTGGCACCAAGCCGATCGAGCGCAAGCAGCCGGTCGCGAAGCGCCTTGGCGCGAGCCGGAAGCGAGGCGCTCATACGGCCGCCTCCGCTGCTTCTTGCGGCGTTCCGCTCACGCTCTCGAGCAGGCTGGTGATCTCCGCCGCAAGCGCGTTGGGATCCGACTGGCCTCGGACTGCTTCCTGCTGGGTCACTCGCGGCTCCGCCTGCGAGACGATCTCATTGGCCATGGTCAGGAACGATACGGTTCGCTGGATCAGTCCGAGGTCGAGCGATCCAAGCGCATTGAGCAACTTGGGGATCTGCTCGCGGTCGGCTTCGTCGACGATCGTCGCCGTCTTCTCCACCAAATCGACGAAGCGACTTGTCTGGAACTCCGTACGGCGAATCTCGAACTCGCTGAGCTTGATCGTGACATTGGCGGGCCAGCAGTTCGTCTTCTGCAGCAAAGGGATGATCTCGCGTAGGGCGTCAACGAACGCGCTCTTGTCGAGACTTTCATCGAAATCCGCGATCTCGGCGCGGAAGGCGCGCAACTTGGCGATGACCGCCTGTAACCGTCCCCAGATGCGCGCATCGCTCATCGTCGGGATGAAGGTCCGCGCCTCGTCCGGTAACCCGTCGGGAATCCTCGTGGGCGGGTCGCCTGCAAGCACGTCAAGCAGGCGGGCGCTATCGACCGCAAAGGGTTTGCTGCCAGAGCCCTGGAAACTGGCAATTCGGTCGAGGAGCAGTTCCTGCAGGGCGGCGCGCGTGCTTCGGCCGTTGACCGAGGCCGTTGCTTGCGCGCGAACCTGGTCCCACCCTTCTTCAAACGCCTGCGTCTCTATCTGCGGTGGCGGCGAGAAGAGCCCGCGCAACAGTGGTTCGGCGCCCGCGGGGCGGACCGGAGGAGATAAGCCGATAATCCGCGATTGATTGAGCAGGGCCCGGCCGATCGCAGCGGCCTGCGCATTGGCTTCGACAATGAGCATCGGGGTCAGTTGCGCGACAAGGCGATCGATGATCGCGGCGCTCGCGACATAGTCGATATCGGCCTGGGGGTAGTCCCAACGATGCCCGTTGAAGCTGAACCGCAGCGCACCGAGGAAGCCTTCGCGAAGCGTGCCATCCTCGTCTTCATAATGATCGCACACGATGAGGATGCGGCCAGCGACTGGATTGTTGCGCGCGCCCGCGATCGAGAGCCACGTGGCCTTGATCTCCTGATCCGGAATGCGCAGCGCCGGCCAATTGATCGCGCCCTTCAGCATCGCGGCCAACGCGCTCCGCAACTCGCGCGCGTCAGCCTGAACCAATTCCGTGCCCGAGGCCCACGCATCGAGCTTCTTCGACCAGTTCGCCACCCGCGGATCCTCTTCGGCAACTGGCGGCGAAGGTGGCGGTGCGGGCGGCGCGTCTTCGCGACGCGTCGGACCCCCGGGCGGGGGCACTGGCTTTTGTTCTGGGACAAACGCCACATTGGCGAGTTCGGCCGGCGTCGGCAGCGAGAAAGCCGAAAAGATCGTCGGCGGGACATGGGCTAGCTGGGCCTGATCCGCCGCATTACCCGCCCACACGGCGAGCGCGGAGGCCAGGCGCCGCTTGACTGGTTCGGGTTGGCTGGCCTGTCGAACCAGTCCGGCAAGATAAACATTAGGGCGCAGACCGTGAAAGTCGGGCGGCGGGAAATTCCCGCTGACGAAGGTGCCCCGCATCAGCAGCGGACGGCGGAGGATCTCGTTGATGACCCGACGCGGGTTGAAGACGAGACGGTTTGCCTCCGCCAGATGCAGTTGGACGAGTTGCGCGATTGCCAGGCGGTTGAACGGGAAGAGCGCGTGCCCGCGCGCGGAGAAGCCGAAGGCGTTCAGCGATTCGGCTTCCTCGTCGCTCTGTCGTTCGTCCTGCCAGACCGGCAACCATCCGGTGAGGCCGTCGTCGGCACCCCGTCGGTCGAAGCGCTTGCGCAACCCGTCTTCACCCCAGCGTGCGGCATTCAGATACCCGCCGACCATCTCGATCACGGCGCTCTTGATCTCATCGTCGCTCTGCTCGCGCTGGCCGATGACCCAAACCCGCTGCGCGCGCGTCAGGATCGTGTCGCGCGAGGCCAGGTAACCGTCGGTGAGCGCCAGTGCAGTGCGCATAGTGGCGCGCACCTTCTTGCCGTCATGAGTGCCCTCCTGAACGCACACCTTGAGCAGCACGTCTTGGATGCCGGACAGCGCGGCGAAATCCTCGACGAGCAGGACCAGGTCCATACTGTCCTTCAACAGGATCTCCCGGATTCCGAGAATGATGTCCTGCAGGGTAATGCCGCCGGTGCTCTGTTCGAGTTGGAAGACATTGCCGATCGCGGTGTCGACGATCGTGTTGAGAAGGTCCGCCGCGGCCTGGCGGCGGCGCACATCCTGGACGGCCAACTGGGTCAGGTAATAAGTCTTTACCGTGAGCGCCGCTTCGTTGAGATCGATCGCATCGGGAAGAAGCAGGTCTACGGCGAAGAATTGCGATTGGGTCTCGTCTCCCTCCGCACCGTCGCCCCGGCCTCGCAGCGCACGCGCGAGGACTCGCGCGAGGACGGTCTCATCGTAATGGTCCTTAAGCGCCGCGTCCCCGAACAGCTTAGGCAGCATCTGGGCATGACCGATCAGCGGCCTCAGCTCCGCCGCCCGGTCCGTATGTTCACGTGCCTCAAGCAGCAGCGCCTCCGCCCGGCTTGCCAGCGCATTCTCGATCTGCGCGCGGAACAGCACCACGGCCTTGCGCTTGTCGACCTCCGCGACCGCACGCGTCAGTTCCGAGCGCGAGTTCTCGAAGCGCGGATCGCCTTCCAATGGCTCGAGGATCAGTTCGACAACGCGTCGGAGACTTGCGCTCTTGGGAATACGGATAATGTGGAGGCGATCGCGCTTGGGCGAGCGCTGGAGTTGCGCGTCGAGCCAGCGGATGATGTGCGACTTGCCGACGCCTGAAGGGCCGGTAATCGGAAACAGCAGATATCCGCCGGGCACGTCGTCGGAAAGAAAAGCATCGAGCAGGTCCTGCTCGCTTGCCGAGGCCTCGATGTTCGTACCGGCATTACGCGTCGTGAGCGGAGCCGGCTGATGCACCGCCAGCAGGACCGACACATCCGCGGTCTCTGCCTCGTTCTTGATGCACGCGTTGACCTCGTCGGCCTCCGGCCAATATCTTTCGAGCATCAGCGCGCCTTCCCTGTTTGCACTAGAGCCACATGCGACACGTCTCGCCAGGTGCGCGCATTGCTGCCGGTGAGCGACACGACGCCTTCGGTGTCGCTTCTGCTCGAAAGCGTGATGAACCCCTCACGATCGAGGCGCTGGATCGCCCGCGACAAGGACGAGGAGACGAGGCCGGCACGGAGCCGGGGCCAGGCGCTCTCCTTCAATGCGCTTTCGACTTGCAGCCGATAGGCGCCGCCGTCGAGGACCGGCAGCATCGCCGCAGCCCGAGCTACAAAAGCAGGAGCGGACAATTCTCGATTCGACCTGAATATCTCGGGGAGCGCCTCACGTAGCGCCTGCGTTGGATCGACGACCCACTGCATGCCGTCCCGGGCGAACCCCAGATAAAGCATCCAGGTCTTGAGGCCGTTCCAGCGCGTATTGTTCTGGGCGATCTTCTGCGCGCCGCTATCGACCAGTTGCCGCCCCTCCAGTTCAGCCAAACGGTCTGAATTCACATCGAGCGTGTAAACGTCCTGGGCAAGCATCCAAGCCACGCCGCGCGATAGGTCCGCGCTCTTGGCCCCCTCGCTCTCCCAGAAACGCGCGTTGTTTGCCGGCTGCAACGCCACCGTGCGCGCCACTTTCGGGAGGCGTGCTTCCGCGTCGTCGGCTTTCTTGCCGAGTGCAGAACGGTACGGGTCCGCGATGATAACGGAGCCGTTTTCCTCACCAAACAGGCCAAGTTCGGTCCAGCGGTTCAGCGTTCTCGTTAACTGGCTGGTGTCGCACGCCTCGGCGGCGCCGCCACATGCAAAGATCAGATCCTCGCGAGTCGTTGGCCCAAAGCGGACGAGCGCGCGAACCAGCACAATCAGCACGTTGAACAGCCCATCGCTGGCTTGGTTGAGGATACTCACAGACGGGCTCCGAGCTTGAATTGGTCGACCGCCAGCACGTTGGAACCGGTGTCGGCAATGCGGCGCGCGAAGTTCGATGGATCCGGCGCCGAGGCCGATGCCATGATGACGTGCAGCGGTCGCTTCATGATGAATAGATGGTTCGGCAACGTCGTCGCATGCGTCCAGACCGTTACCCGCGGAAGCTCGTAGGACGAGGGTCGAAGGATTTCTTCTTCGAGCGTCTGCAGCAACAGCACGTGATCCTCGCTCTGCTTGTGCAGGGCTGACAGCGCCGGATTGCGCTGGCGAAACGCCGCCGAGGTTGCGATCTCGCGCACGCCGAACATAGCGACGAAATCGCGCAGCAGGCCGACGACCGCAGCATCGTCGACCGGGTCCTCGACCGGCAGGATGATCGGTTCGTTCAAGTCTAGCTGCGGGAAACGACCGTCAAAGAGGCTGAGGTCGAACTGGCCAACCTGCTCGATCCCGTAGGCGGGAGGCGCCGGATAGTCGGTGTTAGCCGTCCCGTCGCGGCGATGCGACGGGCATCCCCCGCACGCGCGTGACACGATCACCGAGCGCCCCGGGGCGTTGCTGCGATAAAGGTGATCAAGCAGCAGCGAAACCTCGGTGGAGCCGCGCAACAGTTTGTCGAGCAGCGCGCGGTTCTCGGTCGCCGCATCAAGCGAGCGCTGCCGCTCCTGACCGATCAGCGATTTGAAGCGTTCGCGGCTGAGATGGCCGGACTCCGACATGCCGACGACGGTGCGCTGGAAATACTCGGACCAATGCTCATCACTGCGCAGTTCGAAGGCGGATTCGCTCTCGTCCTCCTGCTGCGCGATCCGGGACGGCGGCTGCGATTCAAGTTCCAGCATCCCGGCGCGGGCCATCATGATCAATGTGCGCATATTCCAGGATTGGTTGTAGTCTGACTGCCTCCGCAGCCTCGGGGGAACGACCGCCAAGTCCACCTCGAGCAACTGCCCGATTGTATCGAGCTGCGCGCTCTGACCGTACATGGTCGACCAGCGCTCGAACGCGAGATCGTCACTGATCAAAGAAGGCGAGGCGATCTGGTTTGCCGTCTCCTGGTCCTCGCGCGAGTAGATCAGGAACGACGCCGAGGGACAGCCGTCTCGTCCGCCGCGCCCCACTTCCTGGTAGAAGCGATCGAGCGTCTCGGGCACCGCGGCATGGATGACCGTGCGCACGTCGCGCTTGTCGATGCCGACCCCAAAGGCCGAGGTGGCGACGATTCCATCGAGCCGACCCTCCGACCATTGGTCGATAATGCGCAGACGATCGCCATGTGGCGTCTCGCCATGAAAGCAATCGATGCGTGTATATCCTTTGCTGCGCAGCAGCCGGATCCATCGTTTCGCATCACTACGCTTGGTAACATAGAGAATGAAAGGACGCGGCGCGTGCCGCAGGAGTTCGAGGACCTTACGGTCCTTTTCGCCGGGATCGTCCTCCCGGTGCACCCAATATTGTGGCTCTGGCCGAAGATGGACCGAAGCGACCATCTGGACCGTGCGCGCCGGTCCGAACAGCGCGTCGATTGTTTCCACCGTGTCGGGCGTCAGGGTCGCAGACATGAGGAGCGTTCTGAACCGCCGGCCACCGGGGCACGCCGCCAGCAATCCCCGGCGCACGCCCGCCAGCATTTGAAATGCGGGGCGAAAGCCATCTCCCCATTGGCTCACCAGATGGGCTTCGTCGACGACAAGGTACGAGATAAGCCCGGCACGCGCCGCAACGTAAAGCGAGGGCAGCAGTGCGCCCGTCACCGCCTCGGGCGAACAATAGAGAATGCCTTGGCGACCCTCACGAATGGCGGTCTTGATCGCGGCGCGCTCCTCTGTGCCAAGACCGGCATGCCAGGCAAGGGCGGGCACTTCGCGGCGGGGAAAGCGGCGCTTGAGCATCTGCCGCATCTGTCGCGCTTGATCGAGCACCAGCGCGGTGGTCGGCACGACAGAGAGCGATAGGCCGCCTTCGAGGCCCCGAGCGAGTACAGGGGCCTGGGCGACGAAACTCTTGCCCGACCCGGTCGGCAGAGCGACCACCAAAGTCTCTCCGGGCGGCAGCAGAAAAGCGCTGCGTACGGCTTCGCGCTGTCCCGGGGACACATAGGTTTCGAAACCGCTTGCCTCGCCAAGGAACGGATCGATCGGCCGCTGCCAGTCGAGTCGGACATTCCGCTCCGCGAAGACATCCTCGAAGACCGGATTGTCGCTGTCCTCGAGCCAGGTCGCGCGCCACGGCCGCGCTTCGATCAGGAAATGGCCGTTCGCCTCGCTGTGCGCCCGAATGCCGACGGCAGCCCAATCATCTCGGCTGGGCCAACCGGCGCCAGATGGAACGCGCAACTGCGCTTGCTGACCCGCGCGCAGCGACTGCCGGCGCAGCAGGTGCCGGAAAAGCGCCATCGCGTCACGTGGGCTGTGCAGCCGTCCCGACGCCTGAGAGGCGATAAGAATCTGGGTCAGCCTGTCGAAAATGCCATCGGCGGCTCTCGGTTCGGCCTCCAGTTTGGTGAGGTCGAGCAGAACGTCCTGTAGGGTGCCGAAATCATGCACCGCCATTAGATGACGCCCGAAATCTGATCGGTCGCCGAGCGTCCCGCGGACATGAAGATCGCGCCGATCGTGTCAAGGCGGACGCGGGGCACGCGAATGCCGCTCCGCAAAGCGGAAGCCAGTTGTTCCTCGAAGGCAAGCTCGCGATCTTCCCCGACGGCGTCATAGGACTGTGCTCGCGCCCGCAATTGGCCGAGACGGCCACGATCTACCCGCGCGGCCCGCTGCTCTGCATGGCCAAGGTTCGCGACAAGATCGGAGTCAGTGCGGAGCGCAGTCTCGGCAGCCTCCCGAGCTTTCCCGCACAACTCTGACCAGAAGGTCAGTTCGGGCAGCTCAAATCGCAGCAGTCGCTGCCACCGTTGCGCATTAAGGTTCAAATCGAAGGCTCCATTGCGGTCCGGCTCGACCGAATAGGCGCGGCCCAGCCGCGCGAGCAGAGCGTCGTCCGTCACCAGTGTGAGTTCGCGTTCTAGCCAGATGGATCGAAAGAAGGGCGCCAGTGCCATATCGCCCCGCCGACGCACCGCCGCTCGCGCCGCACTCGAGTCCCGGTCATGGGAACTCAAGATGTCATACGCGGCGGCAACGTCGGCTTCGAGGACGAAATCGAACCGAAAGTAGATGTCTGCGAGAGGGTCGCCGGCATGATCGGGCGCGAAGCGCCACATGGCAAAGGACCGGCCGCGATCGTCGGCTTCCGTGAGCGCCGTGAGGCCGCTGATCAAGGCGTCGCCGTATCGCAACAGGCCGACGCCCTTAGCGCGACCGGTGCGGCTGAGTGCCGTGCGCCTGCGAAACGTATACGGAATGGTCCGGATCGCGCGCGCGCGCCGCGGTCCGAGGGAAAGATCGAGCGCGTCCGCGCAATACGCAATGAAAGCCGGCAGGGGGACGAGCGTGTGCGGGTTGGATATCGAGTAGAGATAGCGGAAAGGTGCCGCCGGACCGGCGGCTGTGACGAGCGGCGGTTCATCGAACCGGCCGAAGTGTAGGGTATGCTCGAGCCAAATGGCGGTGTCGCTCGCGAGCGATTGCCAATCCTCATCAACGTCACACAGTTGATCAACCAAGTCGGTCGGCGGTGTTCCGAGCGAATCGAGCGCGTCCTGCTGATCGATGGCCTTGATTTCGCGCTCGATCAGCCCCTGTTCGCTGGCGCTGCTTTCGGTCAACTCGTGCAGCGCCTCGGCTCCGTCCGTGAAAAGCGAACGCGCGATGCCGCTGACCGTCTGCTCGATCAGATACTGCAGGCTCGCCACCGACCGGTCGAATACCCGCAGTGCGGTTTCGAGGTAATCTACCCATGCCATCTCGAGAGGATCGTCCTCGCAAACCAGCACAAGCGAACGGACCGCCTCGCCGGACCCGTAGCGGTCCGCCCGGCCCAGTCGCTGCTCCATGCGGTTCGGGTTGAGCGGGACGTCGTAGTGCACGACGACCTTCTTGCCGCCCTGAAGGTTGAGTCCCTCCTCGGCACGGTGGTCGCAAACCAGCACCTTGTGATCGCCGGCGCCGGCGAATGCTGTCCAGGCGTCATCCTCCGGGTCGTGCCGATCGACGATAATGCCGAGATCCTCTGTGATCCGCTTTGCCAGTTTATCGGCGGTCTTCGCGTCGGAGCAGAAAATCACGCACTGCACCGTTGCGCGGAGGAGTGGGTCGAGCGCCTCGATCAGCGCGCGTGCCCGGTCCTCGAATAATCCCGTTCGTCGAAGACACCGGCTGATGGCCGCAAAGCGATCCGGATCCCCGGTCATCGCGGTCTGACCAGCCAGGAACCCGAGCAAGCCCGGGCTGGAGCTCGGATATTGCGAGGCGCGATCGATCACTTGCCGGAAGTCACGTACGCGCTCGTCCCAGAGACTCTCGGATCCCGCCGCATCGAGCTTCACGGCTTCGTGGAACCGCCAGTCGTCCACGGCTGCCGTTAGCGCTGCACGATCGCCGCTGCGATACCGGATGACCTCGGCTCCGGACCGGTCAGGCGTCAGCCCGCTGATGTTACGCCGGCGATGACGCAATATGCGACGGTGCAGGCGATAGACCTCGCTCAGATGGGCGTGCAACCGACCGATTGCCTCGACAAGCGCAGGATCGTCCTCGTCTGGCATGGTCTCGATTACGCCGCGCAGCGTATTAGCATGCTCCTGGAGGAGTTCGTCGTCGGGGAAGAGGGTGGCCAACTGGTCTATCGTGTTGTCGAGGTATAGCGCGTTCTCGGGCGTCAGACCGGCAACGATCTCAGCCAAGGACTGGCGGCTTTCGACCTTGCGTCGGAACGCGTCTTCGGCGCCCAGTTGATAGGTCGTCGAATCGAGAAGATGCAGCATCTCGAGGAAGCCACGTTCGTTGTGGAGAGCGGGGGTCGCTGACAGGAGCAGCACCCGATCGATCGCCGGGGCCGCCGCGGCGATGTCGGCGTAGATCCCTGCGAGGCCGCCTTCCAACCGCTCTGTCAGATGGTGGGCTTCGTCGATAACCAGCATCGTCGCTTTCGGCAGAAGCGCGCTGATCCGTTTGGCATCGTCGACGGCAACGACGTGGATGCTGTCATCAAGGTAGCGCTCGAGGAAGAATTTGCTCGCGAGTTCCCCTCGCCACTGACGGACCAGTGCAGCGGGGACGATGACCAGGATCGTGCATTTCTGCTGCGTATCAAGAATGCATTGCCGGATGAGCACACCTGCTTCGATCGTCTTGCCCAGCCCGACCTCATCCGCCAGCAGATAGCGCTGCACAGGGTCCTGGAGAATCCGTCGCACGACCTCGATCTGATGCGCTTCAAGTTCGACCGCGCATGCGAGGAGGGCCGACATCCCCATCGATGCAGCACGCTGGCGCATCTGCGAACGAATGAAAGCACTCCGCCCGTCCGAGAACCGGGGACTCTCGTTGATGCGGTTGGCGAGAAATGGGGTCGGATCCTCGATTGGCCGAGCCCACCGGACGAATACCGCGTCGGATTTGAGATGCTTCGAGTTGCGGTTCGGGAACTGAACGAGTTGGCTGTCGCCGTAATCGTCGAGAAGTCTGCCGATCTCCCATGCGGCCGCAGCGCTGTCGAAGTGATAGACGCGGGTCTGCCCGGCGAGCGTGACGGTTTCGACGACATCGCTCTCGATCTCACGCGCGACAACGGGAGAGGTAGGAGAGTCGAAGTACTCAACCGAACAGATACGTCCCTTCTGATCGGTCTGCTTCCCTGTCCCGAACGTCGCGCACTCCCCCCTGATTGCCCGAACGAACACTGCCACCCCCTTCGCTACCACATTATCAACCCGATGGCGATAACGCGCCGAATGGTATTGCTTGCGAAAAATCCGGGGAGTAGCAACGAACTACGATGCTACGCCGTCCTACGACTCTCTGCGGAGTGCCAGTCACACAAAAGAGCCCCGGTTCTTACCCGTGGCTCGTGGAAATTTGCATAACTTGATCGGTCGAGGGGATGGGTTCCGGCGATCGAGAATTGTCAGCCCGTTCGCTTCGAGCATTTCAATCAAATGCTTGAGAAACGGCGCCAGCCTCGCCGTCGCCTTGAACGCGGCGATCGGATCGAGCGCCTTCAACGCGCTCGTGAAGGCGTTCGAGAGCGACCACTTGGTCCGCGGCTGGAACTCGTCGTACTGTGGCTTGAAGTAGTGCTTGTGGACGAGGCGGACGAGGCGGACGAGGTGCTTCGGGGCTTCGAGTGCCTCTTCGACGAAGGCGCGACAGATGATGAACTTGGCCTGCGCGTCGGGGAACTCGAAGCCGCGCCAGGCGTCGATTGCTGGACGCCTTTCTTCCGCATACCGCCGATGTTCGCCTGCGACCGATCATTGACAGTCTGCTGATCGCGATCGCCATCGACGAACACGTCTCTGTGCCTCGCGCGATCGCGCTCCCACGTGTCGCGGATGCGCTGCTCTCATTCGGTGTGACGCCGTCGCAATACCGCGATCTCGTCGGGCAGATTGCTGATGCGATCGATTCGCTCGAAAGCGTGGCAGCGGTCGACCTCATGTTGGGAGCCTTGGAGGTGCTGCTCGCTGCCGCGTCTCCCGATCCCAGCGAACGGCTCCTCTTCTTTGAACGCGCGGGCGATTTTTGCGCGGTGGTATCGCCGCACGGACCGGGCACAGTGGCTCCTGCTGCAGCGACTGGGTGATGAGTTGGGCGTGGGCGCAACGGTGTTGGTGCCGACGCTTCCAGCGACCGAGGCGACCGAAGCGTCGTTGTGGGATGCACTCAATGGCAAGACGATCGCCTTTACTCGCTTCGCGAGTCAGCCCTTCGGCGTACGGAAGAACTCATGGCGACGATGGCGCCCTCAGTGCGAGTCATCGTGTTTTCCGACCACGTGTGGGCGGTTCGCCTGCGTTCCGTACAGCCGCCGCGACAGCGTATCTGTTCGTGCTCGCCACCGAAGCCGCGACGCACGCGGCCGTCGGTTTCATTCGCGCGCAACGCTCCCAGGAACTCCCGATCGCGTATGCGCGCGGCCAAGGGAGCACCGGTCTCCTCACCGCCGTGCGGAGTCATCTTGAGCAGCAGGCCGCGATCCGCCGCACGTAAATCTACCTAGTGGTGCTCTGCGTCGGAGACCAGATTCCTGTACATCATCAGGAGGTGATCGGCGAGGAGTTGGATGTCCTTGCTCGTGTTTTGAATCTCGTTCCACTTCCGCTGCTGCCCCGGGCCGAAGTACCAGACCCCATCAGTCCATCGGCACACGGTTTGGAGAGGAAGCAATTGGTCATGAAACAGTGTCGGTGTTGGAATGCTCTCGTCTCGAAAACGATCAGCGATCGTGTCCATTATTAATCCCATCGATACTATGCCGGCGCCATGCATGAGGCGCGACCGTTTCGGGTGGATCCCCCAGGCCTCCGGAAAGACGTCGCGGACGGCAGTCCAGAAGTTCTTGAGGAGCGCGAGCATCGACTCCGTGGCTGCTTCCTTCGAGGAGGTCTTTCGGAGTCGATACAACGAGCCGTCCGTGAGGCTCTGCTCGATCATGCGAAGCACGGCATTGTGATTGACGAATCCATCGGGACACGTCGGCGTTTTCACCAGTTGGTGAAACGGCGAGTCCGCATCAAGGTTGAGCCTGTCGAGAAGTTGCGCTGGATATCTGCGACGGTGCAACAGGCGAGGAAGCGGGGCTCCTGTCACGGGAAGGAGTTCGTAGATCAATCCCTTTGGTAGTGGTTTCGTCGAATTCACCAAGATGAACTGCTCTGTCTGCTCAGACAGGTCGTCAGTAATGAATGCTGTCACGAACAGCGGAAAGTGCTTCACCTGTGCTTCACGAACAGCTGCCAAACGCTGCTGGCCATCAACCACGAAGCCTGGTTTTTCATCATCCTTCCCGGAGGTGATGATCGGGATGATCAGGGTTCCCGGTGTCGTTCCATTCGCCTTCGCACGACGATCCGGTTCAAATCGCACGCGAGAGTCGAATGCGAGAACGACCGCATTCGGAATCATGGGTCGGTCGCTTTCGATGTAGCTTCGAATCTCCGCAATGTGCGAGATCACTTCCGGGCGTTGGTACCCATGAACGCGATGATCCTTGTCACGATGGATCCTCGTGATCACGGCGAACTGCGATACGAGCTTGCCGTCCACGGCAAAGCTATACAGGACGCGTTCTGCCGTCTGTTCGAGGCGTAAGCACGGTAAGCGTAGTTCCCGTGGGTCCGCGATGCGTTTTTCCGTCACGTTCGATCTCCTAAACTACGCCTGCCGCGAGGACTGGCAGGGCAACACTTCGTCGACTTCCGCGCTCGATGGATCTGTGCAACCGCTGACGGAAGACCCAGAGGTTGTGAAAGCCGCGCCTGCGATTTCGTTCCGCGCCGCGAAAGAGGATGACGTGGTGGCCGATGGCCTGGCAGACATCGCAGACACACGCTCTCCATGGTTGGTCCTCGAGCGTCTGCCGATACCCGACGGAGTGGTCCTTGCCCGGCGCGTACAGGTCTTCGTACTCACGGAGCAGCGACACCACGGTGGCCACGCTGCCGGCGGCGCCCGCAAAGCATCGCATCGCCTCCAAGCACGCTCGCTCAAGACGGGCCGCTTCCTCCTGCTTCACCGCTCCCGAGCGAATGAGCTTCATAAGCGACGGATTTCCTTCGAGTTGCGGAATGCGAATCGCGGTGTACGCGCTGCTCTGTGTCCAGTAGTTGTCCCGGTCATCCTTGAATGCCTGTCGTAGCGGTGATGTCGTGTCAAAGCTCACGACACCAAAAGACGTGAACTCCGCCACCTGCTCAACACGCGTCACCCCCAGCAGGTGCAACTGAACACCCGGAAGCAGGACAACTGAGACACGTTCCAGGACCTCGAGGATGGCGTCGGTCTTCAGCGGGACGAGACCCCCGATTGCGATGTACTGATACCCCAGTCGCTGAAGTTCTACCACCGCTGCGGCGTAGGACGTTGGGCTCCACCCCTGTGCCACGCCGACGGGCGTAACATCCAGGCGCCTGGCGGCGTGGCGGGCGATGAACTCTTCTGCGAGCGTGAGCGTGAGACGTTGCCTGTACAGAACATCGTCTGGAACGCCGGTGGTGTCCCACTTCGGTTGATAGTCGAGGATCACATGGTCGACGGATAGACCGAGATCGAAGCGACCGTTCGCGTAGTAGTCCAACACATCGTCGACTGTGAATGGTGGTTGCCGTTCCTTCACGTACGAAAACGCACCGCAATCGCCCATGACCTGGAAGTCGCGCCAGTGGGTCGGGACGCGAAAAAACTCTCGCACGCCTTGACGGTAGAAGCGGTGGCGCTGGGCAAGCGTGTAACGGCTGCCGTTGCCCATCCCATCTACTATCGCTTTCGACACCAGTAGTCCGTCGTACGGGGGCGACGAGAAGAGTTCGTGCGCGTACACATCATCGCGATGCCGGAGACGGTCGCGACTCCACTCCTCCCGAACGAAGTCGAAGTTCGGATCCACGAGATCCTGGCTGTCAGCGTAGAAGAATTTCATCGGCGCCGCCCAGTCTTTGCGAACAGCTGCCCGAAGCGGTTCTGCTCGCATGCGTATCCTGTGTCTCGGAATCTTCGGAGAGCTGCCGACGCACTGACATGCTCATCCCGACGTAGCGCTCGGATGAATGCGACCACTTCGGCATCAATCACTTTCACGCGCCCCGGTCGTGGCTCGGCGAGGTTCTCGCCGAGCGTTCGGTAGTGCGCAGCGACGTCCGCCGTTCGTCTGGTGATCCACCCTCGCTCGATGACGTCGCGCGCGACACGCGCGTTCAAGGAGACGAGGGAACCACCGAGAGCGTGCGTCAGCCCCGACCGGGCAACGATTAGGTGCTTCGACAACTCGTTAACGAGAGTTGGATCGAACGATGACACGAGTTTCAGATGCCCCGCACGCAGGGTGCGCGCCGCGGCGTGAATGTCGCTCAGCAGCGCGGTGAGGTAGTTAGGGGACGCTACTACCATGCATCGCGCACTCGGATCGCGTTCGGCTAGCCACTGAATTGATCGTGCACCCCGGGTGCCTCGGATGCGAGTCGCGTTGATTCTCTTCCACCAATCCACCGGAGCAGTTACTTTCCTGTTCTTGCTGGCTCGACCGACGTAGTCCACGTCGGCCGTTGAGAAACTCGCGGAGTACGAGCGAACGAGGTCATCAGCTGCTAGCAAGCCATATCCGGCGGACGCGATCCAAAGGTGAACGTTGAGCGAGCCGGCCGCGCGACGGAGCATGTCTCGTACGACCGACCAGTGCTCGCCGGCGTAGAGTTCCGCGGCAGCCACGGTTCCACGTTCACCAGACTGGAGCCGAGTCGTCCATTCCTTCACTCGTTCGCGCCCATACTCCGCGCGCACCGCGCGGAAGCACACGTCGGCAGTGGGCGCCGCAGTCTTTCTGCCGGTGCAGCTGACGATTAGATGGAGCGTCGGGCGTGTCACGAGTCATCACCGTCCCGACCGAGCACCGCACGGGACCACGCTACTTCTGCGAAGGCGGCGTGGTTATGGATGCTCTCCGCATTCACCGCGCGAACGGCGAACCACTGAACGCGGGCGTCGTTCTGAAGACGCGTCGCGACATTTCGCACCATATCTTCCACGAAGACGGGGTGGTCATAGGCCTGCATCGTGACGAAACGTTCATCGGCGCGCTTCAACAGTGGGTACACGGGCGCAGACCCGGACGCCTCCGCGATCTCCACTATTTCCTCGATCCAGATGAAATCTGCGGGGCACATAGTGCGAACACGCGTCGTGATCGTCCCGCGTTGATTATGCGCACCGTAGTCGCTGATGGCTTTGCTGCACGGACACAAGCTAGTGACGGGCACTCCCACTTCCAGAATGAAATCGGTCGCACCTCGGCGTCGTGTCGCCGTGAACGCACAGTCATAATCGAGAAGTGCCGCGGCTCCAGTTGCAGGGGCCAGTCGCTCCAAGAAGTACGGGAAGCGAACCTCCATGCTCGCCTCTTCGGCGTCTAGTCGGAGGCAGAGTTCCTCCAGAATTGTGGGAATCGTGTGCATCGTCACTTCGCCACGATGACGATTCAGTACCTCGATGAATCGGCTCATGTGGGTGCCTTTGAACTGGTGCGCCACTGCAACCGACATCGTTACTGACGCGATGGTGTGCTGCCGCGTGCGCGCCTGATCGAGCACTACAATTGGATATCGAAGACCGCTCACGCCTGCGTGATCGATTCCCACGCCTCGGGTGTCGGCCGATCCTTGTACGTCGCACGCATCCACACGATCGCTCACCAAGTACGTAGCCGTCATGCTTTCTCTCCTCTGTAGACACACCCGGACGTACAGGTCTCTTGAACAACCACTTTGGACAGACCTGCAAGACTTGGTTTCAGGCGCCGCCAGATCCATTGGGCCAGAACCTCGCTCGTAGGGTTCTCTAAACCTTCAATGTCGTTCAGGTAGTAGTGGTCAAGGTCCTTCAGGATCGGGTCGACAACTGTTTTGATCTCCCCGAAGTCGATGATCCAACCAGTCGTATCACCGACTGAACCGGCAACGAAGACCTGGAGGCGGAACGAATGACCATGCAGGCGTGCGCACTTGTGCCCTGGCGCCACGTTCGGCAATCGATGCGCAGCCTCGAATGAAAACTCTTTGAAGATCTCCATGGCTACGCGATCCCGAGCATCTTGTGCGTCTGTATGCTCAGCCTCCATCGTGGGTTCCTCTTGCAAAACTGTATCGCTGCCTCGGTGTTCTGTCGGAGCGCACTGCCATCCATCGGCTGCAGAAAAAACAGGTCGAAATTCAAATGCTCGAACTTGTCCGGATCAGCTCCGCGTTGCGGGAACACTAACTTCAACTCATCGCCCGAAGTGAGGAGCAACGGTGCATCTGCTTTCGGGCTGACGCATACCCAATCTACGTGCTGCGGGAGGGGGAGCGTCCCGTTTGTTTCTACCGCGACTTTGAAGCCGCGCGCATGAACAGCGTCGACGAGTGACTGGTCGAGTTGAAGGAGCGGCTCACCGCCAGTGAAGACGACGAATCGGCTCGAATTTGCCTCGGTGTTTGCCTGCCAGCAGTCAGCGACCGCGTTCGCCAGCGCATCGGCCGTTGCGAAACGTCCACCCCCTACGCCATCCGTGCCGACGAAATCTGTGTCACAGAAGCGACAGACGGCGCGCGCCCGATCTCGTTCCGTCCCACTCCACAGATTGCAGCCAGCGAATCGGCAAAAGACGGCAGAACGACCTGTGTTTCCTCCTTCGCCTTGAAGGGTGTGGAAGAGTTCCTTTACCGCGTACGTCACGCGATCGCCCTCGTGCGATACGGGATCGGATCGGTGCGTCCGAGTTCCTGGAATGCGGCGAGCCGGATTTGGCAGGAATCGCACTCACCGCAGGCCTCGGCTTCAGGCGATGGGTCGTAGCAGCTGCTTGTCAGCGTGTAATCCACGCCGTGCGCGAGCCCGATTCGGATGATATCGGCCTTTGAGGCCGCGATCAGTGGGGTGTTGATCCGAATGCGGCTCGTACCCTCCACAGCAGCTTTGACTGCGAGGTTCGCCATTTGCTGATATGCAGCGACGTACTCAGGCCGGCAATCAGGGTAGCCGCTGTAGTCCACCGCGTTTACGCCGATGAAGATATCCTCGGCACCGAGAACCTCCGCCCACGCGAGCGCGAAAGAGAGGAAAATCGTGTTGCGCGCGGGGACGTACGTGACAGGAATGCCTGCGTCTTCGAGCGTGAGATCCCTGTTGCGCGGAACTGCGATATCGTCGGTTAGAGCCGACCCACCAAACATTCGAAGGTCGATCGGCGCGATAACGTGGCGTGACACTTGGCTCGCCTCAGCCACGCGCTTCGCGCAGGTGAGTTCCGTTGAGTGACGTTGCCCATAGTCAAAACTCAGCGCGAAGCAGTCATAGTCTTCGGCCTGCGCAATTGCGAGAACGGTTGCGGAATCGAGTCCTCCACTTAGCAGAACGACAGCTCGTTTCATTTCGACCCCCGTTTGTTTGATTTTGGTTGGAACAGCGCCAGTTGACCCGGATCCGTCGTCGTTTCCGCAGGCTCTACGCGAGTTCCGTACGCGTAGACGTCGACGGCTTCCGCGACGGTGAACACCAGTTGCTTACTCCGGTAGAGGTGTCCTTGGGGGATCTTTCCGACCTTCCTCCACCGCCAAATGGTCTGCCGCGACACACCTAACTGCACAGCGAGCGTCGAAGCGGGCACGTACCGTGTGCCTCCGATATCGAGGTAGTTGAAATCTGGCTGTTCAGACATTCACGACCGCCGTCAACAACAGTAGCATTGCGTTATTTAGCGTTGCGATGCGTCGCATGTGTTCCGATCCGTAACCTAGCGTAACATGCCGCAGAGCCAAGGAGCAAGAAAAGGCAGGGAACAAGTCCCTGCCTCTGGGTTAGATATCTCCACGGGTCTTCAGGGAGACGAAGCGATTTGCACCAAGAATGATGTGATCGGCGAGGTCGATGCCCAGCAATTGGCCGGCCGCGACCAGTTTCTTGGTGAAAATGAGATCCTCGGGAGACGGCGCGGGATCGCCCGAGGGATGGTTGTGGAACACGATGACGGACGCGGCGTGCTCTTCGAGTGCGTATCGGAGGATGTCGCGCGTTGAGACGGTCGCAGCGTTCAACGTGCCTACATAGAGTTCTCGTTCGCTGATGATCCTGTTCTTGGCGTCGAGGAAGAGTGCACCCAACCGCTCCTGGGTTGCGTGTTCGTAACGGACGATCAGGCGTCGCGCGACACTCTCTGGGCCGAATACGATCTCTGATGCCGGGCGGCGCGAGCCCGCGGCTCTCCGGCCAAGTTCGAAAGCCGCGCTGATCCGCGCCGCTTTCCCGCGGCCAACCCCGCGAATGCGGCCAAACGTCGTCCAGTCCCTGCGAACGGCGACATCGAGCCCCTCAGTGAGTATCTCACGAGCGAGATCAAGGGAACTCTTCCCGTGTGTTCCAGTCACCACGATCAGCGAGAGCAGTTCGGCGTCCGACAAACTGCTAGCGCCGTGAGTCGTGAGGCGCTGCAACGGCTGTTCATCCTCAGGGAGGTCGGCGATTCGGAAGATCATCGGTACCTCCAGGATCGTTTCTGCGCGTTCCTTGCGCGACAGCTCCGCGTGACGGATGTTTCGTCGCAGGCGTCTGTGAGTATGGCGTGGATGAGTTTGTGAACTGATGTGCGAGATCCGGAATGCAGCCGAGCGATCCGGCGACAGAGATCAGGATGCACGCGAACACTACTGCTGCGGTGAGACATGAAATCCTCCTGGCGAGTAAGGGCGAGTTGTTGCCCGTCCCCGCAATCGGTGTGGCGGATGAATGGAGCTATGCAGATCGAAGCATCGGATGGCCCGTCGCGAGGTCACGGGCAAGGTCGATCGCGAGGCGGAGCTTGTCGGTGATGACGTGCTGCGTGGATGGCGGCAGCGACCGGAGGGTGCAGACGAGCGCGTCGATCTCTTCGGCCGCTTCATGTTCCCAGGGGGCGAGCAGGTGCTCCATCGCTGCGGAGAAGAATTCGGCTTCCGTGACGCCGTAGACGCGCAGCAATCGTTGGAGTTGGACGAGCTTCATCGAGTCGATGCGCTCCCCAGTCTCGAAGGAGCTGAGGGTTTTGACGCCGAGGCCGGACTTCCGCGCGGCGGCGATTTGCGAGAGACCGCGGTATTGCCGGAGTTCGCGGAGTTTCAGGACGAGGTCCATCGGGATGCCTCCTTTCAGGCGGGTTCGTGAAGCGTGGTATTAGGCGGCCGAGCGGAGAAGCTCGCCGACGGTGCGGGTAGCGAACGGCAGGTGGAGATCGCGTTCGATCGTGAGACCACGCACGCGCACGGCCTGGAGCTCGGAGAGGGCGGTGTAGCCCCACTCGTCGCAGTCAGGACCGAAGGGCGAGACGCAGTAGCCGAAGAAGTGGATGTCTTGGCCCTGGTCGTCGGCCTCCGTGACGTAGAACGTGTAGCGGCCGCCGGGGAAGAAGAACTTCACGAGGACCTTCGCGTTGTCGCGAAGACCCTCCTGAGAGCCGATGGGGAACGGCTGGAGCTGTCGACGCAGCTCGGGCGTGATGAGGTCCATGAGGACTCCTTGTTGAAGCGATGTGTGGATGCGGAGACGGCGGACGCCGTCCGGAGTGGGGTTAGAGGCCGAAGAGCGAGAGCTGCTTCACGAGCGTCGGAATGTGGGTGAAGACCGGATCGAGGCGCTCGTCGAGCGTGATGTGGCTCGCGACATCAGGAACGATAATCGGGGTGACGTCGAGCGGCTGTAGCGCGAGGTCCGGGGCGATGACGGGGAGCAACTGGATGCGTTTCGCGATCTCGAGCTGCACGTCACCCGTGACGCGCTTCAGGATCTCCGCGACATCTTCGAACCGGGCTTTGCCGTCAATGGCGTGCCGGATGGCTTGCGCCTTCTGCACGAGGATCTCGTGCATGACCTGGTCGATCGTGTCGCGGGAGAGGAGGTAGTGGATGTAGACGGGTTTCGTTTGGCCGGGCCGGTGGACGCGATCTTCCGCCTGCTCCGTGGCTTCGGGGGAGTACTCGAGGTCGACGAGGATGACGTGATTTGCCGCGGTGATGGTGAAGCCGCGGTTGAGGCAGTTGAGCGATGCGACGATGGCGCAGACATCGGGTGAGCGAGAGAACTCCTGGATGAGCCCGAAGCGTTTCTTCGCCTGCACCTCGGCGGTGATGGGAAGCACGGTCAGCCCGTGCCGTTGGAGGTGACGCACGATGGCACCGACCATGACGCGAAGACCGGAGAAGATGATCGTCTTCTCGCCACGGTCGGATGCGGCGCGGACAAGCTCACGGATCTTTTCGAGCTTGTTCCACGTCTCGGCTTCGAGCACGCCGCGATCGAGATAGTCACGCGCGACGGGGCACGTCGCGGCATACCGGAGTTTCCAGAGCGCGCCGGAGATGATCCCCATGTTCGGATTGCCGTCCGATTCGCGGAGCGCCTTTGCAATGGCGTTCTGCGCCCATTCGGCGTAGCCGGCGTATAGACCGCGGTGCGCGTTGTCGAGGTTGAGGAGTGTGATGCTGCGGTGCTTCTGAGGAAGTTCGAAGACGTCATCCTTGCGGCGACGGACGGTGAACGACGCCATGAGACGCCAGAACCGATTGAGATTACTCACCTCAGGCAGGACTTTCCCTCTGCCCTCTGAAAGCGTGTCTTCGAACTGACGGCTGACGAACTGAATGGTGCTGAACTCACTGAGAAACCGTTTCGTTCCTCCCCGGTATGCGTACGGAAACAGCGGGTTATCGAAGCCGAGCAGCGACGAGACGTTCCAGAAAATGTCGTGCGCGAATCCCTTCATGAGCGTTCCGGTGAGAATGAGACGCCCCTTCGGATTGAGCGCGCGGACCGCGCGACCTCGCAGTGTGTTTTTGCCCTTCGCGATTTGGGCCTCGTCGGTCATCACACATGAAAAGATCTTGCGCATCCGCTTGTATGCGGGCCATTGCCGACTGTCGCGCGATGCGGACCAGGCTTGATAAGCACACGCGGTGCAGTGTTCGCCTGTCCACGCGCCGACCTCGCCGCACTTCGGGCACTCCTTCACGACATCGGCGTACGCGCGTTTGCAGACGGTGCACGATGCCTTCGTGTTGTCGGTGACGGCGTGATGAATCTGGCCGTCCTTCGTGAATGTCTGGCAGCTCCACGCGTCGTACACGCGAGGGCCGCTGAGCGAGAGGAACTCGAACGACGTGATGTAGAACGTGGTGTCGGCCGGGAGAAGCCTCCTTCGCTTCTCGTCCTGAATGACGTCGACCGCCGCATGCGTCGTGAGACGCTCCGCGTGGAAGCCGAACTGCCGAAGCTCGTTCAGCCAGTTCTCAACAAGCGATGACTGGCAGACGACGAGGACCCGCCTGAAGCCGCGCGTGCGAGCCCACGCGGCCGACGTCACCGTCTTCCCGCCGCCCTGCTCGTATCCGAGGTAGCCGAACGGTTTGCACGCGAGACGAGCGACATCCTCTTGTTGAAACGGGAACAGAAACGGCGCGATGCGGGAGACGGTGCTGCGGTGCTGCGCGAGACGGGAAGGAACGACGGTGGAGAGATCGGGAACATCGGGAAGCTCGAAGGCGGCGGTGAGAAGGGCGACATCGGCGGCATCGACTTCGCGGAACGTGTGCGGACCAGAATCGGTGACGACTTGGAACGCAAGGTAGCCGCGATCGACGGAGGTGATGAGTTCGACGTCTTTCCCTTCGCGCTCATCGAAGACCGTTTCCACCGATGCGACTTCGCGGTTACGAACCCACGACGGGCGGAGGTGATACGCCTTTCCTTCGGTGAAGCAGGGTTGGTCATCGACGGAGAGTGTGGCCTTCGCGATGTAGCTCTTGTCTTCTATGTACGCGAGCCGTTGGTGTGCTTCGGGCTGGTAGATCGGGGTCTTCAGGATGCGGTACTTCTCCTGGAGGCGGGAGATCGTCTGCTGGTCGCGCTCGGAGATCGCGGGATCGAAGCCAAGCCACGCGAGCGACTCGACGCCGGCTCGCGGGCCGAGCGTGAGGAGGGATGCCGGCGAGAGCGTCGCCGACACGATGCCGTGCTCGATGCCGCGGACGGGATCGAACGCGCTCACCGTTTCATCGAGGAAGTTCAGGAGTCCGTCGACATCCGCCGCGCCCTTCAAGCCCTTGGGCATGACGCGGACGGCGGTCGACGGGGTGATCGCAAGAAGGCGCGAGAGCACCGGAACGGGTGCATGCGTTGAGGCCGCGAGCTTCGGTGCATCGAGAAGCGCACGGGAGAGCGCGTAGCTGAGACGGCCCGGGCCATCTTCGCCCTCAATCGTGAGCTGCGCGGGATTCCATGCGGCGCCGTAGCCGCGGTAGGTGCGCCTCGCGATGACAAGATCCACTTCGACCGCGATGCCATACTCCTCGGCGAAGAGGTTCGGAAGCGTTGCCTGAAGCAGGGGCTCGAACTGCGTGTAGAGAATGTCGCGGAGGAACCGGTCCCTTGCGTTCTGGAACGTACTCGTCGGGATGATTGCGACGAGATAGCCGCCGTAGACGAGCGACCGCGCCGCGATCTCGAGGGTTGCCCCTTGGCTTTCGAGGAGCCCGCCGGACGTTTCGCACGTCCACACTTCACCGGCGTCGGGCGGGGTCCAGTAGATGCCGTACGGCGGATTCGTGACGACGAGGGAGAAGTTCGTGAGGAGATGCCGGTAATCGAGGAGATCGCCGGTGCGGACGTTCTGGTTGCCGATCGCGAAGCGGGCGTGGTCGGCTGCGAGTTGGTCGAGTTCGATGCCGAGGACTTGCGCGCCCGCGGCCTTGAATGGCGCGAGCAACCGTCCGCTCCCGCAGGTTGGATCAAGGACGGAGACGCTCGCCGGACCCTCCGGTGGCATGAGCGGGTTGAAGGCCTCGAACAGGAGTTCAGCGAGCCAAACGGGTGTGAAGAACTGTGCGTGCTTCGACTTGTTGAACTGCCGAAATGAGAGTGCGTGATTCGCTTCGCGGCCCGCATACGCGGTGCCGGGCGACATTTCGATCAGCGACACTGGTGTGCCTCCTTTCTTCTTGTGGCGTGTTAGAGGAAACCCTCGCGCACCATTGCGCGAGGGCGTCACATTGGGTTGGGACTTCCGTTAGGTCGCTTTTCCTCCTTCTTGGGACCGGTGGTCCCGTTGTCATCTCCCTCACGGGGTTGGTCGGAAGACTTTGCAGCCGTCCGCTTCATGGCAGGGACCCTTGCGGTGTGCTTTCTTTCCATGACCACACTTGCAGATGGATTCCGCGATAAAGGCGGAGCATGGACAGAGAAGACACCTGCCTAGCGGTCGGAGCTTGGTGCAACAGTGGTCGCGCTTGGAGTGCGCGCAGGCGCACACCACGACGACCTTTTTGAGAGCAAACATGGCCACTCCTTTCCGGTTGAAAGGTTCACGGAACGTCGGGTTGTCTCAGGTTGGATAGCGGTGGAGGACTACTGGAACGGGATGACTACGAGTAGGTACGAGTCGCCCTTGATGTAGACGGTGTCGAACGGACCATCGCCGCCGATCTGATACATCGCCTCGACGCTCTCTTCGAACGCTGGATCCGCGGCGTGCTGCCGCCCATCCTCGTCTTCGCAGATGCGAATCGCCTCGAGATGATGGAACGTGCCGTTGATGACGAGGATCGTCGTGAGATGGTCGGCGTTGTCGCCGCCGTTCATCCAGTCATCGTCGGCAACCGTGAGATCACGGACACGCGTCGGCTCGTTCATGCATCACGTCCGAGAAGCTCGTTCACGGCCGTCGCATCGAAGTACGACGGCACGTCGAGCGTCACGAGCTCCGTCTGCGTCAGTGCCGTGTCACGCGTTTTCTCGAAGACGAAGCTGTACGGCGCGTCCATGCCGTTAGCGAGATCCCCGGAGCGGCTCGCGATCGTGGCTTCATCTGTCGAGACGCCGAATCGGCGGACGAGATAGCGGAGCGCGAGGTAGAACGAACCGGGTGTCGATGCACCGAGGAAAGCGAGCTTCCGGGTTGCGTCGAGCTTGTAATCGAACCAGGGCTTCCGCCACGCGGTCGAGACGCGTGTCGTGCCAGCACGCGTCTGGAGCACGATCCAGTCATCGGTCGGAAGATCCTCCTTCGTGAGCTGGGTGCGTCCGGCGACCTGGATGAAGATCGGGCCGTGCTTCTGGGGTTCGTGCCAGCGCGTGCAGGCGAAGTCCTTCCCGTTGATGATCGTGTACGGCCTCTTTTGAATGTGAACGATATGCATTGCGCCTCCTTGTCGATGTGAGGCGTCGATGACGCCCCCATGCGACCGGCGCAGAGGGATCGCGCGGCGCGTTCTCGATCCGGTGGGCACTGAAGGGCCTGCAAAAAGGATCGGAGAAGCAACCGCGGTCAGCTCGACCGCACCGGCCGCGCGGGAGCGTCGCCGGCGGGACGCAATGGAGAGAAACGAAGTGGCGCGGTGTCGACGCCCTCAGGCGATCGGCGCGAAAAGCAGGGGATAACCTCGCGAAAGGATCGGTGCGGCACTTGGGCGCGCGGAGTGATCCGATGCGGGTGTTATCAGGGCTCGCGTCGACCGCTGGAGAGCGTCGTCCGGCCTGACTCCTTCGTTCGTCACGACATGCCGTTAGCCGAAGCGACGGCGGCGTGCGAGGCGAAGGTCCGGGATGGGA
>Ga0307511_10001352_pt1 | contig 25951 bp, 20 predicted proteins | sample 13_EM_MG_FD_200266 | JGI IMG/M metagenome (GOLD analysis project Ga0307511, IMG submission 200266) | Populus trichocarpa ectomycorrhiza microbial communities from riparian zone in the Pacific Northwest, United States - 13_EM | ecosystem: Host-associated > Plants > Roots > Unclassified | place...
GGTCGAGGGCACCAGGTCCCGCAGGAACCGCACCGCGTCCGGCATCCGGTCGGCCGGCAGCACCCCGAGCAGCAGTGCCGCCGACATGCCCAACTGGCCGAGCAGCGTGGCGAGTTCGGGGCGCGGTGCGAGCAGTCCGAGGGCGGCGCCGAGCCCGGCGAGGGCGGCTCCGGCGAGCGGGATCACCGCCGCGAGGATCCAGATGTTGCCCATCGGCAGCCCGAACAGCACACACCCGAAGACGGCGGTGAGTGCGGTCCCCGGCACGGTGAAGGAGGCGTACGCGCCCGCGGCGCCGAGCACCACGGCGGCGGGCGGCACCGGCAGGGTGGCGTAGTGGTCGAGCCCGCCGCTGCCGCGCAGCTGGCCGAAGTACTGCGCGAGCAGGTTCAGCCCGACGTAGGCGACGACCAGCACGGACGAACCGGCGACCACGAACCGGGCGTCATGGCTCCCGCCGTCGACGACCCCGCGCATCATGATCAGGATGCCGACCGACTGGAAGGTCGCCACGAACAGCAGCGGGATCCGCGCGACCCGCGCCCGGGACAGCTGTGCCCGGTACACGGCGGCCAGCGAGGGCCACAGCCGCGCCTTCGGCCCCAGCTCGGCAGCGCCTGCCCCGGCGGCCTCCGGCACGGCCAGCGGGCCACTCGGCAGAACATCGGCGGATACGACACTCACGTCGCGCTGCTCCTCTCGACGCCGGCAGTCGCCCTGTCCCATACGGATACGACGGCCCGTGCACTCATGCCTTCACCAGCCCCTGCCCGTTGCCGCCCAGCGTCAGATACACGTCCTCCAGGCTGGGCGTGGCCAGGGTGAAGTCGTCCAGTGCGGCGAAGGCGGCACCGCCGGTCACCGTGGCGACGGCCACCCGGGCCTCCTCGGGGGCGAGCCTGAGCGTCCAGCGGCGGCCGGACTCGACGGCCCGGTCCCGCAGCGCGGCGACCTCCGGGACGTCCAGCGGCGGTTTCTCCCGCCACACCAGCTCGACCCGGACCTCTCCGGCGACCTGTTCCTTGAGCCCGGCGGGGCTGTCGCAGGCGATGACCCGGCCCTGGTCGAGGACGGCGACCCGGTCGAGGACGGTCTCGGCCTCGATGACGTTGTGGGTGACGAGCAGCACGGTGGACCCGCGTTCGGCCCGGCGCCGGTCCACGGCGGACCACACGGCCCTGCGCGCCACCGGATCCATCCCGGTGGTCGGCTCGTCCAGCACCAGCAGCGGGCGCTCCCCGACCAGCGCGGCGGCCACACACGCCAGCCGCCGCTGCCCGCCGGACAGCTTCTTGAGCGGCCGTCCGGCAATGGCCGTAAGCCCCAACTCGTCCAGTACGGCGTCCCGTTCGACGCGTGCCTCGCGCAGGTCCAGGCCGCGCAGCCGCGCGGTGGTCTCGGCGGCGAGCGACACGGTGAGCTCGTCGAGCGCGGTGGACTCCTGGCCGAGGTAGGCGAGGATCCGCGCGGCCCGCTCCGGGTGGCGCACGATGTCGTGCCCGAGGATCTCGACGCTGCCCGCGTCGGGCCGCATGAGCCCGGTGAGCTGGCGTACGAGGGTGGACTTGCCGGCGCCGTTGGGTCCGAGCAGTCCGAAGATCTCGCCCCGGCGGATGTCGAGGGTCACCGCGTCGGTGGCCCGCACCTCGGGGGTGCCCGGCGCACCGCGTCGGCCGCGCACCGCAGGATAGGTCTTGCTGAGTCCGCGCACCGCGCACACGACATCCCCACCGTGTCGAAGTGCCTGTCCCGCGCGCGTACTCACAAGGGACGAGACTACGGGGTCCGCGGCCCCCGCCCGCTCGCGGGTCGGTCGAGAACCGCAAATACCCCGGTAAAGAGCGTCAATCCCCCGCGGGGGCGTGCTCGGCCGCCGTGCGGACGTCGATCTCGCGCCAGAACCCGGCGCGGATCGCGTACCGGTCGTGCTCGTCGATCTGGTCGTCCTTGTGGGCGAGGAGTCCGAAGCGGGCCGCGTAGCGCAGCAGTTCCCCGTCGATGCGGTGCGGGACGCGGGGGTACATTCCGGAGAGTTTCTGCAGGTGGGCGTCCTGGTCGCCGAGGCGGCCCATCCACCGGCGGGCGAACACCTGCCCGACCTCGAAGGGGTCGCCGCCGACCGTGGTGATGTCCTCCTCGCGGTCGGCCCAGCGCTGCTCGGCGGTGGTCAGCTGCGCCAGCGTCGGCATCGAGGCGACCTCGGGCGGCTCGGCGGCCCCGCCCGGCCGGTCGACCCACCCTTTGTCGGAGGACCAGCGCAGGGTCGCGCTCGCGGGATGCTGCGCGGGTGCGGCGGCTCCCGGGGCCTTCAGGCTCGCCAGGTCCTTCGGGGTGGGCACGCCCTTGGGCGCGGGCACCCGCTCCTGCGTGCCGTTCTCCGAGCCGGCCTCGGCGGCGGCGTGCTCGCCGTCCTCGACGGGCCGCTCGCGCGTCGTCGGCGCCGACTCGGGCAGCGGCGCGGACAGGATCGCCGCGATCTCCGGCCGGGGCACGGGCTGCGGCGCACACACCCCACCGAGATCCTTCGCCCGTACGGCCTTGGTGATCCACGTCCGGTCGAGCACCCGCCGCTCGTCGGCCTCGGCGACCAGGTCCTCGGACTGGTTGTAGTCCCCGTCGGCAGCCTGCACGGCCCACAGGTGTACGGCGACGCCGTGCTCCTTGGCGGCCATCATGCCCGGCAGCAGGTCGCCGTCGCCGGTGACGAGGACGACGTCGGAGCAGGCGCGGTTGCGGGCCAGCTCGGTCAGTTCGGCGTGCATGGCGGCGTCGACGCCCTTCTGCGCCCACCGGCCGTCGCTGCGGGTCAGGGCACCCAGGCGGACGGTGACCCGGGGCATCACGCGCAGCCTGCGGTGCTCGGGCTGCGGGACGCGGTCGGGGGCGCCGTCGAACCAGTAGATGCGGAGCAGGGGCCGCTCCGTGTCGGACTCGGCGCGCTCGCGCAGACCCTGGATGAGGGCGGCGTGATCGACGGTGATCCGGGAACGCGAGGGCTCTCCGGCGAGGAGACTGGCCGCCGCCCCCAGCAGATACCCGGCGTCCACCAGGACGATGCAGCGGTCCACGCGACTCACCCTCTTCCCGGTCGGTTTTGCTTCGGGCTCGCTTCGAGTCTGCCCGACCGCACTGGGGTTAACGGCCCGAAACTCGATCTTCGGCGTGGCGTTTCGGGGCTTCCGTCTCGTACCAACCATGTCACACACGGTAATTATCCGAAATGCGTTCTTCGTCAGCCTATGTGAATCTGGTCGCGGCCCTGGCCCCTAGATCCCCTTCAGGAGGCAGATCACCATGGCCAAGAACAAGCACCGTGACCGTAAGCAGCCGCAGTCGGAGCGCGCCCAGGAGCAGGCCACGTCGTCCTCGATGGAGGCACAGGCCGAACAGCGCATATCCCAGGCGACGCCGAGCGACATGGCCCGCAAGGGCAAACAGAAGCGCTTCGGCCACAACTGAGGTCCGCTTCGAGGGTTGTTGAACGACTGAGGGGCGCATCCGTTGGCGGATGCGCCCCTCAGTCACTTCTGCAAGTCCCTTGCTCAGCCCGCCAGGCAGGCCGGGCCGAGCAGCACCTTCAGGTCGCCGAACAGTGCCGGGTCGGGCTTCACCCGGTGCCGGTCCAGGCGCAGCACGGTGGTCTTCGTCGGGCCCTGGAGCCTGATGCGGACCTCGCTGTCGCCCCGGTGGTGGCTGAGGATCTCACCGAGCCTGCTCACCATCGGCGGGGTGACCCGGGTCGCCGGGATGGTGAGGATCACGGGCGCGTTGGTGCCCACGTTCGACACGTCCGGGACCTGCATCTCCATCGCGACCAGGCGCGGCACGTCCTCGCGCTTGTCGAGGCGGCCCTTGACGAACACGATGGTGTCCTCGACGAGTTGGGTCGACACCAGCTGGTAGGACGCCGGGAAGAACATGCACTCGATGGAGCCCGCGAGGTCCTCGACGGTGGCGATCGCCCAGGCGTTGCCCTGCTTGGTCATCTTGCGCTGGAGGCCCGAGATGATGCCGCCGATGGTGACGACCGCGCCGTCCGCGTGCTCACCTCCGGTGAGCTGGGCGATGCCCGCGTCGGCCTTGTCGGACAGCACGTGCTCCAGGCCGAACAGCGGGTGGTCGGAGACGTACAGACCGAGCATCTCCCGCTCCTGGGCGAGGAGATAGGTTTTCTCCCACTCGTCGGTGGTGAACTCCACGTCGAGTCCGAAGCCGGGCTCGCTGGTGTCCTCGTCGCCCATGCCGCCGAAGAGGTCGAACTGCCCCTCGGCCTCCTTGCGCTTGACCGCCACCACGTTGTCGATCATCGGCTCGAAGTGCGCGGTGAGGCCCTTGCGGGTGTGCCCGAGGGTGTCGAACGCGCCTGCCTTGATGAGGGATTCGGTGGTGCGCTTGTTGCAGGCGGCGGCCTCGACCTTGTCCAGGTAGTCGGGGAAGGAGGCGTACTTCCCCTTCGCCTTGCGGGACCTGATGATCGAGTCGACGACGTTGGTGCCGACGTTGCGCACGGCCTCCAGGCCGAAGAGGATCACGTCGTCGCCCTGGGCGGCGAAGTTGTGCACCGACTCGTTCACGTTCGGCGGGAGCACCTTGATCTTCATGCGCCGGCACTCGTTCAGGTAGATCGCGGACTTGTCCTTGTCGTCCTTGACCGAGGTGAGCAGCGCCGCCATGTACTCGGCCGGGTAGTTGGCCTTGAGGTAGGCGGTCCAGTACGAGACCAGGCCGTACGCGGCGGAGTGCGCCTTGTTGAACGCGTAGCCGGCGAAGGGGACCAGGACGTCCCACAGGCCCTGGATCGCCTCGTCGCTGTAGCCGTTCTTCCGGGCGCCCTCCTGGAAGATGGTGAAGTTCTTCGCCAGCTCGTCGGGCTTCTTCTTGCCCATCACGCGGCGCAGGATGTCGGCCTCGCCGAGCGAGTAACCGGCGACGATCTGGGCGGCCTTCTGCACCTGCTCCTGGTACACGATCAGGCCGTAGGTGACCGCGAGGACCTCTTCGAGGGGCTCCGCGAGCTCCTTGTGGATCGGGGTGATCTCCTGGCGCTTGTTCTTGCGCTCGGCGTAGTTGATGTGCGAGTTCATGCCCATCGGGCCGGGCCGGTACAGGGCCGAGACGGCGGAGATGTCCTCGAAGTTGTCGGGCTGCATCTGGCGCAGCAGCGAACGCATCGGGCCGCCGTCGAACTGGAACACGCCCAACGTGTCGCCGCGGCACAGCAGTTCGTACGTCTTGGGGTCGTCCAGCGGGAGGGCGAGCATCTCCAGGTCGATGCCCTTGTTGGACTTCACCATCTTCACGGCGTCGTCCATGATGGTGAGGTTGCGCAGGCCCAGGAAGTCCATCTTGATCAGGCCGAGGGACTCGCACTGCGGGTAGTCCCACTGCGTGATGGTCACGTTGTCCGTGTGCCGCACCCAGATCGGGGCGTGGTCGACGATGGGCTCGCTGGACATGATGACGCCGGCGGCGTGCACGCCCATCTGCCGGACCAGGCCCTCGACGCCCTTGGCGGTGTCGATGACCTTCTTGACGTCCGGCTCGTTCTCGTACATCCCGCGGATCTCGCCCGCCTCGCCGTAGCGGGGGTGCGAGGGGTTGGTGATGCCGTCGAGGTCGATGCCCTTGCCGAGGACGTCGGCGGGCATCGCCTTGGTGAGGCGGTCGCCCATCGCGTACGGGTACCCCAGCACGCGCGCGGAGTCCTTGATCGCGTTCTTGGCCTTGATCTTGCCGTAGGTGCCGATCATGGCGACCTTGTCGGCGCCGTACTTCTCGGTCACGTACCTGATCACCTCGACGCGCCGGCGCTCGTCGAAGTCGATGTCGACGTCGGGCATGGAGACGCGCTCGGGGTTGAGGAACCGCTCGAAGATCAGGCCGTGCGGGATCGGGTCGAGGTCGGTGATGCCCAGGGCGTACGCGACGATCGAACCGGCCGCGGAACCTCGGCCGGGGCCGACCGCGATGCCGTTGTTCTTGGCCCACATGATGAAGTCGGCGACCACGAGGAAGTAGCCGGGGAAGCCCATCTGGATGATGACGTCCAGCTCGTACTCGACCTGCTTCTGGCGGTCCTCGGGGACGCCGCCCGGGAAGCGGCGCTCCATGCCGAGGCGCACCTCCTCCTTGAACCAGGTGACCTCGGTGTAGCCCTCCGGGATGTCAAACTTCGGCATGAGGTTCTTGGCCTCGAACATGCCGGTGGTGTCGATCTGTTCGGCGACCAGGAGGGTGTTGCGGCAGCCCTCCTGCCAGGCGTCCGAGGAGTCCACGGCGTACATCTCGTCGGTGGACTTCAGGTAGTAGCCGGTGCCGTCGAACCGGAAGCGGTCCGGGTCGGAGAGGTTCTTGCCGGTCTGGATGCACAGCAGGGCGTCGTGGGCGGTCGCCTCGTGCGCGTACGTGTAGTGCGAGTCGTTCGTCACCAGGGGCGGGATGCCCAGCTTGCGGCCGATGTCGAGCAGGCCGTCACGGACCCGGCGCTCGATCTCGATGCCGTGGTCCATCAGCTCCAGGAAGTAGCGGTCCTTGCCGAAGATGTCCTGGTACTCGGCCGCCGCCTTCAGCGCCTCTTCCTCCTGGCCGAGGCGCAGCCGGGTCTGCAGCTCGCCCGAGGGGCAGCCGGTGGAGGCGATGAGCCCCTCGGACCACTGGGAGATGGTCTCCTTGTCCATGCGCGGCCACTTCTGCAGCCAGCCCTCGGCGTACGCGTCCGACGACAGCTTGAAGAGGTTGTGCAGGCCCGTCTTGTTCGCCGCCCAGATCGTCTTGTGGGTGTAACCACCGGAACCGGACACGTCGTCGCGCTTCTGGTGCGGCTGACCCCACTGGATCTTGCGCTTGTTGCGCCGCGACTCGGGGGCGACGTACGCCTCGATGCCGATGATCGGCGTGACGCCCGCTTTCTTCGCCGTATGGAAGAAGTCGTAGGCACCGTGGAGGTTGCCGTGGTCGGACATCGCGATGTGGGTCATGCCCATCTCGTTGCACGCGTTGAACATGTCCTTCAGCCGCGCGGCACCGTCCAGCAGCGAGTACTGGGTGTGGACGTGCAGGTGCGTGAACGGCGGCTTTGACACGGCTTGGCCTCCAGGGATAACAGGGGAAACGATCGACAAAGAGCAGCGGACGGTCTGGGGGGACAGGACCGAATCCTATGCCTCGCCACTGACACAAGGCGGGCACTCCCGCGTACCTTCAAGCGTTGGAAAGTGACGACAGACCCGTCACATGTCACGTACCACCCGTACCAGGAGGCACAGAGCGATGTCGGTTCCGCAGCTCAACGACGAGCACCGCGGCGAGGAGATCCTTGCCGTCTTCGACACCGCCTTCGGCGAGCTCCTGGCCGCCGACCCGGCCGCGTTCCGCGTGAAGTTCCGGAAGATGGCGGCCTCCGCCTTCGCCTTCTACCGGGGCACGGCGGCCCTCTTCTACCACGACCTGGACGCGGAGAAGCGGGGCGGCCCGTACCTGGACGACCGCACCTCGCGCGTGTGGATCCACGGCGACCTGCACGCCGAGAACTTCGGCACGTACATGGACTCCAACGGCCGCCTGGTCTTCAACGTCAACGACTTCGACGAGGCGTACGTCGGCCCGTTCACGTGGGACCTGAAGCGCTTCGCGGGCTCCATCGCGCTTCTCGGGTACGCGAAGGCGCTCAGTGACGAGCAGATCACCGAGCTGGTGAAGATCTACGCGGGCGCGTACCGCGAGCGGGTGCACGCGCTGGCGACCGGCGCGAAGAGCGACGAGGTGCCGCCGTTCACCCTGGACACCGCCGACGGGCCGCTGCTGGGGGCGCTGCGCACGGCCCGCTCGCTGACCCGCTTCGAGCTGCTGGACTCGATGACGGAGATCCGTGACTTCGAGCGCCGGTTCGCGTCGGGCGGCGGCTCCATCGAGCTGGACGCGGCCACCCGCTACAAGGTCCTCGCGGCCTTCGACGGCTACCTGGAGACGCTCCCGGATTCCTCCCTGGACCGCCCCGACTCGTACCGCGTGAAGGACGTCGTCGGCCGCCGCGGGATCGGCATCGGCTCGGCCGGGCTGCCGTCGTACAACATCCTTCTCGAGGGCAACAGCGACGCCCTGGAGAACGACGTGGTGATCTACATCAAGCAGGCCCAGACGCCGGCCGTCTCGCGGCACATCACGGATCCGGCGATCCGGGACTACTTCCAGCACGAGGGCCACCGCACGGTGATCTCGCAGCGCGCCCTCCAGGCGCACGCGGACCCGTGGCTGGGCTGGACCGAGCTGGACGGCTCGGGGCAGCTGGTCGCCGAGGTGTCGCCGTACGCGGTGGACCTGGACTGGAGCGACATCGACGACCCGGAGGAGATCGCCGCCGTCGTCGCCGACCTCGGGCGGGCCACGGCCACCATGCACGCGGCGGCCGACGACCAGTCCGGCGAGTCCCTGGTGCCCTTCTCCACCGAGCGCGCCATCGACGCGGCGATCGCGGCCGACGAGGACGGCTTCGCGGGCGTCCTCGTCGACTTCGCGCACGACTACGGCGCACGCGCGCGCGGTGACCACCAGATCTTCGTCGACCTGTTCCGCAACGGCCGGATTCCGGGTCTGTAACCATCCGTACGCTCACAGGAACCCTTTAGGGGTCCCTTACCGGAGCACATGACAGACTCACCTCCGCTATGGACATATCCGGGATCCAGCTCAGGGGCGTACGCGCGGCGCTGTTCACGGCACTGGTCGTGACGCTCAGCACCGCGTCGCACGTGCTGCTGTCCCGGGTCCCCCTTCCGTTCGGCACGGTGGCCGCCATCGCGGCCACCGTGTTCGTCCTCGCGTACGCGCTGGCGGGCCGCGAGCGCGGCTTCGGCCGGATCGCCGCGCTGCTGATCCCGCTGGAGCTGGCCGCCGACACGGTGTTCACCACCGGCCAGCACGCCTGCTACGGCAGGGCGGGCGGCCCGGTCGCCGGACCGCTGCGCGCGGTCGGCCTGGACGTGCTGTGCAGCGGCGGCAGCGTGGGCACCCCGCTGGCCCGGATGACCGACAACCCCCAGCAGGCGGCGGCGCTGCTCGCGCACACCGACGCCACCGCCGCCTGGCTGCTGCTCGGCGCGCACATCGGCATCGGGCTGCTGGCCGCCGCGTATCTGCGCCGCGGCGAGCGCGCGCTGACCGAACTGCTGCGCGCGGCGACGGCGGTCGGCTTCCGGCCGCTGCTGCTCGCGGTCATCGCGATGACGGGCCGGCGCACCCCGGCGGTCGCCCGGCTGCCGCGCACCTCGCACCGCGGCGCCGGCGCCCGTGAGCGGCTGCTGGTGCACTCCCTGGGACGGCGTGGACCGCCGTGCTCGGTCCTCCTCGCGGTCTGAACACCCCACAGGTGCCTGAGCACACATGAGTCCCCCACACGTATTCCGCGTACGACGTGTACGCGTCCCATATGGAGATCACCAACATGAGCAAGCGGAACAGCGCGGCGGCGAAGACGGCGGCCCGTGAGCGGCTGCGCGCCGAGCGCGAGCGCCAGGCCAAGCGCGCGAAGGTCAGGCGGCAGCTCATAGTCGCCGGTTCGGTCGTCGGCGTCCTCGCGATAGCCGGCGGTATCGGCTACGCGGTCGTGCAGGGCAACAAGCCCGGCTACTGGGAGGCGGCGAAGGACGACAAGCTCGTCAAGCCGGCCAACACCACCGGCACCAACGGCACCACCGTCGTCCTCGGCAAGAGCACCGCCAAGAAGACCCTCGTCATGTACGAGGACCCGCGCTGCCCGATCTGCGCCCAGTTCGAGCAGACCGTCGGCTCGACCGTGAAGAGCGACTTCGACGCCGGCAAGTTCAAGATCCAGTACGTCGGCGCCACGTTCATCGACAACAAGGACAACGGCGAGGGCTCCAAGAACGCGCTGAGCGCCATGGGCGCCGCGCTGAACGTCAGCCCCGAGGCGTTCCTGGAGTACAAGACCGCGCTCTACTCGACGAAGTACCACCCGGACGAGACGACCGACAAGTTCAAGGACGACTCGTACCTGATCAAGGTCGCGAACACGGTCCCCGCCCTGAAGAGCAACGCGGCCTTCCAGAAGGCCGTGAAGGACGGTACCTACGACAAGTGGGCGCTGGACATGTCCGCCACCTTCGACAAGAGCGGGGTCACCGGCACCCCGACGCTGAAGATGGACGGCAAGACGCTGACCGGCTCGGACGGCACGAACGCGCCGATGACGGTGGCCGACTTCACCACGGCGATCACGGCGGCCCTCAAGGCCTGAGCCGCCCGTCCGGCCACCTCTTTGTAAGACACGCGGTACAACAGCGGGCGAACTTTTACGAGTTCGCCCGCTGTCGTTAATACCGGTCAGTAACCTGGTCGCTCGTGACCAGTCGATACAGAGCAACCGAAGGCGTCAACTCGCCCTTCCCGCGCCGCCGTACGGTCGTCAAGGCCGCTGCCGCCACCGCCGTGCTGGCCGGCCCGCTCGTCGCCGCGCTGCCCGCCGGGGCCACGACCGAGGCCCCCGCCTTCCTCCACGGGGTCGCCTCCGGGGATCCGCTCCCGGACGGCGTCCTGCTGTGGACCCGGGTGACGCCCACCGCCGAGGCGGTCCCGGGTTCGGGGCTCGGCCCGGACACCGAGGTGAGCTGGACCGTCGCCACCGACAAGGCGTTCACCAACATCGTCGCCAAGGGCTCGCTCACCGCGACCGCCGCCTCCGACCACACCGTCAAGGCCGACATCCGTGGCCTGGCCCCGGCCACCGACTACTTCTTCCGCTTCTCGGCCGGCGGCACCGACTCCCCGGCGGCGCGCACCCGCACCGCGCCGGCGGCGGACGCCAACGTGACCGGCCTGCGCTTCGGCGTCGTCACCTGCGCCAACTGGGAAGCGGGCTACTTCTCGTCGTACCGCCATCTCGCGGCCCGGGGCGACCTCGACGCCTGGCTGCACCTGGGCGACTACATCTACGAGTACAAGTCCGGCGAGTACGCGACGCGCGGCACGGTCGTACGGCCGCACGCGCCGCTGAACGAGATCATCACGCTCGCCGACTACCGCACCCGGCACGGCAGGTACAAGACCGACCCCGACCTCCAGGCGCTGCATCTGAAGGCACCGGTCATCGCGATCTGGGACGACCACGAGTTCGCCGACAACGCCTGGTCGGGCGGCGCGGTCAACCACACCGAGGGCGCCGAGGGCACCTGGACAGCCCGCCAAGCAGCGGCGAAACAGGCGTACTTCGAGTGGATGCCGGTCCGCCCCGCGATCGCGGGCACCACCTACCGCCGCCTGCGCTTCGGCAAGCTGGCCGATCTCTCCCTCCTCGACCTGCGCTCCTTCCGTTCGCAGCAGGCGAGTTCGGGCAGCGGCTCGGTCGACGACCCGGACCGTACGATCACGGGCCGCGCCCAACTCGACTGGCTGAAGGCCGGGTTGAAGGCCTCGGACACCAAGTGGCGCCTGGTCGGCAACTCGGTGATGATCGCGCCGTTCGTCATCGGCTCGCTCACCGCCGACCTGCTCAAACCGCTCGCCAAGCTGCTGGACCTGCCGCAGGACGGCATCGGCGTCAACACCGACCAGTGGGACGGCTACACCGACGACCGCCGCGAACTCCTCGCCCATCTGCGCTCGAACGCGATCGGCAACACGGTCTTCCTCACCGGCGACATCCACATGTCCTGGGCCAACGACGTGCCGGTGGACGCCGGCACCTACCCGCTGTCGGCGTCCGCAGCAACGGAGTTCGTGATCACCTCGGTGACCTCGGACAACCTCGACGACATAGTGAAGGTGCCCGAGGGCACGGTCTCCGCGCTCGCCGCCCCGCTCATCCAGCTCGCCAACCGGCACGTCCACTGGGTCGACACGGACCGCCACGGCTACGGCGTCCTCGACATCACGGCCGACCGGGCGCAGATGGACTACTACGTTCTGTCCGACCGCACCTCGGCGACCGCGACCTCGTCCTGGGAGCGCTCGTACCGCACACGCAGCGGCACACAGAAGGTCGAGCGGACGTACGACCCCGTATAACTACAGGCTGTCAAGGAAGCCGAAGGCCACCCGCCAGGTGGCCTCGGCGGCCTCCTCGTCGTAGTCCGGGAGGCCGGGGTCGGTGTACAGGTGGCCGGCTCCGGCGTACCGGTAGACCTCGACGTCGGCGCCCGCTCTGCCCATCTGCAGATACCAGGAGCTGAGCCAGTCGTCGGTCTCGAACTGGTCCGGCTCGGCGACATGCAGCTGGACCGGGAGGTCGTCGACGGAGGCGGTGGCCGCGATGTCCGAGGTGCCGTGCAGGAGCAGCAGCCCGCGGGCCTTCTCGTCGCCGAGGGCGAGGGTCTGGGCGATGGAGGCACCGAGCGAGAACCCGGCGTAGACGAGCCCGCGCTCGGAGTAGGGGGCGGCGGCCAGCACAGCTCTCTTCAGCAACTCGTCCTTTCCGATCCCGTCGTTGAAGGCCATGCCCTCCTCGACCGTCTCGAACGTATGCCCCTCGAAGAGGTCCGGCGTCCACACCTCGTGGCCCGCGGCGCGCAGCCGGTCGGCGGCCTCGCGGACCGCCGGCCGGAGTCCGTACGTCGAGTGGAAGAGCATGATGTTCATGAAGCCATCGTGCCAGTACGGTCGGACACATGGAGAACGTACTGCGCCCGCTGATCGTCATCGGCGGCTCCGTCGTCCTCACGCTGCTCATCGGCTGGGTCACCGACCTGCTGCTGCGCAAGGCGGACGCCCGCCACGACGACACCACACTGTGGGGCCTGCTGCGCCGAGGACGAGTCCCCTACCAACTCCTCATCTGCGCGGCCTTCCTCAGAGGCTCCTACGACCAGGCACAACTCCTTGAGGAACACCGGATCGGCATCGGCCAGACCCTGACCCTGGTGCTGATCGGCGCCACCGCCTGGCTGATGATCCGGGTCGCGGCGGCGATCGTGGAGTCGTCGTACGCGCGCTACGCCCGCGCCTCCCGCGACGCGGCCCGGGTCCGCCGGGTGCGGACCCAGGTGACCCTGATCACGCGGGTGGTGGCCGCGGTCGTGGGTGTGGTGGCGGTCGCCTCGATGCTGCTGACGTTCCCGGCGATGCGCGCGGCCGGCGCCTCGCTGCTGGCCTCGGCGGGCGTCCTCGGCATCGTCGCCGGTGTCGCGGCGCAGTCCACGCTCGCCAACCTCTTCGCGGGACTGCAGATCGCCTTCGGCGACATGGTCCGCATCGGCGACACCGTCGTCGTGGACGGCGAGTGGGGCACGATCGAGGAGATCACCCTGACCTTCCTCACGGTACGGACCTGGGACGAGCGCCGGATCACCATGCCGGTGTCGTACTTCACGTCCAAGCCGTTCGAGAACTGGTCGCGCGGCACCCCGCAGATGACCGGCATCGTCTACTTCCAGGTCGACCACTCGGCCCCCGTCGACGCGATGCGCGAACAACTCCGCGAAATCCTCCGCGCCTGCCCCGCCTGGGACGGCCGCAGCTACGGCCTGGTCGTCACCGACACCACCCCCAACACCATGGAGGTACGGGCCCTGGTCACGGCCAAGGACGCGGACGACATCTGGACGGTACGGGTCACGGTCCGCGAACAGATGATCCGCTGGCTGTACGTGGAACACCCGTACGCCCTCCCCCGCGTCAACACGGCGGACGCGGCACCGGTACCGGGCGAGGACCGCTCTCCGGGCGGCGGGGTCACCGGCCCGGCCCAGGACCCCCAGAACCCCAACCGCGGCGCCGCCCGCCCGGCCCACGAACCACCCAGCCCGAACCGCGGCTGAGCAACTCCGGCCTTTGAGCTCCGCACCCCTCAACGCCCCCGCTCAGCCCCACCGTTGACCTGAATCACCTGCGAAGTGACATGCCCCGCAGCCGGTGAGGCGAGCCAGTGCAGGGTCCCGGCGACATCCCCGGGCGTCCCGGCCCGCCCGGTCGAGGTGTCGCGGATCATCCGCTCACGCCGGGCCTCCGCGATCTCGGGCCCGAAGAACTCGGTGTCCTCGATGAACCCGGGCGCGACCACGTTCACGGTGATGCCGCGCGGCCCCAGATCCCGGGCCAGATCATGGGCGTACGGGTGCAACGCGGCCTTGGCGCCGCCGTACGCCCCGCTCCCCGACCCCCGGTACGCGGCGATGGAACTGACGAACAGCACCCGGCCGCCCGGCTCCGCGAGCCGTGACTTCAGGGCCTCGGTGAGGAGCGCGGCGCTCAGGGTGTTGATGCGGAAGTTGACGGTCCAGTCGTGCGCGACGGCGTCCAGGGCGTCACCGCTGCCGCTCGCCGGTTCCAGGGTCCCGTTGCCACCCGCGCTGTGCACCAGCACATCCACGGTGCCGAACTCCTCGGCGACGAACCGCGCAACACCGCGCACCACTTCGGGCTCACCGAGATCCCCGGCGTACGTCAGCGCCCCGGGCACCCCGGCCTTCTCCAGCACCTCACGCCGCCGTCCGAGCAGCAGCACCCGATCCCCGCCGGCCACGAAGGCATGCGCCGCGGCGAGCCCAATTCCCGTACCCCCACCACTGATTACGACATTACGAGCCATGACAAGAGCGTACGCGCAGCCGCCGACGGCGCTGAGCCCCCACGGGAAACGTCCACCCTCCAGCCGACAGTGGACGGGCGGTGCGCGTGCGGGAGATCTCACCTCAAACTACGCACATCAAGATGCCGAAGCACCCGGTCCACGATCTCCGGATCCGCCCCCGGCTCACTCCGCGCCGCCAGCACCTCATGCCGAGCCGCGCTCATCATCTCGCCCTGGATCCGCCGCATCCGCTTCACCCGCTTAACCCTCTTCTCGTACGCCTCCCGCCGCTCCCCGTCCCCCACCTCGGGAGAGATCCGCACCCCGATGTCGAACGCCCGCCGCAGCAACTGCTCGGACACCTCCTCCGGCAGCTCCTCCACATCCTCGATCTCCCGCAGCCGCCGCTTCGCGGCCTTCGCCGCCCGCACCGCGAGCTCCTTCTCGAACGCCTTCTCGCTGTCGACATCGGCCCGCACCCCCAGCCGCTTCACCAGCCACGGCAGCGTGAGCCCCTGAAGGACGAGCGTCGCCATGATCACGCCGAACGCGATGAACACGATCTCGTCCCGGTCGGGAAACGCCGACCCGTCGTCCATCGTGAGCGGGATCGCCAACGCCAGAGCCACGGACGCCACCCCCCGCATCCCCGACCACCACATGATCACGGTCTCCCGCCAGGACGTCGGGATCTCCTCGTCGTAGTCCCGCTTGGCGTGCAGCCGTTTGGTCAGCCAGGTCGCCGGCAGCAGCCACGCCAGCCGTACGACCACGACGACACCGACGATCGCGGCGGCCCAGCCGAGCATCTCGCCCCACCGCCCGGACGCCGTACGGATCGCGTTGTGCAGCTCCAGCCCGATGAGCCCGAACGCGACCCCGGTGACCAGCGTGTCCACCACGTCCCACACGGTCGCCCCGGCGAGCCGGGTCAGCACGTCGTCGGCGCCGAGCGAGTACTCCGCGAGGAACAGCGCGGTGGTCAGCACGGCGAGCACGCCGGAGCCGTGCAGTTCGTCGGCCAGGACGTACGAGGCGTACGGCACCAACAGCGTCAGGCCGATCTGCAGAGTGGCGTCGTCAAGGACCGACATCAGCTTGTTCGCGGCCCAGCCGAGCGCCAGTCCGACCGCCACGGCGACGACGGCGGACAACACGAAGTCGAGCCCCGCGCGCCAGGGGTTGAAGGACCCGCTGACCGCGGCGGCGATCGCCACGTGGTACAGCACGATGGCCGTGACGTCGTTGAAGAGGCCCTCGCCCTCCAGGATCGACACCAGCCGCCGCGGCAGCCCGAGTTGGCCCGCGACGGCGGTCGCGGCGACCGGGTCGGGCGGCGCCACCAGCGCGCCGAGCGCCACGGCGGCGGCGATCGGCAGCCCCGGCACGATCGCGCTCGCCACGAAGGCCACGGCGAGGGTGGTGACGAAGACGAGCGCCACGGCGAGCAGGAAGATGGGCCGGATGTTGGCCGTGAACTGCCGCCAGGAGGTGCGCCGTACGGCCGCGTACAGCAGCGGTGGCAGCAGCAGGGGCAGGATCAGCTCGGGCGGGACGTTCACGTTCGGCACGAAGTCCGCCACCGCGAGGGCCATCCCGAGGAGCGTCATGAGCACCGGCGCCGGCAGACCGAACCGGTCCCCCAGCGGTACGCTCACCACGGCCCCGAGCAACAGGACGAAAAGCAGGGCCAATTGATCCACGGTCAGGGCTCCGGCGGGATCTCGACGTTCACACAGCGGACGCCCCAGCCTGCCACGCCGCCCACCCGGCCAGCCTTTTCGACGCCCTACGGCCGCAGGACGCGCCGCATGACCTACAGGACGCGCCGCATCGCCAGGTGCGGTATCCCGGCGTCCGGGAACTCCGGGCCGTACGCCTCGTAGCCCAGCCGTTCGTAGAACCCCAGCGCGTGCGTCTGGGCGTGCAGGTCCACCGCGGCCAGCCCACGCGCGCGTGCCGCGTCCTCGATGGCCCGCACCAGCGCGACCCCGACCCCGAGCCCCCGCGCCTCCTTGGTGACGGCGAGCCGCCCCAGGGAGCCCACGGTGAGATCCCCGTCGGTCTTCGCGGCAGCCGCCTCGCCGTGCAGCAGACGCCCGGTGCCCAGCGGCGTCCCGTCGTCCCGCACCGCGAGCACATGCGTCGCTACGGCGTCGTACTCGTCGTACTCGAGCTCCTGGGGCACGCCCTGCTCGGCGACGAAGACCTCCTTGCGCACCGCGAAGCAGGCCTCCTGGTCGGCCGGGTCCTCGGCGACGCGTACCGCGTAGGACGTGGGACTCATGCGTAGGTCTCCTCGCGCACCAGGTCCAGGGCCTGCTGGAGGTCGTCCGGGTACTCGCTCGCGAACTCCACCCACTGGCCGTCGGCGGGGTGCTCGAAGCCGAGCCGTACGGCGTGCAGCCACTGGCGCGTCAGGCGCAGCCGCTTGGCGAGCGTCGGGTCGGCGCCGTACGTCAGGTCGCCCACGCACGGGTGCCGGTGGGCGGCCATGTGCACGCGGATCTGGTGGGTGCGGCCGGTCTCCAGCTTCACATCGAGCAGGGAGGCCGCGCGGAACGCCTCGATGAGGTCGTAGTGCGTGACCGACGGCTTGCCCTCGGCGGTGACCGCCCACTTGTAGTCGTGGTTCGGGTGGCGGCCGATGGGGGCGTCGATGGTGCCGCTCGTCGGGTCGGGGTGGCCCTGGACCAGCGTGTGGTAGCGCTTGTCGACCGTGCGCTCCTTGAACTGGCGCTTCAGCGAGGTGTACGCGCGCTCCGACTTCGCGACGACCATCAGGCCGGAGGTGCCGACGTCGAGGCGGTGCACGATGCCCTGGCGCTCGGCGGCACCGGAGGTGGAGATGCGGTACCCGGCGGCGGCCAGGCCGCCGATGACGGTGGTCCCGGTCCAGCCGGGGCTGGGGTGGGCGGCGACGCCGACCGGCTTGACGATCACGATCACGTCATCGTCGTCGTAGACGATCTCCATGCCCTCGACCGGCTCGGCGACGATCTGCACGGGCGCGGGCGCCTGCGGCATCTCGACCTCCAGCCAGGCCCCGCCGTGCACACGCTCGGACTTCCCGACCACCGAGCCGTCGACCGTGACCTTCCCCGCCGCGGCCAGCTCGGCGGCCTTCGTACGGGAGAAGCCGAACATACGGGAGATGGCGGCGTCGACACGCTCGCCCTCCAGGCCGTCGGGCACGGGCAGGTTTCGGATCTCGGGAACTGTGCTCACCCGGTCGAGTATGCCGGACGGGTCCGACACCGCCTTACGCGAGCCGGTGCGCCCGGCCCTCGTGGGCCTCGCGCTCAGTCCTTGTGGACCGTGCCGTCCGGGTCGAGGCCGCGGAAGGAGAGCAGCACGATCAGGATGCCGCCGCAGACGATCGCCGAGTCGGCGAGGTTGAAGACGGCGAAGCCCTTGGGCGCGATGAAGTCGACGACCTCTCCCTGGAAGATGCCGGGCGAGCGGAAGATCCGGTCGGTGAGGTTGCCGAGGGCGCCGCCCAGGAGCAGTCCGAGCGCGATCGCCCAGGGCAGGCTGTAGAGCTTGCGCGCCAGTCGCGCGATCACCACGATCACGGCGGCGGCGATCATCGTGAAGATGACCGTGAAGGCCGCGCCGAACCCGAAGGCCGCGCCGGGATTGCGGATCGCGTGGAACTCCAGCCAGTCCCCGAAGACCTCGATCGGCGCGTGGTGCTCCAGCTTGGCCACCACGAGCAGCTTGCTCACCAGGTCGAGGGTGTACGCGAACGTGGCGACCGCGAACAGCACGGCGATCCGGCGCTTTCCCCTGGGGCGCGCGGTCTCGCCCCGCTCCGGCTCGGCCCCCGCCGCCTCTGGGGTATCCGGCGTACCGATGATGCGCTCCGCCTCTGCCACGTGAGTCCCTCGAACCTAGGTACCTGACTGAGGAAGAGGGTACGGCACACCTCTCGGCACCCTCTGTACCGGCGTTCAGTACCGGCGCTCAGTACCGGCGTTCCTGCTTCTGCTTGCACTCGACGCACAGGGTGGCCCGCGGGAAGGCCTGCATGCGTGCCTTGCCGATCGGGTTGCCGCAGTTCTCGCAGAGGCCGTAGGTGCCCGCGTCCAGCTTCCCGAGGGCGCGCTCGGTCTGGATCAGCATCTCGCGCGCGTTGGCGGCCAGCGCCATCTCGCTCTCCCGCGTGATGTTCTTGGTGCCGGTGTCGGCCTGGTCGTCGCCGGCGCCGTCCCCGGAGTCCCGCATCAGACCGGCCAGGGCCCGCTCGGTGGACGTGATCTCCTCGCTCAGCCGCTCGGCGTCGGCCTGCAGCTCGGTGCGGGCCTCCTCGACCTCCTGAGGCGTCCAGGGGTCCTCGCCCGGGCGGACCGCCAGCTCGCCCGGCCCGGCCGCCGCGGCGAGCCGCGCCTTCGGAACCGGTGTCTTCGCCGCCGTGGCCGTGCCAGGAGTCTTCTTCGCAACCACCGTCGTGGCTCCCGTCTGCTCCGCGGCCCGCGCCGCGCCCGCCGTTGCCTTCTTGGCCGCACTCTTCGTGCGCTTCGCGCTGTTCGTCGTCTTGGCGGTCGCCGTCGACCCGGCCGTCGACTTCGCGGCCGACTTCTTCGCAGTCGGCTTCTTCGCGGTCGATTTCGCGGCCGTCCTCGTGGCAGCCCCCTTCGGGGACTCGTTCAGGGCGACGGCCGCCTTCGGGGTTGCCGTCTTCTTCACAGCCGCTTTCTTCACAGCCGTCTTCTTCGCGGTCGCGGCCGTCGTCTTCGCGGCCGTTCTCTTCACGGTCGTCTTCTTCGAACCGGTCACCTTCTCGGAACCGGTCACTCTCTCCGACCCGGTCACTTTCTCCGAACCGGTGGTCTTCTTCGACCCGGTCGCACTTTCCGAACCGGTCGTCCTCTTCGAACCGGTCGTCTTCTCCGAAGAAGCCGCCTTCGTAGCGACCGCCTTCTTCGCCGCGGTCTTCTTCGTTGCGGTCTTCTTCGCCACCATGGCCGCGGCCCCTTCACATTTTGTGATCACGCACGCGAATCGTGCTGGGACGATAAATCGACTTGAGTCCCGCGGCAACGGGGCACGCCGCCCGATTCGTCCACCCCTCCGGCCCCGCGCGGCGAGCCTTCATGCGTTGTGCCCAGCTCCCCGCCGGGTAATCCGCCGAGCCCGCCGCCCCGGACCTCGAACGCGCGTTCAGCGCCATTCGAGTCATACGGCAGGCCGGGAAGCCCTCAGCCGAGGAGCCCGCAAAACCGGTCGGCCGCTGTCGGCGCGGGCCCGTACACTGGGCGGAGCGAGAAGCGTGGATGGGGACGAGTAGCGGCGTACGCAGCCCAGAGCGACCCGGGGACGGTGGAAGCCCGGGGGCGAGCGCGACGTGAAGATCACCCCGGAGCCGCCGGAAGAAAGCCGCAGCCGACCGGCCGCGGCGAGTAGACCCGGTATCGCGACCCCAATGAGGGGGCTCGTTGGTGCGCAGGGTGCACCGGGGAGCCAAGGAGGGTGGTACCGCGGGAGCGCGCCGCACACGGCGTACGGAAAGTCGTAGCTCTCGTCCCTCCGGACGGAAGGCAGAAAGTCCGCCGGAGGAAGCTCGCTGATGACAACGCCGACGTACCGCCAGGTGCCCGCCCAGGTCGACCTGCCCGCGCTCGAGCACGCCGTGCTCGACTTCTGGCGCGAGCAGAAGATCTTCGCCAAGACCCTGGACCAGTCCGAGGGGCGCCCCGAGTGGGTGTTCTACGAAGGCCCGCCCACGGCCAACGGCATGCCGGGCGCCCACCACATCGAGGCGCGGGTCTTCAAGGACGTCTTCCCCCGCTTCCGCACCATGCGCGGCTACCACGTGGGCCGCAAGGCCGGCTGGGACTGCCACGGCCTCCCCGTGGAGCTGGCGGTCGAGAAGGAGCTGGGCTTCACCGGCAAGCAGGACATCGAGGCGTACGGCATCGCCGAGTTCAACGACAAGTGCCGCGCGTCCGTGACCCGCCACACCGACGCCTTCACCGAGCTGACGACCCGCATGGGGTACTGGGTCGACCTCGACGACGCCTACCGGACCATGGACCCGGAGTACATCGAGTCGGTCTGGTGGTCCCTCAAGGAGATCTTCAACAAGGGCCTGCTGGTCCAGGACTACCGCGTCGCCCCGTGGTGCCCGCGCGACGAGACGGGTCTGTCGGACCACGAGCTGGCGCAGGGCTACGAGACCGTCGTCGACCCCTCCGTGTACGTCCGTTTCCCGCTCACCTCCGGTCCGCTGGCCGGTCGTGCCGCGCTCCTGGTGTGGACGACGACGCCCTGGACGCTGGTGTCCAACACCGCCGTCGCCGCCCACCCCGAGGTCACCTACGTCGTGGCGACGAACGGCGAGGAGCAGCTCGTAGTCGCCGAGCCGCTGCTCGCCAAGGCCCTCGGCGAGGGCTGGGAGACCACCGGTGAGACCTTCACCGGCGCCGAGATGGAGCGCTGGACCTATCAACGTCCGTTCGAGCTGGTGGAGTTCCCGGAGCCGGCCCACTACGTGGTGAAGGCCGAGTACGTCACGACCGAGGACGGTACGGGTCTGGTCCACCAGTCCCCCGCCTTCGGCGAGGAGGACCTCAAGGTCTGCCGCGCGTACGGCCTGCCGGTCGTGAACCCGGTCCGTCCCAACGGCACCTTCGCCGCGGACGTCCCGCTCGTGGGCGGTGTCTTCTTCAAGAAGGCCGACGAAAAGCTCACCGAGGACCTGAAGGACCGCGGGCTGCTCTTCAAGCACGTGCCGTACGAGCACAGTTACCCGCACTGCTGGCGCTGCCACACCGCGCTCCTGTACTACGCGCAGCCCTCCTGGTACATCCGCACCACGGCCGTGAAGGACCGTCTCCTCCAGGAGAACGAGAACACCAACTGGTTCCCGGACACCGTCAAGCACGGCCGGTACGGCGACTGGCTGAACAACAACATCGACTGGGCGCTGTCCCGCAGCCGCTACTGGGGCACCCCGCTGCCGATCTGGCGCTGCGCGGACGACCACCTCACGGTCGTCGGTTCCCGCGCGGAGCTGACCGAGCTGACCGGCACCGACCAGTCGGGGCTGGACCCGCACCGCCCGTTCATCGACGCGGTCACCTTCGCCTGCCCCCAGTGCGGTGAGAGCGCCACGCGCGTGCCGGAGGTCATCGACGCCTGGTACGACTCGGGTTCGATGCCGTTCGCGCAGTGGGGCTACCCGTACAAGAACAAAGAGATGTTCGAGTCCCGCTACCCAGCGCAGTTCATCTCCGAGGCGATCGACCAGACCCGCGGCTGGTTCTACACGCTGATGGCCGTCGGCACCCTGGTCTTCGACAAGTCGTCGTACGAGAACGTCGTGTGCCTCGGCCACATCCTCGCCGAGGACGGCCGCAAGATGTCCAAGCACCTGGGCAACATCCTGCAGCCGATCCCGCTGATGGACCAGCACGGGGCGGACGCGGTGCGCTGGTTCATGGCGGCGGGCGGTTCCCCGTGGGCGGCACGCCGCGTGGGCCACGGCACCATCCAGGAGGTCGTCCGCAAGACGCTCCTGACGTACTGGAACACGGTCGCCTTCCAGGCCCTGTACGCGCGCACGTCCGACTGGGCACCGAGCGCGGCGGACCCGGCCCCGGCCGACCGCCCGGTCCTGGACCGCTGGCTGCTGTCCGAACTCCACGCGCTCACCGACCAGGTGACGCAGGCTCTGGAGTCCTACGACACCCAGCGCGCCGGCAAGCTCCTGTCGGCGTTCGTCGACGACCTGTCCAACTGGTACGTCCGCCGCTCCCGTCGCCGCTTCTGGCAGGGCGACAAGGCCGCGCTGCGCACCCTGCACGAGGTCGTCGAGACGGTCACCAAGCTGATGGCCCCGCTGACCCCGTTCATCACCGAGCGGGTCTGGCAGGACCTGATCGTCCCGGTGACCCCGGACGCCCCCGAGTCCGTCCACCTCTCCTCGTGGCCGGAGGCGGACCTGTCCGTCATCGACCCGGAGCTGTCCAAGCAGATGGTCCTCGTACGGCGTCTGGTGGAGCTGGGGCGGGCCACGCGCGCGGAGTCGGGCGTCAAGACGCGCCAGCCGCTGTCCCGCGCGCTGATCGCGGCGACGGGCTTCGCCGCCCTGGACCGCGAACTGCACGCGCAGATCACGGAGGAGCTGAACGTCGAGGGGCTCGCCTCGCTGAGCGAGGTCGGCGGCTCGCTGGTCGACACCACGGCGAAGGCCAACTTCCGCGCCCTGGGCAAGCGGTTCGGCAAGCGCGTCCAGGACGTGGCGAAGGCCGTCGCGAACGCCGACGCGGCTTCTCTGTCCCTCGCCCTGCGCGAGGGCACGGCGACCGTCGAGGTGGACGGCGAGACCATCACTCTGGCTCCGGATGAGGTGATCATCACAGAGACCCCGCGCGAGGGCTGGTCCGTGGCCTCCGACTCGGGTGCGACGGTCGCCCTCGACCTGGAGATCACGGAGGAGCTGCGGCAGGCGGGCCTGGCCCGTGACGCGATCCGGCTGATCCAGGAGGCCCGCAAGAACAGCGGCCTGGACGTGGCCGACCGGATCGCGCTGCGGTGGACGTCGACGGACCCGGAGGTCATCTCGGCGCTGGCCGAGCACGCGGCGCTGATCGCCGACGAGGTGTTGGCGACGGACTTCGCCCAAGGTGAGGCGAACGACACGTACGGCGTCCCGTTCACGGACGAGGGGTTGTCGCTGGTGTTCCGCCTGCGTAAGGCGTAAGCACCACTGGTGTGAGAAAGGGCCCGTTCTCCGTGAAGGAGGGCGGGCCCTTCTCACTGCCTCGGGTAGGACCAGGAAACGTGCGCCCACGCGGCGGAGCCGCACATCGCTGCAGCCCCGCGCCCCCAAAAGACAAGGGCGGGGCCCCCGGATGATCCGGGGGCCCCGCCCTTTGAACGCTGCCGACGCCTGAGGCGTACTACAGGCCGGTCAGTTGTCGTCCTCGTCGATCAGGAAGCCGCGCATCGGCGAGGGCGCCTGGCCCATCGGGGACGGGCCCTGCGGCCGTACCGGAGCCATCGGCTGGGTCATCGCCGGGGACATCTGCTGCTGGCCGCCGTAGGACGGTCCGGCCGGAGCCGGGCCCCCCATGCCGCCCATGCCCTGCGGGCCGCCGTACGACGGGGCGCTCGCGCCGGCCGGGGCCATCGAGGGCGCCGGGGACGGCGGAAGCGACGCGGCGGCCGGAGCACGCGGCGGAGCGAGCGAGTCGTCGGCCTGGGTCTCCAACTGGCGCAGCTGGGACTCCAGGTAGGACTTCAGACGCGTGCGGTACTCGCGCTCGAAGCCACGCAGGTCCTCGACCTTGCGCTCCAGCGTGGCGCGGGCGGACTCCAGGGAGCCCATCGCGACGCGGTGCTTCTCCTGCGCGTCCCGCTCCAGGGCGTCGGCCTTGGCACGGGCGTCGCGCTCGAGACCCTCGGCGCGCGAACGGGCCTCGCCGACGATCTTGTTGGCCTCGGAACGGGCCTCGGCGATCGCCTGGTCGGCGGTCTGCTGGGCCAGCGAGAGGACACGGGCGGCGCTGTCGCCACCGGGGCCCTGCTGCGGCATGCCGCCGCCCATCGGTCCGCCCATGCCCATCTGCTGCTGCATGGGGGGCTGGCCCATCTGACCCTGCATCGGGCCCTGGCCCATCTGCTGCATCTGGCCCTGCATGGGCCCCTGGCCCATCTGACCCTGCATCGGACCCTGGCCCATGGGGCCCTGTCCCATCGGACCCTGGCCCTGCGGGCCACCCTGGCCGCCGGGGCCGGGCGGCAGCTGCGGGGCGCCGCTCGGCAGCTGGGGCGGGCCGCCCATGGGGCCGCCCATCTGCTGCTGCGGCGGGCCCGATATGCCGGCGGGCACCGGGGCGCCCGGACCGCGCATGCCCTGCTGCGGCATGCCTTGCGGGGGCATGCCCTGCTGGGGCATCCCCTGTTGCTGCATGCCGCCCTGCTGCTGGTCCTGTTCCGGGGGCTTGCGCATGTTCTGCTGGTTCTGGGCAGCGGCACGCGTGGCCGCGGCCAGTTTGGCGCGCAGGTCCTCGTTCTCGCGGAGCAAGCGCGTCAGTTCGGCTTCGACCTCGTCGAGGAAGGCATCAACCTCGTCCTCGTCATAGCCTTCTCGGAGGCGGACGGTCGTGAACTGCTTGTTCCGCACGTCCTCGGGGGTCAACGGCATCTCTTCACCTCAACGTAGTCATCGGCAGTCGGCAAGACCGTATCGTCCACTGTCACCCCGCGAGATTGCCCACGATAGAGATCAAGATGTAGACGATGATCATCAGGACGAAGAAGGACAGGTCGAGCGCCACGCCCCCGAGACGCAACGGCGGAATGAACCGCCGTAGAAGCTTCAACGGTGGATCGGTGACAGTGTAGGCGGCCTCAAGAACGACCACCATCGCCTTGCCGGGTTGCCATGAGCGGGCGAACTGGAAGACGTAGTCCATGACCAACCGGAAGATGAGCACGATGAGGAACACCATCAGCGCGATGTAGATCACCTGCGCGAACACGCTCATGGTCTGTCTTTCCCTCTCCCCTGTTCCGTGCTTCCTAGCGGCCGTCTGTCTCAGCTCTGATTGAAGAACCCGCCCTCTGCGATGCGGGCCTTGTCCTCCGCCGTGACATCGACGTTAGCAGGCGACAACAGGAACACCTTCTGCGTCACCCGCTCGATGCTGCCGTGAAGACCAAACACCAAACCGGCCGCAAAGTCGACAAGTCGCTTGGCGTCTGTGTCATCCATCTCAGTCAGATTCATGATCACCGGGGTGCCTTCACGGAAGTGTTCCCCGATGGTACGGGCCTCGTTGTAGGTCCGGGGGTGAAGTGTGGTGATCCGGTAAGGCTCTCGTTCCGACACGACCTTGGGCATGATCACCGGTGCGTTCTTCTCCAGGGACTGGCGTTCTTGTGTGATGGATGCCACGGGCGCGATGCGCGCCGGACGCCCTGATTCCGCACCCAGAGAAGCGGAATGGGACACCGGATCGCGAGGGGCCGGAGGCTGCACCACTCGTACCGGTTCGTCCCTTTGGGACTGATGTGAACTGTGTGCCTGGTGCGACGGCTCGTGCCGCCGCCGGTCCCGCTCGGGCTCCGGGTCCAGTTCGGGTTCGAAGTCGTCATCGGGGTCGAAACCCCGGCCGTCGTACCCATCGTCCTCCACGAGGCCGAGGTAGACCGCCATCTTGCGCATCGCGCCGGCCATTCTCTGAGTCCTCCGCTCTGTGGTGGATCGGCTGACGACTGCCAAGTGCCCGCGATCCACGAGGTCGTTACGCCCGCCTGCGGCGGCAATGACCATATTTTCTGCTGTGGTCCGACTTCCTGGCGACGTTACCCGAGCCTGGGGCGCACGCCGAGTACCGCAGTGCCGACGCGTACATGTGTCGCTCCGGCTGCCACGGCCTGTTCGAGGTCCGCACTCATCCCTGCCGACACCATGTTCGCAGC